>ERZ808286.152-NODE-152-length-54333-cov-4.310605_pt1 | contig 54333 bp, 50 predicted proteins | sample MGYA00521276_ERZ808286 | MGnify/ENA primary metagenome ERZ808286 (study PRJEB31516, sample SAMN03275607) | gut metagenome | biome: mammalia-associated habitat; material: feces | host: Papio cynocephalus | place: Kenya | collected 2012-08-01 ... | reverse complement strand
TTACATTGTTAAACTATTTTAACAAATTTATATCATCAAAATATAATGTTTTACCCTGGAAACCACGCTTTGATAAAACTTTTGACAATTGCTCAAGAATTATTGGCGTTTTATCATAAAATTTGACCTTCCCAAATAGCATTTCTAAGTTTGACTTAATTGCTTCATAATGAGTACAACCAATGACTATATTCTTTATATCTTTCACCATATAGAATGATAATTGCTCGTTTAAAAAATCTTGAATATTTTGTGCTTTGTCGTCAATCATTTTTGCTAAGCATGAAAAACCAACGCAATAACAATTTGGATTGCTTTGATATTTTTTTATAATTTTACTATTTTTTAATGTATTTGTTGTGGAAAGAACAAGAGTCGGGCGTGATAGAATTCGTTTGTTTAAAAGTGGTTCATAAAAAAAGAACTTAATTTCTTTAAAATTATCTCTTAAATAGTCTTTAAACATACTTGAAAGCGTGTTGCACGCAACAATCACTGCTTTTAAAGTAAAATGAGTTGTAAAATAGTCAAAAACTTGTTTGATATGATTTCTTAACTCTTCTTGAGATTTATTACCATATGGGCAATATTTTTTATCGATAAAAAGAATATAATTTTCAGACGAAAAAACTTTTTTAATCTTTGAAAAAACCATTTTTCCGCCTGTTCCACTATCAATCACTAAAACCCAATCTGACATATTTATTATATATGTTTTTTTTACAATTTTTGTAATTGAAGGAATTAAAAAATATTAAAATACGAAATTAGTTTTTTGCATACAAATATTTAAAAACATTTATCAAAAATCACGTATGTTTTTATTGCTAGCCAAATAAAGCCCAAAACAAAAAATGTTTGAATGAGTTTAAAATTTTGTTTTGTTACATTTTTTCAATTGTAATATCAAAAATGTCATCAAAAGTAATTTTGAGCCCGTCAAAACTTACTGTTCTTAACGCAAAATCAACCTTTGCTTTACCTACTTTTTCTTTATAATAGCCATCTAAATAATATTTTACTTTTAAAAGGTCGCTTTTCTTGTAATCAAACAAAATTTTTGTCATTTCTGCTAGTTTTTCTTGCGAAATATCGCCTTTTTGCATCCTATCGTGTTCATATTCTTTCATTTTAAGCGCATCGTGCAAACCCTTTAACGCGTCAAAAGGCGCAAACTGTTTTGCTCTATCGCTTTTTGACATCTTCACTCTTTTCTCCACTTCTGTGTCCCCCAATCATTTCATTACGCTCTTTTTGTGTTGCTTTTTCGTTTAAGTCAAGTCCTTTTAAGACGGCATTTTTACCATATTTATCTTTTAATTTTATAACGCTTTTTACTACATTTTTTTGTTTCGCTACATTTTTTGAAAAAAAGTCATATTGTTCTTGTTCTTCTGGCACAAGCGCACCGAATGAAAAACCAATTTTTCGCACAAATTGTTTCCTGTCAACAACCTTTGAAAAAATGTCCAAAATTGGCTGTGCCATAAGTGAATAAAGGTTTGTTACTACATTAAAACGAACACTTCCCTTTGATCCAGAGCCTTTGTTGTCGCCATAGCCAACATATACCACTGCAGTTTGAGTGCTAAATCCCAAAGTCGATAACTGATAGCACCCTTCTTGCAACATTTCTTTTAAAACCACAACTGCTTCTTCATAAGTATAGTTGTAAGGTAAAATTTGCGACATAGAGATTGAACGCGAACGGGTTTTGTAAGATTTTATATCCTTCATTTCGCAACTTTCGCGTCCCCACGCGTGGTCAATAAGAAGCTCCGCATTAACTCCAAATTCTTTATATAAAAGGTCTTCATCAAAGGCACGAATGCCCGCCATATCGGTTATGCCATATTTTTCAAGCCTACTCACAGTACCAACTGATATTTGCCAAAAATCAGTAAGTGGTTTATGGTGAGACAATGTACGAATAAACTTCGCTTCATCAAGCATTCCAAGCCTGTCTGGGGCGGATTTTGCTGTTATGTCAAGTGCAATTTTTGCAAGATACATATTTGTTCCTACACCAACACTGGACGGAATATGCAATGTATCATATATCTCTTTTGTCAACTTTTCGGCGAACTCACGCGCGGTCATCTTATATAAAGCAAGATAATCCGAAGCGTCGATAAAACACTCATCAATTGAGTAAACATGAATATCGTTTTTGTCAATATATTTTAAATAAATTGCGTATATGTTTGACGCATATTCAATATATTTTTTCATTCTTGGTGGTGCTAAAATAAAATCAATATTTTTAGGAATTTCGTAAAGTCGACACCTATTTTTAACTCCACATTTTTTAAGAGCCGTTGAAACAGCAAGACAAACGGTTTTATTTCCGCGTGTCTCGTCCGCCACAACTAGTTTTGCTTTCATAGGGTCAAGTCCACGCTCAGCGCACTCAACGGACGCAAAAAAGGATTTCATATCAATAACAAAATAGCATCTATCTTTAATCACGACATCATCTCTTATCATAATATTTTCTCCTTTTATACATAAATTATACTCCGAGCTTAACTAAAGTAATTACTCACTTTTAGTTGTTTTAGCTCAATATATACATCAATTATACTCTATATCGACCCTACTTGACTAGTTTTTCTAGATAAAAAAATTATCATTTTTATAACAAACTTTTTAAAAGAAATCATCTCCAAAATCATTGCTCTAATTAAAAAATGCTTTGTTTGAATGCTTTAAAGCAATAAAAAAGAGTGCTAGGTTACTAACACTCTTCTTTTCATTTGTACTTAGAAATATTTTGTCTTTTGCCAACTTATGTATTACAAGTTGCAAGACATAAGTGCCCCGAGACTTCGCCTTCACGAAGCCTGGTGCGGATGAGAGGACTTGAACCCCCACGGTCTCCCATTAGATCCTAAGTCTAACGCGTCTACCAATTTCGCCACATCCGCAAAAAAAATGGTGATCCACCCGAGGTTCGAACTCGGGACCCCTTGATTAAAAGTCAAGTGCTCTACCGACTGAGCTAGTGAATCACGCATGGCTGGGGTGGCAGGATTTGAACCTACGCATGCAAGAGTCAAAGTCTTGTGCCTTACCGCTTGGCTACACCCCACTATTTCCAACTACTCGACCATTATATACAATCTTAAAAAAATAATCAAGTACTTTTAGACATTTTTTTTAAAAATTTTTAATTTTTTTATATTTTTTTTAAATTTTTTATTTTCTTCACAAATTTTGACTCACTTTTTAGTTGTTTTTATAAAAATTGTGTGACTACCTTCCCCAAAAAACGATATTTTGCCAATAACTATAAAAAGTTTTAAATTTTAAAAAAAACCAATTATTTTTAATTTAACAACCTTTTGCACTCATACGGGTAAATAGTAAATTGTTATATAAAAAAATCACATTTCGTGTTCTAGGTCTATTTGGCGTTTACCTAAAATGTATTTTGCTTTGGAATATAATTTATTTATATCTGGCTTCCTTTGAAAATTTTTGGTTTTAAAATTTTCGACGCTATTTTTAACTGACAATGCAAGGGATTGTTGGGCAACATAAAAAATTGATTTTGCGTTTTCACTACTATATCTTACTTTATCATTCCCACCATCCATCAAAACTTGCAAGCAATGGTCATTCATAAATTCTTCATTTGTCATATTTGTTGTATAAACACCAAGGGTATTTTTATTTGCAATTTGAGTACCGTTTCCCCACATATTTTTTGTATCAAAATATTTATAAAAACGAGAAAAATATGTGTTACGCATTTTTTTGCTTGCATTTTCTGGAATATCGTAACCGTCACAACCAGAAATAATTTGGATTGAAGAAACTCCCCCGATTAAACTTCTTGGCGCGTACGAAACACAAATAATTTGTGACATAATTTTTGATATTTGTTCGTAGGAAAATCCACATTCTGTCATATTTTCATATGCATAATGAATAACCTTATCAAAAGCAATTGAGCCATAACTATGGCAAAAAACGGTCAAAAGGTTAAAGTTTTTTTCCGTTTTTTCAACGCTTAAAGGCTTGCCGTTTTTGTTTAAATAAAGTGGTCTTAGTAATCTTTTTTCAATAATTTGCGCCTCTTCATTCTCTAAGCGCGAAATTTCCGTTTGATTTTTTAAAGGATAGTGGCCATAACAAAAACCAACCAAATCGTAATCGTTTCTATCTATATCCTTTGAGACACTGTTGTTTAAAAGTAATTCTTCCGCCGACTTGCAAAAAGCATTTGCATCTTTTGGGTCAAAAGTTCTATTCCCGCCAAAACACAAAACCGTCGGCTTAGAAATTTTATATTCACTAATATCAAGCTTTTCCCAATGGTCTTTTTTTGTTGTGTCGCGTTTTCCGCACTGCATCGGGACAATTTTTGGCTGGTCAAAGTACATATATTACCCTTCTTTTAGACTTGGCTGGGGTGGTAGGGTTCGAACCTACGCGATGTTGGAGTCAGAGTCCAATGCCTTACCACTTGGCGACACCCCAATAAAAGTGTAAAAATTTTACATTTCACTTTTGTTTAAAATATTTGTTTGTGTGATTAAAAATTTTAAACACAACTAATTATGTTACAAAAAAGCAAAAAAATCAAGCAAGAAATGACATTTTAATTCTTTTTCCTAAAAAAATTGTAAAAATATAAAAAATATTCGAGAATAAAGTTGACAAGTTTTTGTTATCGTGATAAAGTATAGAAGCATTGAATGTGCGGGTGTAGCTCAGTGGTAGAGTTCCAGCCTTCCAAGCTGGCTGCGAGGGTCCGATTCCCTTCACCCGCTCCACATTTGTTTCAGTAGCTCAGCTGGATAGAGCACCGCCCTTCTAAGGCGGGTGTCGGGGGTTCAAATCCCTCCTGGAACACCAAAAAAGGTGCAAAGGTTCCCACTTTTGCACCTTTATAAAATAAAATGCAATTTGTTTTAAGGTCTATTAGTAAGAATTTTAACATTGCCTTATTTCAATAAAATTTCTAACAGAAATCTTTGTTGATGGTTTATCGAAAACAATTTTGACTTATTCAAAAACACCTTGCACTTTGATTTTTCAAATTTGACCTAACAATAAATAAAAAAAATATGGTGAATGTAGTTCAGTTGGCTAGAACGCCAGATTGTGGCTCTGGAGGTCGTGGGTTCGAGTCCCATCTTTCACCCCAGTTATAAAAGGACATCTATATAGGTGTCTTTTTTTATAAAACATTCCCCTTTGAATGTATATTTTGCAAAAAACAATCTAAACTAGGATTAAAGGGGGATAAAAAATGAAAATCGCTAATTTTATTGCTTGGATCGTGCTACTCATTGGAGCGCTTAACTGGGGATTGGTGGCTATTTTTAATTGGAATTTAGTCTCAGCAATCACAGGTGGCGTTGCGGTCATCGCAACAATCATTTATTGCCTTGTAGCGGTTGCAGGCATTTGGCTTTTGATTGTTCCATTTATTGATAGAGGCAAAATTTCTCTTTGGGACTAACATCAAATTGAAAAAGCCTTTCTTTTAGCACACTAATTTATCAAAACAATATTTTGGGCAAAAAAATCTTCGAAGTGACATCGCTTCGAAGATTTTTTAATGGATATATTACTTGGGGTAGATTATTCTTTACTGTATTTTTTTAGAACAATATATAACTTTGCCTTTTATATTTAAATTTAATTAGAGCAAAATACAAATTATTCCGCCCTTACCTTCATTGACAATTCTGCCTAAAGTTTTACGCATTTTCTTTTGCGCTTCTAGTGGCATTTGAACAATTTTTTTGTTTAAGCCCTCGTTTACAAGGCTATGCAAACTTTTGCCAAACATATTTGTTTCCCAAAGCCCTTTTGGATTGCTTTCAAATTCTTTAAGCAGATATTTAACAATATCTTCACTTTGTTGCTCGCTTCCAACTACAGGGCAAATTTCGGTATTAACATCCACTTTCATAATATGCAAACTTGGAGCGCTTGCTTTTAATCTCACACCGTAGCGTGAACCTTGCTTTACTATTTCAGGCTCCTCAAGACGCATTTCTTCCATTTTAGGGCTGACAACGCCGTAACCATCTTTTTCCACTTGTTCTAGCGCTTCTTTTACTTTGTCATACTCAGTTTTGGCATAGGCGAGAGTTTTTATATAGGAGATTAGTTCAAAATCACTTCCGATTTGTTGACCGCATTCGTTCGACAATACCTTGTAGAATAGGTCTTGCTTAGGCTCAATTTCAAGGTAGGCTACGCCTTCGCCCATATTTATATTTGAGAGCTTAATTGGCTCAAAGTTCGCCGAATTACTAAATAAATTTTCTACTGAACTGATTTCGCCAACTTTTGTTGCATCATTAACAAGGAGTTTGCTTTCTGTCACAATTTCTTGAATAAGGTCGTTATCAAAAGGTAAAACTTGCAACCATTTTGGCATTTTGACTCGCAATGAATATAGCGGGAATTCGTTAAGCAAATTTACAAAAATACTTCCAATGTCCTTTTCGTTTAATTTTGCAACATCAATTGCAAGAACAGGGACACTATAATTTGCTTTCATTGTTTCAACCAAAATTGTTGTTGCTTTATCGTTTGGCTTTGCGGTATTTAAAACAACAACAAATGGCTTCCCCGTGTTTTTTAGTTCATCAATAGTTTGGCTTTCCGCTTTAATATAATTTTCCCTTTCAAGTTCACCAAATGTTCCATCGGTCGTCACAACGACGGCAACCGTTGAATGGTCTTTTATGACCTTGCGCGTGCCAATTTCTGCAGCTGTTTCAAATGGAAGAGGCTCGTCACTCCAAGGAGTGTTGATAAGCCTTGGCTTATTATTTTCTACCAAACCTTCCGCACCATTTACTGTATATCCAACACAGTCTACAAGCCTAACTTTTAAGTCAATATTGTCGTTGATTTTTATCTTTACAGCATCTTTTGGAACAAATCTAGGCTGTGTTGTCATAATTGTTTTTCCGTCTGCACTTTGTGGCAGCTCATCAATCGTGCGCGTTTTGTCAAATTCATTTTCGATGTTTGGCAAAACCATTTTATTTACAAAATTTGTTATAAACGTAGATTTTCCAGAACGAACAGGTCCTACGACACCAAGATAAATGTCTCCGCCAGTACGTTTTGAAATATCTTCATAAATTTTATACGAATCCATATTTTCCTCCAACAAATTCGATATACCAAAATATATGCCTTCGCCTTTTTTCTTATGCAAATTTTGTCAAAAAAAGAGAAAAATATGTAAAGGAAATATACAATACCTTATTCTTAAATATTAAATTTTTCAAAATATTTCATATGAAGCTAAAATATGTAGTTACTTGCGGGATATACGGAAGAATACTTAAACTTTTGATGCCACAACTTGTTGAAGATTAGTATAATTAAATAGATTTTTAGCGAAATTTTGGGCGCATATATAATCTTCTTCATTATAGATTAGAATAAAACAATCCGTTTTGTAAGCTAAAAAAACAAAGCGTATCACACAGTTATCTGAAATAAAAAAAGGTTAGTTTTAAAACTAACCAATTTCTTTTTGCTTTATTTTTTCTTTCTCGTCTTTTGATTGTCTCTTTCCTATTTTATGCAACTTATCGCGAAAATTGATTTTATTTTCTTTCCCTATAAGCAACCTAAAAATATTTTGTCTATGTGCAAAAAAGACCAAACAAAAAATTGCAAATAACAACAAACTTAGAACGATGTTTCCCGAGCCGTTTAAAATTCCAAGAGTGTACGCTTCAACGATGGTAAAAAGCGTAACCATTAAAAAGGACACAAGCGAAGCGTAATCAAAAAGTAGCAAGAAAATAAATCCGCCGACAAAGATTACCACTCCTAAAAGTGGATTGGCGACGCAAAACATTCCATAGCATACGGCAGCGCCTTTCCCGCCTTTAAAGTGGTAAAAAACTGGAAAAATATTGCCAACTAGCGCCGATAGTCCAGCCGTAAAAAGCCCAATATATGCATTAAGCCCACCACTTGGCCCGCCAAAAAGGTAGAAACCACATAATGCAGGAATTATTCCCTTTAACATATCAAGAAAAAGCGTCAAGAGCCCAATTCCAAAGCCGAGATTTCGTAGCATATTCATTGTTCCAGGGTTGCCACTTCCCGATTTTGAAATGTCGTAGTGTTTTGCACGGCTAATAATTCTCGCAAAAAAGATGTTGCCAATTAGATATGAACCAATTATCAAAATTACAAATTTCCACCATTCCATATCTACAATTCTTCCTTATCTGAGCGACTTTTAATCACAAGATTTATTGGTGTTCCGCTAAAATCGACCGCTTTTCTTATGGTATTTTCAAGATACCTTTCGTACGAAAAGTGCATAAGGTTTTTGTCGTTAACAAATATTACAATTGTTGGGGGATTAACTCCCGTTTGAGTCGCGTACAATATTTTTAACCTTTGCCCATTCTTGCTAGGTGGTTGTTTTAAATTGATAGCCGATTGAATAATATCATTTAACTGACCTGTCGAAATTCTCTTATTTGCATTATTCATAATATTTTCGACTTCTTCCATAATCTTGCCGACGCGTTGTCCCGTTTTGACGGATATAAACAAAGGAACATAGTAGTCCATAAATTTCAAATCTTCATCAAGTCGTTTTTTGAAAACATTTATTGTCTTGTCGTCTTTATTCTCAATCAAATCCCACTTGTTTAAAACGACTAGGTTTGGCTTTTTTTGGTCGTGAACAAAACCCGCGACCTTAATATCTTGCTCGGTAATGCCATCCGCGACATCAATCATTGTAATAACTATATCTGCCCTTTTTATCGCTTCAATAGTTCTTAGAACGCTATACCTTTCAATACTTGCATCTTCAATTGTCGACTTTTTTCTAAGTCCCGCAGTGTCAATCAAAATATAATCTTTCCCATTATACTTAAATGGAGCGTCAATAGCGTCACGCGTAGTGCCTGCGATTTTACTAACTACCAGTCTTTCTTCTCCAAGAAGTTTGTTAGTAAGACTACTCTTGCCCGCATTTGGTTTACCAACAATGGCAATTTTAGTAGCATTTTTATTTTCCTGCAAATCCAAATTGTGCGACTTGAGGCACTTTACGACTTCGTCAAGAAGGTCGCCAAGTCCTTTACTTTGTTCACTCGAGATTGGAAAAACGTGCTTAAACCCGAGTTCATAAAAATCATATAAATTGTCCATTTCAAAGTTGTCAAGTTTATTAACAACCAAAACGACATCCTTTTTTGTCCTTTTCATTAAATAATCCGCGACTTGCCTATCTGCACCACAAAGCCCTGTTTTACCGTCCACAAAAAAGAGAATAACATCCGCCAAATCTATTGCAATTTGGGCTTGGTTAAAAATATTTTTTTCAATTTCGCCCTTGCTGTCAAAGTCAAGACCGCCAGTGTCAACAAGTGTAAAAAAATTGCCACACCATTCCGCGTCGCCATAAATTCTATCTCTTGTGACCCCCGCAATGTCGTCAACAATACTTATACGCCTTCCGCATATTTTATTGAAAAACGTACTTTTGCCGACATTTGGTCTACCTACAATTGCTACCAAAGGTTTCATACTTCACCAACTTTTACAATTGTATTTTACCATATATAACCAATTTAATCAATGTTTTTTGCTACACAATTTTTACAATTTTTTGAGCAATTTAGACACGTTCCTTTGCTTCGTACCATTTTAAAGGATTTAATTAAAAGATACAAGATGAAAAATACGACCAATATAGAAATAATAATTTTGCTCAAAATAGTTCCTGTCCCAAGTTGATAAATGATAAAGCATATTAGATAAGCAACAGAAAATTGAACAGCGCAAGTTAGAATTGTAAGTTTCCAACCAATTTCTTTTTTTAAAACTGCAATTGTAGAAATACAAGGCATATATAGAAGGCTAAAAATCATCATTATCACAGCAGTTAAAGTTGAAAAATTTATTGCAAATCCACTAACGAGAAAACTAGCCCCAAGTTGTTTTTCAAAGTTAACTGAGTTCGGAACATTGTTTATAATTGCCATTGTTCCTACAACCATTTCTTTTGCCATAATTCCAACAAGTAAGCTTACAACAATCCCCCAGTTATCAAGACCGATTGGTCGGAAAATAATAGCAAGCGCTTTCCCTATTTTTTCCAGCATACTCGTCGCCGTCCAAACGGTCGGTATATATTCAAATTTGAAACTAAAATTTTGTAATATCCAAACAATTACACTGAATGAAAGAAGAATCGTCGCAACCTTTACAACAAATTGTTTTATGTTTTGCCAAATGGTAATCATTATTTGCTTAAAACTTGGCATTCTATATGGCGGAAATTCAAGAATAAACGACCTTTCACCGCTTTGCAAATATTTTTTGCTAAGTAGATTTGAAATTAGTAGTCCCACAACGACGCCCAAAAGATAAAGTCCAATTATAATAAATATGTTTCCTTTGCTAAAAAACGCACCGCCGATAACGGCATAAATTGGAAGTTTTGCACTACAACTCATATATGGACTTATCATTGCGGTTTTAATTTTTGTGTTTTTATCTTCAATATTTCGAGCAGTTAAAACAGCTGTTGTTGTGCAACCAAAACTCATTAAAATAGTGAAAATGCTTTTCCCGCTTAGCCCGAATTTATAGAATATGTCTTCAAAAGAAAAAGCAAGTCGAGACATATATCCACTATCTTCTAAAAGTGATAAAAACAAAAATAGCAATACAATTTGTGGAATAAAACTAAGGAGTCCGCCGACGCCCCCTATTATTCCCGTCGAAAACAGACCAATTATCCACGCAGGCGCATTGATTTTGTAAAGCAAATTAGTTATTGGGTCTCCAATAAGTTTGTCAATAATTATTTTTAAACCTTCCGATAAAATCGACCCTAAAGATGAAAAAGTTATATAAAAAATTAAAAATAGAATAGCCAAAAAAATCGGCAAGCAAAGAAATTTATTTAAAACAAATTTGTCTGCTTTAAATTTGCCATACACTGTATTATTTTGTTTAACAACACACTCTAATAAGATTTTTTCAATAAATTCGTAGCGATATTTTGCAATTAAAGTTAGGTAGTCGTTTTTTAGTACTATTTCATCAATTCTTTTCTTTTGTGAGTCAGACAAACCTAGTTTTTCAATAATTTTTTCATCTTGTTCCAGTACTTTTATTGCTATGAATTCCTTATTGCAACGAAAAGCTCCCAACTGTGATAATGATAAAATAGATAAAATTTCGGTTATAGGTAATTTTTTTAGATAGTCAAGCGTCAAGTTAGAAGCGAAAGCAACTTTTGCTGTACTTTCTTTTAAATCAAAAACATTTTTCTTTAAAAAAACGTCATTTTTTATGACTTTTAAATCGAGTATTTTGGAAAATTTGTCATAATCATATTCTTTTCCCTTCTTTTTTATCTCATTATCAAAATTGATTAGAATTGTAGGCTTTAAACCCGCTTCTAAAAGTTGTAAAGTAAGATATAAGTTGCGTTCCAAAATGTTTGCATCACAAATATTAACAATTTTTGCGTCATTTGATAAAAGAAAGTCAATTGCGACTTGCTCTTCAAAACTATAACTCGTCATTGAATACAATCCAGGTAAATCTATAACGCCAATTTCTCGGCCTTCGACTTTAATAATTTTTTCTTTTTTGTCAACAGTCACGCCGTGCCAATTGCCCGTATGTTCGAAACTTTTTGTCAACTTATTATATAAAGTTGTTTTGCCCACATTTGGGTTGCCAACTAAAACAATTTGTTCTTTACTCATTTTGCCACCATTATTTTTTCGACTTCCTTTCTTTTTAAAGCAAGAACAAAATGCCGAATTTCAAGCAAAAAAACACCGCGCAACGTAGATCTTTTAAGAATTTTTACAGAAGTGTTCACAAACCCCAAATCAAGTAAACGCCTTTTTATTTTATTACTACCTTCAATTGATTTTATTATGTAATTTATTCCAGTTTCACCGTTAGATAAAGAAAAAAGATTGTCCATAATAAATAAATATGAACAATCCACATTAGATATTAAAAGGAATTTTATTTTTTTTAATGTTTTATATAACTTTTTACTTTGCGGATATATATTAAAAAGAAAAAGTCATAAATTTTTGATTATTATAAATTTTTTATTTGTGACATTTAGTAATAGAGCAAATTTTCATACTTTTTAAAACATTTATTAAAAATTTCATTTTGTTTGACTGCATTTTTTAAAAAAAAATTACTGCATATCATTGATAAAATTTATAAAAGTTGTCAAATCTTTAAACTTTCTGTACACGGCAGCGAAACGAACATAAGAAATTTCGTCAATTTTCTTAAGTCTGTCCATAACCATTTCACCTATTTTAGCACTTTCAATCTCTTGGACTAATGAATTACTAATTTGCTTTTCAATGTCGCTTGCAATTTCATCAATTTGGCTCATTGAAACTGGACGCTTTTCACAAGATTTTATAATTCCACGCTTGATTTTTTGCACGTCAAACGCTTGCCTTGAGCCATCACTTTTTATAACCAAAACAGGAGTGCTTTCAATCATTTCATATGTAGTAAAGCGCTTACCACAACGGAGACACTCTCTCCTTCTTCTTATAGCCATATTATCTTCAGACGACCTAGAATCAATCACTTTGCTGTCGTCAAAGCCACAATAAATACACTTCATTTTCTTTTTCCTTTAAAAGCATTTTATCAAATTATTTTAAGTTTTACAAGGAAAAAGTATTGTTTTTGTTTAAAATATCTTCGTTTAACCTTTTTGAAAGAAAATTACAAATTAGGTCTTATATATGTATCGTTGTTTTGTGAATAAAAATTTTGATTTGTTTGATCGAGATTGGTTGATTTTTGACGATTTTGAGACGACCTATCATAATAATTTTGATAATTGTTTGTTGGATAGTCTGCATTTATAGAACGGTTTGCGCCATCATTTCTAACATATTCTTCTTTTTGACTTTCGCCTGCGTCAAAAACACGAACAGGCTTGTTCCCTTTTGATTTCTTCGTAGGTGCTTCAATCACTTCAACTAATATTACATCTTCGCCGATTTTGCAAATGTTGCAAAAAGGAATAAAAATTTCTTGTGGCGACTTGAAGATGTTAAAAAACGATTTTGTTCCTGGGACCATAAGACCTAGGACGCAATTTCGCCTTAAATCAATAATTATGTCACATACATTGCCAAGAAGTCTGCCAGTTAAAACATTTATGACTTCTTTATTTCTAAGTTCTGTAAACGAAGTTTCCATATGCACACCTTTTCCATAATTATTATGCTTAAAAACGACAAAATACGACAAAATTTGGAAAAAAGTTGCGCAAAATATGCATAAATTTTGAAAAGTCGGAAACCCTATCTTTGTAGAAAGCGTTTTCACGCAAAGGATGGGTTTAAAATGTCAAATAGAGTTGATATATGCGGAATAAACACGAGCGAATTGCCTAAACTTAAGTCGGAAGAAGTTGCCGACCTTATGCGAAAATTAAAACAAGGCGACGAAAACGCTAGACAACTCTTCCTTTTTTCAAATATGCGACTTGTTTTAAGTGTCGTGAAGCGTTTTAATACAAACAAAAACAATATTGACGACATTTTTCAGGTTGGATTTGTCGGGCTTATCAAGGCGATGGACAATTTTGATGAAAATTTTAATGTCAAATTTTCTACTTACGCCGTCCCAATGATAATTGGCGAAATAAGAAGGTTTATAAGGGACAATTCTTGCGTTAGAGTTAGTAGAAGTATGCGAGATGTCGCGTATAAAGCTTTGCAAGCACGGGACAAGTTAGCAAAAAATATGCCAAATGACCCCAGTCTTGACGAAATTGCGCAAGAAGCGGGCCTCAAACTTAGAGAAGTTTTAACAGCACTCGACGCAATTTCAGAACCAATTTCACTTTATGACCCAGTTTATAATGATTCAAGTGAAACGGTTATGGTTATGGACCAAATAGGAGATTCAAAAAATACAAGCGACAAATATATCGAGCATGTCGCACTGAAAGAAGCTCTGAATAATCTTGGACAACGCGAAAAAGAAATTTTGTGGCTTAGATATTTCATAGGAAAAACACAAGTCGAAATTAGTGACCAAGTTGGGATTTCGCAAGCACAAGTAAGTAGGCTCGAAAAAAATGCATTAAAAGAAATTAAGAAAAACTTTAGTTGATGTTTAAAATTTGTTAATTTTCAAAAAAAATTTGTTATTTGTAATTAAATAGCATATTTTTTTAAAATTTTAACAAAAAAATAGGTTTTAATGTATTTTAAAAAATCGCAAACTTGTAAGATTTATATAAATAAATTTTCTTTATAGGCTATTCTGATTTAAAATGTTTGTCACAGTTATGTTTTTGTTCTCTTATATATTTTTTTCATAAAGACATATAAATTATCCAATGTTTTGCTTTGTTAAATCCTTTTTTAATCGGTTTAAAATTTTCTTTTCAATTCTACTTATATAACTTTGCGAAATACCAAGCATATCAGCGACTTCCTTTTGCGTGCTCTCTTCGTCGCCAGTAAGACCAAAACGAAGTTCCATAATACGCTGTTCCCTTGAATTTAGTTTTCGAATGGCACTCCACAACAACTTGTTTTCACTTGACTTTTCTAGTTCGTTACTTGCAGTCTCGGTGTCACTTTCTAAAATGTCTGATAAAAGAAGTTCGTTTCCGTCTTTATCAAAATTAAGTGGTTCGTCGAGGCTAACTTCGTGGTTTTGCTTGCTCTTTTTTCTGATATACATCAAAATTTCATTTTCAATGCAACGCGAAGCATATGTTGCAAGTTTTATATTTTTATTTGCATCAAAAGATTGAACGGCCTTTATAAGACCAATTGCACCAACAGACACAAGGTCGTCGAGTTCAGTGCCAGTATTGTCAAATTTTTTAGCGATATAAACAACAAGGCGAAGATTATGCTCTATAAGTTCGTTTCTTGCAGACTCGTCGTTTTGCCTAAGTCGTTCCATAAGGGCTTCTTCATCTTCAGGCGAAAGCGCTTGCGGGAGAGCTTCTTTCCCGCTAATATATGCAACAAGTTTTTGCTTTATAGATAAAAAATCTAAGTTAAACACCTTTTTAATCATTTGTTGAATAAATTTAAAAATATTCATACAACTCCCCTTTTTACCCCTAAAAACGGGCTATTTTGTGTCAATAAGAAATGCTACTCAAAAATTTAAATCGCAAGTGGGCTTAAAAGCGCTTGATAGTCTTTTCCGTTAAAACCATTTCCAACGCCAATCATCACTTCAATTTTTTCGCCAGTCGACATAATGACTTGGTCAATTTTACAAACAAACATTTTTGATTTCCCACCTACTGTCTCATAATCTATGTATCTTCCACCTAATTTTTTGTCTAATTTTTGCTGTAGATAATCAACAACTGTAATTTTGTTTCGATAAAGTTTTTCAAGAGTTGCGTAATTAACAATTAAAATCGGCAAGCCCGTTTTTTCATCCTGCAATAAGTTTCCACTGTCAAGATAAGCTTTTATTTTACACTGTTCTCCATCTTTTAAAAGGTCAATACTATAATAAAATTTATCAACTTTTCTCTTAATGTAAAACTGCCGAATTATATTTTTTAAAATAATATAAAAAAATGCAATTATAATTGTAATTGAGAGTGCGCTTAATTTTTTTTGCAGTAAATTTTCTAGTGCGCCTACGCAACCACCCATTACAAATGTAGATGACAAGAAAACGAAAAAAAATAATAGATATTTTTTAATATTATCCCCTTTTGTCATAAATAAAGTAATTAGAACGGCGCACAAAATTTTTATAGGGATTAAAAATTCCATTTTAATTTTAAAAAAAGACAACATAAAAGCAAAGCATGCGCCAAAAATTGAAACAAGCAACAATTTATACCATTTTGATTTTTCGTTTATGGCAAAATTACTTATTGATAAAAGCATATAATTTATTATCAAATTTTGCAAAACTGCGTCTTCTATGTAAACTTGCATATTTTGATTTTATATCAAAAATAGAAAATTGGATATAAAATAAAGCTCTCAAAATGTTCTTTTTAGGTTTGTTTTGTAAAAAATAGTCGATTTTAAAGTAATGATAAAATTTTTTTATCGATTTCTTTTAAAATTTTAACAATAAAAAACTACCCAAATGGACTTTACAAATGGATAGTTTATTAAAATTATTTAAACTCAATACACATTATCAAAACGAATATAACTTTGATATGCTTTTTATATGTAAAACATTTTTAGAAATAACTAATACACACAAATTTAAGCTAAAATTATCTATTGCGTCTAAGTTTATCAAGGAACGCTGGAATTGTGGATGCGTGTCCCTCAACTTTTATACGCGAAGTTGGTGCCACTGATGGTTGCTCAACGACTTGTGGCTCTAGTGTTTTTTCTTCCATATGGAAAGCATCAAAATTAACTTTTGGAAGGGTCAATTCTTCATTATCAGTTTTTGGAGCAACTTGTTTTTGATTGAAGCCAGTCGCAATAACTGTTATTTCGACTTGTTCACTAAGTGATTCATCGACGCCAGCACCAAAAATGATGTTGCAATTTGAATCCACGACTTCTCTTACAAGTTCCGCCGCTTCATTCACTTCGTCAAGTGGCAAATCTAAGCCACCTTTAACATTAAGAAGAATCCCAGTCGCACCTTCAATATTTGTTTCAAGAAGTGGACTTTGTACCGCTTGTCTAACAGCGTCTATTGTTTTATTTTCGCCTTTTCCGCGTCCTATACCCATATGAGCAAGCCCCTTATCTTTCATAATTGTCTTGACATCAGCAAAGTCAAGATTGATAAGGCTTGGAGTAACAATAAGGTCAGAAATACCTTGGATACCTTGGCGTAAGACATCGTCCGCACAACGGAACGCTTCAACAATAGGTGTTCCCTTTGGAACGATTTTGAGCAACTTGTCGTTTGGAATAATAACAAGAGTATCAACAAATTTTTTCAAGTTTGCAATACCTTTTTCAGCATTTTCCATTCTTTTTCTTCCTTCAAAATTGAATGGTTTTGTAACGACAGCTATTGTCAAAATATCAAGTTCTTTTGCAATTTGCGCAACAACTGGAGCGGCGCCTGTTCCTGTTCCGCCACCCATACCAGCCGTAATAAAGACTAGGTCGCACCCCTTTAACATCTCGGTTATGACCGCTTTGCTTTCTTCTGCCGCCTTTTGCCCAATTTCAGGGTCAGCCCCCGCGCCGAGACCACGAGTCAATTTTTCCCCAATTTGAATGCGGTGTGTTGCTTTGCTCATAAGAAGTGCTTGCTTGTCTGTGTTAATTGCGACAAATTCCGCACTTGTAACATTGGCAGCAACCATACGATTGACGGCGTTATTTCCGCCCCCGCCGATACCTACGACTTTTATGTTTGCTACATGGCTGATACTGTTTGCGTTATACATTTTTCCCTCCATTTTATAAACACATACTTTGTTTAAACGCCTAATAATTTTTATTTTAAATAAATATCTTTTATATTTTTCCTACTTTTTAAAACGCTTTCTATCTACCGTTAACTTTTCTAGTGGTTTAAAGCATAATTTAAAACCGCCATTGATGATGAAAAGTTTGTCTTTGATGTCAAACTGCTAGGAAGCGATACAATTTCAACATTTCTATTGATGCAATTTGCAAGAACATCTTTACCACCTTTTATAAAGGAAATTCCGCCACCTGTCAAATGAATTGGAATAAAGTCTGGAAAATTGTAAGCCCAAGACGAAAAACACTGTTTGATTGCCTTGCCTATAACCTCAATTCTACTTTCCACTATCGCATTTGCCACTCGCATCGAAATTGGCACCAAATTGTGATTTATTAAGATGTCATATGTATCATTTTCGTCTGGTTCAATTGTAAGAGCAACTTTTCTTAACAAATTTTCTGCCGAAGTAAAAGGAATTTTGAGACAAGTGCATAAGTCTCCCGCTATATGTCCGCCCCCCATTGAAAAACTTGTAAGGTTGAGAAGCCCATTCCCACGAATTAGTGCAACTGTTGTCGTAATATATCCACAATCGACCATAAGCGCGTAGCGTTCTCTCTCGTCATCGTCAAACAAATACTGGCTTTGTGCATAAGCGCTAGAAACAAAATCAAAGTTTTCAACCCCAGAGCGTAGTAAAATTTTTGAAACAGTACTTAGAAAACCATTTTCAGCAAGCACAAACGAAAGAAATGCAGAAATCTTGCTATCAACTTGTCCAATAGGATTGGAGACCTTGTTGTTTTCACCTAAGACAAAATAAATACTTGACCTACTAATAACTGTGTGCGTTTTTATTTTCATTTCGGCAAGTTTATACAGGCTTTCAATGTCGTTTTCGTTAAATCTACGTTGTTTTTCATAGGTTTTTGTGACATTTTTGCAAGCACAAAAAGTAAATTCAGTCGGAACACCAACAATTAGATTTGTTATTTCCTTGCCTAAAATTTTGGATGCGCCAAGTATGCAAGACGAAATTGCCTTTTCAAGATTTTTTGGCTCTATAAACTCGCCGTCCATAAAGCCTTCGTAGTTTTCTTGATAGGTACATCTCACATTTATGCTGTTATTGACATCTCTGCTACCTACTAGAATTGTAAGTTTTTGGCTTCCAAAATCTAATATAGCGACTTCTCTTTTTGCCATAACTCCCTCGCGCGCGTCCTAACACACATAATTATTATAATTTTTAGCGTTTTTGGTGTCAAACAATTTAAGTGGGTTTATTTAGAATAAATAGTAAATTTATATGAAATGTTTTTAGACAAGCTATAAAAATAATATGTTTTAAAAAGGCGGACAAAAGACTTTTACAAAAATAAGAAAAGTTTGTCTACTCTAAAAGGTATTCTAATTTAGGCAAGTTATAATGCAACCAATTTTACATTAAGCTTACAAACTTATTTTAAGAACTCTGCAATTGATGGAACACCGAACCCTTCTTCATTTTTATTGCGAGTTAAACTTTTGCAACCGCGTAAAAGGCGGACTTTTAATTGGTCAGGAGTAATGTATGGATATTTTGAAATTACAAGGCAACAAATTCCCGCAATCATTGGAGTCGCAACACTCGTTCCGCTCATTTTAACATAAAAATTACCATTTTTTTCGTCAAAACCAGCCCCCGTTATGTCAACTGCGGGCGCAATTAAGTCAGGTTTAAAATACATTCCTGCGGGTCCACGCGAAGAAAAGGACGCAACTTTAAATTTTTGAAAATCAAAATCACCGTTTTCATCTCTTTTATCGTCAAACCCACCAACAGTTATAATTTTGCTGGAAAAACCAGGGGCTTTAATTGTGTAGTTTTCTGGTCCGCTGTTGCCCGCCGCCGCGACAACTACAATTCCTAAATTCCATAAACTCTCAGCCCCTACAACAAGCGGGTCATTTCGCCCAAGAGGACTAGCACCAAAAGACATACAAACAACGCGAATATTGTATTTTTTGTGATTATCACTTATCCATTGCATTGCTTCTAAAATCTTATAAGCACCCGTTTCGCCTGTGTTGTCAAGTGCTTTTATTGCAACAATTTTTGTTCTTGGAGAAACCCCCGAATATTTTTTTGCGCCAGCAATGCCGTTCCCACAAACTATACTCGAAACATACGTGCCGTGGCCATTGTCATCATAAGGGGCTTTTTTGTTTGAAACCAAGTCGACAAATTTGACTATTCTATTCTGCGGAACACAAAAGTCAAGGTGTGGATTTATGCCCGTATCAATTACGGCGACCGTTACATCCGCCCCCAAATTTTTATCCGAAACCTTGTCTACATTCATTATTTTTTTAGCGACATTTACTTGCGTTGTAACCTTTGTTTGCTTTGCGATGAAGCCGACAATAGTCGTTCGCGCAAATTTTATAATTTGCTTTTGACTTAAACTCACGCCAATTGCGCTTATAAATGGGTACTCGTGATAAGGCTTGCCAAGCTTATTTATTTCTTCCTTTAACCTTCTAAAATTGCTTCCATAAACCACGCAGTCGCTATCTGAAAAAGCTGAATTTGTTTTTACAATTTTTAGTAGTTCGGGACAAATTTTGTTATAAATGTTAATCATCAATCTTCCTTATTAAATCATTTAAATACGCTTTTTGAGCATCGTTTAAAAAGGGGGACAGCGTTGCTATAGTGTTTTGCAATTTGTCACGCGTCAGTTCACCATTTTGTAGCTTGTTTTTAGCGGTCGTTAAAAACTCATTAGTCAGGTCTTGCTCAGAATAACTTTTATATTTGTTGTACAAATTGTTTACTTCTTTTTTTGTTTTTTCGTCAGTTGATGCCTTTATGGATTCAGCCCTATTTTTTAAATCATTAAACTTCTCATTCGGCTCTATTCTTTCTCCTGAAAAATCCGACAAATTTCTCTTCATTTTTACCCCTTTAAAGTTGTAAATATCTTATGTAAATATAGATTTTTATGTGAAATATAAAAATTTGTAAAAAAACCTCTCAAAAAAACATAAAATATATTAAATAAATAGGAATAGTTATGAATAATTGTTTTTTCAAAAACGGCACTAATAAAAAAGGGGCTCAACAAAATAACTTTGTCGAAGTTGAGCCTAAAAATTTTGACTACATAAAAAATATGTACCCTTCAACGATGCTTGATGAAGAAAGAAAAATTGGCACATTAGAACATATTTCGCCATTACAAGAAGAAAACGCTCAAAATGGTGGCGGAAATCATTACAACGAGCCAAATTTTGATAACAAACAAAATAGTCAAAAAAGTGAGCCAACAACTCCAATTCAAAATAATGATATGACAAATCTTATTAGCACACTTTCACAAAATGTCACGCAGAACAACCCGCTTGCATCTTTATTACCACTTCTTTTACAGGGAAATTTAGGTGGCGGAAATAATGCTGATGTTTTGAACCTTGTCACCAAATTACCCCAATTTCAGGGGCAAATTGGTGCCAATTTAATAAATATGCTTTCAAATTTCACAAAGAATTCAAGTGAAAAAACTGTCAAAAATTTTGAAGAATATAAGGTTATAAAGGAGTTGGATTAGTTTTAAATCGTTAAAAAAATCAGGCTGGAAAACCTGACTTTTAACTCTAAAACAAAAAAACTATGCAGTAACGGTTTCTTGCTTTTCTTTTTTTGCTGTTTTTGCCTTTTTCTTTGATTTTTTCTCACCAAGAGCACTTTCGTATTCGTTTATGATATTATTTATAATAATTAGGTTTTTAAAAACAATTGCATGCTCAAAGAGTTTAAGATTGAGCCCAGAGAGTCTTCTTACCTTATCAATCCTATAATTTAAAGTGTTGCGGTGCATAAATGTTTTTTCGCTTGTTGTCGTAGTGTTAAGATTGTTGTCAAAGAATGTATAAATCGTCTCCATAAGTTCTGGGTCATTCAAAATCATTTGAATGTTTGCGTGATTTATAACCTTTTTGTATTGCTCGTAATTTTTCTCCGAAAAACAATTTATCAAATTTTCTGGCGCAAACATCGACAAAACTTTTTCTTCTATTGTTGCACCGTCATCAAAAGACAAATTGCATACAATCAATTTTTTTCTTCCCATTTTTATCTCCTTAGTTTTCTTCTATCCGTTCAATAACTCCGTATTTTATATATGCAATTTTGGTTGCAACACTCTTTGCAAGTTCTTCAGACGATGTTGCGATTATAACAAGCGTGGACTTGTTGATAAATTGCTTTTTTATAATTTTCATAAGTTCTTTAATTTCTTCAGGTTTTAACTCTTCAAAAATGTTGTCAATCAAACAAATTTCAAGTTTTCTAAACGAAAGACGCGCAATTGAAACAAGATACTTTTCAAAATTTGTCAATTTACAAATTGGCACATCTTTTATGCTTTCAAGTCTAAAATCTATAATTGCGTTATTGATTTTTTCTTCAATAACCGCTTTGTCTGTCCCGCGCACTTCCAAGACATATTTTAAATTGTCATAAACAGTTTTTTTATCAAAAAAAATCGTTTTATATGGCAAAAGCCCAAGCGAAACATCACTTGAATAATCAACCTTTTCAAGCGGAATGTCCTTTATGTACACTTCACCTTTATCAATTTTCTCTAGTCCCGACAAAATACGCAAAATACATGTCTTTCCACTATCCTTTGGGCCACAAAGCGCGACAACTTCCCCATTGTCCGCCGAAAGAGAGACATTTGTTAAAGCATAATATTCTTTGGTGTACTTTAAAAAAACATTAATTAACGAAATCATATGACACATTATACATTGATTTTCAAAAAAATCAAAATCTTTTTAAGGCATTTCTTATTTTACTAAAAAAATTTTTAATTTTTCCAAAAAAATTGTAAAAAAACAAATGACACACGATAAAAAATTATGATATACTTTTTTTGGTTTGAGATGAAACGATAAATGGAATGTCGTTTCTGTATCGAAAGGCACATATATAAAAGGAACATATAATAAATGGATCTATTTGATAAATGTAAAGAATTTACTATCGTTGATGAACTTATTAAAAAGGATATTTATCCTTATTTTCACGCGCTTGAAACAAAGCAAGACACCGAAGTTGTTATGGAAGGAAGAAACGAAATTATGCTCGGTTCAAACAACTATCTCGGTCTTACTTGCCACCCAGAAATTATTGAAGCGGGCAAAAAAGCACTCGAAGAATTTGGGTCTGGTTGCTCGGGGTCAAGATTTTTAAACGGCACAACAAAACTTCACCTAGACCTTGAAAAAGAAATTGCCGAATTTTTGCACAAAGAAGATTGTGTAACTTTTAGCACGGGATTTCAATCAAATCTTGGCATAATTAGTACAATCGTTGGCAGAAACGACTACATTATCGGCGACAAAGAAAACCACGCAAGCATTTACGATGGGTGCAAACTTAGTTACACTAAAAAACTACTCCGCTACAATCATAGCGATATGGCCGACCTTGAAAGACAACTTGCCTCAATTCCGCTTGACAGTGGAAAGCTTGTTGTAACTGACGGCATTTTCAGTATGGGTGGAGATATTTGTAAACTCCCTGAAATCGTAAAACTTGCCAAAAAATACAATGCAAGAGTTATGGTTGATGACGCGCACGCTTTGGGTGTTATCGGCGAAGGCGGACGCGGAACAGCATCTCATTTTGGTCTTGAAAAAGAAGTTGACATTATTATGGGAACATTCTCAAAGAGTCTTGCTTCTATCGGCGGATATATGGTCGCAAGCAAAGAAGTTTGCAACTTTGTAAAGCACAATTCCCGCCCTTATGTTTTCTGTGCTTCAATTACTCCTTGCAGTGTTCAATGTGCAAGAAAAGCACTCGAAATTATTAAAAGAGAACCTGAAAGGACTAAAAGGCTTAAAGATATTGCCGACCTTGCAAGGCGTCGCTTCAAGGAAAAAGGTGTTGACATTAGAGATAGTGAAGCACCTATTATTCCTATCAATACATACAACAATGAGACAACATTCCTTGCTTGCAAGAAGTTGTTTGAAAAAGGTGTATATGTAAACCCAGTCGTCTCCCCTGCTGTTCCTGTCGGACAAAGTATTATTAGGACAAGCTATATGGCAACATTGTCTGACGAGCAAATTGAACGTGCGACAACAATAATTGCCGAAGTTATGGACGAACTTGGCCTACTCAAAAAGTAAACTATACGATGCTACATTACTCTCTTTATTTATAATCAATTTGCTTAATAAAAAAGACAAAAAGTTGTGGCGTCACTAGTTTGAATAAGCGTCGTTTTGCGTTTGAAATTAAAACGCCAACCCAACTTTTCATAATACAAATATTTTAAAAAATAAAACAAGGCAAAAATGGTAAAATTATAGCCATAATTGCCTTGTTTTTTTTGAAATAAAAATATAATCTAACTAAATTTCATACTTGCTCTTATACTAACTTTTGCATTAACTTTTATACTTTTTAAAAAATGAGCCCCCAGTTTTTTTCTGGATGGCTCATTTTTAACATCTTTATTTACAACTTAAAATTAGTAAATTGCTTCAATAAGTCCTAGGTTGCCGTCGTTTCTTCTATACAAAACGTTAACATTGTTTGTTTCCCTATTCAAGAAAACATAAAAGTTATTGCCGATCGTTTCAAGAAAAACCATTGCATCTTCGACTGAGATTGGTTCAAGCTCAAATGATTTTTTCTTAACAACTTCAGTTGGCTTGAAAACAGGCGCTTCATCAAAGAACAAGTAATCCCTATTGAGAGAATCCTTTTTAAGCCTTGTATAAAACTTGTCGCCGTATTTGACAATTTGTCTTTCAACTTTTGGAAGTGCTAAATCAATATTTTCGTACATATTGTCGCCACTGACTTCGGCTCTATAAAAGAGTCCCCTACTTCTAACTGTAAGTTCAAGTTTGCAAAGTTGACCTTCCATTTTACAATTGACTTTAGCGACTGCATCATCGTTAAAATATTTGTCTAATTTGCCGACCTTTTTCTCAATAATATCTTTAAGTTTATCCGAAATGGCATAATTCTTTGAATTGATTTCTATTTTCATATTTTTCTCCTTTTGTGACGACATTCCGCCACCACATTTATATTTTATCAAATAATTTTAAACTCTCCAACTATTTTTAAGCCTTTATAAAAGTTATTTTTAATCTTCTAGACGTATATTTTTTACTAAGAATAAACTTTTTTCTATAAAGGCCTACAATTGTTGTTTTATATTGGATTATTTAGGCTTGTTTACTTGTAAAAACCAACTTATCATTTTGAACGGATACAATTATGTTGTTATCTTTAAGCTCGCCAGACAAAAGTGCATCGGTCAACTGGTCCTCAATATCCGTTTGAATAAGTCTTTTAAGTGGTCTTGCACCATATTCAGATGAAGTCCCCTTGTCAACGAGATATTTTAATGCACTTTCCGTAAATTTCAAGCCTATCCCGCGGTCTTTCAATTTCTTGCTAAGGTTGTTAAGCATAATCTTTGCAATATTTGTCAAATCTTCTTGTGACAAACTGTGGAATACTGTAATCACATCAATTCTATTTAAAAATTCAGGCTTAAATTTCTTTCTAACCGCATTTAAAATGACTTCTTTCATTTGTTCGTAATCTGGGTTGTCCGATGTAAAGCCTAGGTTGTTGAAACCAAGTTGCGAAGTATGATTTGTAAGGTCGCTGACCCCGCAATTACTGGTCATAATAATAATCGTGTTTTTGAAGTTAACAGTTCTACCGTGGCTATCCGTGAGCCTTCCGTCGTCCAGGACTTGGAGTAAAATGTTAAACACATCTGGATGTGCTTTTTCAATTTCGTCAAAAAGAACAACGGAATATGGTTTTCTTCTTACGAGTTCCGTCAATTGCCCACCATCGTCGTGCCCGACATACCCTGGAGGCGCGCCAATAAGTTTTGAAACGGAATAACTTTCCATATACTCGCTCATATCAATACGAATGATATTATTTTCATCGTCAAACATTGCTTCCGCAAGCGCTTTGCAAAGTTCGGTCTTACCAACACCTGTTTGCCCCAAGAACAAAAACGAACCAATAGGTCTTTTACTATCTTGAAGCCCGACACGCGACCTTCTTATCGCCTTACAAACCGCACTTACCGCTTCATCTTGCCCGACAACTCGCTTATGAATAACCTCTTCAAGGTGTAGCAACTTTTCTTTCTCGCTTTCGGTAATTTTCGCGACTGGAATGCCTGTCCAACGCGAGACAACATCCGCGACATCTTTTTCTGTTATTCTAGGCTCGACTTTTGGCTTGCTTAGATTATACTTATCTTGCTCTTTTTTGAGGTCGTCATACATTGTTTGAAGGTCGTTTGCGAGTTTTGTTGATTTTTCGTAGTTGTGTTGAACAAGTGCTTCCTGGTAGTTTCTGTGGACTTCTTTAAAATTATCTTCCATTTCTTGTAAATGTTTTGGTTGCATTGTGCCACTTACACGAACACGGCTACTCGCCTCATCAATAAGGTCAATTGCCTTGTCTGGAAGCGCCCTATCCATAATATATCTGTCAGAAAGTTTTGCCGCCGCAACAATCGCTTCGTCGGTTATTTGGATTTTGTGGAACGCTTCATAACTATCTTTTAATCCACGTAAAATGAGAATTGTCTCATCAACGCTTGGTGGGTTGACCATAATAGGTTGGAAACGCCTTTCAAGAGCCTTATCTTTTTCAATAAACTTACGGTATTCATCTGTGGTAGTAGCTCCAATTGTTTGAAGTTCGCCACGCGCTAAGTATGGTTTTAACATATCTGCTGGGTTAACATCACCCTTTTCACTTCCCGCCATTGCAAGAGTATGAATTTCGTCTATAAAGACAATAATGTTGCCGTCTTTAATAATCGTTTCAATTGCATCCTTTAATCTTTGTTCAAGTTCACCCCTAAACTTTGTTCCAGCCATAAGAGAACCTATGTCGAGCGCAAAAATTGACTTATTTTGAAGCTCTTGTGGAACGCGATTTTTGACTATAGCTTGGGCAAGCCCTTCAACAACTGCCGTCTTACCCACACCCGCTTCGCCTATCAAAATAGGGTTATTTTTTGTTTTTCGACAAAGAATTTCAATAATTCTCTCGATTTCCTTATCTCGACCGATAATTGGGTCCATTTTGCCTTGACGAGCCTTTAATGTTACATCATAACCAAAATCAAGCAAACTTTCTGGAAGTGTACTTTTTTCGCTTGTTGACTGCTCGTCGACCGCTTTGTATGTGTCTCCGCCGTCAATGTTAGCATTTTTAAGTTCATCATAAATCCTTTCGCGCAAATTCAATGTATCTACATTAAAATAGCTATTTAAAAGTTTAAAAGCATAGCAATCTTCATTGTACAAAATACCAATCAAGAAATGCTCCGCACTAAGGAAATTATGACCCAATTTATACGCAATATTTGACGCGGTTACAAGAATGTTTTTGCTCCTTGGTGTGAGTTCCAATTTGTCAGGGCCAAGATTTGGATTATATCCTGGTTGTGTAATTTTTTCTAGGAGTCTTTCTTTTGTGACATTTTGCTCACGCAACATTCTACAAGCAAGAGATGATGGAACACACAAAATGCCGTACAATAGTTGCTCAGAATCAATTTGATTACCTTTCAATTTTTTTGTAATTTCCCCAGCGTTATTTAGCATTCGTTGAGCACTATCAGAAAATTTAATAAAATTATTCATCTTTTTTCTCCTTTAAAATATTAAGTATCGTGTTTTTCATAATGTTTGAGCGAATCAAACCTTCAAGATGTACAGGATTTGAGAGCGCTTTTGGTGAAATAGCATATGAAACAATTTTTGCTTGTTCCAGCGTCATAAATTTCTTCCTAACCAAATCCTCCAATATATATTTTGCATCATTATACCCCAATTCTTTTGGCATATTTTCGATAATTTTGTAAAAATAATTGTCGTCAAAGTCTTTTATTCTTTCAATTTTGATATACCCGCCACCACCACGTTGGCTTTGAATAATGTAGCCACGATTGATATTAAATCGAGTTGTCAAGACATAATTGATTTGACTTGGCGCACATTTGAAATAATCGGCAAGTTCGTTTCGTGATAAATTAACATCGTCGTCATTTCCCATTGTGCCTAAAATAAAATTTTCAATAATATCACTAATTGTAGGCATTTCTCTCTCCTTTTTTGCTTATATTTATCAAAAAAAGTCATTTTTTTGTATGGAAATCAAAAATTTGTTTAATTTGACTTTCTTTGACCTTTAATATTTTAGTACACATTTTTCACTTTGTCAATCAAAAATTTACCATTTTTTAGAAAAATTTTTTAAAAGTTTATAACAAAAAAAAGGTCTAGACATTTTAAGGGTAGAACACCTTTTATACTAAACCATTTTCTTTAAAATTTTAGTCTCTTGTTAAAATTGAATTTATAATTGTAATGCACGCAACACCAACATCTCCAAATATTGCAAGCCACATATTGGTTATTCCAAGCACAGACAAAACAAGAATCGCAACCTTTGCCAAAATTGCAAAAACAATATTTTCTTTGACCTTTCTTATTGTAGTTTTACAAATTTTTCGTGCTTTTAGAATTCCACGCAAGTCGTCTTTCATAAGCACCACATCAGAAGATTCAATCGCGACATCACTTCCCACTCCGCCCATTGAAATGCCAACATCTGCTTTTGTCAAAACGACAGCATCATTTATTCCATCTCCAACAAAACACACTCCTTTTTTGTTTCCACTAAGCATTTTATCAAGTTGTTCCGCTTTTTCTGTCGGCAAAAGATTTGATTTGTACTCAATTCCACCAAGAGTTTTTGAAACAGATTTTGCGACTTCTTCATTATCACCCGTCAGCATAACCACTCCGCAATTTTGGTTTTTAAGTGTCGCGACAACATCTCTACTTTCAGTCTTTACTTCGTCACAGAACACAATCCCGCCCACAAATTCACCATTTTTTGCGACATAAACGACTGTTCCCGACTGCTTTTCAATATTTATTCCATTTTGAGACATCAACTTTTCATTCCCGCAAAGAATTCTATTGTTCTTACATGAAACTTCTACTCCAAGTCCAGATAGATTGCTTAATGTATAGCCATTGCATTTTGACAAATCAAAACCAAATTTTTCCGCATAGCAAAGAATTGAAAGTGCAATTGGATGGCTCGAATATTGTTCGGCAATAAAAGCACACTCCAATATCTCCTTTTCTCTTTCTTTTGGAAAAACCTTTTGAACCACCAAATTACCTTTCGTTAGAGTGCCCGTTTTATCAAAAACAAAGGTATCCGCACTCCCAAGCTTTTCTAGGTATTCGCTCCCTTTTATCAAAATTCCATTTTTAGACGCCTTGCCAAGCCCGACAAAAAATGAAAGTGGAACAGAAATTACAAGCGCACATGGGCACGAAACAACCAAAAATGATAAAGCTCTATACACATATGTACCCCATTCGCCTGTCAAAAGTGACGGGATAATCATAATTAGAAGAGCAAGCCCAACAACGAGTGGAGTATAAATTCTAGCAAATTTTGTTATAAATTTCTCCGATTTTGACTTTGATTGTGACACATTTTCCACTAGGTCCAAAATTTTTGCGACAGTCGAATCCTTATATTCTTTTTCCACTCGGACTGTTATTGTGCTTGTCAAATTTATACAACCACTATAAATCAGAGCACCCTTTTCCACTTCTTTTGGTAAACTTTCTCCAGTTATCGCTTTTGTATCAAGAGTTGTTGTACCGTCCACAACAACGCCATCAACAGCAATTTTTTCGCCAGGCGCAACTATAATTAAGTCACCCACCTTTAGTTCTTCTGGTTTAACTCTTTTTGTTATTTCGCCCACCTTGAGAGTTGCATAGTCAACCTTTAATTTAACAAGACCTGAGATAGACTTTTTTGTTTTATCAACGGCAAAATCTTGAAAAAACTCACCAATTGCATAAAGAAGCATCACAACGCACGCTTCGTCAAAACCTTCTATATTTTCCCCTGTCACCCCACGCACTATTGCAAGGGCAAACGCGCCAAGAGTTGCAAGTGTCATAAGTAAAGTTTCGTCAAAAACCTTCCCAGTAAAAAGGTTTTTAAATGCCTGCACGATGACTTCATAACCCACCATCAAAAATGGTATTAGATAAAGCGCTAGTGGCAACACAAAACACCATTTACCTTCAATTACCAACCCTAAGTTAATAATTTTATCAACAATAAAGATAATTAGAAACAATATTCCCGAAACAATTATCTTAATCAAGTCTTCTTTTTGTTCTTTTTCCATTTTCATTCCTTTTTTTAATTCAAACGCTATTATATAAAAATTTTAAATCAATTTTAACCTAATTATTTAAACAACAGTTACTGCAAATATTTTTAAACGCTTTGTTCTTTTTTTTCTAAACAGTCAAATTTAAAATGCCTAAAACCCTTTTGAATATTTATGGTTGCAATTTAATTTTATTTAAACATTTGAGCAAATATTCAATCGTTTTTCAAAAATAATAGGGATTAACACCCCATATTTTCTATTTTGATTATATGCTTTATTTTTATAAAAAGCAACAATTTTTGCGTCTTTTTATTCAATTTTTATAAAAATTTTGCATTTTTTTTGCTATTTACCTTCATTTATGTGTGATAATCCACATTCCATTATTTTTATAACATGGTCATCATCAAGTGAATAATACACTTCTTTCCCTTGTTTTTGTGCTTTGACAAGTTTTGCATTCCTAAGCACTCTCAATTGATGTGAAACAGCCGAAATTGTCATATTTAAAACGCTTGCCAAGTCATTAACACACATTTCACTTACGCTTAGACAGCTTAAAATTCGAGTTCGAGTACTATCACCAAACACTTTAAAAAGTTCAGCCAAATCATACAATTTTTGCTCGTCAGGCAAATTTGCCTTTAATAAATCCAAATTTTTACTTTCCATTTCGACCTTCTTATTTAAATTGTACAATACGCGCAAAATTAAGTCAAATCAAACTTGGGAATTACATATCAAGGTCGTCGTCACAATGTGTTTTCATCCCTTGTTGAAGTCCTGCAAGTCGCGTACTTTCAGCACAAATTTGTTCTTCAAAGTCCTTCCTTCTTGAACCAATATACTCTTTATTGAAATATTTTTCTACCATTTCATCATTTTCAACAAAATTATTGTAAATTTCTTTGCGCGCCAAAAGTTTGTGAAGCTTTATAGCAGAAATATTTTCAAGCAAGTTGTCCTCACTCCCACGATACTCATAAGTAGTTTGTACCTTATGAGTAATAGGATTTTCAAATTTAGTTCCACATTCAAAATTCAACCTTGAAAGAACTTTTGCTACATCGTAAAAAGACGCCATTTCACCAAGGTCTTTCTTGTCAATTAAAAATCTCTCTAAGCGTTTAGAAATTTCGCCAGTTGGTTTTTCGATTTCCTTTGTCGTCATAAGGTCATTTGATAAACTACCAATATATTTATAGTCGGCAATCAAATCATTCATTTCACTCGTCTTTTTCTCAATAGAATCATTAACTTGCTTTTTTGAAGAAAGACGAGAAAGCATCGCCTTGTTTTTCTTAATATCTTTTATGTCGCTTTTTATTAAATTGTATTTTCCTTCAATTTTTTCCGCACAGCCATAATAATAGGTTGAAACCTTATCCATACTTATCAAATCTACTTCTGCCATCGTATAATTTAATAGTTCACGCAATCTTTGGGCGACATTATGATCACCAAGAATCATAATTTCAGTATCTTTATTGTCTAAATTTTGTTTATTTGAATATTTAACTATTGCTGTAATAATCATTTTTTTCTTCCTTTTGCGAAAAGCATTCTAGCACAAACTCCGCTCCTTGTCAATCCCGCCAAGCACCTAAAAGACGTGATAAAAATTTTTTACCCACACAGCAAGTATGAATAAATTTAATGACAACTCTCAATAAAATCTTTAACGGAAACCAGGCGTTTTAGTTGTACCCAAAATATTATTTTTATATAAAGAGCCTTAAAGGGCTATATTAAAAAAATTTATCTAATGCTATCTTCCCCGAATTGCCTTTTTATTATAGGGATAGCACAATACAATATGTTATGGTTCTTCGCTGACGTTCCACATAAATCTTTAATAAAAATGGGCTTTATATTGTTGTCAAACAAGTTAAAACCAATAGCTAAACAACACGCATCTATATCTGTTCCGCAAATTTCCATCTCATTTATTTTTAGGCTTTTAAATAACTTTATATCTTTTTGAGAAATACCATAACAGTTTTTTACTATAATTTTTGCAGTTTTTGGCATAGTTATAATCATCTCTTGACTACTAGTATCTTTTATTCCATTCCACTTTAATATCCTTGTATATGGACTTTGACTATTATTGATACATTGCGTAACAAAAATGTGGTCAAAATCATTAGAAGTTATATAATCGTTTATCTTATCAATAAGGTGTATATTACTTTCGTTAATAAGACCTCTTTGCATATCCACTATTATTATGTTTTTCATCAAATTCCCTCAATTTTGATTTGCGTTTAAATAAAATTTCAATAAAAAATCCGAACACACTTATTAAAAGCAGTTCGGATTATTTTTTGAATGGTGCCGGAGGCCGGACTCGAACCGGCACGAAGTTGCCCTCGAGGGATTTTAAGTCCCTTGTGTCTACCATTCCACCACTTCGGCTTACGATATAACACCTGTTCTTGCCCTCAAGGATCTTTTGAGTTTTGGAGGCACCACCCAGATTTGAACTGGGGGTGAAGGTTTTGCAGACCTCTGCCTTACCACTTGGCTATGGTGCCATATATAATCCTTTATTGGTGGGAACAGTAGGACTCGAACCTACGACCCCCTGCTTGTAAGGCAGGTGCTCTAACCAACTGAGCTATACTCCCTAAAAAAATGGAGCGGAGGACGAGATTCGAACTCGCGACATTCACCTTGGCAAGGTGACGCTCTACCACTGAGCCACCCCCGCATATCCAAGCAGTCTCATTGACTACTTTAGTAATATACCAAAACACGAAACATTAGTCAAGGAAAATTTTAAACTTTTTACATTTTTTTTAAAAAATTTTATTTAAATGTAAAATCTTTTCCATACTATAAATTTTAATTACATTTTTCCCTGTGCTACGGCTATTTCTAAGAGCGCTTGCCATTTATATTATATGTAACTACATATATAATATGTTAATTACTATTATCGGAAGTTGAGTCGGAGAGTTTACTCTTAAGCAAAGACTGATGTTTATTCAAACTGGCGATGCCACAACTTGTTGTGGATTTGCGTTAAGCAAATTGATTTGCGAATATTGAGAGCAAAGCAACATCACATAGTTTTTATTATAAAAGATTGAACAAAAAATTCCTAGCAAAGAAATAAAAGGCATCCTTTTAAAGGAAATTACTACTTTTTTGTAGCAAAATTATTTAAAAAAGGCACTTCATACCTAATTTAAGTAAACTATATTTAAAAAAATAAAAGAAGTGATAATCAAAAATAATTTTTGTTTGACGTCTAAACAAATGTGTTTGGGTTTCAAACAAGATTTTCACTTCTCTTATTTTTTGGAAAAGCCTTATACTACACAAGTAAAATGATTTCTACTTGTTGGCTTTAGCCCTTACCTACTTATTTGCCACAGTTCTTCGTAGAACAACACGAGTTACTGCACGCTTTTGATTTGCAGGCTTTATTAGAGCAATTTTTTGCCATATAAAAAGCACCTCCCCTTTTAGTTGAGTAATCCCAACAATAGTATTTTAAACTAAAAAAGGATAAAAATACTTTACAATATATTCCAGCAAGAATTAACCAAGGTCTAAAAATATTATGAAAGAAAAAAGTCAAAATTGTATTAACTCAGGCAAGTTTTTCATTTCTATCATATTAGCAAACCTTTTAATTTGAAAGCAAACACACCAACAAAGCACTTGCTATTTTTCGCTCCAAAAACAGTTTAAATTGTCATCAATTTTTAGAGTTCCATATGTAGTTTTAATTTTTTCTCTTTTTGTCAAAGTAGTCAACGCGCTTATAAGTTTTTTAAATTTATTTTCAAATTTATTCAAAACATTTTTTATCTCTAATTTCACCCCAAAAGGAGACTCGGAATGCAATGTTAAATCGACGACATCCGAGCCACTTTTTTTAAAACAAACTTTTAAGAGTTTGTAGCTAGTGTTACCTAAAGATTCTAATATATTTGAAAAACAATTTATTGAAGCAAAAACAAGATTGTTTTCCTCTAAAAATTGCCCAATGTCATACGCAAAACTTGACACTTCAAAGAATTCAAAATAGCTTTGTTCTTCCTTGTATGACGATTCAAATTCTAGTTTAACATAATCATCGACTTCCAAATCTTGACCAATTTTTAAGATTTTAAAGTCCTTATCCATTATGAAAGTTTTACTATTTTCTTTCATAAAAAACATTCCTATCCTTTCACTCGCAGTTATAAGAAGTGTATTTGGAAAGACCGCTTCTATCCCTTCAACGCGCAAATTTGGGTTATTTTGCTCCAAATTTTCAATATATTTTGATTTTGGCTGATTAAAAAGAAGTTGTCCGTATTCAAAATGGATTGAAGAAATAATTTTAGAAGCATTATCATTTGAACAAAAATCTTTGTTTTGCTCTCCCTTAAATTTAATTTTAACACATTGAAGTTGAAACATTGCCGACGACAATGTTAGCGCAAAGCATAAAACAAACAAAACACAAATCATGATGATTAAACGTCTCTTTTTCATACAACTCTCCAATTACTAAGTTTTTAAATTTCTTTTTCTCTATTTGCGTGTTTTTATAAAAAATCATAAGTTAAAACATTTATGTTTTACAACAACGCTTGTCCAAAAAACTTCACAAAAGTAGCCTTAAATTTGGTATAAATTTTTTTATAATTTTATTCAAAAAATAACAAAAATTATTTACAGCAATAAATAGGTCTTAAAAGCAATTTTTAACCGTTTTTCATTTTAATGGATACATTTTTGTATTAAATTTTCAAAATTATAAAAAAGATTTTTCATACTCTTTTTATATCTGCCCCAAGTGCATTAAAAACTTTTTCTATAGATTCGTACCCACGATCTATATTATGTACATTTGAAATCGTTGTTTGCCCGTGCGCATATATGCCCGCCATAACAAGCGCCGACCCAGCGCGCAAATCAGTTGCGGAAACGTCAGCGCCATAAAGGTCTTTTACACCAGTTACAATTGCGGTCCTATCTTTTGTTATGATATTTGCGCCCATTTTTATAAGTTCTGGAACATGCTTAAACCTTGTTTCAAATAAATTTTCCGTTACGACACACACGCCATTACTTACACATTGAAGAGCCAAAGTTTGTGCTTGAAGGTCGGTTGGAAAACCAGGGTAAGGCATTGTATCAATTTTGCCAAAACTTTTCTTTTCCCTTCCCGCACGCAATCTAATATTATCATCTTTTATGTTAAGGTCAAAACCCGCGTCTTTAAATTTAGTTAAAAGCGAGTAAATATGAGCATAATCGACATTTTTTATCAAAATATCTCCACCACACATAGCGCCAGCAAGCAAATATGTTCCCGCAATTATTCTATCAGGAATTGGCGTGTACTCCGTTGAATGAAGATTCCCTACACCTTCAATAACAATTGTGTCAGTCCCTGCGCCCATTATTTTCCCGCCCATAGAATTTATGAAATTTTGAAGGTCAACAATTTCGGGTTCCTTTGCCGAATTAAAAATTCGCGTTGTTCCAGTCGCTAGAACGCCCGCCATCATAATATTTTCGGTTGCACCAACACTCGGATAATCTAAATGAATGTCGGCACCAACGAGTTTGTGGGCATAACAGTCAATTTTACCATATTTTTCGTCAATTTTTGTGCCAAGCGCCTTTAAACCTTTTAAGTGCAAGTCTATCGGGCGCGCGCCAATTTCACATCCGCCTGGATAAGAAACTCTCGCGCAACCAAATCTCGCCACAAGAGGTCCTAACAAAAAAATGGACGACCTAATTTGTTTTGATAAATCGTCAGGCAAAGTGCAATTTGTTATGTTTTTGCAGTCTATATGTATATTTTTATGCCCTTTTTCAATTTTTGCACCCAATATAGACAAAAGTTCCAACATATTATCGATGTCGGAAAAATGCGGGCAGTCGTGCAAAGTAACCGTTTCGCGACACAAAACGCAACTTGCCAAAATAGGTAAAATTGAGTTCTTTGACCTTGGAACGCAAACACTACCGACAAGAGGTTTCCCGCCGTTTATAACAAATTTATCCATAAAATGACCCCTTACATATCATTTTATGGAAAAGACAATTTTTGTGTGAAAAATTTTGTGCTAAAAATGTTTAATAATTATTTTTAATATAATTATGATTTTAGCCATCATAAATAATTAAAAAACAAAATTGTAATGCATAAAAGCATTTATGTTCTAGGTCATTTAAAAAAATGTCATAAAAAAGAGACAAACCATATATGGCTTGCCACAAAACAATTTCCTTAATAAAATTTAAAACATTACATATTTTTTACAATTCTATTAAATTTCATAATTTTTTCTTTCGTTTTAAGCTGAAAAATGGAGTTTTTGACATTAACTGTTGATTAACTTCTTGTGACCTGTTTTGCTTGTCTATGTTACATAAAACGCCCATTGCTGACATAAAAACGACTATTGATGTGCTTCCACTACTTATAAATGGAAGTGGCAGCCCTGTAGGCGGAATACTTCCCGTTACAACTGCAATATTTAAAATTGTTTGAATTGCAATAACAGACACTATACCACTAGCAAGATAACAACCAAAACGATTTTTTGCATTTATAGCAACTTTTACGCCAAAAGTTATTAAAAGAGCAAATATTAGTATAACAAAAATCGCACCAACCAAACCTAGTTCTTCACAAATAATTGCAAAAATAAAGTCACTCTCAGCAAACGGTAGAAAAAGAAATTTTTGTCTTGAATTAAAAAGTCCAACACCGAACATTCCGCCATTTGAGATTGAGAAGAAAGATTGAATTAGTTGATACCCTTCCCCTTTTGGACTTGCCCAAGGGTCAATAAAAGCAAGAAGTCTAAGCAACCTATAGGGTTCAATTAAAATTAAAACTGGAACAAGCAAAATAAAAGGCACACACAAAATCAAAAAATGTTTAAAAGATGCCCCGCCAATAAAGAGCATAAAAAGCATCACAAGCCCCATACACATCGTAATTGACATATTGGGTTCCAAAATTATCATCAAGCAATAACCGCATCCAGCAATCAAAATCGGTAATAATTTTTTGAAATTTTTAATTTTTTCATAGTTTTTACTTAAATAAACGCTACAAAACAGTACAAAAGCAAATTTTGCAAGTTCACTAGGCTGAATTGTAAAACCAACAAGACGTATCCATCGTCTAGCGCCATAATTTTCGACGCCAATGCCTGGGACAAAAACGAGACCAAGCAAAATAAAAGTCACAATAACAAAAGGTATCGAAAATTTAGGCAACCTATTATAATCAATTTTCGACAAAATTATCATAAAAGCCGTGCCAACTGCAATTCCAAGGAGTTGCTTGATAAGGAAAAAGTATTGATTGTTATAATTCCTGCTTGCCGAATAAAAACTCGCGCTATAAACCATAATCGCGCCAAACACAACCAAAACAAGCGTTAAAGAAAAAATCCATTTTGCATTATTTTTAAAAAGCGTTTTTTGACTCTTCAAAATTTTCATAATAGTCCTTTATATATTCCAAGAATTTGTCACCACGTTCTTTATAGGATGAAAATTCGTCAAAACTTGCACATGCTGGAGAAAGAAGTATGATTCTGTTTTGTTCTTGGGACGCCAAATACACCGCTTGTCTTAGCGATGCGCATTTTTCAATTGGAATTAAACAGTGGATTGTTTTGTGGCTTTCAAGGAATTTATTTGCCGTTTCCCCAAAAACATATATCTTTTCGACATATTTAGGAAGTGACAAAAACAGACCATCAAAATCACATTTTTTATCGCTTCCGCCACATAAAAGAATGGTTGATGAATCAAAACTCTGCACTGCCTTAATTGTCGCGTCGACATTTGTCGCCTTGCTATCATCAAAAAATTTATTATTTGTTTTTGACAAATAAACAAGTTGTAAACGATGTGGACTTGGAAGGAACCCACGCAAGATTTTGCGGATATCATTGTCTTTTACTCTCATAAGTTTAGCAATAAGAACAGCGCACAAAATATCTTCTTCAAATTGTGAACCAAATAATTTACATTCGCTTAATTTGCAAATTTTGTGCGAAAAAAGACCAAATTTTGCATAAATTGCCCTATTTTTGATGTAAACTCCCCGTTTTACGCTTTTTTTCGTATCAAAAGTAAAACATCTTGATTTAAAGCATCCATCTAAATCTGATGGATAAATTGAATAATCATTTTTATTTTGATGAGCAAAAATTGACCTTTTTATGTTTAAATAATTAGTCATATTTCCGTGCCTATCCAAGTGGTCGGGCGTTACATTTATAATGCACGCAACATTTGGATGAAATGTTTTGCAACTTTCTAGCTGAAAGGAACTCGTTTCACACACATAAGTGACATTTTTTTCGCCGTATCCAACCCCGCTTGTAAACGGAATGCCAATATTCCCCACTTTTTTGACATTTACGCCCGCATTTTTTAATATTTCATAAACGAGTTCAGTCGTGGTTGTTTTACCATTTGTACCTGTAATTGCAATCAGTTTACACGACTTATCCATATTTGTGTAGCCGAGTTCCAACTCCCCAATAACACTTATTCCTTGTTGTTTTGCATATTGAATGAGCGGATTGTCTATACTTATCGATGGGCTAATAATAATCTCATCCACGCTCGAAATCGTCTTTTTAGTTAACCTTTCAAGAACGACAGTTTGTGCGATGTTTTTGTCTTTAAACTTATCACGCAAATCCTTATTTTCATCAAAAAGGTAGAAAATATCACCTTTTTTCGTGCTTTTTTCGTCGTTTTTTATCATTTTTGCTTCATTTTGCAAAATAAGTTTTTGATTGTTGATTGAAAAACCACTTAATTTTTGATTATCAAAATTATTATTTTTATCTATTTTTTTACACAAAATTTTAGATGAATTTTTGATAATGCCATCCCTTAGTAAAGGCACTTTATCTTTGTTTTCAAAATTAGCATCATCATTTTTTGAGTTTTGAAGCCTTAATAAAAGTTCTAAACTTGATTCTCCGCTGAGTTTTAAACCCCAAATTAAATATTTCATAATCCCCCTAACAACGCAAGCGTGAGTGTTCCCACGAGTATTGTTAGTACTATGTATATGAAAACAATTTTGGTTTCATTCATTCCCTTATGTTCTAAATGGTGATGAAAAGGCGCCATAAGGAATATCCTTTTTTTTGTTCTTTTATAATGTAAGACCTGTAAAATTACGCTAAGAGACGACACAACAAACATTATACCAACAATTGGAATATAAAGGCTTGTCCCATTAAAGGAACAAACACACGTAAGAAGCGCACCAAGGGAAAGAGAGCCTGTATCTCCCATAAAAATTTTTGCTGGATAGAAATTAAAAACCAAAAATCCAAGAAGTCCGCCCGCAACGGCGACGCAAATCATATTTAAGTTCTGCATTTGAATAAAATATTCACTAGTTGCATCAGAAACTAAATTTTTGCAATAAAACGTGCTAATAAGAGCGATGAAAAGAAAGGCTATCAAACTAACGCTTCCAGCAAGCCCATCCAATCCGTCTGTCAAATTTACACTATTTGTTGTCGCAACAAAAACCAAAATAATGTAAGGAATTATTAGAAGCCCAAAATTAGCTTTTGTCAATGTAAACGGCAAATAAACTCCATTTAAAGCATCATTTTTGTAAACAAATACTGCAACAACCAGTGCGATTGCAAGTTGAAATATTACCTTTTGATAGGCTCGTAAACCTAAATTTCTCTTATATTTAATTTTTATAAAGTCATCCAAAAAGCCTACTACCGCATACGCTAGAAAAACCGCAATGCACATTAACGAAAGTGTCAAATTTGATTTAGCAAAAATCAAACTTGCAACAATTGTCGGAACAATAAAAATTACGCCCCCCATTGTAGGAGTGCCCTGTTTAGAAAAATGCTCTTCCACATAACCTAGTATATTTTGCCCAAATTTAAGTTTTTTTGCGAATTTTATGTAAAAAGGGGCTATAATTACGCTCATTATAAATGATAATAAGAAACAATAGTAAGTCATATGGCACCACCTTTTAAGTTATTGTGTATTTTTTATATTTTTTTATTCTAAATGAACCTTTTTTATAAATTTGGCACAAAAAACGCACATTTTAAGGGTAAAATTCTATTATTTGGACAATTTTTTTATTAAACATAGGTTGTCCATTTTTAACAAAACAACAATTTTATGTCTTCAAAAATGGTTTTATAATTTCGTAATCGTCGAAATGATACTTTTTCCCCTTAATTTCTTGCGTTTTTTCGTGTCCTTTGCCAGCAACAAGGATAATGTCACCATATTCAGAGCCTTTTATCGCTCTCTCAATTGCTTTTTTCCTATCACAAATTACAAAATATTTATTTTTATTATCAAAACCGCTTTCAATTTGGGAAATTATTTTTCGTAGCGACTCATTTCGTGGATTATCACTTGTTAAAATAGTAAAATCTGACAAAAGACTTGCAACCTCGCCCATTTTTCCGCGTTTATCTTGATCTCTGTTCCCACCGCACCCAAATACAACAATCAATCTATTTTTCGTAAAGTCCTTTAAATTTAATAGCGCTTTTTTCAAACTATCTGGTGTATGTGCATAATCTATAACAACCGTTGCCCCGTTTTGCAACTTGTAAAAGTTCATTCGCCCTTCTATTTTATTAACATTAGATAGAGTCTTAAAAATTGCTTCATTAGATAATCCTAAAATTTTAGCACTGACGGCGCTTGAAAGCATATTATAAACATTAAAAAGACATAACATATTCGACTTTATGTCAAAAATATTGTCAAAGATGTTTAGTAAAAAGTCCGTTTCGTCATTTTTTAATACTATATCCATAGCAAAATTCGTCGCAGGCGAAAAAATACCATATGTAAAAAGCTTTGAATTTGTCGATTTAGAAATGTCTCGTCCCAGTTCATCATCAATATTTACAACGACATTTTTACACATTGATTTGTCAAAAAAAAGTTTCTTTGCTGACGCATAATTTTCCATAGTTTTAAAAAAGTCTAGGTGGTCTTGTGAAAAATTTGTAAAAATTCCAACTTCAAACTTTATCCCTGCAAGTTTTCCTAGGAAAAGTGCATGAGCAGACACTTCCATAACAACAAACTCAACACCATCATCACGCATTTGCTTTAAAATACAAAACAAATCAATCGGGTCGGGAGTCGTCATATGATTAGGCAATTTTTTGTCACCATATTCAATCCCATTTGTGCCAATTATTCCCGCTCTTTTATTGTCATTTTGTAAAATTTGATAGACCAAATTTGCACTAGTTGTCTTGCCATTTGTGCCCGTTACGCCAATAAATTTTAACTTGTCTTGGACATTTTTGTAAAAACGTTTACATAGTACTGGCACAAAATTACGCGCATTTTGGACTAAAATCTGCGGTTGTGAAATGTCGAGCCATTTTTCTACCACAAAAGCGACACAACCATTAGAAATGGCATTTTGAACAAAATTGTGCCCGTCAAAATTTACACCATTTATACAAAAGAAAAGTCCACTTTGCACTTGTTTATCCGCTTTTTGCGATAATTCTAAAATTTCGATATCAAGGTTGCCACGAGTTGCTATTACATCTTTTTGATTTTTAATTAAGGATGAAAGTTTCATAAAATGTCCTTTTTTTAATTGTTGAAATTTTTGTCGAGACGCTTGTTCACCAGCAAAACTGATGGTTATTCAAATTGAAAGCTCAAAACAAAGCTTTGCTAGTGCGTCAACACAGGTTTTGAACTTGGTTCAAAATTTACTTCCTATAATTTAAGTTTTTATCAAAATTGTCGTTGATTTGCTTATTTCTACATCTTTTGATGGAAATTGGTCCAAAACAAACTCACCTTCGCCGTCCACTTCATAATAAACACCCATTTTTTCTAGTTCAACAAGAGCTTTAGAGATTGAAAGTCCAACTAAATTTGGAGTAGATACCTTTTTATCTTCAATCTTTGTTTCGTCGTCTGGAGAAAAATTTTTGTAAGCAATAATTTTTTCATAAATCGTTTTAGCATAAGGTTTTGCGACTACACTGCCGTAATATGCCCCAGTGCTTGGCTCATCAACACATAATAAGAGAGCATATTCAGGGTTCTCTCTATCAAGAAAGCCAAAAAAACTTGAGACATATTTTCCACGTGAGATTTTTCCGTCAGCACCATATTTTTGTGCAGTTCCTGTTTTTCCTGCAACTTTGTAACCTGGCACAAAAGACATTTCTCCAGTTTTAGAAAGGGCTTGATAGAGCAAATACCTTATTGTTTGTGACATATCGCCCGTAATTGTTTTACCGCGCGCAATGGGCAAATTAGAATAAATTTCACCACTTTCATCGAAATATGACGACATTACAGTAGGCTGATATTTTATACCGCCATTGATTGCCGAACAAAAAGCATTTAAAAGGTGTAACTGCGATGTCGCGACTGTTTGCCCAAAAGCGATACGCGCCAAATCGACATTTTGAACAAGCGATTTATCGAGCAAAATCCCCCCACTTTCACCGCTTATGTCGACGCCAGTTTTTGAGCCAATTCCAAATTCTTTAAGATATTTATAAAGTCTATCCTTTCCAAGCCTAAGCCCCAAATCCATAAAACAACAGTTGCACGAATTTTGAACTGCCTCAACAAGTGTCTGACTTCCGTGTCCCAGCGTACGCCAACATTTAATCTTTTCGCCATCGACGATTCGATAACCTGGGCAATAAAAACGCTCGTTTACATTCGTTAAACCTTCACTCAATGCAGCGGACAAAGTTAGAATTTTAAAAGTCGAACCTGGTTCATAGACATCTGTTACACAAATATTTTTTGATTGGCTCATCAATGTTGGCACATCTTGTCTAGGCGGATCATTTGGGTCAAAACTTGGACTAATTGCAAGCCCCAAAATTTTTGAATTGTTTGGGTCAACCATTACAATCGACGCACCTTTTGGTTTGTGGTCAATCATAATTTGTTGCAAAGTCGTTTCCAAAATGTTTTGAATGTTTATGTCAATATTAAGTTTGATATTTACACCGTCTTGCGCGTCAACATAGTAATTGAGCGAATCGTTAAGACTTATTCCACGGACATCGCTTTGAACAAGATATTTCCCGTCAACACCCTTTAAAATTTCGTCATAATAACTTTCAACTCCGCTTTGCCCCACGCTATCACTTGTAAGATATCCCAAAACTTGTGATAGGCTATTTCCATAAGGATAAATTCTTTTAATGTTTTCACTCAAATACACGCCGTCAAAATTCTTTTCAACAATCTTTTTTGCAGTATTTTCATCCAGTTGCAATTTTACTAGGCTTTCTGAAATATAGACATTACGACATTTTAAGTACAACGTTTCATAATCAAGTGATAAAATTGAGCTTAAATATGTAGCAACTTTTGCAGGTTCTTTAATCTCTTTTGCCCGAACATAACAGTCATAGGTAGTGGATGATAGCGCTAAAATATTGCCATTGCAATCAACAATTTGTCCACGTTTTGCCGTAAGTGGAAGAGTTCGAACCCACTGCTCAATCGCTTTTATCTGCATATTTTTTTGCTTTATAACTTGTAAAAAGAAAAGTCTAACAAAAAGTAGACAAAAAAGAAAGGCCACTATCAAAATAAATGATAGCAACCTCTTTTGTAATGATAAACTTGAATACGCTACTTTTGGTTTAATAATTGCCTCCAAACATTTGGTTGACTCTTCCAATTAAAGCATCAAACCAATTTGTTTGTGACTTATTTTCTTTTTTGTACTCCGTGCCTTTTTCGATTTCCATTGTTGCGCCGTTTTCGAAAGTTATGACATTATTTTCAACTTCCGTCCCCGCTAAAACTCCTGCCGTGGCATATGCTTTACCTGCACGATACTCGAGAGAATTTATCACAAACATATTATATATAAACAATATGCCAAGCAACGCCATAATAGAAGTAAAAGCAAAAATAAGTGGACGATTTTTAAGTTTTGCTTTTTTATGCAACTTAACTTCTTCTTCGCCAACCTTAAAATTATCCAAGAACTCGTTTGGTGCAACTTCAAGCGAAAAAGTTTCATCATTATGCCTATTTTCAGAAACATTTTCGTCTGGATCGCCCAAAATTATTTCACTGTCGAATTGGTCAATAGAATTGTCGACCATTTCATTTATGTTGTACACTTTATCGAAATTTGCATCGTCAATTTGGTCAATTTTTTCTTCAAGCAATATATCGCTTCTTGATTTTCCTTCCATAATTCTCTCCTTTTACTATCAATTTTTTATTCTTTTTATTTATAAAAACACACCATTCGTTGTGATTTTTGCGTTATTTTGTCAAAAATACTCTTTTTTGCTTAATTTTGTTGTAGTTATATAAATATAACTAAATCTTTTCGGCTATTCTAAGTTTACTTGATGAACTTCTTGAATTTGATTTATGTTCGTCACTTGATGGAATTAAAGGCTTTTTTGTAATAAGTTTTAATCTTGCTTTATGATGACAAACACAAATAGGAAATTCTTTTGGACAAATGCAATCAGTACTTTCAAGTTTAAATTTGTCTTTCACAATTCTATCTTCTAGTGAGTGGAATGTTATTATGCAAAGCCTTCCCTGCGGTGCAAGTCTGTCAATCATCGTGTCTAAAAGTTGTTTTAAAGCATCAAGTTCGCCATTCGTTTCAATTCTAAGTGCCTGAAAAGTTTTTTTCGCAACACTTCCGCCTTTGTGAAGAAGTTTTGGTGGATAAGATTTTTCAATAATTTTCACAAGTTGTAATGTTGTTGTAATTTCCTGCTTTTGTCTTTCTTGAACGATATTTCTAACAATTGATCTCGCAAAATTTTCTTCGCCATAGTCATACAATATTTTTAGCAAATCCGCTTCTTTATAATTATTGACAATGTATTTCGCGTCTAACCTAGATGTCGTGTCCATTCTCATATCAAGAGGGGCATCTTTCATATAACTAAACCCGCGACTTACTTCGTCAATTTGGTAACTAGAAACGCCAAGGTCCGCTAAAATTCCGTCAACTTTTTCAATTCCTAAATCGTCCAAAACTTTTTCTAAATCACGGAAGTCGCTATGAACAAGAATTTTTTTACATTTGTATTTTTTAAGTCGCTCCCTACTTACTTCAAGTGCTTTCTCATCTTTGTCGATTCCGATTAAAACACCTTTTTCGGAAAGCTTACTAGCGATTACGCTTGAATGTCCCGCTCCACCTAACGTCGCGTCAACATAAATTCCATCCTTTTTGATGTTTAACCCCGAAATGCATTCGGAAAGCATAATAGGAATATGTTTAAATTCCATAGTCGCCCAACCCTTGCAAAAGTTCATCGATATGACTGTTTTCAGTCTCGCAGTACTTTTCCCATTTTTCTTTTGCCCAAAGTTCTATTCTATTGCCAGCACCAACAAAAACAAGGTCTTTATCAATACTCGCATACTTTTTTAAATTATTTGGAAGTAAAAATCTACCTTGATTATCTTCTTCGAGTTCGCTAGCAGAAGAGAAAATCAAACGCAAAGGCTTTTGAGCATTTGTGTCAAACATTGGAAGATCACTCGCTTTTGCAACAAGTGCTTCAAATGAATTTTTAGACAAAATAAAGATACAGCCGTCATTGCCTTTAAGCAAAACAATCTCGCCATTGACGCCTTTTTTGAACTTATTTGGAATGCGAAAACGATTTTTGCTATCGCATTTTTGTTCAAACTCGCCCAAAAACATTTCTACTTCTCCTTTCTATGTCAATATTGTAGCACAATTTTTGACCACTTCCAACCACTTTTGACCACTTTTTACTATTTTTTTAAAATATTTTTAATTTTTTTTGATATTTTTACCATTTTTATGACAAATATATCGTTTTTTTCTATATTCATGGTTGGATTTGAAAAAAATATTTTTATTATTTTTTTACACTTACAGTCTTTAAATAAATACACCTAAATCATTCTATTTTTTTTACAAAAAAAATCCCGCATAAGCGAGACTTAAAATATTTTTTTAATTTAAATAATTTTAATCTTGTGAAATAAGAGTTAACTTATTATCCGTCATATCACAAGAAGTAAGATAATAAGTGACATCATTTATCTTGCATTCTTTTGAAACCTTTAGGTTCCATACGCCGTGAAGGTGCCCATAGACGACCTTTTTTACACCATATTTTTCGATCAAATTAGTAAATTCAGTTGGCTTATACCCTTTTTCGTATGGCGGAAAATGAATCATACAAATAATCTCTTCGCCATTTGTTTTTTGGGCGGTTGCAGATTTTAGAGACATTTCAAGGCGTAAAAGTTCTCTTGCCTTTAACTTTTCATCGTCAAATGTCCAACCGCGAGTTCCGCAAAAAATATAATTACCAATTTTTAGACTGTCATTTTGGATAGCATAAAAATTTTGTGGTAAGACATCGCGAAGTTTGCTTATTGAATCCCACCAGTAATCGTGGTTGCCACGAATCATTATTTTTTTGCCAGGAAGCGCGCCAATTAGATTTAAATCCGCCACCGCTTCGTCAAGTTTCATCGCCCAACTAAAATCTCCCGCGAGTAAAACAACATCATCTTCCCCAACCTTTTCTTTCCAATCGGTAAAAATCTTGTCAAGATAATTATCCCAGACGGGTCCAAAAATATCCATCGGCTTAGGATTATTTATTGATAAATGCAAATCTGAAATGGCAAAGACTTTCACGCGCACATCCTTTTATTGTACATATTCTATCCTATTTTAAGGAAAAAGTAAAGAAAAGCGGTCTTTTTTTTCTTTGCTTTATATAAATTTACTTCTTAATTTTGTATTTAGTAGATAAAGTTTTTTGGTTAAAAAAATTTAATTTCAGTTTTTTTAAAAAGATTTAATTAAAAAAAATAAAATTGCCCTGTCAAAAATTTAAAGTTCCTAACAAGGCAATTTTATAACTAATCTATTTTTTCTCTTTTAAAAGGTTTAGCCCTTTATTCCTCTACAAGAGTGTTTATAATCGTTGATTTTGAATCGCGGTTGGGAAAATTGGCAATTCAAACACACCGCTACAAATTTCTTGTGTATATTCTTGTGCTGGTGGTGGACTGCAATAGCCGTAACTTGGCACCAAAATTTCGGATCTAACTAGCACTCTTGTAATTAAGGTTACGCAAGCGCTAATCGAGAAGATGTTGTCTTGCACCCATGTTCCCATTGGGCTGGACATTGCTCCAAATACTTCAATTCTATATGGCACAATCGATGGTTGTGGAATGAAAAGAATTATGTCGTTTGGAATGGACAATGTAGATTTTCCCGTTCCAGTCACACCGTTTGCGTCCTTATATGTAATTAAAATCGGCACTTCCGCCTCAAATGAAACACGCGCAAAATTTGGTTTATCGTCAAGACGGTCAATCACAAGGTTGTTTATAACCGTATCGCCGTTTGTTACTGCACTGACAAATGTAAGTGGAGTTTGTGGATTTACTGGATTTTGGTCAGTAACCGTTACTTGAACATTTGCTTCTTGTATTTGTCTCATTGCAGCGTCCAAAACTTTGTCGACTTGAATGCACGCTTTTTCACAGATTCCGTTTATTGGATTGCCAGAAACCACCCCTGGACAAGAGCCCGAGCGGTTGCATGTATAGAATGACATTAAAATAATACCCCCTTTCTCTTTTTTTTAAGTTTATCTTTGTGTCATATGTAACAACAGTTAAAAGCACTTTTGGATTTAGTCAAAAACTCGCCACAAAAATACATTTAACTATAAGATAATATGAATGAAGTTTAAAAATTGTGACTTATATAAAAAAACACTATCAAAATTGATAATGTCTTTTTGAAAATCATATTTAATTTTTGGGCTGTGTTTTTTAAAAAAGTTTGCCTTTATTCCGCCACCGATGGAGTTGTAAATTGTTCGATACTTTTTAACAAATCGTCAAGCCCCTTTTTGTCTTGGCTAGATGTAACTATAATATCCTTTTTAGTTATGCCAAGTCTATTTGAAATAATTATAATGTGGTCATTGACTTGCGAACGCGACAAAGTATCGGTTTTTGTTACAATAATTTTTGTGTTTATTCTGTTGAAATATAAAAATTGAAGCATTTGCTCGTCTTGGGCAGTCGGCGTTCGTCTAATGTCTAGCAAAAGATAGACGCATTTTAGGTTTGGAGATAGTCTCAAATAATCTTCCAAAAAGCCCGCCCAATTTGTTTTTTCAGTCTTTGAAACTTCAGCATAACCATATCCTGGCAAGTCAACAAGAAGAAAAGACTTATTAAGCAGATAATAATTTATAAGTTTTGTCTTACCTGGAGTTGATGATGTCTTTGCAAGTTTTCGCCTATTTGTAATAAAATTTATAAGCGAACTTTTGCCGACATTACTTCTCCCAACTAATGCGACTTCTGGATAATCACTTTTATAAAAATTAGTATTCGCGACACTAGTCACAAATTCTGCCTGTTTAATCTGCATCTTTTTCTCCTTTTGTGCTTTTATTAACACTTCTTCGTCACAATTATATAAAATTTATCAATGAATTCCTTTCGTTTTATACTAAAAAGGTCTTCTTTTTTTAAAACAAAAGGAAATTTCACCATAAATCAAGCACTTTTAAACTAAATTAGTAAATTTTTAGGTGTAAGCATTTTCAAAATTCTAATCTATGCCGACGCTTCTTCCTTTTTTTCAGCCTTTTTTCTTATAAATTCAGGTTCTTCCCCTTTATCAATAAAAGGTGCGCTAATAACAATACTATCAATCGTTTTATCGCCAGGGGCGGAATACATTAGTTTAAGCATACTTTCTTCCAAAATCGTACGAAGTCCCCTTGCGCCAGTTTTGAGTCGCATTGCTTTTTTAGCGACCGCTTTAACGGCTTCGTCTTTGAAAACCAAGTTAATCCCATCCATATCAAACATTTTTTTGTATTGCTTCGTAATGGAATTCTTTGGCGCGACCATAATTTGAACAAGTGCTTCTTCGCTTAAATCGTGCAAAGCGCAAGTTATTGGAAGTCTGCCGACAAATTCTGGAATAAGACCAAATTTGTTTAAATCACTTGGCTGGACATCTTTTATCAAATTATATGTTGCCTCGTCTTTTGTCAAAACATCGTCGACTTTTGCTCCAAAACCGAGTGAAACGGTTGATTTTCGCTTTTCAATGATTTTGTCAAGTCCGACGAACGCCCCACCGCAAATAAAAAGAATATTTGTTGTGTCGATTTGAATTGTCTCTTGTTGTGGATGCTTTCTTCCGCCTTGTGGTGGAACGCTTGCAACTGTGCTTTCCAAAATTTTTAAAAGCGCTTGTTGGACGCCTTCACCCGAAACATCTCTTGTTATCGACCTGTTTTCACTTTTTCGCGCAATTTTATCGATTTCGTCAATATAAACGATTCCGCGTTCAGCCTTTGCTATATTATAGTCCGCGTTTTGAATAAGTTTTAACAAAATATTTTCAACATCGTCACCTACATAACCCGCTTCCGTCAAGGTTGTTGCGTCGCAACTTGCAAATGGAACTTTCAAAATTTTTGCTAATGTTTTAGCGAGCAAAGTTTTTCCGCACCCCGTTGGCCCAATCAGAAGAACATTGCTCTTTTCAAGTTCAATAGGTTGCTCGCCGTCTTTTGATGGTTTGAGTGCACTATTGTAGTTTATCCTTTTATAGTGGTTGTATACAGCAACGGACAAGACCATTTTTGCTTCGTCCTGTCCAATAATAAAATCGTCAAGTTTTTCCTTAATTTCGTGTGGAAGTGGAAGGTCAATTTGAGAATTGTCATTCTCGACCTTTTCATTTCTCATAATCTCCTTGCAAACGTCAATACACTCGTCGCAAATAAAGCTCTCGCCGTCTGGGCTTGCAATAATTTTCTTTGTCATGGCTTGCGATTTGCCACAAAAAGAACAGTATAAATCTTTTTTCATCGTTACTCCTTTTTTGATAGCCTAATGTCGTCCACTTTTAGACGCTCCCATTTTTGCCTTCGTGCAACAATTTACTTTGATTTTTTTCTTGTATAAAATATTTCGTCAATTAAACCGTACTTTTTGGCTTCTTCAGCAGTCATAAAGTTGTCTCTATCAGTATCTTTAATAATTGTTTTGAGTGGTTGTCCTGTGACTTCGCTCAAAATTTTATTAAGTTTTTCCTTTGTCTTAATAATGTGTTTTGAGTGAATTTCCATATCACTCGCTTGGCCTTGAATTCCGCCAAGTGGTTGGTGAATCATAATTTCACTGTTTGGAAGAGCGTATCTCTTGCCTTTTGTTCCACTTGCCAAAAGAAACGCGCCCATCGACGCCGCAAGCCCAACACAAATTGTAACAACATCGCATTTGATATAGCGAATTGTATCAAAAATTGCAAAGCCAGCAGTTACGCTTCCGCCAGGACTGTTAATATACAAATGGATGTCTTTATCTGGATTTTTCCCTTCAAGATAAATAAGTTGTGCTACAACAATGTTCGCCGTTTGGTCTGTTATCTCACCTGTTATGAAAATGATTCTGTCTTCAAGTAAACGCGAATAAATATCATAACTTCTTTCTCCTGTACTTGTTTGGTCTACAACCATTGGAATAAGCATAGTTTAAATTCTCCTTTATAATGATAAACTTATTTTAGAATTTTATCCTTCTTTTTTGTTGCTTTAATGTCGCCAAAGACTTATGGCACGCATATTCCGCATTTGGCGGGGGCATCAGCCCCTGTCAAATGCGGGTGGGCTTTTGTAGTAGCAAGCAATTTTTAAAAAAAAATCGCTTGCTACGAAAGCCCCACGCCCCCAAACGGTTTTACCGTTTGGAGGGCGCATATGCGTGCCACCATCTTTTTAAAAACTCACCTTAAACGACTCTCCTAATTTTCTTAGTCTAATTTATTATTCTCTTTTAAGAATTTCATCAATTTATTAAGCAACAAACTGTTTGCAAAATAATTAAATTGTTCTTCACCCATCACTTTTTGCAAATCTTCAAGCTTTTCAGCTTTTGTTGTTGCATGTTCATTGTATTTTTTAAGCAATTCTTCATCCGAAATATTAAGCTTTTCGTCCGTCATAATTTTTTCAAGGACAAGTCTGGTCTTAACTGTTCTCTTTGCATCATCTACTCTTGATTTTTTAAGGTCATCCAAAGTTGTATTCGCATATTTCAAGTATCCTTCAAGATTTAAACCTTGATACATAAGACGGTGTTCAAAATCGTGAATATACTCGTCGATTTGTTCAAGAACCATAACTTCTGGGACGTCAACCTTAGCATTGTCAACGATTTGGTCAATAAGTTTATTTTCCGCCTTGCTTTTTTCTTCTTTTTCTTTTCTATCGAGAAGCTTTTTCTTAGTGCTTTCTTCAAGTTCTTTAAGTGTTGAAAATTCGCTTACTTCGTCGGCAAATTTGTCGTTAAGTTCAGGCATAACTTTTTCTTTAATTTCTTTAACAGTAACGGCAAAGGTTGCTTTCTTTCCGCTCAAATTTTCTGCTGGATAGTCTGCTGGGAATGTAACAACGACATCTTTTTTGTCGTCCTTTTTTGTTCCAACAAGTTGGTCTTCAAAGTTATCAATAAACGAATGTGAACCAAGTTCCAAATCAAAATCAGTTGCTGTTCCGCCGTCAAACTTAACGCCATCAATACTTCCCGAAAAGTCGATTGTAACAGTGTCGCCTAGTTTTGCTTCCCTTGTAACTGGAACAAATTTTACACGCGACTCTCTTAAATGTTCAAGTTCGTGGTCAACTTCCGCTTTTGTAACTTTTGGTTTTTCGGACTTTATTTCAATATCCTTATATGCACCAAGTTCAACCTCTGGTTTGTTCGTAACTTTCAAAGTGAGTTGCAAGCCGTTGTCATCAATTTTGTCAATACTAATTTCTGGATTACCAACTGGCTTAATATCCTTTTCTTTTGACAAAACTTCGAGATAGTATCTATAAAAACATCCATCAATCGCGTCATCATAGAAAACGGTGTCACCATAGGTTTTTTCTATAACCTTTCTTGGAGCGTGCCCTTTTCTAAATCCTTGAATATTGTACTTACCCTTGTTTTCTTTGTAAGCGTTTTCAAGAGCGTCGTCCCATTCTTTCTTTTCGACATTGATTGTAAGTTCGATTCTCTTATCTTCTAGTATTTTTTTTGTGTATTTCATTTTTATCTTCCTTTTAATTTTCTGCAAATTCTTTTTTATCCTTTTATAAAAAGGTCAAAAAAAGATTTATCCAAATTGATGAAAAATTTACAATTTTGACTTTTCGCCAATTTGCATACTAACAAGATTATAACAAATTTATTTTAAAAATACAATCATAAATGACAGACTTTTTTAATAAAAACGAAAAAAGCGGTCGTAAAATGTAAAATTTTAATTAAAAATGCCTAAAAAATTGCCCGTCTTTATTAAAGGCGGACTTGGTTTTGTGTTTTTAAATAAAATTAGTTAATTTCAATCTTTATCGCGCGCGCGACAATTCTATTATAATATATTTGTAAGTACTATATAAAAATTTATATCAAAAATCTAAAAAGTAGCGCAAACCCAAAAACAATAAACATTGTGCCAATCAGCCCAAACAAAACTGTTGGCGAAAGTGTTTTAAAGCGGGCCCAAGAAGACTTTATTTGAGACTTTTTTTCATCATCACCTATATAGTAGATATCTTCATCATAATCAATTCTTCGCGCGTCAAAATATTCTTTTGACGGGTCGTCATTTTTAACTTCATTATATTTTGACTTGTATTTTGACATAAGATAATAGCACAAAAAGCCTGCAATTAGACTTCCCGCAACAATAAAATATGCGGAAATAAAACCCAAAAAGAAAAGTAAAATTGCAACGCCCAAAACAGCAATAACAATCCAGTTCTTCTTAAAAAAATTTGATATTTTTTCTTTCATATATTCAATCCTATTTTAATCATTTTAGGTCTGTATTAGCAAATAACTACACAAACAAAAAGACAATAATCAAAATAACAATTATGACAAGAACAATCATATATGTGTTCTTTCTTTTTGATTCTGCATACATAAAGGCACACACAATTGTAACAATTAAACTGAGATAAAATGCAATTCTGTCGCACCAAACTTTTATTTGTGGGTTCCAATTAAAAATGTCCGCACGCGACAAAAAGCCAAGAACAAGCGAGCCCGCAATAAGCATAACCGCTATGTAAGCAAGTAGATTTAAAATTTTTTTTGATTTCATATTCTTTCCTTCTTTTATATTAAATTTTAGTTTTTTAACACTTTGTTATATTTTTTTTAGAACAACAGCTCAAATCTTCAAGCACAGCCACGCAATTTGTCGCAATTAACACTTACATAAAATGCTCAAAAATAAGTAGCACTATGACCTCTTAACTTCCCCAGCTTTTAGCTAATTTCTCGTCAAACTTCAAGTCCTTCTTAGACAAATACTTTTTAAAATAGTCAGGCAAATCACAACAAAATGACATTTCCTTATTTGTCCTTGGGTGTTTAAAAATTATCCTATACGCGTGAAGCAACTGCCCTTCAAGTCCAGATTCTTCCTTTCCATACAACTTGTCTCCAACAATTGGATGTCCAAGATAAGAAGAATGTACACGAATTTGATGTGTTCTCCCCGTTTTAAGTTCAAACAAAACAAGCGAAACACCATTATTATAATCCGCCACCTTATACAACGTATGCGCAAATTTCCCTTGTCCCATAGGAGAGACAACATATTTTTCGTAATTTTTTTTGCTTCTTTCTAACCAAGTCTTGATTTCGCCATCGCAATCCTTAAATTTTCCAAGCGCAACCGCCACATATTCTCTTTTGCAAGTCTTTTCTTGAATTTGTTTTTGAAGGTTAAGGTGTGCGAAATCGTTTTTTGCCACAACCAAAAGTCCCGATGTGTCTTTATCAATTCGATGCACAATCCCAGGTCTAATTTTTCCATTTATTCCGCTTAGGTCTTTTACATGGAATAAAAGCGCATTTACAAGCGTTCCCGACCTTATTTTTCCCGCAGGGTGAACAATCATTCCTTGCTTTTTATTTATAACCAGCAAATCGTTATCTTCATACACAATATCAATAGGAATATTCTCTGGCAAGACATCTATCGCTTCTTTTTCTGGAAGGTCGACATCAATTTTGTCCCCTATCCCCAACTTAACTCCCGACTTTTGTGGTTGTTTTTCGTTTACTAAAACCTGCCCCGATTGAATGAGTGTCTTTAAAAAACTTCTTGTGCATTCGCCGTTCATTTTTTCGCTTAAAAAGATGTCAAGGCGTTTTCCTTCGTCATCATTTTCTACAACAAAAATCATTTCGTCTCCCCGCCTTTTTCTTCTTTATGCACAAATAAAATAAAAATCACGAGAAGAACAACTCCTACACAAAGAAAACTATCAGCAACATTAAATGTCGGGAAATCAGTCCAAAATTCAAAGTATAAAAAGTCTCTCACACCGCCTAAAAATATTCTATCAATAAGATTTCCAAGCGCACCGCCAACGACAAACGAAAGCGCAACCGAATAAAGTGCGTTGTCGTTTTTCCATTTCACTTCAAGCATAACAACAAGCACCAAAAAAACAAATGTAAACCCTATTAAAATCCACGGACTATCGCCCAATATCCCCCACGCGCCACC
>ERZ808286.151-NODE-151-length-54922-cov-5.700293_pt1 | contig 54922 bp, 48 predicted proteins | sample MGYA00521276_ERZ808286 | MGnify/ENA primary metagenome ERZ808286 (study PRJEB31516, sample SAMN03275607) | gut metagenome | biome: mammalia-associated habitat; material: feces | host: Papio cynocephalus | place: Kenya | collected 2012-08-01 ... | reverse complement strand
TTTGCCACGGTTTCGATAAGGTCGCCTTTGTCAGTCATTGTCTTGTTCCTTCTCTGTAAAAAGCACTTGTTAAAGGGTTTAGGCATCGCGCCTGAAACCCTTTCGAGGTGCTTCGTCGGGGAGAAGAAAGCGGCTTGTCACTATCCCAGCAAAAACGGAGGGGTATCGCCCGTCTTGCAGCATCGCGAAAGACGGGGACGCCGTTTTTGTTCCAAAGGCTTGGGGATTGACAAGCAAGAAATTAAAACGCCGCATTTGACCGGAACGGTTGCCGTATCTCTTGCTGAAACTGAATTTCCGAATTTTCCTGTAAATTTCCATGCTGAGAAAGAGCGGTGAATCTCAATATTCGGGCGATTCGTTCAAAATCGATTCCCTGTTTTCCCGAATTTCCCAATTGCCGCAATCTTCAAAAGAGGCGGTTGGAGATTAATTTTTTGAGGACGGTCCTTTTTTTCGATTTTTTTGTTAGACAGTTGTTAGACACTTTTGATTTTCGGTGTTTTCAAGCCGATGTCGAAAAACAAAAAAGCCCTTGAAATTCAAGGGCTTTTTATTGGTGATCCCGCCGCGATTCGAACGCGGGACCCACAGCTTAGAAGGCTGTTGCTCTATCCAGCTGAGCTACGGGACCACACATCTGACTGTTTATCCCGTTTGCGGGGTTATGGCAAGCTTTTTTTGTTCAGGTCGCGAAGCTTTTGACCAGACTGCCGACCAGCATGTACCACCCGTCGACGACGACGAAGAAAATCAGTTTGAACGGCATCGACAGCATGGACGGCGGCAGCATCATCATGCCCATGCTCATCAGCACGGACGCCACCACCATGTCGATGATCAGAAACGGCACGAAAATCAGAAATCCGATTTCGAACGCGCGGCGCAGTTCGCTGATCATAAACGCGGGAACCAGCGCCGTCAGCGGCGTGTCTTCGGGTTTTTCTACCTGCGTTTCCTTTGAAAAGTTCATAAACAGGCGCAAATCCTTTTCCCGCACGTTTTTCAGCATGAATTCCCTGAACGGCGCGACGGTGCGTTCGACGGCGGTCTTTGTTTCGATTTTTTCCTGTATCAGCGGGTACAGCCCGTTGTCCCAAGCCCGTTCGAACGTCGGCGTCATGACGTATCCCGTCATAAACAGCGCCAAAGCGACCAAAATCATGTTGGACGGGGTTTGCGACGTGCCCAGCGCCTGCCGCGTGATCGACAGGACGACGGCGATGCGTGTGAACGACGTGACCATGATCAAAATGCTGGGGGCGACGGACAGCACCGTCAGCAGCAAAACCAGCTGGACGATTCTGGCGGTCGAAGACCCGCCCGTGTCGCCCAAATCGATATTGACGCTTTGCGCGGCGGCGGGCAGAGCCGTCGCGCTTGACAGAAACAGCGCGGTCAGGATTTTTTTAAGCATCGATCAGGGTGTCCTTTTCGTTCGGTTCGAATCTCGCCGAATTATCTCCGTTTGCGGCGAAAGAATCAACCACCGCGTTGCTTTCCCCCGTCAACAGCAGGTATTCCCTGCCTTTGCACCGCGCCAGCACCAGCCGGTTTTTCGGATCGACGGGGCGGATTTCCAGCAGTTCGATTTCGGCTTTTTTCCTGACGGGGGCGACGCCCGCGATCAATCCCCCGCCGAACCGTTTGAACAGCCATGAAATCAAAAAGATGATTCCCAGAACGAAAATCAATCCTGCCAAAGCGGTTAAAAAAGACGGTTCGCGGTGCATGGTTCGACCTGTTTTCTTTCAGCGGATAAAGGATCCGTAGCGGCTTTCCATCGCCGCGCGGAATTGTTCCATTTGTTCGTTTAAACGCAGCATCAACGGTTTGAACGCGGCGCAACGGTCGTATCCCGCCTTTTGCGCCAAAGCGCAAATGGTCGCGATTTTGCCGTTCAGCGCCGAAATGCTGACCAGCCGTCCCGCGTTCATCAAATCGGTCGCCGCGGTCAACAGGGCGGAAGCTTTTTCCATTTCAAATCGAATGTCTTGCGTCATGGTTGCGCGCCCCCTCCCGCGGAAGCGTTCAGTTCGTAGATATAGGAAAGAATTTCGGCGACGGCGGCGAACGCTTCGGGCGGGATTTCCATGTCCAAATCGACCGCCGCCAGAATTTCCGCCAGATCGGCGTCCCGCCGGACTTTGACCCCCGCGGCGAACGCCAGATCCAAAATCCGTTCGGCGACGTGTCCGTATCCGCTGGCGGCGACCGTTGGCGTTTCCCCCGTTTCGGGATCAAACCGCAAAGCGACCGCAACGGTGCGTTTTTCCTGCGCCATATCCGACTCCGTTCCTTTCGAACCGAGTCTGACTCGACCGGCTTAAAAAAAATTTAACGGCGGCGGATTTGTATGCTATCCTGCAAAAAACAACACGATAAGGAAAAAGTTATGGATTCTGATTCCCGTCGAAACGTGTCCCGTTTGCTGAAACTGGCGGGGGAGAAGCCCGTCGCCGTCTTTACGGATTTGGACATGACGTCGTGTGTTGAAAAGAACGCCGCCTACGCCGCCGAAAACAAAGCCGAAACCGGCAGGGACGGGTGCTACATGCAGCCGGACGTCCGCCGCGCGCTGACGGCTTTGCCCGAAACGGGCGGGGCGTATTTCATCGTGACGGGGCGGCATTGGGCGGACGCGCGCGTGAACGACGCGACGGGGGAAAAGGTGCCGGACGGGGCTTTTCACGATTTGCTGGGCGGGGTGAAGGATTTTGAAAACGCCGACGTCGTCGCCGGACACGGGCGTTTGGTCGTCGAAAACGGGCAAACGCGGGTTTTGCGCCGCGCCGCGACGCCCGAAGACGCCCTGAAAGAACAGAAATTCGAACGCCACGTCGGGGAAAACGTGCTGGCGCTGAAACAAGAGATTTTTGAACGCTGTCCCGAAGCGCGCGGCAAAATCCTCGCCGAATACAAAAAGCATCTGAGCTATCTGAATCTGGCGGAGTTTATCAAGGAATCGCCCGCCAAAGGCAAAGAGCTGTTCGATTTCGTCGACGCCCGCATGAAACGGGTGATGAGCGGACTCAATCCCGACGGATCGAAAAACGAATCCGCGCCCGAAAACCCGAACGGCGCGCTGTTTTACACGGTCGAACCGACGGGGTCGATGGAAATCCGTTCCAGAAACCAAAGCAAGCGCAACGGGGTGGAACGGTCCGGATTTCTGGATCGGGCGTTTGAAAAGGGCGGTCCCGTTCTGGTGCTGGGCGACAGTCTGGCTAAAAACGGCACCGACCGCGACATGGTCGAAGCCGTGCGCGATTATTTCGAATCCAAAGGCGCGGCGGATCGCGTGTTCGTCGTTCATGTGACGAACGGCGACAAAAACCGCATTACGGACAAATCGGACAAGTGTTTTCCGACGATTTCCGTCAAAGATCCGGACGAACTGGGGCAAATTCTGAAAATGACGGTCGGGCAGACCCGCGCCCGCGCCGGAAAACAGGCGTCCGCCGTCGCGCGAACCGTTCTGTCCGCCCGCCGCGGCAGATAAGTTTTTTCCTTGTTTTTCCCGCCGCGGACGTGTAGGAATTTCTGAAACTTCCTTTCGTCCGAGGTGCCGCTATGTTCAAACTCGCCCGCTTTTTAGCGGATTACAAAAAAGAATGCGTCGTCGGTCCGCTGTTCAAGTTTTTGGAGGCGTGCTTCGAACTGTTCGTTCCTCTGGTCATGGCGGGCATCATTGACGTCGGCATTAAAAACGGCGACACCGCCTATATTTGCAAAATGGGCGGCGTGATGGTGGCGCTGGGACTGCTGGGACTGGCGTGTTCGCTGACAGCGCAGTATTTCGCCGCCAAGGCGTCCATGGGATTCGGCACGGCGTTGCGCGGCGCGCTGTTCCGCCACGTCGGCGGTCTGTCCTACGCCGAACTGGACGAAATCGGCGCGCCGTCTTTGATTACGCGGCTGACGGGTGACATCAATCAGGCGCAGTCGGGCGTGAATCTGGGCTTGCGGCTGTTTTTGCGCTCTCCGTTCATCGTCGTCGGCGCGATCGTCATGGCGTTTTTCGTCGATGCGAAGCTGGCGATGATTTTTCTGGTCGCCGCGCCGATGATCGGGGCGGTCATCTGGTTCGTCATGGCGAAATGCCTGCCGTATTACAAACGGATTCAAGCCTGCATGGACAAAGTGTCCCTGCTGGTGCGGGAAAATTTGACGGGCGTCCGCGTGATCCGCGCCTTTTCCAAACAGAGCGGGGAACGCGCGGCGTTTGAACAAACGTGCGAAACGCTGATGAACGAACAGGTGACGGCGGGAAAAATCGCGGCTTTGCTAAACCCCGCGACGTACGTCGTCGTCAATCTGGCGGTGATAGCGATCGTTCAGGGCGGCGGATTTAGGGTCGACGCGGGCGATTTGACGCAGGGCGAGGTGATCGCTTTGGTTAATTATATGTCGCAAATTCTGCTGGCGCTGGTCGCGTTGGCGAATTTGATCGTCGTGTTCACCAAAGCGTCCGCGTCCGCCGCGCGCATCAACGACGTGTTCGCGATTTTCCCGACGGTCACGGAAAGCGGAAAAACGGTGGAACCGTTGCCCGGCGCGCCGCGCGTGCGGTTTGAAAACGTTTCGTTCGCCTATAAAAACGCCGAGGCGGAATCCTTGTCCGGCATCGACTTTGCCGTTCCGGCGGGGGCGACGGTCGGCGTCATCGGCGGCACGGGATCGGGCAAAACGACGCTGGTCAACCTGCTGTCCCGCTTTTACGACGCGACAAAGGGGCGGGTGCTGATCGACGGCGTCGACGTTCGGGATTATCCTTTCGCCGTTTTACGCCGCAAAATCGGCGTCGTTCCGCAGAAAGCCGTTTTGTTCAAAGGCACGATCCGCGACAATATGCGCTGGGCGAAAGCCGACGCGTCGGACGCGGAGATTTGGAACGCGCTGAAAACCGCGCAGGGCGAGGAATTTGTTTCGACCAAGCCCGAAAAGCTGGACACTTTGATCGCGCAGGGCGGGCGCAACCTGTCGGGCGGGCAGCGGCAGCGTTTGACGATCGCGCGGGCTTTGGTCGGTTCGCCCGACATTTTGATTTTGGACGACAGCGCGTCGGCTTTGGACTTCGCGACCGACGCGAAACTGCGCAAAGCGATTAAGAACGACGTCAAAGGGGCGACGGTGTTCCTTGTGTCCCAACGCATTTCGACGGTGCGCGGCGCGGATTTCATCGTCGTTCTGGACGACGGCAAGGCGGTCGGAATCGGCGCGCACGACGATTTGTTCGAAAACTGCCCCGTCTACCGCGAAATCTGCCTGTCGCAACTGGAAAAAGAGGAGGCGGCGTAATGCAACAAAGTCTGCTGAAACGTTTGCTGTCCTTTACGCGCCCGTACTTGTCCTATTTGGCTTTGGCGCTGTTTTTCGCGGTCGTCGGCGTGTCGATGACGCTGTACGCCCCCGTGCTGACGGGGCGCGCGATCGACTTGGTCGCCGGCAAAGGCGCGGTCGATTTTCAGGCGCTGAAAGCCGTTTTGAAAATTCTGGCGGTCGTCGTCGCGACCGCCGCCGCGTCGCAATGGCTGATGGGGCTTTGCACGAACAAAATCACCTATCTGACCGTGCGCGACATTCGCGTCAAGGCGTTCGACCGGTTGCAGAAGGTTCCTTTGCGTTTTATCGACACGACGCCGCACGGCGACATTCTCAGCCGCGTGGCGGTGGACGCGGAACAGGTCGCGGACGGGCTTTTGATGGGATTTACGCAGCTGTTCACGGGCGTCGTCACGATTTTCGGCACGATCGGATTCATGGCGGCCGTCAACGTCAAAATCACGCTGCTGGTCGTGTTCGTCACGCCGCTGTCGCTGTTCGTCGCGAACTTCATCGCCAAGCGCACGTTCAAATTTTTCAAGGCGCAGTCCGAAACGCGCGGCGAAATGACCGCGCTGATCAACGAAACGGTGGGCAATTTGAAATTGGTCAAAGCGTTCGGCTATGAATCCCGTTCGCGCGAAAAGTTTGACGAAATCAACGCCCGTTTGCGGGATTGCGGGGTCAGGGCGTTGTTCTTTTCCTCTATCACCAACCCCTGCACGCGCTTTGTCAACGGCGTCGTTTATACGCTGGTCGGCATTGTCGGCGCGCTGAGCGCGGTCGCCGGCGCGCTGACCGTCGGGCAGCTGTCGTGCTTTTTAAGCTACGCGAACCAGTACACCAAGCCGTTCAACGAAATTTCGGGCGTGATCGCCGAATTGCAAAGCGCGCTGGCGTCCGCGAAACGGCTGTTCGAGATCATCGACGCGACGCCGGAAACGCCGGACGCCCCCGACGCGAAAATTTTGGGACGCGCGGACGGCACGGTCGATTTGGAACACGTTTATTTTTCTTACGTTCCGGAAATCAAGCTGATCGAAGACCTGTCCCTGAACGTCGAAGCGGGGCGGAAAATCGCCATTGTCGGAAAAACGGGGTGCGGCAAAACGACGCTGATCAACCTGTTGATGCGGTTTTACGACGTCGATTCGGGCAGTATTTCCGTTTCCGAAACCAACGTTGAAGAAATGACGCGCGACAGTCTGCGCGCCCAGTTCGGCATGGTGTTGCAAGAAACGTGGCTGAAATCGGGAACGGTGCGGGAAAACATCGCCTACGGCAAGCCGGATGCGTCCGATTACGAAATCGTTTCCGCCGCGGTCGCCGCGCACGCCGACGGGTTTATCAAACGTCTGCCCGACGGGTACGACACCGTGATCGGCGAAGACGGCGGCAGTTTGTCGCAAGGGCAGAAACAGTTGCTGTGCATCGCGCGCGCTATGCTGTCCCTGCCGTCCATGCTGATTTTGGACGAAGCGACAAGTTCGATCGACACGCGCACGGAAATTTACGTTCAGAAAGCCTTTGACGAAATGATGAAAGGGCGGACAAGCTTTGTCGTCGCGCACAGGCTTTCGACGATTCGCCGCGCCGATTTGATTCTGGTCATGGATTCGGGACGCGTCGTCGAACGCGGAACGCATGCGGAATTGTTGGAAAAAGGCGGATTTTACGCGAATTTGTACAACAGCCAGTTCAATGTCTGAAAAAATCGGCGAAAACCGGATTTTCCCTTGAATTAAAAGGAAAAAAAGAATACTTTGCGCCCGAAAAGTATTCACCAGTATCGGACAAAACGCCATGCAGTTCATTTCCCGCGAAAAATGGTACCGGTTCAGCCGGAACCTGCCGCTTTATTTTCAGGGCTTCGTGCCTAAATTCTTCCGCGTGTTCAAGGAAAACTACACGTTTTCGGAACTGCGCCGCGACATTACCGCGGGCGTGACGGTCGCGATCGTCGCTTTGCCGCTGTCCATGGCGCTGGCGATCGCGTCGGGAACGACGCCCGACCGCGGGCTGTTCACCGCGATCGTCGCGGGTTTCCTGATTTCCCTGCTGGGCGGCAGCCGTTTTCAGATCGGCGGTCCGACGGGCGCGTTCGTCGTCGTGATTTACAACATCATCGCGACCTATGGCTACAACGGGTTGGCGCTGGCGACGATCATGGCGGGGCTGATGCTGATTCTGGCGGGATTTTTCCGTTTGGGCGCGCTGATCAAATACATTCCCTATCCCGTCGTGACGGGGTTCACCGCGGGCATCGCCGTCATCATCTTTTCCAGCCAGATCAAAGACTTGTTCGGACTGCAAATCGACAGCGTTCCCGCCGAAATCATCGAAAAGTGGCAGGCGTTTTTCGCCTATAAGCACACGTTCGACCCCGCTTCGACCGCCATCGCGCTGTCCACGCTGGCGGTGATGCTTTTGTTGCGCAAATTCGCGCCGCGCTTGCCGAATTTTCTGATCGGCGTTGTCGTCGGCGCTGTCGCCGTGTATGCTTTGCACCTGCCGGTGGACACGATCGGATCGAAATTCGGCGGCATTCCCGACAGCCTGCCCACGCCGTCGTTCCCGACGTTTTCGTGGGAAGAGCTGGCTCTGCTGTTCCCCAGCGCGTTCACGATCGCCTTTCTGGCGGGGATCGAATCGCTGCTGTCCGCCGTCGTCGCCGACGGCATGACGGGCGACCGCCATTTGTCGAACTGCGAACTGGTCGCCGAAGGAACGGCGAACGTCGCGTCGGTTCTGTTCGGCGGCATTCCCGCGACGGGCGCGATCGCCCGAACGGCGACGAACATTCGCGCGGGGGCTTATTCCCCCGTGTCGGGCATGATTCACGCCGTCGCCCTGCTGTTGTTCATGGTGTTTCTCGCTCCGCTGGCGTCGTTCGTGCCTTTGGCGGGGCTGGCGGCGGTTTTGGTGATCGTCGCGTGGAATATGAGCGGCTTTGACAAGATCCGCCTGCTGATGTCGGCGCAAATGGGCGACCGGCTGACGATGATCGTCACGTTTCTGCTGACCGTTTTCGTCGATTTGAACACCGCGATCGAAGTTGGCGTCGTGATGGCGAGCCTGATTTTCATGCACCGCATGTCCGTCAATTTCGCGGTCGAAAGCGATTTGCGGCTGACCGACGAACACAAGCACGAAATGCTGTCTTCGACCGATTTCGTCGGCAATCTGCCCGACGGCGTCGTCGCTTTCCGCATCAGCGGTCCGCTGTTCTTCGGGGCGGCGTCGCGGCTGACGGAGTTTTTCGACACCCTGCCCAATCCGCCGAAGATCATCATTCTGCGCATGGGGTCCGTGCCGATGATGGACGCGACCGCGGTCAACATTCTGGTCGATTTCATCAAGCAATGCCGCGAACGCAAAACGAAAATCGTCGTCAGCAACGCCAAAGACCAGCCGCGCAAAGTTCTGAAAATGGAAATCATCAAACGGCGGCTGAACACGACGGTCGCTTGGGCGGCGCGGTTCCGGCAGGCTCTGTCCCTGTCCGAACGCCTGATCGAGGACGAGGAAAGCAAAAAGGCGTAAAAGCGCATTCTCCCGCCGGACGGACAAGTCGGCGGGATTTTGTTTAAGGGTTGCTCTTTCACGGCGACGTTTTATAATGAACCCGCGAGAGGAGAGGGATTTTGTTCGGACGCTTGGTCGTTTTTTTTGCCGGCTTTATCTGCGTGTTCGCAACATGCGCTTGACTGCGATTTAACGGATCGCGGGCTGGAAGACATTCCCGAAATCACCGTCAAACGCCCCGATTTCAAACTTGTCGTTATGGCTGTGGGATCGAGCCGACCCCAAAACAGAAGCCGCCAAAGTCCTTTACGCGGGCGACTGCAATCACGGCGGGGCGACAATCGTCGAAGCGGTCGCTTCGGGCAAAAACGCGGCAAACGAACTGCACGCGTTCTTGACGGGTGAAATGCAGGAAACCGTCTGCCCCGTCAGCAAGATTGTAACTTATAAAACCAAATCTTGCACGATTATTGAAGGCGTTTAGCGCAAAGGCGGAGAAAACTCCCCGCCTTTGATATCATTTCAAAGCATTTTTGAAAAACCGTTCCAGCTTGTCGAACGGTATCAAATCGATCCTGTCGTACAAATCGACATGCCCCGCGTTCGGCACAACGACCAGCTCTTTGGGTTCCGCCGCTTTGGCGTAAGCGTCTTGACTGAATTCAATCGAATGAGCGTTTTCCCCCGCGATAAACATCATCGGACGCGGCGAAATCGTTTCAATGTCGTTGAACGGATAAAAGTTCATAAACTTCGTGTTTGACGCCAAAGTCGGATGCGTCGTCGTCAAATCCGTCGCCCCTTTCGGAGTGAATTCGCCGCGTTTTGTACGGTAAAAGCCGTAAAATTCACGTTCGACGGGGGACGATTTGTCCGTCAATTCATGCACCGTCCCGCCTGTATATGCTGTCTTTGCGCCTTTGAATTCGGCTTCGCGCCGTTTGATTGACTCCGCAATGATTTCTTTGCGCTGTTCAAGGGATACGCCTTTGCGCAGCCCGTTGCGGGACGCTGCCCCCATGTCGTACATGCTGACCGTGGCGACCGCTTTCAGCCGCGGGTCGATTTTGGCTTCGCTGACGGCGAAACTGCCCGACCCGCAAATGCCGATAACGCCGATTTTGTCAGCATCGACATCGTTTCTGGTTGACAAATAGTCCGCCGCCGCACTGAACGCGTCCGCATAGATTTCGGGCGACACGTTGTTGCGCGGCAATCCGCCGCTTTCGCCCCAAAACGGCAAATCAACCGCCAAAGTCACAAAACCTTTTTCCGCCATTTTTTGCGCATACAGCTGAGCGGACTGTTCCTTGACCGCGCCCATCGGATGCCCGACAATCAAAGCGGGCAGTTTCGCGGTTTGATTTTTGGGCGCGTACAACCGTCCCGCAACGGTCATATCATACATATTTTTGAATTCGACCTTTTCCGATTTTAAAACGGCGCTTTGGTAAAAATTGTTCGCTCCGTTCGGAATATCCGTGTTTTGGGCGGAAACAGGCGCGGCAAACAACGCGGTCAGTAACAAAGGAAAAATCTTTTTCTTGCACAGCTTCATTTGAAACCTCCTTCTTTGTTTCATTCTGATTTTTATGGTAAGGATGTTTTTTTGAAATAGCAAATACTTATACTGTATGCTATGTTATACCTAAAAAGCATAATAAGGGGAACTCTATGGAATTTCGTGTTTTACGGTATTTTCTGGCAATCGCTCGCGAAGGCGGTTATACCAAAGCGGCGCAAAGTTTGAATGTAACCCAGCCGACTTTGTCGCGGCAAATCAAAGATCTTGAAGCCGAATTGGGGCAGCCGCTGTTTGTCCGTTCGGCGCACGCCGTAACGCTGACGGCGGCGGGATATGTCCTGCGCAAGCGCGCCGAGGAAATTTTGGATATGGTTGGCAAAACCAAAGCCGACTTTTCAAGCGCCGACGACGTTGCGGGGGATGTGTACATCGGCGGCGGCGAAACGCAGGGCATGCGGTTGATTGCCGCCGTCATCGCCGATTTGCGCCGCGATTTTCCCGACATTCGTTTTCATCTGCACAGCGGCAACGCCGAAGACATAACCGAAAGACTGGACAAAGGATTGTTAGATTTTGGCGTTCTGATTCAGCCGACGGATTTGTCAAAATACGCTTCGTTGTCCTTGCCCGTCAAAGATATTTGGGGCGTGCTGATAAACAAAAGTCATCCCTTGGCGCGAAAGAAACACGTTTCTCCCTCCGATTTGACCGAAATACCTCTGCTGTGTTCGAAACAGTTGCTTCAAAAGCGTGAAGCAGACGGCTTTTTCAAAAGCTTGTTCGGCACGGATTTTGAAAAAACAAACATTGTCGCCACTTATAACCTGTTGTTCAACGCCGCTTTGATGGCAGAGCGGAATGTCGGCTGCGTTCTCTGTTTGGGAGGACTGGTTGATACAATGGCGGTTGAAAATATTGCATTCCGCCCTTTGTCCCCGACGGTTGAATCGGGGTTGGATATTGTGTGGAAGAAAGGGCAAATCTTTTCCCCCGCAGCCGTGCTGTTTTTGAACCGCTTGCGGGAAAACGCCTCGTTTCAGCAAACGATTCGCGCTTGAACATCAGCAGTTCCGCCAGATTGTCCGGCAACGACGTTCAGCATTTGACAGTGCGGCGACGGGATACGTCCGTCCATTCGAATATTTGCGGTCAATCGGATTATAGCAGATGTTTATTTTGTATCTTATGTCGTACAAGAATGCGGGCGGAAAGGATTAAAATCGCGTCAATAATCCACGCGGTCGAAATACAATCCGGCGGCGTCGGCGGTGGGGCCGCCCGCTTTTCTGTCTTTGGCGTTCAAGGCGTTGACGACATCTTGTTTTGTCCATAACCCTTCGCCGACCAGCTTCAGCGTGCCGACGATGTTGCGCACCTGATGATGCAGGAACGACCGCGCCGAAAAATAGAAAAACACGAAATCCCCGTACCGTTCGATTCTGATTTCGTCCAGCGTTTTGACCGGCGATTTCGCTTGGCACGCGGCGGCGCGGAAAGTCGTGAAGTCGTGTCTGCCGATCAAAATCCGCGCCGCGTCCGCCATTTTCGATTCGTCCAGCGGGCGCTGAACCCACCACACGCGGTTTTCGTACAGGGCGGGGCGGGAACGCCGGTTCAGGATTTTATAGACGTAGTGCCGTTTTTGCGCGCTGAAACGGGCGTGAAAGTCGTCGGGGACGATTTCGGCGTCCAAAACGGAAACGGGTTGCGGGCGCAGGTGGGCGTTGAACGCTTGGCTCACGCGGAACGGATCGACGTTCTTTTCCGTGTCGAAATGCGCGACCTGTCCCGTCGCGTGAACGCCCGCGTCCGTGCGTCCCGCGCCCGTGACGACGACGTTTTCGTTCAGAAAGGCGAAAGCGGCTTTTTGCAGTTCTTCCTGAATCGACGGGGCGTCCTTTTGCTGTTGCCAGCCCGCGTAGTCCGTGCCGTCGTATTCGACGGTGATTTTATATCTGGGCATTCAGGACAGCCCCCTCGGGCAAATCGAAGCCGCGCAGGAAATCGGCGGCGGGCAAAGCTTTTTTGCCGTCGCGGCGCAGGACGTTCAGTTTCAGCCCGCCCGTTTCGCAGGCGACGGTCAGGTTCGCGCACACCGTTCCGGCGGGGACGGAGGCGTCCAGTTCTACCGGATCGGCGTCCAGAACGGAAATCCGTTCGCCGTTGTAAAAGAACCACGCGCCGGGGTGCGGCAGCAGTCCGCGTATTTTGCAATCCAGTTCGCGCGCGGGAACGTTAAAGGAAATCAAGCCTTCCTCTTTCGCGACCTTGGCGGCGTGCGTGACGCCGTCCGCGGGCTGTTTGACCGGCGGCAGTTTGCCTTGTTCCAACAAATCCAGCCCTTCCAGCAGAGCTTCGCCGCCCAGCGCCGCCAGCTTGTCAAAGACGGTTCCCGACGTGTCTTTCGGTCCGATCGGCAGTTTTTTGACCAGCAGCATGTCGCCCGTGTCCATGCCGGCGTCCATCTGCATCAGCGTAACGCCCGTTTCGGCGTCGCCGGCCATGATCGCGCGCTGAATCGGCGCCGCGCCGCGCCAACGCGGCAACAGCGATCCGTGAATGTTCACGCACCCGTATTTGAACGCGTTCAGACACGCTTTGGGCAGCAAAAGTCCGTAAGCCGCCACGACCGCGATGTCGGCGTCCAGCGCGGCGAACGCGTCCTTTTCCTCTTGCGGTTTGAACGTCGGAGGACAGCGCACGGGAATGCCGTGTTCCTCGGCGTACAGCTGGACGGGCGACGGCGTCAATTTGTGTCCGCGTCCGCTGGGGCGCGGCGGCTGGGTGTAGACGCAGACGACGTCGTGTTTCGAACGCAGGGCTTTCAGCGCTTCCAGCGCGAAATCGGGGGTTCCCATAAAAACGGCTTTCATAACGGCTCCTCGGTTGGTAAAGCGGGTTTGACAGTTATACCCGACAATTCGTTGATGATAAAGGACGTTTCCGACGTTGTCGTTTTTTTCAGCGTCGAAAGCGTCTTCGCGGCTTTCGCCGCCGGCGTTTTCAAATACGGTTCGGACAGCCAGTAAAACATCGGGACTTCGATCATGTCGGGAACGGTCGAAAAGCGTTCGAACGGATTTTCCGGAATCGTCCCGTGGTCCGAAAAATACAACAGCGCCGCGTTTTGGTTCGACGCTTCCGTCCGTTTCAGAATTTCCGCCAGAATCAGGTTCGTGTAGCGGATCGACGCCGCGTACTGGTCGACGATAAAGCTTTCCGTCGCGTTCGGATACCGACCGGTGTAGGGGAAATGCGACCCGAACAGGTGGACGAAGATCAGCTTTTTGCCGGCGGGATCGTTCAGCGCGGCGGAAAACGGATCCAGCAGGACGTCGTCGTAACGCGAGCTTGTCCATTCGAACGATTGATCCGTTTGCGTAAAGTTGAAATACCGCAGAACGTCGAAATCGCGCACCGTCGCGTAGATCAGGTTGTCGTGTTTGCCGCTTTTGAAATGGTTGGACAGCCAGAACGTTTTAAACCCCGCGCGTTTATAGGCGGCGATCAGATTGACGTTTTCCGGCATCAGCATATCTTTGACGATGTAGGCGGTCGAAACGTGTTTCGCCGTCGCGTCGGGGACGAAAACGGGCTTGTTTTTCAAAAAAGCGGTTTTTTGTTCGAAATCGGCGATGTTGTCGTTGAACACGCGGCGGTTCGCCGATTCTCCGACGACGACGACGATCGTCCGTTTTGTTTCGGGGGACAGGACGTCGACGGTTCCCGTCCGTTCGTTTTTCAGCGTGTCGGCGATTTGCGCTTTCAATCCCGCGTACAGGCGGCAGGATTTGACCGCGCGGGAAAACAGGGAATCCGACCATTGCGTATAACAGCACAAAACGGCGAAAAGAACGGTCGGCGCGCCGTAAAGCGGGACGTCGCCCTTTCGGCGGTCGAACGGCTTGACGGATTTGACGCAGAGGACGAACAGCGCCCAGTAAAGCGCGACCGCCGCCCAAATCCAAACGGGAACGATTTTCAGAAAATCGCGGGTGTGCGGGGCGGTCGCGTCGAAAACCGTGACGAAAACGCTTTCGTTCGGCAGGCTTTTCGTCAGGGCGAAAGAAAGCAAATAGCAAAACGCCGCGAACCAGAAAACGAACGCGCAGGCGGAAACGGCGGGCTTGAAGACGGACAGGAACAGGCGCGAAAAGTAATAGCCGAATCCGGCGCACAGGACGACCGCGGTCGCGTAATAACGCAGAACGAACCAAAACGGCAGAGTTCCGTCGTTCAGCGCGTCGGTTCCGGCTTTCAGACCGACGACGGTCGAAACGGGAATCAGGTAAAGCGCCGCCAGCCGCGAAACGCGGTCTATTCGTTGTCCTGTTTCCAACGGCGTTCCTTTTCGACGCGGCGGACGATCATGTCGCGTTTGACTTTGGACAGGTGGTCGATAAACAGCTTGCCGTCCAGATGTTCCAGTTCGTGCTGAATGCAGATCGCCAGCAGTCCGTCGGCGCGCACGGTTCGCCGTTCGCCGTTTTCGTCCGTGTATTCGGCGGTCACGGTTTCATAGCGTTCGACCGGCGCGTACTGTTCGGGGACGGACAGGCAGCCTTCGTCGTGCATGACGGTCGCGTCGCCGTGCGCGGTGATGACGGGGTTGATCATTTTGTAGGGGCGTTTCGGTTCGTCGTCGCGCGTCACGTCGATGACGACCATGCGTTTCAAAATTCCCACCTGCGGCGCGGCGAGCCCGACCCCCGGCGCGTCGTACATGGTTTCCAGCATGTCGTCCAGCGTTTTGCGCAGGGCGTCGTCGATTTTTTCGACTTTCGCGCTTTTCTTTTTCAACAGCGGGTCGGGGACTTCCAGAATTTTCAGTAAAGCCATGGCGATTTCCTTTGTTTTTCCCCATTTAATACGGTTTTTGACGCGTCAGGTCAACAGTCGGGTTAAATATTTTATTCTAGTGTGCGAAAAAAGGTGTTTCTTTGGCGATTTTGCGCTATAACTCACCTTCAAAGGATTTAATTTTTTTAACACAGGATACAACGACCATGATGACAACCGGCGAAATTCGGCGCACTTTTCTGGATTATTTCCGCAAAAACGATCACGAAATCGTGCCGTCCAGTTCCTTGGTGCCGCATAACGACCCGACTTTGATGTTCACCAATTCGGGAATGGTGCAGTTTAAAAACATTTTTACGGGCATGGAAAAACGCCCCTACGTCCGCGCCGCGTCCGACCAGAAATGCGTCCGCGCCGGCGGCAAGCACAACGATCTGGACAACGTCGGGTACACCGTGCGCCACCACACGTTTTTTGAAATGCTGGGAAACTGGAGCTTCGGCGACTATTTCAAGGAAAAAGCCATTTACTACGCGTGGAATCTGGTGACGCGGGAATTCGGTCTGCCGCGGGAAAAACTGACGGCGACCGTCTATCACACCGACGACGAAGCCTACAACCTGTGGAAAAAAATCGCCGGTCTGCCCGACGAACGGATCATTCGCATTCCGACAAAGGACAACTTCTGGTCGATGGGCGACACGGGACCGTGCGGACCGTGTTCCGAAATCTTTTACGACCACGGCGAGCATATTCAGGGCGGTCCTCCGGGATCTCCGGACGAAGACGGCGACCGTTTCGTCGAAATCTGGAATCTGGTGTTCATGCAGAACGAACAGCTGGCGGACGGTCGGCTGATCGATCTGCCGCACCGGTGCATCGACACGGGCATGGGGCTGGAACGCATGGGCGCGGTGATGCTGGGCACCAACGACAACTATGAAACCGAAATCCTGAAAGGCTTGATTCTGGCGGCGGCGGGAACGGCGGGCGTCGAGCCCTACGGCGAATTCAAAACGTCGCTGCGCATCATCGCCGACCATTTGCGTTCGTCCTGCTTCCTGATCGCGGACGGCGTCCTGCCGTCGAACGAGGGGCGCGGATACGTCCTGCGCCGCATTATGCGCCGCGCGATGCGCCACGCGCACATGATGGGCTGTCAGGAACCGCTGATGTGGCGGCTGGTGCCGGCTTTGGTGCGGCTGATGGGCGACGTGTTCCCCGAATTGGTGCGCGCGCAGGCTTTGATCACCGAAACCCTGCGGCTGGAGGAAACGCGGTTCAAGGAAACGCTGGGACGCGGTTTGAAACTGCTGGACATGGAATCCGCGAAACTGGCGGACGGCGGCGTTTTGTCGGGCGACATCGCGTTCCGGCTGTACGACACCTACGGTTTCCCGCTGGATCTGACGCAAGACGTTTTGCGCGGCAAGCATATGAGCGTCGACACGCGGGGATTCGAAGCCGCCATGGAACGCCAGAAAGCCGAAGCGCGCAAAGCTTGGGCGGGATCGGGCGAAGCCGCGACGGACGCCGTTTGGTTCGAAACAAAGGAAAAGGTCGGCGGCACGGAATTTCTGGGCTATGAAACCTTGCAGGCGGAAGGGCAGATCGCCGCTTTGGTCGTCGACGGCAAAGAAGTCGATTCCGTGAAAGAGGGACAGAAAGCCGCCGTTATCACGAATCAGACGCCGTTTTACGGCGAATCCGGCGGTCAGGTCGGCGACACGGGAACGATCGCGGTCGCGGATTCCGTCCTGTTCGACGTGACCGACACGCAGAAAAAGGTCGGCGATCTGTTCATTCATTTCGGCGTTTTGAAAAAAGGCGATCTGAAAAAGGGCTTGGACGTTTTGATGACGGTCGACGCCGAACGCCGCGCGGCGACGGCGCGCCACCATTCCGTGACTCACCTGTTGCAGGCGGCTTTGCGCAAGATTTTGGGCGACCATGTGACGCAAAAAGGGTCTTCGGTGCGCCCCGACGGCATGCGTTTCGACTTTTCACAGCCCCGTCCGATCACGTTTGACGAACTGCGCGCCGTCGAAAACGAAGTCAACCGCAACATTTTGAAAAACCTTGAGGTCGCGACCCGCATCACCACGCCCGACGCGGCGGTGAAAGAGGGCGCGATGGCTTTGTTCGGCGAAAAATACGGCGACGAAGTCCGCGTCGTGTCCATGGGATCGGGCGCGGACAAGGTGTCCGTCGAACTGTGCGGCGGAACGCACGTCAAACGCACGGGCGACATCGGTTCTTTCCGCATTTTGTCCGAAGCCGCTTTGGCGGCCGGCGTCCGCCGCATCGAAGCCGTGACGGGCATGCCCGCCCTGGCTTACGCGCAAAGCCGCGACGATCTGTTGGCGAAAACGGCGGAAAGCCTGAAGGCTCCCGTCGCCGACATTCCCGCCCGCGTTCAGGCGCTGATTGACGAACGCAAAAAGCTGGAACGCGAACTGTCCGATTTGCGCAAAAAGCTGGCGGCGGGCGGAACGTCCGGCGACAACGGCGCGAAGAAAATCAACGGCGTGTCCTTTGTCGGTCGCGTGCTCAGCGGCATTCCCGCCAAAGAACTGAAAGGCATGGCGGACGAAATCAAGAAACAGATCGGTTCCGGCGTCGTCGCTCTGGTCTGCACGGACAACGGCAAAGTGTCGATCGTCGTCGGCGTGACGAACGATCTGACCGCCAAAATCAACGCGGTCGATCTGGTTCGTCTGGGCGCGGCGGCGGCGGACGGAAAGGGCGGCGGCGGTCGTCCCGACATGGCGCAGGCGGGCGGTTCGGACGTTTCCAAAACCGCGGAAGTCCTGTCCGTCATTGAAAAGGCGCTGGGGGCATGAGCTTGACCCCCGAACGGGCGGGCGCCGTTCTGACCGTCGATTTGAAAAGGATCGTCGAAAACCGGCGCGCGGCGCAAGCCCGCGTCGGCGCTCGAACCCGCGTCGCGGCGGTGCTGAAGACCGACGCCTACGGACTGGGGGCGGAAAGAATCGCCCGCGCCCTGTATGACGCGGGGTGCCGCGACTTTTTTACCGCCTACGGGTTCGAGGGCGCGGCGTTGCGGGCAGTTTTGCCGCGCGACGCGAAGATTTACGCCCTGCACGGCGTCCTGCCGGATACGGAGTCTGATTTCGCGGAAAACGATTTGATTCCGGTTTTAAGCACGCTTGATCAAATCCGCCGCTGGGACGCTTTCGCCCGACGGAAAAACGCCGTTTTGCCCGCCGCGGTTCACGTCGACACGGGCATGACCCGTCTGGGACTGACGGAGGCGGACGCGGACGTCTTGTGCGCGAACGCGCCGGAAAATTTAAAGATCGGTCTGGTGATCAGTCATTTGGCGTGCGCCGACGATCCCGAAAATCCGAAAAGCGAAGACCAGCTGAGCCGTTTTGACGCGCTGTGCGCCAAATTGCGCGCGGCGCTGCCCGAACCGTTCGAACAAAGCCTGTCCGCGACCGACGGGGCTAATCTGCCCGACGCGCGGTTTTACAAGGACGTCGTCCGTTTGGGGCACGATTTATATAACGGCGCGGTTTCCCTGCGCGCTAAAATCCTGCAAATTCAGGACGCGGCGGCGGGACAAACCGTCGGATACGGCGCGACGCGGACGTTTGACAAACCCGCGAAAATCGCGACGCTGGCGATCGGGTACGGCGACGGTTATCCCCGGTCTTTGGCGAACAGGGGATTCGTATGGATCGCCGGAACAAAAGCACTGGTCGTCGGGCGGATTTCAATGGATTTGACGACCGTTGACGTGACGGACGTTCCCGCCGCGGATTTGGCAAAAGCGGAAACGGCGGAAATTTACGGCGAACATTGCCCGTTGAAAGAAATTGCAAAAATCGCGGGAACGATAGATTATGAACTGCTGACGAACCTCGGCGGTCGTTTTTACCGCGTCTATACGGATTGAAAGGCAGAACGATGAACATATTCGCCCCTGTCGGCAGGGTTTTTCTGGACTTTTTGCGCTCCGCCGGACGGCTGACGCTGTTTTCGGCGAAATCGCTGTCCTGCTGTTTCCGTCCGCCGTTTTATTTCCGCACGCTGTTTTCGCAAATGGTGGAAATCGGGTTTTATTCCCTGCCCGTCGTCGCGCTGACGACGATGTTTTCGGGGCTGGTCATCGCTTTGCAAAGCTATTCGGGATTGTCCACCCTGTCGTCGGAGGGGGTCGTCGCTTCGGTCGTCGAATTGACGGTGACGCGCGAACTGGGACCCGTTCTGGCGGCGCTGATGGTCGCGGGGCGCGTCGGGGCGGCGATGGCGGCTGAACTGGGAACGATGCGCGTGACGGAACAGATCGACGCGCTGACGACGCTGTCGACCAATCCGTTCAAATATCTGGTCGTGCCGCGCGTCGTCGCGGGAATGCTGATGTTGCCCGTTCTGGTGCTGATCGGCGACGTGATCGGGATTTACGGCGGGTATCTGATCTGCGTGTACAAACTGGACTTCAATGCGATCAATTATTTGCGCAACACGTGGAATTTCATGCAGGCGGTCGACATCGCGTCGGGCATGACAAAGGCGGCGGCGTTCGGTTTCATCGTCACGCTGATGGGGTGCTATCACGGATTTTATTCCAAGGGCGGGGCGGAAGGCGTCGGCAAGGCGACCACGAACGCGGTCGTGTCGTCGTCGATTTTGATTTTGATCAGCAACTATATGCTGACCGAACTGTTTTTTTCCAAATGACGGGGGCGGCGATGGACGGCGATATCAAAGTGAAAATGACCGGTGTTCGCAAGGCTTTCGGTAAAAAAGTCGTTTTGGACGGCGTGACGCTGGACGTCAAAAAGGGCGAATCCCTCGTCATCATCGGCGGGTCGGGAACGGGCAAGTCCGTGACGATCAAGTGTATTCAGGGATTGCTGACGCCCGATTCGGGGTCGATTCAAATCGACGGGCGGGAAATCGTCGGGCTGGGCGCGCGGGAAATGGAAAAAATCAACGCGCAAACGGGCATGCTGTTTCAGGGCGCGGCGCTGTTCGACAGCTTGAACATTTGGGAAAACGTGGCTTTCGGCTTGATTCAGGGCAAAAAGATGAAACGCGCCCCCGCCCGCGAAATCGCCATGCAAAAGCTGGCGCAGGTGGGGCTGAGCGCGGACGTCGCGAACCTGTACCCCGACGAACTGTCGGGCGGTATGAAAAAACGCGTCGGACTGGCGCGCGCGATCGCGACCGATCCCGAACTGATTTTCTTTGACGAACCGACGACGGGGCTGGATCCGATCATGTCGGACGTCATCAACGATCTGATCCGGTCGTGCGTCACGGATTTGGGCGCGACGGGCATCACGATCACGCACGACATGTCTTCGGTGCGCAAAATCGCCGACAGGGTCGCGATGCTGTACAAAGGAAAAATCATCTGGTGCGGCGGCGTCGACGAAATTGACGATTCCGGAAACCCGTACGTTGAACAGTTCATCAACGGTCGCGCCGACGGTCCCATTCAAATGGAAGTGCGCGGCTGATGGCAAAGAACACTTCGCGTTTCGTGTGTCAGAATTGCGGCGCGGTGTTTCCGCGCTGGGCGGGCAGGTGCGAAGCCTGCGGCGAATGGAACACCATTATCGAAGAGGAAACGGCGGCCGCGTCCGCGCCGAAAGCGACGGGCGGCAAAGGCGGACGGAAAATCGAATTCGTCGGTCTGGACGGCGTGCCGGAAACGTCGTTCCGCCTGAAATCGGGGATCAAAGAGCTGGACCGCGTGTGCGGCGGCGGGCTGGTCGCGGGGTCGGTTCTGCTGATCGGCGGCGATCCGGGGATCGGCAAATCGACGCTGCTGCTGCAGGTGACGGCGGCTTTGTCGGCGGTTTGCAACGTCAAGGGCGCGCCCGTGCGCTGCGTCTACATTTCGGGCGAAGAATCCGTGGATCAGGTGCGGTTGCGCGCCGCCCGTCTGGGACTGGCGAAAGCGAACGTCGAACTGGCGAGCGCGACGAACGTCCGCGACATCATCGCGACGCTGGATTGCGGCGAAGCCCCCGACGTCGTCGTCATCGATTCTATTCAAACCATGTTTGTGGACACGATGGATTCCGCCCCCGGAACGGTCGGGCAGGTGCGCGCGTGCGGCAACGAACTGATTCGGCTGGCGAAACGGCGCGGATTTGCCCTGTTTCTGGTCAGCCACGTGACCAAAGAGGGGACTTTGGCGGGACCGCGCGTTTTGGAGCATATGGTCGACACCGTCCTTTATTTCGAGGGCGACCGCGGGCATCATTTCCGCATTTTGCGCGGCGTGAAAAACCGTTTCGGCGCGACCGACGAAATCGGCGTGTTCGAAATGACCGAACGGGGGCTGAGCGAAGTCCCCAACCCGTCGGCTTTGTTTCTGGCGGAACGGCGCGGCAACGTGACGGGCAGCTGCGTCTACGCGGGAATCGAAGGGTCGCGCCCGATGCTGGTCGAAATTCAGGCGCTGGTCGCCCCCGGCGGCGGCACCCCCAGACGCGCGGTCGTCGGGTGGGATTCGTCGCGGCTGAATATGGTTCTGGCGGTGTTGGAGGCGCGATGCGGCTTTCAAATGTCGGCGCGGGACGTGTATCTGAACGTCGCGGGCGGAATCCGCATCACGGAACCCGCGGCGGATCTGGCGGTGGCGGCGGCTTTGCTGTCGTCGGTCGCGCAGATTCCCGTTCCGGCGGACGCCGTCGTTTTCGGCGAAGTCGGGCTGTCGGGCGAAATCCGCGCCGTGCCGCAACCGGATTTAAGGCTGAAAGAGGCGGCTAAACTGGGATTCGCCCGCGCTTTGATTCCGCCCGTCCGCGTTAATAAAAAATCAGGAAAAGAGTCGGATACTGCGCTGAGGCTTATCGAAATCGGACATTTGAAGACTTTGACGGAAATGTTCGGTTTGTCGGACAAACGGGATTCGTGATGGAAAATATTTACGGCGTTGACGTGTTTATCGCGGCGGTGGTGCTGATTTCCGCCATTTTGTCGTTTTCGCGCGGTTTTATCAGCGAAATGCTGGGCATCGGGTCGTGGCTGATCGCGTCGATCGTCGGGTTTTACGCGATGCCGTATCTGGAACCGTTCGCGTTGCGGTATCTGCCGAAACCGCTGTTGGCGAACATCGCGTCGCTGGTCGTCGTCACGATCGTCACTTTGGTCGTTCTGACGCTGATCTGTTCCAAAATCGAAAAAAAGGTCCGCCAAAGCGTTCTGAACCGTTTGGATCACTTTCTGGGATTTATTTTCGGCGCGGTGCGCGGCGTCGTGATTTTGGTGCTGGTTTATTTCCTGCTGATGACGCTGACGCCGAAATATCTGGCGCAACAGCAAAAGGAAAGCTTGCTGTTCCCTTATCTGGGACGCGTGACCGAAAGCGTCAAGGAACACATGCCCGAATCCCTGTTTGACAACCCCGTCAAAAAGGAAGAAAAGCAAAAACCCGACGAAATCGAGGAACTGATCGAAAAATTGAACGCGCCCGCCAAAAAGACGGTGAAAAAATCGAAAAACAAAAAGGCGAAGCCCGCCGCCGCGCAAGAGGAAAAACCCGTCGACCCCGAAAAAAAGGATCTGTTCGATTCCCTGAACAACCCGCGGGTCGGCGCGAAGAAAAAGGAACAGCCGCAGGGCTATGACAAGCGCGAACGCGAAGAGCTGGACCGCCTGTTTCTGGAAAGCATGGACGAGACGGATTCCGTCGTCGAATAACACGGGGAAACGCGCATGACGCCGGTCGCCGACAACATAAACGTCCTTTTGATCGCGGCGGCGGCGCTTTCCGTCTTCGTCGGCTGGTCGCGGGGGCTTTGCGACGAGGGGACGCGTTTCGCCGCCTACGCCGTCGCGGGGCTGTTCGGGTGGCTGTTGATTCCCGTCGTCAAACCGCTGGTGAAGATTGAAAACGAAGCCGCGCGGACCCTCGCCGCGCTGATGATGTCCGCGCTGATCGTGTCCATGGGAATCAGAATTTTGCTGTCCCCCGCGATCAAACGCGTGAAAAACGGCGAATACAAAGGGATCGACCGGACGGGCGGCGCGCTGTTCGGCGCGGTTCGGGCGTGCTTTTTCACGCTGGTCGCCGCCGCGGTTTGCGCGGTCGTTCTGCCGCGGGCGGTCGAAAATTCGGGCGCTTTGCAAATCGCGTATCGGGGGGCGCGCAACGCGACGCTGAACCTGACGGGCGTCGAAATGGCGCAAAAGGTCGAACGGGACGAAACCGCGGACGACCAAGACTGGAAAAAGAACGCCCTGCGTTTTCTGCAAACGGCGAAAGTTCACACCGCGAAAGGGGAAAAGCCTTTGTTCGACTACGCCTGCGCCTACGCGCGGCGCGAATACGTCCGGCAAAGCGGGCAGCGGATTTCCCGCGACGATTTTTGCGACGCTTTCCGCATGGCGATGGAGGGAAAATCGCGGGACGAAATCGCCGAACATCAGGCGCAAAAGGTGCTGGACAGAATGCCGATGACGGCGTATGAACGCAGAATGTTGGAAAAATTGAGGCAGGAAAATGCGAAAAATACTGGCGATTGATTGCGCGCACGGGGATTGCTCCGCCGCTTTGGGCGACGGGGACGAGATCGTTTCCGAAATCGACGAGCAGATGGAGCGCGGGCAGGCGGAACGTCTGATCCCCATGGTGCGGGACGTTTTGAAAAAAGCGGGCGCGTCGTTTGCCGACGTCGACGCGGTCGCCGTGACGACGGGACCCGGATCGTTCACGGGCGTGCGCGTCGGGCTGGCGGCTGCGGACGGAATCGCGCTGGCGGCGGGACTGCCGATGATCGGCGTTTCCGTTTTGGACGTTCTGGCATGGAAGGCGTCGCGGCGGTTTCCGGAAACCGGAAAGCTCTGCCTGATTTTGGAAACGAAGCGCGACGACTATTACGTCCAATGTTTTGAAAACGGCGCCCCGACGACCGAAGCCGCCGCGCTGACCGCCGCCGAAATCAAGCCTTTCGTCGAAAGCGGGCACGTCTGCGCGGGCAACGGCGTCGACCGTTACGCCGGTGAAAACGGCGGCGTTCCGGTCTGCCCCGTGAAAATGCCGACGGCGGGGGACGTCGCTTTGTTCGCCGCGTCCAAACAGCCGCGCGACGCTTTTCCCGCGCCGCTTTATCTGCGCGAGGCGGAGGTGACCCCGTGTCGGAAATAAGGATTTGCGACGCGTCGTTCGCCCGAATGTACGCCGAAATCCACGCCGCCTGTTTCGCAAAGGGGTGGAACGAATCCACCATGCGCCAGATGCTGCTGATGCCGGGGGCGATGGGGCTGATCGCGTATCGGGACGACCGCCCCGCGGGCATCGCCGTTTTCGCGTACAGCGTCGATCAGGCGGACATCGTCACGTTCGGCGTCCTGCCCGATTTTCGCGGCAAACGCGTTTCCGACGAATTGATGGACGCGGGGTTCGGGGCGCTGGCGCGTCGGGGTATTTCCGAATTGTTTTTAGAGGTCGCCGTCGACAATCCCCACGCGATCGCCCTGTATGAACGCCACGGGTTCGAACGCGTCGGCAAACGTCCGAATTATTACGTGCGCGGCGACGTGAAAACGGACGCTTTGGTTATGCGGGCGGCGCTGTAATTTCCGCTTTTTTGCGGGACGAGGCTTTCTTTGCGGGCGGTGAAAACGGAAAACATGCCTCCGCCGGCGTTCATCGGCGTCAGGACGGCGTCCGCCGCTTCGGCGATTTTCCCGTCAAAGGGCAGGTAAAGCACGTTTTTTCGTCCGCAAACGGAAAATCCGCCGCGCGCGGTCAGCGCCCGCAAAACGTCGGACGGTTTCGATTGCGGCACGCCGCCGACGCGGGGCTGGAAAAACGCGTCGTTTTTAACCGTCAGCAGAAAAACGCCGTCCGGTTTCAAAACGCGGCGGGCTTCTTTGATTAAAACGTCCCGCTTTTCATAAACGGCGCCGTTCGTTTCGGCGATGAAAACGGCGTCGAGCGACAGTCCTTCGCCCAGCGGGAAAAGCGGAGCGTCGTCGGGCGGCGCGTCGCGGCGCAAAACGAAATCGGGCTTGTTTTTTGAAAAAACGCCGTCGAAAAAGACCGCCGAACCGATCGCCGCCGCCCGAACGCCGTCGAATCCGGAAACGTCGAAAACGGTTCGAAACTGTTTCGCCGCGCGTCGTCCGACGGGCGAAAACCAGAAACGGTCAAACGTCAGGCATGTTTTCATTCCGACCGTCCCCGTTTTTGACCAGAATTTCGCGGCGGACGAGGGGAGGCTTGATTTCGCCCCGTTCGACAAGACGGCGGATCTTTTCGTTGACGCTCCACTGCACGTCCCAAAATTCGCCGTTTTTCACCCAGCCGCGCAGTTCCAGACGGGTCGAATCGAAATTCAGCTGTTTGACCAGAATTTGCGGCGCGGGATCGTCCAGAAAACGCTTTTCGTCCCGCGCGATTTGACGCAGGGCGTCGACCGCGCCTTGCAGGGAATCGAAATAGGACAGGTCGACGCCCGCTTCGACACGGCGTTTTTTGTTGCGCGAATAATTGACGATCGGCGCCGTCCAAAACAGGTTGTTCGGCATGCAGACGTACACGCCGGCGAAAGTTTGGAGCCGCGTCGTGAACAGTCCGATTTCCCTGATCGTTCCCGCCGTCGATCCGATTTCGACGGCGTCGCCGTTTTTAAACGGGCGCAGGAACAGCAGCATCAGTCCGGACGCCATGTTGGAAATAGCGTCTTTCAGCGCGAAGCCGATCGACAGCCCGCCGACGCCGATCAGCGTGACGATGCTGGCGGTGTTGATGCCGAACAGGTTTAAGATGAACAATCCGCCGATGCCGTACACGCCGTATTGAATGATCAGCGTCGCGACGGGCAGAAAAGTGTCGTCGACGTTTTTGATTTTGTGAACGCCCTTGTCCAGCGAAACCGCGACGAACCGCGACACGACGGACGACGCGAACAAAATGCCGCCCGCCAGCAGAACCTTGTACAAAATCGGCAACAGGAAAGCCAAATGCTGGTTTAAAAAGGAAAACATCGCGCCTCCGTCGTTTTTTACGCCTTTAAGATAGCACGCCGGAGAGCGGACGTCCATAAAAACGCTTTACGGGCGCGGCGCGGCGGAAACGGCGGGGGACGGCTGAACGGGCTTTTTCGGCGGAACGGCGCGTTTGGCGGCGGGCTTTTTCCCGACGGCGGGGACGCGTTCGGGGACGGCGTTTTCTTGGCTTTTCGCTTTTTCGGCGGCGGCTTTGGCGGCGGCGACGGCGGCTTTTCTTTCAGCCTTTTTGCGGCGCAGGGCGGCTTCTTTGGCGGCTTTCAGCCGTTCGAACCGGCGCAGTTCCAAATCCATCAGCCGGCAGCGGTGGCGTTTCGCGTCCCAGCTGATGCCCGCCGCGCGGCAGGATTCGATGGCGCGGGCTTTGTCGGTGGCGGGCATGAACAGGTTGACGCTTTCCCCGGACGCCCACAGGAACACGGCGGCGAACGGCGCGATCAGCCCGCGGCGCAATGTTTTTTGCCTGATCAGCAGTTCGTAGCATAAAAATCCGCCGATGACGAAAACCAGCGTTTCGAACGACAGCGCGAACCAGAACTGTTTTTCGGCGGAAACCTTGTCGACGAATTCGGGTTCGGTCGGAAAAGCGGCGACGACGTCCCCGAAATCGAACGGTTCGTTGATCCACAGGCGGACCGTTTTGACGCCCAGCCCCGCAAGCAACGCCAGATTGCCCGCGAACAGCAGGTATTCGATCGCCGACACGCCGATTTTTTTTATTTGCGAAAACAAACGGTCCTTCCTTTACCACACTTTTCTTTTTTAGCCGTTTCGGCGCGAAAAGGGAAGAATTTTCGGCGTTTTTAAAAAAGCTTGTCGAAAACGCGGCGACAGTATATTCTGACCCGAAATTTAATTTAACAGAGAGTGTCCCATGCTTTTCAATCGTCAAGATTTCCTGCTGAACGCCTTTGCCTCTTATGTCCGTCAGACGACGATCGCGACAAAACGCGCGGTTTTGCAGGCTTATCGGGAAAATCCCGAAATCACGGAAATGTTCTTGCGCTATTTCGACGCCAAATTCAATCCGGTCAAAGCCGCCGACCGCGAATTTGAACCGCTGGAACGCGAAATCGACGCCAAAATGCCGAAAAACACGGCGTTGAAGGCGGTCTGGTCGGTTTTAAAGGCGATGCTGCGGACGAACTTTTTTCAAAACGGCGGCGGAAAGGACTATGTGTCGTTCAAGCTCGCGTCCCGCGAAATCCACCATTTGCCCAAACCGAAGCCCATGGCGGAAATCTTTGTTCATTCCGACGACGTCGACGCCGTTCATCTGCGCTTCGGCAAAATCGCGCGCGGCGGAATCCGCTGGTCGAACAGAAAAGAGGACTTCCGCACCGAAATTCTGGGGCTGGTCAAGGCGCAGCAGGTTAAAAACGTCGTGATCGTCCCCGTCGGATCCAAAGGCGGATTTTTCCCGAAGCACCCGCCCGAAAACGGCACGAAAGAGGAAATCCGCGAATACGCCGTGAACGCCTATAAAACCATGATCCGCGGTTTGCTGGACGTCACCGACAACATCGTCGCGGGGCGGATCGTCCCCCCGCGCGACGTCGTGCGCTACGACGACGACGATCCGTATCTGGTCGTCGCGGCGGACAAGGGAACGGCGGACTTTTCCGACATCGCCAACGGTTTGTCGCGGGAATACGGTTATTGGCTGGACGACGCGTTCGCTTCGGGCGGTTCGACCGGATTCAGCCACAAAGGCATGGCGATCACCGCCAAAGGGTCGTGGGAAAGCGTCAAACGCCATTTCCGCGAAACGGGCGTCGACTGCCAGAAACGTGATTTCACCGCCGTCGGCGTCGGGTCAATGGCGGGCGACGTGTTCGGCAACGCGATGCTGTGTTCGCCGCATATGAAACTGATCGCGGCGTTCAACTCGTCGTCGATTTTCATCGATCCGAACCCCGATATCGCCGTGTCGTTCAAGGAACGCGAACGCCTGTTCAAAGCCGAGGCGGGCTGGATCGATTACGACCGGTCGCTTTTGTCCGCGGGCGGCGGCGTGTACAGCCGCAAGGAAAAGCTGATCACCATTTCCAAAGAGGCGTGCGCCGCTTTGGGCGTGTCGCAGACGGTGCTGACGCCCGACGATCTGATCAAGGCGATTTTGTCCGCCCCCGTCGATCTGCTGTATTTCGGCGGCATCGGAACTTATGTCAAATCCGACGTCGAAACGCAGATGGACGCCAAAGACGGGGCGAACGCGGACTGCCGCATCGACGCGACGCGGATTCGCGCTAAAATCGTCGCCGAAGGCGCGAATCTGGGCTTGACGCAAAAGGCGCGCGTCCAATACGCGATGAACGGCGGTCGGCTGAACACGGACGCCGTGGACAATTCCGGCGGCGTCGACTGTTCCGACCACGAAGTCAACATCAAAATCATGCTGAACATGATGACGGACGACGGCAAAATGACGCGAGAAGAACGCGACAAACTGCTGAAATCCATGCAGGACGACGTGGCGGAGCTGGTTTTGCGCGACAACTATCTGCAAACGCAGATCATTTCCTACATGCAGCACCGTGGCGCGAAAAGCGTCCCCGGCAATAAAAAGCTGATGCGCGAACTGGAAAAGGACGGTCGTCTGGACCGCGCGCTGGAATCTTTGCCGCAGGACGCGGAGCTGGACGTCCGCTTTACGCGCGGTCGGGGGCTGACCCGTCCCGAACTGGCTGTTTTGATGGCTTACGCGAAACTGAGCCTGCACGACATCGTGCTGAACAGCGATCTGCCCGACGACCCGTTCGTCAGGGACTGCCTGTTGCCGCTGTATTTCCCCAAAGCGTTGCGCGAAACGGCGGGCGAATATATCTTGAAACACACGCTGCGCCGCGAAATCGTCGCGACGATGATCGCCAACAACCTGATCAACCGCGCCGGCGTGAACTTTATCGGCAAAATGCGCGGCGAAAGCGGCGCGCCGTTCGTTTCCGTCGTCAAAGCCTATATGATCGTGTCCGAAGCGTATAAAACCGAATCCCTGTTTTCGATGATCGAAGCCAAAGACGGCGCGATGCCCGCCGACAAACAGGCGGACGCGATGCGCCGGATCGTCGCCGAAATCGAAAACATGACGCTGACGATTTTGCGCAACGGCATGGACGAGGACGACATCGCGGGCGAAATCAAAGAATGGGAAGGACGCGGGGACGAAAAGTTCCGCGCGCTGCGCGCCGAGTTTTCGGCTTGATTTCAAACGGGGGACGAATGATGAAAAAAGCTTGGCTTGCGGTCGGAATCGCGCTGTTGGCGGCGTGCCGGCTGGAACCGCTGGACGCGGACGCCGCCCGCCCGATGACCTGCGCGGAAATCGCCAAATCGGTCAAAATCGTGTTTGAGGACGCCGACGTTCTGGTCGCGAACAAACCGTCGGGCGTTCCCGTTTTCGCCGCGAAAGGCGGAACGGAAAACCTGTCTTCCCTGTTGCGGCGCAAGGCTGTTTGCGAAAACGACGCGCCGTCGACCGTTTTTCCGGTCGTCGACGTGGATTCGGACGCGCACGGGCTGGTTTTGTTCGCCAAAAACGAATCCCAGCGCGATTTTTTGCGCGAACAGGCGGCGAACGGTGGCGTCGAAATGAAATACCGCGCGGTCGTCGAATGGGCTTTTTCGGTTGAAAAGGGCGTCGTCGACCGGTCTTTGACGGTCGGCGAAGACGGCAAAACCCGTCCCGCGCCGTTCGGTCGCGGAGTGAAAGCCGAAACGGAATTTTCGGTCGTCAAGCGTCTGGGACGGTCGAGCTACGTCGACATTCGCCCGAAAACGGTTTTTCCGCGCCAGATTCGCGCGCATTTTTCCTATATTAAGCACCCGCTGTTTTCGGACGCGCTTTACGGGGCGTCGTACAGCCGCGAATTTCAAAACAACGCGCTGTTGCAGGCGTACTACCTGAAATTCAAAAAGGGCGATTCGAAAGAGGTGCTGGAAATCGAACTGTCGCCGTCCGATCAGATCGCGCGGGCGTTCGATTTCGCCGAACGCGAACAGGCTGAAAACGTCCGGTGAAACGCGGCGTTTAAAAAAAAACGGTTTTCGCCACTTATCCCTATCCAAAAGGCGGAATTTGTGGTATAAGGAACGTATCCTTTGGGGAAACCGCGCGTTTCCCTTTATTTTACGGCTGGTTGCCGCGGACGGTCCGCCGGATTGAAAATCGTCCCCCCGTCGCGCGGCGCAAAGCGAACTTTGAAACAGGATACTAAAAAATGGCAAAAGAAGTTTCTTTTTCGACCGGTGATTTCGTGGTGTACCCGACTCACGGCGTCGGCAAAGTTTTGAGCATTACGAAAGACACCGTGGCGGGACAGGAATTGGAACTGATCGCGGTTCATTTCGACAAGGACCGCATGACGTTGCGCGTTCCGATGGCGAAAGCGAAAAATTCGGGGTTGCGCAAGCTGTCCAACAGAAACATCATGGACACGGCGCTGGAAACCCTGCGCGGAAAATCCAAATCGAAACGCGCGATGTGGAGCCGCCGCGCGCAGGAATACGAAGCGAAAATCAATTCCGGCGACCCCGTTTCGATCGCCGAAGTCGTCCGCGACCTGTACCGTTCGCCCGCGGCGTCCGATCAGTCGTACAGCGAACGCCAGATTTACGAACAGGCTTTGGACCGTCTGGCGAACGAATTGGCGGCGCTGGACAAGATCAACGCGCAGGAAGCCACGGTCAAACTGTGCAATATTTTGAAAGAGGAATGAAATTCCTCCCGCATGATTGAAAAGAGGGCTGTTTCGCCCTCTTTTTTATGTAAAAAGCCGAAAAACAATGAAAAAAATCTGTTCAATCCTGATTATGCTGGTCGTCGCCGCATGCGCCGTCCGCGGCAACGTCGACAAGGCGTTTTTGCGCGAACGGCTGAAAGTTCACACGCTGATCGCCGTTCGGGACGGCGAAATCCGTTATTACGACGAACGGGGGCTGGCGCCGTTGCTGGTGCGCGTCGAAAACGGCGCGTTCAAAGACGCTTTCGTCGCCGACCGCGTCGTCGGCAAAGCTTCGGCGCTGCTGCACGTCTACGGCGGCGCGCGGGAAGTCTACACGCCGGTTCTGTCCAAAGCCGCTTTGCCGGTTTATGAAAAATACAATATCCCGTTCAGTTCGGATCAGGTCGTCGAATATATTTACAACCGCGACAAAACGGGGATCGACCCGTGGGAAAAAGCCGTCGAAAACACCGACGATCCCGCCGAGGCGTTCAGGATTCTGAACGCGGCGGCTCGGTGACCCGTTTCGCGGGCGGGAAAAACGATCCCTTGTTTTTATGAAACTGCGCCAAAGCGAGAATCGCCAAAACGGGCAGCATCGTTTCCAGCGTTTCCTCGGCTGTTTCGATAATTCCCTGCGCCAAACCGTCTTTCGGCAGGAAAAATCCCGCTTTGCGCAGGTTGGACGGAATCCGGTCGGTGATTTTGCACAACGCCCCGCAACCGAGCAATGTGATGATTGTCCACGATCCCGCGTATTTTTTGAACAATCCCCGAAACGCCGGCGACAGGTACAAAAACATCGTATAGGCGAACGCGGCGCCGACGGCGGTCAAGCACAGCGCGGAGGCGACCTTTTCAAAAAGCGGATTGTCCGGATTCGTGAAAAATTTGATTTTGAACGCCGTCGTGTCCGACGACGCCAGCCAATGCTGGATTCCGGCTTCGCGCAGAAACGCGGACAGGGCGAAAAAGCAGAAAAGCGCGAAATTACGTTTTTCCGTTTTCGTCGCGTAATCGCCGCGATGGCGGAACAGGCTGAAAAACAACGCCAGATAGCAGGCGTAGGTCGTCAAATCCAGCGCGTTCCAATCCGCGGTGAAAACGGTCAGAGCGTTTCCGTAGAACAAAAATCCGACGCCGTACGACACCGCCAGAACGGCGGCTGTCAAAGCGGGGGCGATCCAAAAACGGTCGAGCATGCGATTTTTCCTGTTCAAAAGTTTTAACTAAAATCGGCGTTCGAAACCGAAAAAGCAAGCTGTTTTTGAGGTGTGAACTTTTATAATGACGCTTATATTTTAAAGAGGGATTTGTTTTATATAAAACGACAACGCAATGAAAATTAAGGGTAAAAAATTTTTACGCTCTTGAGCGTCGGGTTGGGTTGACGCTCTTCCCATCTTTTTTGAACGATGTTTTAAGCCGCTAAAAAAGATAAAATTTTTTGTTTTTGTCATTATATGCGTGATGATGATTGAATATCTGTTGATTCGACCGTTTTTTTTCGCCATTATGTAAAAAAATGAAAAAAAGGGGCGGAAATGCAGTTGAAATGTCTGAAATGCGGGTGCGAGGAAGCCGTTAAAAACGGGTTTATTTTCGGATTGCAGCGTTATAAATGCAAACGGTGCGGTTATCAGTACACGAAAACCAAACCGCACGGTCGCGACGACAACGAAAAACGCGTCGCGGTCATGCTGTACGCGGCGGGACTGTCGATGAGCTCCATCGCCAAAATCGTCGGCGTCAGCGTGCAGACGATTTCGCGCTGGGCAAAGCTGTTCTTTGCCAAACGGCGCGACGAAGTGCCGGACGTGGAACCGATGAAGCGCGCGACGCTGCGGCAGATCCGCGATTACTTCTCGACGCTGGACGAGGATACTTTGGATAACGAGGTTTTCATTCTGTCGTCCAAAATGCCGTCGGGCAGCGAATTGCGGCTGATCGTCGACAACCCGAACAAACCGGCGCGGAAACGCAAGCCGGACGACTAAACCGACGCCAGTTTGCGCCTGACTTCGATCAAATCGCGCCAAGCCTCTTTTTTTTGCGCGGGCTGGCGCAGCAGATAGGCGGGGTGGAACGACGGCATCGCGTCGGCGACCGTTCCGCCGTGTTCGTATTTCAGCCAGCGTCCCCGCGTTTTGATAATGCCGTCGCCGATGTTCATCAGCGCCGAAACCGCGCTGCCGCCCAGCAAAAGCAGGACTTTCGGCTGAACCAGCGCGATGTGGCGGCGCACGAACGGCGTCATCAGGGCGGATTCCTCTTGCGACGGTTTGCGGTTGGCTGGCGGTCGCCACGGCAGAATGTTCGTGATGTACACGTCCTCGCGCTTCAATCCGATCGATTGCAGCATTTTGTCCAGCAAATGACCGCTCGCGCCGACGAAAGGCAGTCCCTGCCGGTCTTCCTCCGCGCCGGGGGCTTCGCCGACGATCATCAGCCGCGCCTGCGGATTCCCCGCGCCGAACACGGTCGACCGCGCCGATTTTTTCAGCGGACAGCCGTCGAATTTTTCGATGATTTCGCGCAGTTCCGCCAGCGATTGCGCGCGATCCGCCAAAGGCGCCGTGTCCGCGACGCCGACGGCGGGGCGGATCGGGGCGAACGTCCTTTGCGGGACGGCGGCGGGAACGGGAAAATCCGGTTCCGCGGGGACGTCGAAACGGTTGACGGGCGAATCCCCGATCGTTTCGTCGACGCCCGCCGAAACGTACCATTCCAGTATGGATTCGGGCGAAATATCGTTCATGGGGAATACCGTACCATATCCGGCGCGGCATTTAAACTTTTTCTTGCTATCGTAGAACTTGATTTTTAAAGGGAAACGGAACAATAATGAAAAAACTTTTTCGGGAAAGGCGGGAATGAGCATTCGTACCTTTATTATTCTGTCGTTTTGTTTCTTGGCGGCTTGCGTGCCGCATCACACGGGCGCCGCCGTGTCCTCCGGAGCGCCGGCGGCGGAGCGGGACGTCCCCGTCGACAGCTATCTGCTTTATTTGCAAGCCCGCCAGAACAACGACGCGAAAAACGCCGTCGAATTTTTGAAACGGGCGATTGACGCCGATCCCGACAACAAAAACCTGCGTTCCGAAATGTTCGCTTTGCTGACGGTCGAAGGGCGCGTGGACGACGCTTTCCCCTATGCCGTCGGCGAACTGAAAACGTCGCCCGATTCCCTGCTGGCGTCGCTGGTGGTCGTCGCCTATCACGTTTCGAAAGGGGACTTTGCCGCCGCTCAGCGTCAAATCGACGCTTTTCCCGCCAAGGGGGACAACGCCTTTCTGTACCCCTTGCTGGAAGTGTGGACGCAGGCGGGGCTGGGAAACCGCAAAAAAGCGCTGAAAGCCCTGTCCGAACTGAACCAAAAGGGGCTGGAAACCCTGTATCTGTTCCATTCCGCCCTGCTGTACGACCTGTGGGGCGAAGACGAAAAAGTCGAGGAAAACTACGGTGCTTTGCTGCGCGAACCGGGGGGGCTGTCCCTGCGCGCGGCGCAGGTGTACGGCAACTGGCTGCTGCGCCGCGGCGAAACGGGCAAGTTCGCCGCTTTGCTGGACGCGTACCGCAAGGGGGCGAAAACCTATCCGCTGATCGACGAAACGTTCTTTACGGCGGGGGCGGCGGTCGCGGATAAAAAAGTGCCGAAAAGCGTCGGATCCGCGAAAGCCGGCGTCGCCGAGGCTTTTTTCGACATATCGGGCAGTCTGGCGGACAAGGGCAGTCCCGAAATATCCCTGTTTTTTATTCGCTTCGGGCTGGCGCTTGATCCGAAACTGTCGCTGGCGCGCGTCCTGCTGGGCGAGGTGTACGAAAAACAGCGCCGCTGGGACGAGGCTCTGGCTCTGTACGCCGAGGAAAAAGAAGGCTCCGAAATGTATTTCGCGGGGCAGGTGCGCACGGCGATCATTCTCGCCAAACTGGGCAATCTCGAAAGGGCGGAAACGCTGTTGCGCGCGTTGGCGGCGAAACGTCCCGATCTGGCTTTTCCGTGGCAGGAGCTGGGCGACGTCCTGCTGACGGCGCGCAAATACGACCGTGCCGCCGCCGCCTATACCGAAGCCGTCGACCGCGTCGTCGTCCCCGACCGTTCCGACTGGACGCTTTATTACAGCCGCGGCGTGGCGTACGAACGCGGCGGAAAATGGAACGCGGCGGAACAGGATTTGTTGCAGGCGCTGGTCTTGTCCCCCGATCAGCCCGCGACGCTGAACTATCTGGGCTACGCGTGGATCGAACGCGGCAAAAACGTCGTCAAGGCGAAGGAAATGCTGGAACGCGCGGCGATTCTCGCCCCCCGCGACGGTGCCGTTATCGACAGTTTGGGGTGGACGTACTATCTGCTGAAAGATTACCGGAAATCCCTCGCGGTGCTGGAGGCGGCTCTGACCCTTTCGCCCGCCAGCGGCGTCATCAACGACCATCTGGGCGACGCCTACTGGCGCGTCGGGCGCAAACGCGAAGCCCGCTATCAGTGGGCGAAGGCGCTGAGCGTCGACGACGATTTCACGGGGGACGACCGCGCCCGCGTCAAAGAAAAGCTGGACAGGGGACTGGACGCCGTCGGCGACAAGGTCGTCGTGAAAACCGCGCCCAAAAAAGCCAAAAAGGTGAAAAAATCGAAATGACTTCCGTTTCCGTCAACGCTCCCGCCAAAGTGAACCTGTACCTGCACGTTACGGGAAAACGCGCGGACGGCTATCATTTGCTGGACAGCCTGTTCGTGTTCGCCGCCGACGGCGATGTCGTCACGGTTCGCGATTCCGACGGCTTGACGCTGGACATATCCGGGGATTACGCCGCGTTTCTGTCGAACGGCGAGGACAACATCGTCGTGAAAGCCGCGCGCGCGCTGGCGAAAGCGGCGGGCGTCGAACCGAAAGCGGCGATCTCGCTGGAAAAAAATCTGCCCGTCGCGTCCGGAATCGGCGGAGGATCGACGGACGCGGCGGCGACGCTGAAAGCGTTGTCGCGGCTGTGGAACGTCCGGCTGTCCGATGAAAAAACGATGGAAATCGCGCTGGCTTTGGGGGCGGACGTGCCGTCCTGTCTGGCGGCGAAACCCGTTTGCGTGTCCGGCGTCGGCGAAAAGCTGACGCCCGCGCCGGAACTGCTGCCGCTGGCTTTGCTGCTGGTCAATCCGAACCGTCCCGTGTCGACGCCCGCCGTGTTCAAATCGCGCGCGCCCGTTTTTACCGCGCCCGCGCCGTTCACGCGGAAAATGACGGATTTCGACGAATTCGTCGACGAATTGAAAAAACGCCGCAACGACCTGAGCGACGCCGCGCGCGCTTTGGAACCCGCCGTTTCGGACGTGCTGGACGCTTTGCGCGCAGATCCCCTCTGCCGTCTGGCGCGCATGTCGGGCAGCGGCGGAACGTGTTTCGGCGTGTTCGAAACAAAAGGCGACGCGTCATCATGTTTGCAAAGGCTGAAAAAAGAACACGCGGACTGGTGGTTTTTAAATACGTCCGCCTGATAGAATCCGCTTGTAGAAAGCGGGTGTTTTCTGTATAAGAAAAGTTTGATCGTCCGTAGGACCGTCGTTCGTGTGAACCCATGTCGGGAGATGCTTGTATGTTGAAGAATCATTCTTTGTCGTTTTTTGCCGCGGCGCTGGCGTCCGTTTTGATGCTGAACGGTTGCTGGAAGAAAAAGGAAGCCGCGCCCCAATCCGTCCAAAAACCCCATGTCACCGTAGAACAGGCGGCTTACAAAACCTATACCGAGCGTTTTAACTTTCCCGCGCGGGTCGACGCGGTCAATTCCGTCGTTTTAAAGGCGCGCGTCGCCGGATTTCTGAAAGACCGCCTGTTCGAAGAGGGCGACATCGTCAAAAAAGGACAGATGCTGTTCGCTTTGGAACGCGAACCGTTCGAAGCGCAGGTCGCCGAATCCGCCGCCAATCTGGCGAAAGCCGAAGCCGACGCCAAAAACGCCAAGCTGAATTACGAACGCGCTTTGGAATTGCGCAAAACGGGCAACATTTCGCAATCGACCGTCGATACGCGCGAAGCGCAGAACAACGTCGCCAAGGGTGCCGTTTTACAGGCGAAAGCCGCGCTGAATCTGGCAAAACTGAATTTAAGCTACACGAACGTCAAAGCTCCCTTCACCGGAAAAATCGGCTTGTCCGACTACTCCGTCGGCGAATACCTGCCCGTCAATTCGACGCTGGCGACGATCGTCAGCTGCGATCCGATGTATGTGATGTTCTCCGTTTCCGAACGCGAATTTTTGAAAATGCAAAGCACCGGCGCGCTGAAGGCGGACGGCGACAACATGGCGATTTCGCTGGTGATGGGCGATTCCTCCGTCTACCGTTACAGCGGACGGCTGGATTTCACCGACGTCGTGGTCGACAACTATACCGACACGGTCAAAATGCGCGCGGAATTTCCGAACCCCGCCAAACAGCTGGTGTCCGGTCAGTTCGTTTCCGTCCTGATGGAATACGAATCCCCCGTTGAAAAAATCGTCATTTCGCAGGCGGCGCTGATGTCTTCGGCGACGTCGAAATACGTCTACGTCGTCGACGCGCAGAACAAGGTCGTGAACAGACTGGTCACGGTCGGAACGGAACAGGGCAAGGACATCGTCGTTCTCGAAGGGCTGGAAGCCGGCGACCGCGTGATCGTCAACGGATTGCAGAAAGTTCGTCCGGGCGTCGAGGTCGTCGTCGATTCCGCCGCCGCCAAAGCCGGCGCGGCGCAGAAAACGGACAAGGCGACCGCCGAAAAGCCCAAAGCCGAAAAACACGTCATGCGCAAAAGAACGCGCTCCGGCTCCAAGGCTTCCGCTTCCTCCGCGAACGCCAAGAAATAAAGGATAAACGCCTATGTTTTCCCGCATTTTTATTAAAAGACCCCGTCTGGCGATCGTTATTTCTCTGGTCATCACGATCGCGGGGCTGATTTCGCTGAAAACGATTCCCGTGGCTCAGCTGCCCGACGTCGTTCCGCCGTCCGTGTCCGTTTCCGCGACCTATCCCGGCGCGTCCGCCGAAGTGATCGAGCAAACCGTCGCGCAGATCATCGAATCGCAGGTCAACGGCGTCGACAACATGCTGTACATGGAATCGACCAGCTCCAACAACGGGTCGTATTCTTTGACGGTGACGTTCGCTTTGGGAACCGATCCCGACATGAACACCGTCAACGTGCAGAACCGCATCAACCAGATTTCGACGAAACTGCCGACCGAAGTCCAGCAGCAGGGCGTGACGGTCAAGAAAAACACGTCGTCCATGCTGATGGCGTTTTCGCTGTATTCGCCCGACAATTCGCGCGCCGCGAACTTTTTGGCGAACTATATGACTTCGCGCGTCAAGGACGATCTGGCGCGCATTACGGGCGTCGGCGAAGTCAACACGTTCGGCGACATCGACTACAGCATGCGCATCTGGATCGACGCGGAACGTCTGGCGAATTTGGGACTGACGAACAGCGATGTCATCGCCGCCGTTTCGTCGCAGAACATTCAGCCCGCCATCGGTTCCGTCGGGGCGAACCCCGCGCCGAAGGAACAGCAGATGCAGTTCACGCTGAAAACCGCCGGGCGTCTGAATTCGGTCGAGGAATTCGGCAACATCATCTTGCGCGCGAACAAAGACGGCGGATTCCTGCGTTTGAAAGACGTCGCCAAAATCGAACTGGGCACGACGACGTATTCGTCGACCATTCAGTACAACGGGCGTCCCGCGTCCGGCGCGATGATCAACCTCGCCCCCGGCGCGAACGCGATGAACGTCGCCACGAAAGTCAAAGCCGAACTGGAAAGAATGAAACAGTTCTTCCCCGAAGGCGTCGACTACGTCATCATTTTCGACACGACCGTTTTCATCGAAGCGACCGTCGACGAGGTCGTCCATACGATTTTCGAAGCGTTCGTTCTGGTTTTGCTGGTCGTCTATCTGTCTTTGGGAACGTGGCGCGCGACGCTGATCCCCGCGATCGCCGTTCCCGTTTCGCTGATCGGCACGTTTATTTTCATGGCGCCTTTCGGCATTTCGGCGAACACGATTTCCCTGCTGTCCATCGTTTTGGTCATCGGCATCGTGGTCGACGACGCGATTATGGTCGTCGAAAACACCGAACGCGTGATCGACGAGGAACCCGATCTGTCCGTTCCCGACGCGGTGGCGAAGGCGATGGGGCAGATCACCGCGCCGATTATCGCCATCACGCTGGTTATTTTGTCGGTGTTCGTTCCCGTCATTTTCATTCCCGGCATTACGGGACAGCTGTACAAACAGTTCGCCGTGACGGTGTCTTGCTCGATGCTGATTTCGGCGTTGAACGCTTTGACGCTGTCGCCCGCTTTGTGCGCCGTTCTGCTGCATCGCGAGGAAAAAAGCCAAAAAGGGCTGGTGCCGTGGGTGATGCGCCAGATCGACAAGGGGCGCGACGGTTATTCCGCCGTCGTCCGCCGTTTGGTGCGCCATTCGTCGCTGTCCATTCTGATCATCGCCGCGGTGATCGCGGCGGCGGTCGGCATGAACAAAATCACGCCGTCCGGCTTCCTGCCCGACGAAGATCAGGGCATCGTGATGGTCGACGTCCAGTTGCCCGAAGGCGCGTCGCAGGACAGAACGATCGACATTTTGAAGCAGGTGTTTGAAGTCGTCCATTCCCACCCCGCCGTTCAAAACGTGATGGGGGTCGCCGGACACAGCATGATCGGCGGCAGCGGCGCGAATTTCGGCATGATGATCGCCGGTCTGAAACCGTACGAGGTCCGCGAGGACAAATCCATGCAGATTCAGGCTTTGCTGGCGTATTTGCAGCCGCGTTTGGGGCGGATTCAGGGCGCGCTGGTGCGTCCGTTCAACATGCCTGCCATTCCCGGCATCGGTTCGGCGAGCGGTTTCGACTACCGTTTGCAGAACGCGCAGGGCGAAACGCCGCAGGAAATGGAAAAAGTCATGTTCAAACTGCTGGGCGCGGCGAATCAGGATTCGATGCTGAACATGGTGTACAGCACGTTCAACACGTCTTCGCCCCAGCTGTTCGCGTCGCTTGACCGCGACAAGGCGCAAATGCTGGGCGTCGGCATCAAAGACGTGTTTTCCCAGTTGCAGTCGACCTTGGGCTACGCCTACATCAACGACTTTACGCTGGCGGGGCGCAACTACGAAGTCAACCTGCAGGGGCAAGAGAGCGACCGCAGCAAGGAAGCCGACATCTTCCGCATTCACGTCCGCAACGACAAAGGCGAAATGGTGCCGATGCGTTCCCTGCTGACCGTGAAACCCATTCTGGGACCTCAGCAGCTGACGCGCTACAACAACATGATGACGGTCAAAATCAACGGCTCGTCCGCCGAAGGCGTCAGTTCGACGCAGGCGATGGACGAAATGGAAAAGCTGTCCAAACAGATTTTGCCCAAAGGATACGAATACGAATGGACGGGCATGTCCTTGCAGGAAAAAGAGGCGGGCGGTCAAACGGCTGTCGTTCTGGTGCTGGCGTTCCTGTTCGCGTATCTGTTCCTGGTCGCGCTGTACGAAAGCTGGATGATTCCCGTCACCGTTCTGCTGTCGGTTTCGGTGGCTTTGCTGGGGGCGTTGATTTTCCTGTACGCGTTCGGTCTGGTCAATAACGTCTACGCGCAAATCGGTATGATTCTGCTGATCGCCCAAGCGTCCAAAAACGCGATTCTGATTGTCGAATTTGCGAAAGTTCTGCATGAAGAGGGCGTCGAAACGCAGGAAGCGGCGGCGCAGGCGGCTCACTTGCGTTTCCGCGCGGTCATGATGACGGCGGTGTCGTTCATTCTGGGCTTGTTGCCGCTGGTCATCGCGACGGGCGCGGGCGCCATGGCGCGCCGTTCGGTCGGCACGACGGTGTTCGGCGGCATGATCGCCGCGACGGCTTTCGGTATTTTCGTTATTCCGATGTTGTTCGTCGTGTTTGTCAACAGACGTGAAAAATTCCACACGAAACGCCGCGCGAAAATTGAAACGCGCGATGCGAAATACAATCAATCCAAAGCAAAGGCGGCGGCGCCGGCTGAACAAAAACAGCCGCCCGCCCAGCCGGAGCAAAAACAGGATTAAGAAAAAAGCCGCCTTTCGGGGCGGCTTTTTTATATTCCGAAAAACAAGCGCCGGATACAGCTTCGGTCGCGCTTTGCGATGTTTTCAGAACATTCGTTTGCGGGCGTCCGCGACGCGACGCCAAAAATCGGCTGGTTTCAAAACCTTGACCCGACCGTTCCAAGTGTACAAATGCCACGCCATGTCAAGCACTCCGCCCGCTCGGAACCGCACCAGCAAACTTCCGTCGGGACGTTTTTCCGTCGTTTGTGAAGAATGAAAGACAAACTGCGCCGCTTCGTCCGCGACTTGCGGCGAAAACAGCCATTCGACATCGATCGGTTTTTCGTTGTACATGCCGAACATGTCTTTGATAAAATCGTCCACGCTGAAATTTTCGGGCATAATGAATTTTTTATCGGCAAAAGCAATCTTGCGAATGTTTGAAAGAATGAAAAAATGCACGTTTTCGCGTCCCTGATTGTCGTAATCCGCCGCCAGCAGATAGCTGTTGCGATCGCTGTGCAAAATTCCGTAAGGGCAAAGCGTGAACGTATGCGTGCGCCGACTGCGCTTCACGGTGTAATCGATTGAAACGGCTGTCCAGGTTTTAATGGCTTCTTTGATCAGATCGACGGTGCTCGCGTCGATTTTTCTGCGCGGAGCGGGGCAATTTACCGTGCTTTCCGCCCCCGCCAGCGCTTCGGAGGAGCGGCTTTCGCGATCGTCCAGTAAAATTTGAACCTTTTCCGCCAGCAGCGACAAAGTTCCGGCTTCCTCCGATCTGTTGCGGTTGCGCATTACGGCGGCGGCGTTTCGTAAAACGGACACGTCGTTCGCGTTGAAAGAAACGCTTTTCGGCAGGCGCGCGGATTTGATGCGGAACGTCGCCGGATATCCCGCGCCCCGAATAAAAGCGGTGCCGAACAGGCGTTCCAGTTCCGTCGTTTTGCGTTCGACGGTTTTCATTGAACACCCCATAAAATCCGCAATTTCGCGTTTTGTCATGCCGCCCGCGCCGCAGTTTTGCAGTTTTAAAACAAGTTCGTAAATTTTTGTAAAGTAACGCATGTCGTCCATATCGTATCTCCGTAAAAAGCGACACGTTTTGTCCCGTCTTTCGTATCATAATGCGTCTATCCGATCGAAAGCAACTTTTATGCCAATGGATTATGGACAGACGCAGGCGAAAAGTATATACTTAATCATCGCTTTAATTTAAAATAAAAGGAAGGGGCTTTCCATGTACGACAAATCAAAAATTTTGTTTCTAATCGTTGGAACGGGCAATCCCAATGATCCGGAAGGCTATAAAAGATTATTGCGCAAAGCGATCGACGAAACCGGTGCGGGAAACGTCGTTTTAATTTCATCTGGCGAAAGTGCGAAAACGGCGGAAGAAATTAAAAATAACTATGTTGATAAAGTGCGCGCTTATGTCGCCGGTTTGCCAGAACAAGGCATGGAAGTCGACAACGTGGATAAATGCTATAAATTTCTTGACGAACTGTTTAATGACGTTATTCATAAAAACGGTTTTACACCCGAAGATATCGTCGTTGATTTTACACACGGCACAAAAGTCATGAGTGCGGCGCTGTACGCCGTGGGAATGCGCCATAATGTTTCGAATTTTCATTACATCAAAAGAAACAATGACGAAAAAGGGAATTTGATAGCGGGTGAAACGATCCAAAAAACGGATGCGGCTTACGCCCGCGAGCTTGAAATTCTGAAACAATGCAGAATTTTGTTTAAAACATGGCAATTTTCAGCTGCAAAATCTTTGCTTTCGATAAAAAAGCCTGAAAATGACGAGCAAAAAGAGCTGTTTTCCAACATTGAAAAGCTTGCCGATTTTTATTCCGAATGGGACAGAATGGATTACGCGGCGGCGGAACGCGTCGCTCTTGACATCAATTTGCCAGCATTCGGCTTTTCGGCGACTTCGGCGGTGCGAAAGTGGGTGAAAGGGCTGACGTTCTCTTTTTACGAATATGATCCGAAAACGTGTACCATGCCGACCAAAGAACAATTGGTTCAAAACGCAAAAACGGCGATAAATATGATGTTTGATCTTTACGCCAACGGTTTGCGCCGTTTGGAATCGGGATTGTTTGAAGACGCTTCCATTCGCGCGTACCGTATGGCGGAAATGTTGGGGCAGATTTATATGCTGTTATCTGGATATAAAAATGACGAACTGTCGGATTCGGATGCAAACGTCCGGGATTTTGCTCAAAAAAACGGTTTGCGCAGACAGGAAGGCAACGATTTCCTCCCTCCGATAGGACGCAAAAAAGTCATTGATTTTTTGAGGCGTATCGGAAAACAAAAATATGCGGATATATTAAAAAATGCCGAAGAATTGGTTGAAAAACGGAATAATTCCATTTTGATACATGGTTTTTCGGCTTGCGCAAAGAACGAAAGTGATATCAAAGAAGCTTTTGACTTTTTACTGAATCAGTTGAAACCGCTCACGGGCGGAGAAGAATGGACTGCAAAGCTTCATACCGCGATGTTTATGAATAATTTTAAGGATAACGCATGAAACACGAACTGCTGGATCAATCATGCCGGGTGGCGTTTGCCGCGCTGATACACGACATCGGCAAATTCGCCGAACGCGCTAAAATCGATATGACGCCGGAAAAGAAAGAGGCGAACAAACACGTTTTTTGTCCGTTTGATCAAACAAAAGGATACCACACCCACATTCACGCCGCCTACACGGCTGCGGCGATTGACGCGATCGAAAAACAATTTCCTGCGATAAAGGGCGAGAACGTCGACGCGACGCCGTTTCAACAGGGACAAGTTGATGATTCCGTTATATCCGCGGCGGCGTTTCACCATAAACCGGGGACCTATTTGCAACGGGTGATTTCTGTCGCGGACCGCTTGTCCAGCGCGTTCGAACGGTCGGAATACGCCAAATACGACGAACGGGAAAACAAGGAAGACTATCTGACCTCCCGTCTGATCCCCTTGTTCGACAAGTTGTCGACCGACGGCAACAAGCGCGAAAATTTGACGGCGAACGATTTGCTTTACAGATATCCGCTGAAACCGCTGTCGCCCGCCGCTGTTTTTCCGCAATCGAAGCAAACGCTGACGCGACAGGAGGCTACGGCGGAATACGAGGCGTTGTGGAACGCTTTTGTCGCCGATCTTCGTTTGATTCACGACCGCGAAAACTGGGATTTGTGGCTGGATCATTTCGACACGCTGTATTTGATTTACACGCAAAACATTCCGTCCGCGACGGCGTTCGGGACAATGCCGGACGTGCCGCTGTACGATCATTCCAAAAGCACGGCGGCGCTGGCGACGGCGTTGTGGCGGTATCACCGCGAAACGAAAACGGAAAACGTCGACGCGCTGAAAAACGACGACGAAAGGAAATTTTTGCTGATTCAAGGCGACGTGTCCGGCATTCAGGGATTTATTTTCGACGCCGGCAAAAACACGCGCAAAAACGCGTACAAAATTTTGCGCGGGCGTTCGTTTATGGTTTCGCTGTTTTCCGAATGCGCCGCGTTAAAGGTGTTGCGGGGATTGGGACTGCCGTCGACGTCGCAAATTATGAACGCGGCGGGCAAATTCGTCATCGTCGCCCCGAACACGCCGGCGACTTTTGACACCGTTGAAAAAATCAAAGAAGAAATAAACGATTGGTTTTTAAAGCGGTTTTACGGTCAGATTTCATTGGGATTGGCGACGGTCGCCGCGACGCAACGCGATTTCGAACAACGAAATTTCAAAGTTCTGCAATCAAAAATTTTTGAATCGCTGGGAACGGCGAAATTGCAAAAATTCGATTTGTGCCGCCGCAACGCGGGCGTGATGACCGATTTTTCCGAAAAATTTGACGATGCGAAAGGCGTGTGCTGTTTCGACGGAAAAATGCCCGCGCGGGAATCCGTACCGGATTTGGAGGGCGATTACGCCTGCCAAACGTGTTTGGATATTTTGAAAACGGGCGAAAAATTAACGAAGAACGCTAATCTGGTCATAGCGGAAACAAAGGTTGAAGACGGCTGGAAATCGGACGTTTTCGGCTATTACATCGGTTGGAAAAGGACGGACGGCGTGTTGCGCCATTGGGATATTTCTTTGCCTCAAAGCGCGAATGAGGCGCAATTCAACGGTTGCGCCCGCCGCTATATCAACGCGTATGTCCCGCGCAATGAAGATGAGCAAATCAAGTCTTTTGAAAATTTGATGAGCAAGGACGGCATGGGCAAGCCCGCGCTGATGTGCGTCAAAGGCGACATCGACAATTTGGGAAGCCTGTTTCAAAAAGGCTTTGACATGCCGACTTTCGCGACAATGGCGGGGTTGAGCCGTCAACTCAACAACTTCTTTACGGTGTTTCTGCCGTATTTGTGTCAGGAGGACGAACGCGCGAAAAACATTTACACGGTGTTTGCGGGCGGGGACGATTTTTATCTGATCGGTCCGTGGCTTGACATGGTGCGTCTTGTGCCGACCTTGCGTGAAAAATTCCGCGAATACGTCTGCGACCGCGACGACATCACGTTTTCAATCGGCATGTGCATGAACAAGGGCGACGACGCCGTCACGCTGTCCGATATGGCGGAGGAAGCGCTCGACAAGGCGAAAGGGTATGAGAAAAAAGACGGGGGAAAGATCCGAGAAAAGAACGCCGTGACGTGTTTCGGGCAAACGGTGTCCTTTGACGATTACAAAGATCTGATGGAAAAAGAATCCCGTCTGGACGAGCTTATCCAAAAATACGGTTTGTCGATCGGATATGTGTACGGTCTGCTTTCCCTGTGCGAAATGGCGGATAAAGCGGATAAAGACTTCACCGCCGCAGCGTGGCGGTCGAAACTGGTCTACAAAACGGCGCGCTTTGTCGAAACATCGCGCAAGATTCAAGACGAAGACAAGCAAAACGCCGCCGCGGAAATCGCCAAAGAAATCGGCGACGCGATTTCCAATTATAAAACAGATTACAAAATAGCCTTGTTCACTTGGCTTTATCAGCAAAGAGAGGGATAAAATGGCTCCATATCAAACATATCCAAACAACTACGGCAATCGTGGAACGCTCAGCCTTTCGAACAAACAGCGCTTTGCTCAAAACGCGTCAAATTCTGCCGGTAAAGGCGATAAAGAGGCGTCGCGCCCTTTGCCTGAATTTAATTTGAGCAATCTGACAAAAGAATTGTTCGACTCGACTGCCGACAAATGCGCTGAAACGATTTCTCAATCGGCTCAAACCGTCAATCAATCGACGCAAATCCGCCGTTTTTACGACGAACTGGCGATGTGGAACGAACGCGCCGATTCAGACGACAAATTCGAGGAGATCTTGCCGTTCGTTTATATGATCAAATCCAAAGTCGCCTACGCCAAGGGACGCGGCACCGTTGATGCGACGTTTCAAAACTTTATCAGTAAAACGATCTGCCAAATCAACGATCGTAAAACGCTGAATCACGCCAAACTGTTTATGGAAGCGGTGATGGGTTTTTACAAACAATACAGAACGAAATAAAGGGACAACGAGCATGAATTTTGATATGAAACTGATTACGGGAAAAATCAAAGTCGTCACGGGTTTGCACATCGGCGCGGGCGAAACGGAAATGCACATCGGCGGAACGGACAATCCCGTGATTAAAACCGCGAACAGCGAACCGTATATCCCCGGATCGTCGCTGAAAGGCAAAATGCGCAGTTTGTTGCGGCTGTATCGCGGCGGCGGCGACGACGATGAACATGTGGTCAAACTGTTCGGCGCGGGCGGCGATAAAAAGAACGCCAAACCGTCCTGTCTGTCGTTTTGGGATTGCTTTTTGACGGAAGACTGGAAAAAACGGCAGGATAAAGCGTACACGGAAATCAAATTGGAAAACACGATTGACCGCATATCGGGAACGTCGAACAATCTGCGCAATACGGAACGCGTTTTGCCGTCGGCGGAATTCGATTTCAAACTGACCGTCAAAACGTACGACGGCGAAGACGTTCTGCCCGTCGTTCTGGGCGTGATGAAACTGCTGGAAATGGACGCTTTGGGCGGTTCGGGATCGCGCGGCTACGGCAAAATCAAATTCGAAGATTTGAAAATCGACGGGCGGGACATTCAATCCGAATTGGATTCGATAAAACCGTTTGAAAACAGATTCGCTTGATCGGGAAACGGCATGAAACTGTACAGAATCGACATTGAACCGACCGGCGGGTTTTACACGCCGATAAAAGGGGACACGCTGTTCGGCGCGTTGTGCTGGGTAATCGTTGAACGTTTCGGCGACCGGCGGTTGACGGATTTGCTGGACGGATACGCCGACGGCGAACCGTTCGCGGTTGTTTCGGACGCTTTTCCGGCGGGACATCTGCCGAAACCGGTTCTGCCTTTTCCGTATTTCAAACAAGTCGGCGATAAAACGGAACCCGATGCGAAAGAACGTAAAAAATTCAAAAAACGCGAATGGGTGCCGGCGGAAAAAATCGGTCTGCCGACAAACGAAATGGCAAAATATTTTACGGAATCCGCTTTTTTTCAAAAACGGCTGAAAACGGCGAACCGCGTCAACCCCGAAACGAACCACGCCAGCGGCGGCGCGTATTCCGCCTATATGATCGAAGAAATCCGTTATGCGAAAACGCTGAACGTCTACGCCGTCATTGACGAAAACCGGATCTCGGTCGAGGAAGTCAAAGCTTTGTTTAAACACGTCGGGCAAGCCGGTTTCGGGAAAAAAGCGTCCTCCGGCGGCGGAAAATTCACTGTGTCGGAAATAACGCTGGTCGCGTTTGAAAACAGCGGCGCGACGGCGTTTATGACATTGGCGCCATGCGTTCCCGCTCCGGACGAATTTGACGCCGCGAAATCTTTTTATAAAGTGTTCGTCCGTTTCGGGCGGCACGGCAACGTGGCGGCGACGTCCGGAAAACCGTTCAAACAGCCCGTCATGACCATGGACGCGGGCGCCGTGCTGACGCCGAAAAGCGGTATGGACCAGTCGACGCTGTTTGTCGGCACGGGCGTGAAAGGCGCGTCCCTGATCGACGATCGGACGGTGTTTCAGGGCTACGCGCCCGTTGTCGCGCTGACGGCGAAGGAAACGAAATGATGACAAACGAATTTATGAAAGTCTACCGTCTGAAAATAACGACGTATTCGCCCGTTCACATCGGCGATTCGCGCGATTTGGAACCGACGGAATATGTGATTTGCGATGGCGCGGCGAAAGCGCCGGCGACGAAAGAAGTTCCCGCTTTCGTGATTTGCCCCGGATGTAATGCTAAAAATCCCGTTAGCGCGCGCTATTGCGGAGTGTGCGATACGCCGTTGCCGCAGATAAAGCCGACGGCGCATCATCAGCCTGCGCCGCAAAACGACTCGTTTCTTTATACCTTCACGCCGAAGCAGTTGTCCGAAGCGCTGTCATTGACGGATAAACAACAATTGTTGCGCATTGTCAAAAGCGGCAGCGACGGCGCTTTGAAAGAATTGCAGAAATTCTTTCGCGCCCGCGCTGCCTTTATTGCGAAACGCGCGGACAAGCGGTCGAAAGTTTGTCCCGAAATCGCGAAAAAATATGAAAAGGCGGAGACGGATAACAGATTCCGCATTGAAAAGCAGATCTCAGATTCCGTCACGGGGACACCTTATATCCCCGGTTCATCGTTGAAGGGCGCGATTCGTACCGCCTTGATGTCGGTAAAGGCGGACAAGCTTGATGTTCGCAAAAACGATTTTAAAAAATCAGCCGATGCCGAAAAAATGCTGTACGGCTACGCCAATCCGACGGACGACCCGTTTAAAGCGTTGAAGTTGGGAGATGCGGTGGCGAAAAATCCGCTGATGACAAACATTTGCGTCGCAACAAACGTCAAGCGCAGAAGCAACGTCGTTTCAAACGGCAATTTGACAACCTTTATGGAAGTAATTCCGCCGGAAAACGTTTTTGAATCGTCTTTGGCGTTTTCTTTCGGAACAAACGCGGCGGAACGCTTTAACGAATCAATTCAAAGCATTAAAGCGGCTTGCAATAAATTTTACGGCGCCATATTGGACGAACAGGCGAAGAACCAAACGGAAATTCATGATATTGACGACGCGCTGTTTAACGACATTAAAGCGGCAATGCAAAAACCGAACGCTTTTCTGCTTTGCTTGGGCAAGCACGGCGGCGCGGAAAGCAAAACCGTGGAAAGTCTGCGCAACATCAAAATCATGACGGGAAAAAACAACCCGTCAAAATATCTCGACCACGCGACAACGTATTGGTTTGCGAACAACGGAAAAGAACGCCAACCTTTCGGCTGGTGCGTCGTTGAATTTGAAGAGGTCAAGTGAGTGTTCCCGCTGGTGAAATTGCGTCTGACGTTCCGCGCGTTGCAGGATATGAATTTTTCCGCGTACGCCGGTTCGACTTTGCGCGGCATATTCGGGAAATCGCTGCGGCGCGTCAGCTGTTTGGCGCAACGGGCGGACTGCAAAGGGTGCGCCGCCGTTTCTTCCTGCCCTTACGCCGAAATTTTTGAAAACGGCGCTTTGTCGAACGGCGGGGACGAAGTGCCGAACCCGTACGTTATCGAACCGTTCGACATCGGGGTGAAAAACATCGGGCGGGGAACGGAGTTTTCTTTCAATTTTCTGCTGTTCGGCAAAGCGGTCGGCAAAATGTCCTACGCGCTGCTGGCGTGGTCGAAAACGGGCAACATGGGCTTTACCAAAGAACGCACCCAAGCGCGTCTGATTCGCGTTGATCAAATTTGCGCGGACGGATCGGTCCGACCGCTTTACGATTTTGAAAACGCCGACGCCGAAACATTTGAAGCGCAAGCATGCGCGGATTTGCCGCCGCCGGTCGAAACGGACGCCGTGGAAATCAAATTGACGACGCCGTTGCGCATTCAGCATGAAGGGCACCCCGTTCGTCCCGAAAATTTAATGGCGAAGGATTTTTTGACGGCGCTTGTCCGTCGTCAGCAAAATATGGCGAAACATCACATCTCCGATTTCCCGCCCGTTGATTTTGACAGGCTGCGCCCCGCCATAAACGGCGCGGAAATCACGGACGCCGCTTTGCGTTGGTTCGACTGGGCGCGGTATTCGTCGCGGCAAAAAACGCGCATCTCGCTGGGCGGCGTTGTCGGGACGTTCACTTTGCGCGGCGATTTAACGCCCTTGACGCCGTATTTGATTGCCGGACGGGACTTTCATGTCGGAAAAAGCGCCGTTTTAGGAATGGGAAAATACGAAATTACGCGAATTTTCGATAGAAACTGAAAAAGAAGACGCCAGAAATTGACGTGTTCGCGTCGCAAGATGTTTTTGCGAAACGGGAAAAGGATTTCGGAATCTCCGCCCTTTTGCAGGGTTTTGTTACACTCTCCGCCTTTTTCCGTTTTGCGTCTTTTCCCGGATTTTATCGTACGGCATAAGATTGCCCGTTCCGGCGCCGCGTCGTCGGGCGAAAGCGCGCGCAAAAAAAGGGGGCTGTCGAAAAGCGACAGCCCCAAAAAAAGGAAACAAGGAGAAAAACGTTTAAACGAGAATGTCGAGCATTGCGCCCCGACCGTCCGCACTGGCAACAGAGATCCGTTGTGACGATTCCGTAAGGAGGGTAGCCGCGACCTGTTGTTGATCAAGAACAGCCTTTGCGGCAGCCAGTGCCACAGAGTTTTGCAACATCTGCGTCTGTAACGCAACAACCTGTCCAACGACATCGGAAACGTTCATAAGACCCTCGCCCAAACAATTCCTCATATCCGCTTACTATTGTATCAAATCCGGCGGAAAATTCCACCATAAAAAAGCGCGGCGGATAGAAAAAAGGAAAAGCGGACGAAAAACGGGCGGTTTTCAAAGTGTCCCGCCCGTTTGTCGAAAATCAGGAAATCGCCCCGTGGCAATGTTTGTATTTTTTGCCGGATCCGCACGGACACGGCGCGTTGCGCGACACTTTGCCCCATGTGGACGGATCGTTCGGATCGATTTCGTCGGATTTCGTATAGCGGAACGGGCTGTGTTCGAATTCGCGTTCGGCTTCGCGCCGCGCTTCGGGCGGGTTGCCGAAAGCGTCCGCCGGATCGTCGTGGCGTTCCGTCATCACGCTTTGGTGCCGGCGGCTTTCCTCGATCGCCTGCACCGTTTCGGGGGCGAGTTCGACATGCGTCAAAAACTGCGTGATTTGTTCGCGCATGTTGCCCAGCATGTCGCCGAACAGGTAGAACGCCTCTTTTTTATATTCGTTCAAGGGATCTTTCTGACCGTAGGCGCGCAGTCCGATCGTCGTGCGCAGGTAATCCAGCACCTGCAAATGTTCTTTCCATACCTGATCCAGAATTTGCAGCGTGACGTTTTTTTCGATCATGTTCATCAGACCGTCGCCGAAATCGCGGCGTTTGCGCGCCATCAGCGCGTCGGCTTCCGATTGCAGGCGTTCGGTCAGTTCGCGCGTGCCGATTCCGTCGGACACCCAAGCGCCGATCGGCAGACGCAATCCCAGAATCCTGTCGGCGTCCTCCGTCAGAGCCTTGACGTTCCAGTCTTCGACGGCGGCGTCTTCGGGCGTGTAGGTTTCGGTCATCGCCGCGATGATTTCGTCGCGCATGTCCTTGATCGTGTCGGTGATCGTTTCCGCGGTCATCAGTTCCTTGCGCTGGTCGTAAATGACTTTGCGCTGGTCGTTCATGACGTTGTCGTATTTCAGCAGGTTTTTGCGAATGTCAAAGTTGCGGGCTTCGACCTTTTCCTGCGATTTTTTCAGCGTTTTCGAAATCCACGGGCTGGAAATGACGTCTGTGTCCTCCAATCCGCCCAGCGGTTTCAAAAAGCGTTCGATTCTGTCCGCGCCGAAAATGCGCAGCAGATCGTCTTGCAGGCATAAAAAGAATTTCGACGCGCCGGGGTCGCCCTGACGTCCCGAACGTCCGCGCAGCTGGTTGTCGATGCGGCGGCTTTCGTGGCGTTCCGTGCCGATGACGTACAAACCGCCGGCTTTCATCGCGATTTCGCGACCTTCGTCGATTTCCTTTTTGATTTGCGCGGTGCGGCGTTCGCGTTCGGCGGGATCCGTCACGCCGGCAAGCTCTTGTTCGACGCGCATTTCCAAATTGCCGCCCAGCTGAATGTCGGTGCCGCGCCCCGCCATGTTCGTGGCGATCGTGATCGCGCCGGGCATGCCCGCCTGAGCGATGATGTACGCTTCCTGTTCGTGGTGGCGCGCGTTCAGGACGTTGAATTTCAGTTTCGTTTCCCGACGCAGGCGTTCCGCCAGCTGTTCCGATTTTTCAATCGACGTCGTGCCGACCAGAACGGGCTGTCTGCGGGCGGCGCATTCCTTGATCAGTTCGATGACGGCTTTCAGCTTCTGGTCTTCCTTCCAGTAGATTTCGTCCTGATGATCGATGCGGATACAGGGCTTGTTCGTCGGAATGTCGATGACTTCCAGCCCGTAGATTTCGGCAAATTCGGCGGCTTCGGTCATCGCGGTGCCCGTCATGCCCGCCAGTTTCGGGTACAGGCGGAAATAGTTTTGGAACGTGATCGACGCCAGCGTCTGGTTTTCCGGCTGGATTTTGACGCGTTCTTTGGCTTCCAAAGCCTGGTGCAGTCCGTCGGAATAGCGGCGTCCCTCCATCATGCGTCCGGTAAATTCGTCAATGATGACGACCTGTCCGTTGCGCACGATGTAATCGACGTCGCGCTGGAACATTTTATGCGCTTTCAACGCCTGATCGACATAGTGAATGACGGGCGCGTTCACGGCGTCGTACATGGCGCCGGTGATCAGACCGGCTTCCCGCAGCAGCTCTTCCATGTAAAGCGTGCCGCTTTCGGTCAGGGAAACGGTGCGCTGTTTTTCGTCCTTTTCGTAATGTTCGGGTTTCAGCTTGGGGATCAAAGCGTCGACCTGAACGTATTTTTCTGACGAATCCTCGGCTTGACCGGAAATGATCAGCGGCGTTCTGGCTTCGTCGATCAGAATGGAGTCCACTTCGTCGACGATGGCGTAGTTGAACGGACGCTGAACCATGTCGTCGATCGAAAATTTCATGTTGTCGCGCAGATAGTCGAACCCGAATTCGTTGTTCGTCCCGTAAGTGATGTCGCAGGCGTAGGCGGCGCGGCGTTCCTCGTCCGACATGTCGTGCAGGATCGACCCGACCGTCATGCCCAGAAAACGGTAGATGCGCCCCATCCATTCTGTGTCGCGTTTCGCCAGATAGTCGTTCACGGTGACGACGTGGACGCCTTTGCCCGTCAGCGCGTTCAGATAGACCGCCAGCGTCGCGACCAGCGTTTTGCCTTCGCCCGTGCGCATTTCGGCGATCTGTCCGCGGTGCAGGACGATGCCGCCGATCAGCTGGACGTCGAAATGGCGCAGTCCGATGGTTCTTTTCGACGCTTCGCGCACGACGGCGAACGCTTCGGGCAAGACGTCGTCCAGCGTTTCCCCGTCCGCCAGCCGTTTTTTCAGCGCGGGCGTTTTGTTTTTCAGCTCTTCGTCGGACAAAGCCGAAATTTCGGGTTCCAAAGCGTTGATTTTGGCGACCGTTTTTTGCAGGCTTTTGACGTATCTGTCGTTCGCGCTGCCGAAGATTTTGCGCATCAAAGAACCGATCATCGTGAAAGAATCCTTTATATATAAAAGTGAAAATCAAACAAGTTAAGCCCACATCGCCCGCCGTGTCAATCATTCCGTGCCGCGCCCGTCCAAAAAGATGCTTTCCGCCCGCCGTTTCGGAAATTTAGTTTTACGCGCGCCCGAAAAATGGTATGATGCCGGCTGATATTTGAAACAACTTTGAAAGGTTCCATTCATGTCAATGAAAGCTATCACGACGGCTTTGATCGCCCTGTGCGTCGCCATGCCCGCGCAGGCGGCTAAAAGCAAAGCCAAAGACGTCACGACGGATCTGGTCGTCGCGACGGTCGACGGCGACAAGATCACCATCGGCGAAGTCGAAGCCGTGCGCGCCGCCAACCCGCAGCTTGAAAGTCTGCCGCTGGAAAGCGTGTACGAAGCCCTGTTGGACAATATGATCGACCTCGACATCGTCACCGCCGCCGCCCGCGCCGCCAAAGTGCAGGATTCCGACGAATTTAAAAAAACGATGCGCGACGTCGAAAAATCCATGCTGGCGCGGTTCTATCTGGAACGTCTGGCGAAACGGGAACAGACCAAGGAAAATCTGGAGGCTTTGTACGCCAAATACAAAAAGGACAATCCCCCGCAGGAGGAAATGTCCGCCGCCCATATCTTGCTGAAAACGGAAAAAGAAGCTTTGGACGTGATCAAACAGCTGGAAAAAGGCGCCGATTTCGCCCAGCTCGCCAACGAAAAATCCATCAATAAAATCGAAGGCGGGGAATTGGGATATTTCTCGCGCGAAGTGATGGTGCCCGAATTTTCCGAAGCGGCTTTCGCCATGAAAGAGGGCGAAATTTCCAAAAAGCCTGTCAAAACGAAATTCGGCTATCACGTGATCAAAGCCGGTCCGCGCCGCTTGGCCGAGCCGCCCAAATACGAAGAGGTCGAAAAAGAGCTGATGCAGGCGCAGGCGGCGAAAACCGTCGAAGAAGCCATGACGAAGATGCGCAAAAAAGCGAAAATCGTCAAAACGCCCGTCAAATTTGAAAACGGCAAAGTCGTCGCGAAATAAACGGCGCGATTCGCCGCGGTCAAACTCCCCTTCGTCTTGCGGCGAAGGGGAGTTTTGCGATTTAAACGACACAAACCCGAAATAGCGGCTGAAAATGATTCCGAAACTGGATAGCGGCGCGGCGGTCCGTTGACGGTGTCGACGATGCGAATAAAATCGAAACTGCGAGCGGAGCGAAGCAGTCCACTGGTAGAATCAGCGGACTGAATCCTAACAGTCAGAGTTGGACTGTGCGGCTGGCTCACTTGGATTGCCGCGTCGCTGACGCTCCTCGCAATTGTTAGAAAGAAATATGTTAAAAGAGAGGAGAAAAGGATC
>ERZ808286.150-NODE-150-length-55322-cov-4.100892_pt1 | contig 55322 bp, 51 predicted proteins | sample MGYA00521276_ERZ808286 | MGnify/ENA primary metagenome ERZ808286 (study PRJEB31516, sample SAMN03275607) | gut metagenome | biome: mammalia-associated habitat; material: feces | host: Papio cynocephalus | place: Kenya | collected 2012-08-01 ... | reverse complement strand
CATTTCGGCAATATGATCGGTAGCTGCCGGATAGACTGCTGCGGGTTCAATATTTAATGTTTTGAGATCTGCGAAAAAAGCGTCGATGTAGGGTTTTGTATAAACTTTTAGGGGCAACCCGGCAGCACGGGAACCCCGAATAGTCTTATCGTCCACATCCGTCAGATTCATTACCTGTGTAACATGATAACCGGCGAATTCCAAGACGCGTCGTAAAAAGTCTTCGAAAAGATATGCCCGAAAATTACCAATATGCGCAAAGTTATAGACTGTCGGGCCACACGTATACATTCCCACTTCGTTGGGCTTCAATGTCTGAAATGGCTCCAATCGCCGGGAAAGGGAGTTGAAAAAGTGCAACGTCATGCGCGAACCTCTCTTCTAGTCAGAGGGTCAGTATAACAAAAATCGGGGTTATGTGTTGTTGGTATTCACTGAATACAAACTGACCGACGGGATACAGCAAGATGGAAATAAGGGAGTAAAAGTGTCCAGTCGAGATACAGGAATTGCGATTGTGAATGAGAGTTTAGGTATGATGTGGCTGCGCTTAGGGATCGTTTGAACGTGTTGGCTCGGCATAGTTCTGAATCGGCTTTGGGTGAGACTTGTTGCGTTCCGATTTCAATACAAGGTCGAGGCTTGGAGCGATGTATCCGGCCAGCTTACTGATGGGGGCAGGGGCAGGCAGGTTCCAGACGAAGCCGATAGAGCCGAGCTTGCGGGAGACCATCGCCTCGGGACAGCACTTGCGGTTTTTGGGTCAGGTGGACAAAATCAATCGCTTGCAAACTCGGGACTATCCTTACCCAATTGTTTCATTGTAAATCTCCTGGAACCCGTGCAGTCTTGAATCCGGGGCGGCTTCATGTCACAGTCGGGGCGGGTTTGTCTTAAACTTGGGGCGCGGGTTGGGGGGATACAACTGTATTCATGGAAGAAGCGGAGATCCAGATGTTGAGATGTGGGTGTGAGGATGGGGATGTTTTTATGTTACTATATTGGTATGCGATGTGGGCAGACGCTAGTTGAGTATATTCTGGTGCTGGTGTTGCTGTTGGGTGCGGCGGCAGCGGCGGGATGGGTTGTTCGGGCGGTGCGTGTGCAATCGGCTCGGACTAGTCTACTGCTGGGTTCAGATTTTCCATGAAGGTTACAGAGGAGTTACGGTATGAATATTTCGAAGCGTAAACAGGGACAGACAATGGTGGAGTACATCATCATTGTGGTGTTGATTGCTATCACGCTGTTGGCGTTGGTGGGGCTGTTTGGAAAGGCCATTGCAAAGAAGTTTTCGGGGGCGACGTCTGCTCTGGATGAGGATGTCGGTTCGGAGGCTCAGAATGCTTATCAGGATTTGGGTGATGGCACGGAAACCCTGAAGAAACTGGATGAGAGCGGGAATCTTTAAGATTGGCCGGGCGCCGCGGCATGGGCAGGCGATGGTGGAGAGTCTGTTGGTTCTGCTCGTGCTGTTGGCGGCATTTTTCTTTTTTTACGATTTTGCGGTGGCCTCGGCATCGCGGTTGTTGTTGTGTAATGGCGCTGCGCGTGCGGCGCGTGCAGATGCGGTGGGGTTCAATTCGTTTCATCGGCTGAAGTCTTTACGGGTTGGTATGATTCCGGTATCGGGGAAGCGGCTGGTTCCGGATGGGGGGCGTTCAGTGGTGGGCGGCGGCGTGGGAGAGTTGGCGTTGGTGCGAACCTATCTGCAGAGTGAAACGGAACCGGATGCGAGAGGAATTTTGGATTATGAGCGGTGGTCTGGGTTGTCGCATCAGGTGCGCAGATCGGGGGGAAGTTCGAGGGTGGAGGCGGTTTTTGATGTACCAAGGGGATTGCCGTGGCGGTTGGGAGCGTTGGTTGGCGTGGTGCCGGTTGGGGAGCTTCAGCGATTACGGGCGTGGTGGGAGATCGAGGATCATGCTTCGCTCTATTTGATCCGCACAGGTGGGGAGGAGTGAGGGGAGATATGAGGCGGAAGAAGGGTTCGGAGCTTGGCCAGGCGGTGGTGTTGCTGCTGGCTGTAGTGGTGGCCATGGCGGCACTTGCACTGTGGGTGACGACGATTCAGGGATTTGTGATGACGCGACTGCGTACGCAGGATGGGGGTGATGCGGCTGCGTTGGCGGCGGCGCGTTGGCAGGCGGCGGGATTGAATCTGTGTGGGGAGCTGAATTTGATTCAGGCGTATATGCTGGCAGATTCAGAGGATAACCTGGCGGCGGCTCAGGCGCTGCATGAATTGCGTCAACGGGTTCAACTGACGGCACCGCTGCTGGGGTTTTTGTCAGCTCAACGTGTAGCTGCGGCGAATGGAATGGAAGAGATTCCAGAGGCGGCGGATTATTTACGCGAACTGCGGGAGACAGTGATGCCGTTGGGGCTTTATGAGGGGGCGGAGGCGGATTTGCAGGAGCTGTTGGGGATGTTGTTACAGGAACCTATTACTGCATTCCCGTTAACGCCGCCGGTGGATCAAAGTGTGTTTCCAACGTGGTTGGTGGAGCAGGATTTTTACGAGGCGGTGTTAGGGCGGGATTGGTGCTGGTTCTGGTTTCATGCATATGGATTTCTTCAGCATTATCGGGGGTATCGAGACTTCGGGCGTGTGCCAGAGCTGAATACGGAACCGTTTTTTGGTTTACGGTTGGGGGAGCGAGAGGCTTCGTTTGAGGTGTTGGGGCTGGAAGCGGAGATGTCGAGCCAGTTGGTGGAGCTTGGGCATCCGGGCGTGCCACCGAAGCCTGCGGAAGAATCGGGCGCACCGGCGGTGTATGAGCGGGAGGCGGAAGCTGTTGTGGTGGATGGTGAGGAAAAGCGGGTTTCGTGGACAACGTTTAATGGTAAGTGGGGGGAATGGAAGGCCATGCAGGCGGATGAATTGCCGCTTGGGGGGATGTTGCGCAAGCAGTATAATTATGAGGGCGCTAGTGTGGTGGTTGGTGTGCAACGTGAGGGTGCTACATGGATGGCTGCGGCGAAGGCTTTTGGATCGGTTGCGGGGGAAAATCCAACGTCGTATGATGTGGTGCTTGGGGGGTTTGATGCAGTGCGGCTGATCCCGATTGATGCAGCAGACGCGGGAATTCGGGGGCTTGACTTTGCATGGTTGCGGCATGTGCGCCACCATGTTCGGGATTATGCGCTTCGAGGGGTGACGGCAGAGGGGTGCCGGTATTGTAGGGCGTTACGGTTGTGGGATCAGGCGGCATTTCGTGCGGAGGCGACGGCATGGTTGGCGCTTTATGGGAGCACGTGCCGCAGACCTAGACCCGGGCGCGGAGATTCGGGTGGTTCACATTATGGGCACTGAGTGTTCTGCGGGGACGTTTTTTGTGGTACACTGCGGCGGACTGTCACTTTTTTGGAGATTTGTATGACTGCTGTCTCTTCTGAAATTGCTTATGGCTCGGATGTCTTTAATGAACGAGCCATGCGAGAATATCTGGCTAAGGATACGGTAGAGGCACTGCTGCATACGATGAATGACCGTGTTCCGTTGGATCCCTCTATAGCCAACGAGGTTGCTCATGCATTGAAGCAGTGGGGAATGGCGCGCGGGGCGACTCATTTTACGCACTGGTTTCAACCGTTGACGGGGAGTACGGCAGAGAAGCATGACGCCTTCTTCGAGCCTGTAGGGATGGCGGAGACGATTGCGCGTTTTTCGGGAAAGAATTTGATTATGGGAGAGCCGGATGCATCAAGTTTCCCTTCCGGCGGTTTGCGTTGTACATTTGAAGCGCGCGGATATACGGCATGGGATGTTACCAGTCCGGTGTTCATTAAACGCCATGCTAATGGGGCAACGCTGTGCATTCCCACGGTCTTTTGTTCTTATACTGGAGAGGTGTTGGATAAGAAGACGCCGCTGCTACGTTCCATGCAGGCGATGGATCGTGCGGTGCGAAAGTTGATGGCGTGTTTTGGTGAAGCGGAGGGGCATGCTTCGATCACGCTGGGGGCGGAACAGGAATATTTCCTTGTGGATAAAGCGTTATGGCTGAAAAGACCGGATTTGGTGCAGTGCGGTAGGACGCTTTTTGGGGCTCCGCCGGCGCGGGATCAGCAACTTGAAGATCATTATTTTGGTTCCATTAAACCACGTGTGTTGGCATTTATGGAGGAAGTGGAACGGGAACTCTGGCGGCTGGGCATTCCGGCAAAGACGCGGCATAATGAGACGGCACCCGCGCAGTTTGAGATGGCTCCCATGTTTGAGGAACTCAATCTTGCGGTTGACCATAATATGTTGATAATGGAGACATTGCGGAATGTGGCAGATCGGTATGGCTTGGTTTGTCTACTGCACGAGAAGCCCTTTGCCGGGGTGAATGGTTCTGGGAAGCACAATAACTGGTCGGTGGCGTATCGGGGGCGAAATCTGTTGGAGCCCGGGGATAATCCGCAGCAGAATGCAATTTTTCTGGCGGTGTTGGCATCGATTATCCGGGCGGTAGATCTTCACGCGGATATTTTGCGTGCATCCACAGCTTTTCTTGGAAATGATTGCCGGTTGGGGGCACTCGAGGCGCCGCCGGCGATTATCTCAATCTTTTTGGGCGATGATTTGATGGAGGTGATCCAGCGTATTGAGCAGGGAACGAATGCGGACAAGACGCCGGGGAAGAAACCGAAGCTGCGGATTGGGGTGGATACGTTGCCACCTATTCCACGGGATGCGACAGATCGGAATCGAACATCGCCTTTTGCATTTACCGGGAACAAATTTGAGTTCCGTGCGCCGGGATCTTCGCAGAACTGTTCGAGTGTTTGCATGGTGCTGAATACAATCGTTGCAGAGTCCATGGAAGTGCTTGCGGATGCGATTGCTAAACTGCCGAGACACCGATTTCATGAGGGTCTTGAAAAGGTTATCCGCGCGGTTATCAAGGATCATCGCCGTATTTTGTTCAATGGGGATGGGTATTCAGAGGCGTGGGTGCAGGAGGCTAAACGCCGGGGACTTCCGAATCTAAGAACCACGCCGGAAGCGTTAGCGCGGCAAATCGTTCCGGAGAATCTTGAGCTTTTTGCAAAAAGTGGGGTGCTTTTGCCGACGGAATTGCATTCTCGTCATGATGTTTTCCTAGCAGAGTATGACCGCCGTGTTCGTCTTGAGGGACAGGTGGCTTTGGAGATTGCTCAGGGGATGATTATGCCGGCTGTTTCAGCCGAATTGCATGAACAAGCCTCCTTGTTGCGGGACTTGCAGGTTGTTGGAGCATCGTCCGGAATTCATCGTGTACAGGTTTCGGTGAATGTGCTTGGGCAGGCATTGGAGCAGGTTGGGGATGCATGCGAGAAACTAAGGGATGCATTATCTGCGGGGTCTGAGGCGATTCGGAGTGCCATGGAGGAGTTACGTTCATTGGTAGATGCTTTGGAGCAGCAGATTGCCGATGTCCGGTGGCCGTTGCCGAAATATCGGGATCTACTCGCTTTGTACTAAAGGTGTATAAGGAGAAGCATCTGAGTCTCCTTGATTTTTGATTTTATCGTTTTCGAAGTAACGTTTACGGGGCGGAAGAGGTGAATACCCATTGTGTGGGACAGGCCTCTCTTAGGGCGTTGGCAAATGGCAGTAAATCGCCAACGGTAACGTTGGGGCCGGCATAGAAGAAAACAACATAGACTTTTCCGTGATTGACATCTACTCGCCTCATGATCTCAAGGATTGTGCTGGGGGTTACTCCCGGGTAACATTTTCGAGTCAAAGCCGGATCGTTTCCCTCACCGGACCAATCTTCAAGGATTTGACAAAGGGTAGCCTCCAACACGTTCCCGGAAGTCTTATCGCGGCTTAATTCTACTTCCCAAGGTTGAAAAATACGTTTCTCACGCTCTTTCCATGCTGTAGTTGGTAAAAATGCCCGAATGGGTAGGGGATTAGAAGTAGAAACGGTGAGTGTAAATCCACCCTGTACTTCTAACGTTACTAACAGTTTGGCTAATGGCACACAGGCCCGAAGTGGCAGTGAAGGATCTAATAAGACATCCAGAAAGACGTCTCGCGGATCGTCACATAACGCTTTAAGTTCGGTTAGAAGGCTGTCAGGTTTTTCAAGAGATGCAGAAGTAACATGAATTTGTTTATGGAAAACGCGAGCCATACCTTTTGGCAATCGTTCCCATTTTAGTGCCACGATGACCGGTTCACCACCAGGTCGTTCCGTTGTGGCACGGAACAATCCATACGTGGCTCCTTTTTCTGCGGCGAATGGAAGGCCGAAGATTGCCTTGGCACCTGAATACGTAGCGATGATGGCTGCGGGCATTTGGTTGTCTGGCACTTGCTTTCCAATATAGGGGAAGCCTCGGGAAAAAAGTGCTTGTGCGGGTGTAGAACAGTTGTCTGAAATGTCGGCTGTTAGAGGGTGAAAAACCGGATCATTCAACCCTTTCAATGTGATGGTAAAACGTTCGCCTTGAGCCATAGGGTTGCCTCGGAGCAGTTGTTCTGGTGAACCTCTAGGAACACCTAATGCTTCCACGGCACGGGCAACTGTGGACGGAGAATCCCATGCAATGACAAGGCCTTCGTAGGCTCGATCACTCAGGTTCCCGAGTAAAACGAATTCCACCTCGTAGGACTTTCCAAGCCCAGTCCATTCCGCTAACAGATAAACGGTGCCCTGGTTTTTACTATAGACACAGGTTGGGGAGACAGGTACGCAATCTTCTGGTAAGCCAGTACGCCAAGCGGCCTTTGCTTCTGGGTGTTTGAACATATAGGCGCTCGGGCTAGCAGAAGTCTTCGGCGCGGTTGTTTCTGCAAATCCAACACCAAGCACTAAGGTTACGAGGAGACTTAAAAGACAATGTTTCATATGCGGCTTCCCAATGCTGAACGGTAGGAAATGACAACGTGAAAGGCTTCTTGTTGTGTCATACCGGAAGCAACAAGTGTACGCCATGCATGAATATCTTCTAGTGTTAATCGGATCCCCCTTGCGACTTCCACGATTGCACAAATCTCTGCAGGAGGGGCATCCTGCGGTATAACAGGGAACCTCTTGGGTGGATTGTCTTTAGAAGTCAAAAACCACGCTAACCCGAACGCCGCGGCTATTAAGACGATAACCTGGCAACAATACAACAAGACGAATCGGGGCATTAATGTGCTTCCTTTAACAACGCAAGCAACAATCGAGCCGATTGATTCGCTGCACGTTCCAGAAAATCATCATACGTGATAGGTGTTGTGTCATCGGCGCAATCGCTCATGGTACGGATAACGAGGCAGGGCTTATTAGCCGCATAAGCAACATGTGCTACGGCAGCTCCCTCCATTTCCACACAATCCGGATGGCAGGTTTTTATAATACGGGTGCGGGTTGCATGGTCGGTTACGTATTGATCTCCAGTGGCGATACGTCCCTCTCTCCATGCACCCTGCAAAACACCTGGTTGGGCACAGGCTTGGCGGCACCATGCAAGCAACGTATCATCAGCTTGAAAGATCGCACGTTTGGGAAAGTACTTTAACATAACAGGGTCTTGGTCGTGGAAACACAGTTCTCGAGATACGACCACATCTAACGTCTTCAGTCCATCCCCAACGGCGCCGGCGATCCCAACATGAATCACATAGTCACAACCACCAACAAAACATAACCACGTTGCACAGGCAGCGGCATTTACTTTTCCAACACCGCAACACGCCAGAATCACTCGTTTTCCACACAATTGCCCAAAGTGGAATGTTGTCCCAAGCGCCGTAACAGTACGAACCACAGACATTTGGGCAAGTAACAAGGCGATTTCCTGATCTAGCGCTCCCAAAATCCCCCAGGTATTTCCTACATCCATTCGAGTCTCCACGTTGCTGTGTATTTCGTCTTCCGTTTGCTGAACAACTAAACGCTATAATCGGAGTGGGAGTATATCAAACTTCACTTAATATAAAAATGTGTTCCCCGGAGGGAACCTCTGGGGAACACATTTTGAACGGCATGTGAGCATTCGCTTACATCATACCGCCCATTCCGCCATCAGGCATTGCCGGAGCGGGAGCCTTAGGCTCAGGGATCTCGGTGATCATGCACTCAGTCGTGAGCAGAAGCCCGGCGATTGATGCGGCATTCTGCAATGCGGAACGCGTAACTTTGGCAGGATCCAACACGCCGGCCTTGACCAGGTCAACAAATTCGCCAGTTGCTACGTTGTAACCCGTGTTACCTTGCGCGCCCTTGACCTTTTCAACGATCAATGCGGCTTCCAAGCCTGCATTCTGAACCAACTGACGAAGCGGAGCTTCCATGGCACGCCCGAGAATCTCCGCGCCAATCTTCTCATCACCAGAGAGCTTCTTGGCACACTTCTCAACCGCGTTCTGGCACCGGAGTAACGCTACGCCGCCGCCGGCAACGATACCTTCTTCTACCGCAGCGCGGGTAGCGTGAAGTGCATCATCCACGCGGTCTTTCTTCTCCTTCATGGCCGCTTCCGTCTGCGCACCAACCTTGATGACAGCTACGCCGCCAGCCAGTTTAGCCAGACGCTCCTGGAGTTTCTCGCGGTCGTAATCGGAGGTGGTGGTTTCAATCTGGTGTTTGATTTCTGCCACGCGCCCCTGAATGTCGGAGCTTTTTCCGGCGCCTTCCACGATGGTGGTGTTTTCCTTGTCCACCGTAACGCGTTTGGCCTTTCCAAGCTGTTCGAGGGTGACCGACTCCAACTTGATGCCGAGATCTTCGGAAATGACCTGGCCACCTGTAAGGATGGCAATGTCTTTAAGCATTTCCTTGCGGCGATCGCCAAAACCAGGCGCCTTCACAGCACAGATATGCAGTGTTCCGCGGAGTTTGTTTACAACCAATGTGGCCAGAGCCTCGCCTTCCACATCCTCGGCGATGATCAGCAGTGGACGCCCGCTCTTAGCCACACCCTGAAGGATCGGAAGCATATCGTTGAGGTTTGAGATTTTCTTCTCGTAGATCAGGATATAAGGGTTGTCGAGCACACATTCCATGCTCTCTGCTGCCGTCACAAAGTAAGGGCTCAGATATCCCTTATCGAATTGCATCCCTTCAACCACGTCAGAGGTGGTTTCCGTGGTCTTGCCGTCCTCAACGGTAATGGTGCCGTCTTTGCCAACCTTGTCCATGGCATCGGCGATGATTGTACCGATTTCTGTGTCGCCATTGGCAGAGATGGTAGCAACCTGTGCAATCTCATCGGAGGTGGAAACTTTCTTTGCCAACGAGGCAATGGCCTCAACGGCTGCAGCAGCAGCCTTGTCAATGCCGCGCTTAATAGCCTGCGGGTTCGCTCCGGCCGTTACATTCTTCAACCCCTCGCGATAAATCGCCTCGCCGAGAATTGTTGCGGTTGTGGTGCCATCGCCCGCTACATCGTTAGTCTTGGAGGCGACCTCACGAACCATTTGTGCACCCATGTTCTCGAAGGGGTCAGGCAACTCGATTTCCTTCGCCACAGTTACACCGTCCTTGGTGATTTGCGGAGAACCAAACTTTTTGTCGATGATCACATTTCGACCAGATGGCCCCAACGTCGTGGCAACCGCCTTGGCTAACTTGCTGACGCCATTCAGAATGGCCTGACGGGCATCACCCTCATACTTCATCTGTTTTGCTGACATAACTTAAATCCTTTCTGCTTGTTTAACCGATAATACCGAGGAGGTCTTCCGACCGGACGATCTGGTAGACCGTGTCGTTGAACTTCACTTCGGTTCCGCCATACTTTGGTAACAACACCGTGTCTCCGGGTTTTACGTCAAATGGAACTTCCTTGCCATCTTTGTCGCGCTTTACGCCGACGGCGATGACCGTACCTTCCATTGGTTTCTCTTTCGCTGTGTCAGGGATGATAATCCCCCCACGCGTTACTTCTTTTTCTTCCTTGGGCTGGACGAGCACGCGGTCGCCGAGCGGACGGATATTTGGTGTAGACATGGTTTTTTCCTTTCTTCTGAAATGGGCGCGGAACCCGGGGGAACCGTTATATTCGGTTCCCCCGCTCCGCAACGGTTTTAGTTCATCTTGAAATCGGCATCAACAACATCATCGTCACCCGATTTCTTCTGTTCTTCTGAGGGCTGTTCCTGCTGGGTCTCGGCCGACGCCCCTGCCGCAGCATCCGCACCAGGCTGTTGATACATTGCCGAGCCGGCACCCTGGAGCTCCTGCATGAGGGCATCCTGCTTGGCTTTGATCGCCGCAGTATCGGTCCCCTTCAGCGCCTCCTTCAGGTCGCTGACAGCGGCCTCAACTTTGCTCTTGGTTTCGGCGGGGAGTTTGTCGCCATTATCCTTAAGCATCTTTTCTGCCTGATAAGCCACCTGTTCAGCTTGGTTACGGCTTTCAACAGCAGACTTACGCTCCTCATCTTCTTTAGCATAACGCTCAGCATCTTGGCGCATCTTTTCGATTTCCTCTTTGGAGAGGCCGGAAGATGCGGTAATGGTGATTTTCTGCTCTTTACCAGTACCTTTATCCTTCGCCGTTACGTTTAAAATACCGTTCGGGTCGATATCAAAAGTTACCTCAATCTGCGGCACGCCACGCGGCGCCGGAGGAATACCCTCCAAGTTGAACCGTCCCAGCAGTTTGTTGTCTGCTGCCATCTTACGTTCACCCTGATAAATCTTGATTTCCACGCCAGGCTGGTTGTCTACCGCCGTTGAGAAAACTTCAGACTTCTTGCAAGGGATGGTGGTGTTGCGGTCAATCAATGGCGTTGCCACACCCCCAAGTGTTTCAATGGAAAGGGTCAACGGCGTTACATCCAGCAACAGAACGTCTTTCACATCGCCCTTTAAGATGCCGCCTTGAATAGCTGCACCCATGGCCACGACTTCATCCGGGTTCACACCCTTGTGTGGCTCTTTACCAAAGATTTCCTTTGCCTTCTCCTGCAACTTGGGCATACGGGTTTGTCCACCAACGAGAACGACCTCATCCACCGCGCTTACACCCGCATCATGCATACACTTACGGCAAGGCTCAACGGTACGCTCAACCAAGGGGTCTGCCAATTGTTCCAATTTGGCACGCGTCAGCTGGACGTTCAGGTGCTTGGGGCCGGTAGCATCCATGGTGATAAAGGGAAGATTGATATCGCTCGTCTGGGCAGACGAAAGTTCAATTTTGGCCTTTTCCGCGGCTTCCTTCACGCGCTGAATGGCTTGTGTGTCTTTGGTGAGGTCAATCCCAGTCTGGCTCTTGAATTCCTCAAAGAGCCAAGTCATCACAGCCTGATCCACGTCATCGCCGCCAAGTTGTGTATCACCATTCGTGGCCTTTACCTCGAAGACGCCATCGCCGATATCCAAGATGGAGATATCAAACGTACCGCCGCCGAAGTCATAAACCGCGATTTTCTCGTCTTTCTTTTTATCCAATCCGTAGGCCAGCGAAGCGGCAGTCGGCTCATTGATGATCCGGAGCACTTCCAATCCAGCGATTTTACCGGCATCCTTCGTGGCCTGACGCTGAGAGTCATTAAAGTAGGCCGGCACCGTAATGATGGCTTGCGTTACGGGCTCGCCCAACCGCATCTCCGCATCAGCCTTCAGTTTGGCCAGAATCATGGCTGAGATCTCCGGAGGGGAGAACGTTTTATCTCCCACCTTAATGGCGGCATCGCCATTGGCCGCACGTACGACTTCATACGGCACCATCGCGATCTCTTTCTGCATCTCATCAAATTTACGCCCCATGAAACGCTTCACGGAGTAGATCGTCCCCTTCGGGTTCATAACTGCCTGCCGTTTGGCCGGCAAACCAACCAAGCGCTCACCGCTGGCCGTAAAAGCCACGATCGAAGGTGTCGTGCGCTGTCCTTCCGCATTCTCCAATACGCGCGCCTCTCCGCCTTCCATCACAGCCATGCATGAGTTGGTTGTACCCAAGTCAATACCAAGAATCTTACTCATAAGTTGTTTCCTTTCATCGCGGGGTTACCGCGTTCATTCGTCCTTTGTTGCAAGCGCTGTGCCAAAGGTTAAGATTGGACTGAACATAAGGGGTTTTGAGGGATGTGTGCCACAGGGTGTGCCACATCCGATGTCTATGTGGCACACTCTGCCATGTCAAGTATACTGTCTTCTCATGTGGTCTAGGGGAAATAGTGGTCAAGAGAGTGTTTGTGATATTTCCGTGTTGGTGTCGCCACAAAGTTGGGGCGGGTTGTGTGTGTGCCCGGGGCGGCTTTGCCTTCGATCTGCCCCGGGTTTACGTGAGTACTACTCCGCGAAATGACAGAAGAGGAGATGTGTACATGCAGAGAAGACATGTACAAAAGAAAACACGTCTTCTTTTATTGGAAAAGTGAACGGACGGGAAAACTTTGGTATAATCCCGAACACATTTGCGTTGATTTGGAAGTTCCTCCAGCTTGCGGACGCAAATGAGTTGGTTCACTGCACGCTAAAAGGAGGTCTGCGGGGTTTCCCGAATGCGTGGCGGTGCATGAGAAAGTCATGTGCCGCCGAGTTCTATTAAAAGGGGGATTCGCAGCCGGAAAGGACAGAATGAGTAAACTGAATGCTCGCCATATTTACACCTCCGAATCGGTTTCGGAGGGGCATCCAGACAAAGTGGCTGATGCTATTTCTGACGCGGTATTGGATGCTTGCTTGGCGTTGGATGATCGGGCGCATGTGGCTTGTGAAACGGCCTGCGGGAAAAATTTAGTCGTTAATCTGGGCGAGATCACATGTCGCGGGTTTGAAGCATTGAATACGAAACAGATCGCCCAACAGGTGATCCAGCGCATTGGTTATGATGACCCGGCTGAAGGATTTTGTTATCAGGACTTTACGTATGTGAATAACCTGCATGCGCAGTCGCCCGATATTAATCAGGGGGTTGATCGGGAGGATCCGGAGGCGCAAGGTGCGGGTGATCAGGGCATGATGTTCGGATATGCCACGGATGAAACGCCAGAGATGTTGCCCCTGCCTTTGGTGTGCTCTCATCGGATTCTTCGACGCTTGGCCTCGTTGCGCCACAGCGGGGAAATTGCCTGGCTGCGCCCGGATTCCAAGGCGCAGGTGTCCGTTTTGTATGATGCTGGGCGTCCACAGGCAATCACCTCCGTTGTTTGTTCGCACCAAACCCGGGATGTGGATGACGCGCGAATACATTCAACGTTGGAGGCAGTTGTTCGCGAAACACTTTCCGATACCGGATTGATCTCGAACAGAACGGCTTTCTACATCAACCCTACAGGGCGGTTTGTAATTGGCGGGCCGGCGGGAGATTCCGGTGTGACGGGACGGAAAATTATTGTAGATTCTTATGGCGGCGTTGGGTCTCATGGTGGCGGTGCTTTCTCCGGGAAAGATCCGTCAAAAGTGGATCGTTCGGCGGCATATTATGCACGTTATGCGGCTAAGAATATCGTGGCGGCCGGGTTGGCCGCCAAGTGTGAGATTCAGGTGGCGTATGCTATTGGGGTGGCCAAACCCATGAGCATTAATGTGTCTACATATGGCACGGGGAAAGTTCCTGAAGAGCGGATTGCAGAGATGCTGCAGGCTGGTAAGCTTTTTGATTTCCGTCCATCCGCTATCATTCGGGAGTTGGATTTGACACATCCGAAGGGGTGGAGTTATTCCCAGAGTTGTACATACGGCCATTTTGGTCGGCCAAATGTGCCGTGGGAGCGCACCAATCATGTGGAAGCGTTGCGCTCGATTTTTGGCGTGAACGTTTGAGGGCAGGCGTTATAAAATAAAGGCGAGTCCCGCGTTTGGGGGGCTCGCCTTTTCGTGGGGAGAAGGGGGTAGTCATAGGGTTTCATCGCGCGTGGCTGTGAGGGGGGCGGCCAGTGAACAACAGAGTAGCCAGGGAAGCATGGAGAAGAGAAGGAAGCGGTTAATTTCTTGTGTCAGAATAGCTTCGCCATCGATGACCCGCTGAATAGGGTTGAGTGTGACCAATGCGCGGAAAGGCTGTGCTACGGTATAGGCTACAGGTGCGCTGAAGCGACCCCAGCGGGTGGCCTGTTCATCGGCCACGGAGGTGGTGGGGGCGAGGGCAGCGGCGGTGAACGCCAGAAGAATTGCGGAGCCTGAAAAGAGGGTAACTGGAAGGGAAAGTGCGCATCCAAAGGCGGCGCCGAGGGCAACCATCATGGCTACTGTGGCCAGGAGAAGCAAACAGAGGTATGTTTGGTTTAGGATAGCTGAATAGCCGGGGAGCAGGAGTGCAAGATCTTCTCGTTCGCGGTAGAGAATACTTGCGGCATCGTGCGTATCGCGCCGGGTAAGTGTGAGGTGAAGGGGTTGGCTAGGGTGAGCAATCTGTTTTGGAAGAGGTAGTGAGAACCCCGTATCAAAGAGTGCATCAGGTCGGAATCGTTCGATTTTCCCATCGGCGAAGAGGGAGATATCCAGCGAGAGAGCTTCTTTAGCACCCATAAACGGAGTTCCGGAAAGGCGAAAGTCGAGAGAGCTTGGAGGACGTCCGTTGGGGATGGAAAAGGTATATGTGCGAGGTTCCTCCGGGCGGAGTTCGGTATAGCGGTTTCGTAGTTCTGTACGTACGGCGCGTGCCAATCGGCGTTCAGAGACGTTCTTGGGGAGGCGCTCAGTCTTACGCAGGTGATTCATTTCCTGCTGGGTAGCAAGTTCGAGATCTGGCAGATCGGGAGGGAGGCAAAAACGTCCAGGAGGCAAATTACGGAACAGGAGGAGTATCCACAGCAGGAAGATGGCAACGGAAAAAGGCGCTAAAGTGCCGAGGAAACGCCCCCACCAAAGCAACCACGGAGAAGCTGGTTTGGTGAAAAAGAGTGCGAGTCGATGACGATCGCGGTCAGCAGCATAGGCTAGGCCTCCGCTCCAGAGGCCAGAAATGAGAAGGATGCCCCATGCAAAACCAAGGGAACAGGCCGTCCAGGCGGCCGCGGTTTCGCCTTGGGTCGGGGCACAGAAGAAAAGAAGTAGGAGAACAAGACCTAGCGCCGTCAAAAGCGGCCCGCGCACAGCTCGCCGCCACCCGAGGGCAACTTCAGCTGCAAGGGGGCGAAGAAAGAAATGAGGGCGTGAGGTCATGGGGCGTCTCCCAGCCAATCTAGGCCGCCGGCAGCTTGAAGTGGGGGTATGTCGGCGGCATGATGGACGGTTTGCAGGAAAAAGGCCTCAAGAGATTCCTTCAGATCGCGAACGTATCCTTGCGCCTGGCATTCACCTTGATTAAGGATCAGAATACGATCACAACAGTCTTGCACATCGGCTAATAGGTGAGAAGACATCAAGACAGCGATGTTTCGGTTTTTGAGCTCGAGGAGTAGGTCTTTGACTTCGCGGGTGCCGATGGGGTCAAGCCCAGAGGTTGGTTCATCGAGAATGAGCAATTTGGGGGCATTGAGGAGTGCCTGTGCCAAACCTACGCGGCGCGCCATGCCTTTGGAGAAGGTGCCGACACGGCGGTTGGCGACCTGTTCCAATCCCACAAGGCGCAGAAGATCATGGATTCTACATTGCAGGGTGGGGCGATCCAGGCCGAACAACTGGCCGTAGTAGGTGAGCGTTTCCCGTGGTGTGAGGAAGGGATGAAGATAGGTGATTTCGGGGAGATAGCCAATTTGGGCATGGGCGCGGGAGGATGTTGGCATTTCTCCCAACACGCGGATCGTGCCACCATCAGGTCTCAAGAGTCCAAGCAACATGCGGATGGTGGTACTTTTCCCGGAACCGTTGGGGCCTAACAACCCGAATCGTTCGCCAGGGCGGACGAAGAAGGAGAGATCTTTGACTGCTTCAACGGTAGGTCGCCTCCAGAAGTCTCGAAAGGTTTTTCGAACGTGATCAAGCTCTAACAAATTCATGTTAAATCTCCCGCCAGTTGAGGCTAATACGGCCAAACCATAACAACAAGAGGGTAACACAGAAGGTTTGTGGTAAGAGACCCAAGAGGGTGTACAACGGGACAGAACCTCCTCGGGCGAGAAAGTCTAACGGAAGAAACGCGGCGCCTCCTAGGAAAAGGAGAGAGATTATTAGCCAACAGGCCGTGATGCCTGCTGTTACGCCAATGGGCAACCATACAACGGCAACATAGGCAAACGTGGTTAGCTGGAGTAGGTTGAGCCCAATGGCAAGTAATGCCGAGAGTACTCCCCAGTGAATGGCTGGTTGCACAATGACAAACCCCCACAGCGAAACGGGCAAAAGCAGTGTAGCGGTTAGTGCAAAGCGACCGTTGCGGAATCGGTTGTTCAAGGCTGCTGCCACGAGTACGAGTATCAGACCTCCTAATCCCTGAAGAATTCCTGAAACGTGGGCGTATGCACCGGTGGTGTGGTATTGGGGAGACCAAGCTTCTGCCAACAGAACGGCAGCTCCCTGAGTACAAAGTCCAAATGCAACGGCCGCCCATGCACCGCAGAGGTTCCCGAAAAACCAGATTTCACGGGAAAGGGGTTTTGTTAGTGCCAGTGTACAGGTCCCGTTTTGTAAGGTGTTTCGCAGGCGGCCAGCCGCTCCGATGGCGAGAATGAATCCAAGCATGAGTGCTGTCGCCAATCCGCAGTCGCGCGCTAATCGACCGTCTTCTGAAAACCGTTGAAATTGAAAAAGTGGCAGAACTAGCGTTCCGGCAACGGCGGATAACAACAAAAGAAAGGATGCCGGGTGCCCTAACGTCTCAATGGCGGAAAACCATAGAAGCGTCCAGAGTTTACGTGGAGAATCTTGCATGGGAGTAACGAGTATGAGGAGGTAGAGCCTTGCGGAAGTCTGAGCTAAGAGCCGGCTGGTACGACGGGTTCGGATTTCGCGTGTCGAACAGGTTTAGCGGGTTGTTCAGCTAATCGTCGAAGTGTTGCTGGAGAACGGGAGGGCGGCGCTTTGGCGAATTCCGGCACGTTATAGGAGAGCATCCGTCGATTGTTTTCCTGAGGGTCTTTCTGTGGAAGTAGGAAGGGTTTCCCGAATTGTCCGGAGCGTGTGGAAAAATGTGCGAAGTAGGGGCGCGTATAGGTGCCATCATCACGGCGTGAAGAAAAGACCATCCAAGCACCGTTGGAGGAAAAGGCGTGGTAACTTTCGGACTCTCCCGAGTTGAGCTCTGTGAGCGGGCGCATTTGCTTTTCCTGAAGATCCAACAGCCACAGGTCGGCCTGTTTGTGCCAAACGTGAAAGACGCCTTGCGGCCCTAGGGCAAAAACGATCCAACGACCATCCCGAGAAACGCGAGGCAGGGTGATGGAACGGTTCTCTTTTGAGGCGTTGAGCACCATTCTGGGCTTGGAAAAGGTTCGTGTAGAAAGATCAAAGGTTCGCGCCACGAGGTTGTAACACAGGTTGGTATATCCAAGAATAGTCTGCCTGGAACGGTCTTCTTTTTCTTCAGGGATAGAAGGAAAACCTGGTTCTGCAGCAACTGAATAGAGTGTGCGGCCATCCGGCGACCATGTGGGGAAACAATCGAAGAGCAGGGGCGTGGTCTCGACAGGATAGGCAGTGTCGGTCTCCAAATCGTAAAGCATCATGTCGCTGCGTGTATCAAGAACTTCGATCTTGTCGGGATTGGCACAATAAAAGCTCTGCATGGTGTCGTTCACAGAGAAGGCAATCACCTTTCCGGAGGGATGCCAGGCTGGGTAGACACCGGAAGCAAAGAAGGGCCCGCCTTTGAAGTCGCGCTTTCGCCCGCTGTCTTCCCGCCCGGCATAAATCAAGGTGCCGGGATTTTCCGCTCGAAGGTGAAACAGAAGCGTGTCGGGGTCACCTTGATTAAAGGCATGGCAGTTTACACATTGGCGGGTATCACTCTGGAGATTCGTGTAGAGTGGATGTTCACGGAAGGAGGTTAAGTCGCGCCAATAGAGTCCTACCCAGCGGTAATTTTCATAGCTTGGCGGAATCAGCCGATAGGCGAGAACCGGATCGATGGGCTCGGTTGCGACGGTGTTGGTAACACAAAAGAGTGACTTTCCATTCACTTCTACGGAGATTGTATACGCAGGCTCCTGCAATAATTTTCGCCAAAAGGTTTCAGGCACTCTTACTCGGCGGCCGAACGTTTTCGTGACGGTATTATTGGAAAGGGTTACGCGGATCTGTCCCTTTACACCCTCAACATCAAAGTTCATCGGGGCGATATTGGGAGGTAAGGTAATACCCGCATAGTCCGGAAAAAGCGAGACTTGCGGCGTAGCACACCAAGCCGTGGCGGCAGTGAGTACCAATACACACATGCTTTGCCAGGTCATTATCCGGTGAATGTGGCGGATCGCTTTCATGAGTACCATCGGGCATAGGCTCCAGAGGGAAGGGCGAAGAGCCCGGGTGCACCGGTCAGGCACATTTCCCCTGCCTCGAATGCGCCTCCAAGCCCGTTCATTGCTTGAACAATCAAATTTTTGAGAACAATGGGTGTGTGGCCAGGCGTATGCGCAGAGAGTAGAAGAAATCCAGGCTTTTCACTGAGAAGTATCCGGCAAAGACGAAGCGTTTCTGTCAGATCCCGTTCAATTTTATAGGTTTCTCCATTTCCTCCTCGACCGTAGGTGGGCGGATCGAGGATAATGCCATCGTACTGACGGCCTCTTCGGACTTCGCGGTTCAGGAATTTGTGAACATCATCCACGATCCAACGGATGGGATGAGACTCCAAGCCGTTGCATGCGGCATTATCACGAGCCCACTGAACCATTCCCCTAGAGGCGTCTACATGACAAACTTCTGCACCGGCGAGTGCTGCCGCCAACGTGGATCCTCCGGAGTAAGCAAAAAGGTTTAGCACGCGCGGTGTTTTCCCAGAAGCCGTGAATGCGGTAGTTTGCGCTTTGATCCAGGCCCATTGTGTCCGCTGTTCGGGGAAAATTCCTAAGTGGCCAAAATCCGTTCCGGAAAGCCGAAAGCGTGTCCCATCCACATGAAGTGTCCACGTTGCGGGTAGACGATTCCGTCCGTGCCATTGGTTTCCATTTTCTCGATCAAAGGATGCATTCGCCTGTTTCCAGCGCTCGGGGTGTTGCGGCTGCCAGACGGCCTGCGCACAGGGGCGCGCCAGAATAATATCGGCGAATCGTTCCAGTTTAGCTCCGTTGCCGCTATCCAACAATTCGTAATCTGTCATAAGTCCTCAGGTTGAGTGTCCTGGCGGTGGGGTGTTAGTCGGGCAAGCAGAACCCGGGCAGCTTGACCCTCAGCAGCCTTTCGGGTAGTGCCAGTGCCCTCTGCAGTTTCTCCTAATAGCGAAACGGAACAACGAAGGGTAGGGGCGTGCATGGGGCCTTCAATGGCCAGTGTGGTATACTGCGGCTGTTCATGAAAGTGTTTTTGCGCAAATTGTTGGAGCGCCCCCTTCGGGTCGTCAGAGATATCTGTAGCGTGATCAACTGCCCGATAGTCGGCTTCGGTGTAGAACTGTTTCAGACAGGCCGTTACGGCTGGCAGCCCGCCGTCACACCACACGGCACCGAAGTAAGCTTCCACCGCATCGGCAATGGCTTTTGGTGGCCATTGTTTGCCGATGTTGTTGGCTGCTAGGCCGTCTAGAAAAACTGTACCGAGCCGTTCCGCCCGCTGAAGCAGAGCCTTGCCAGAAACGAGCCGCGCACGCATGGCCGTTAAACGTCCTTCGTCCGCTTCCGGATGGCGGGCGTAAAGTTTCTCGGAGACTAGGAGCTGAAGCACGGCATCACCCAGAAACTCCAGACGTTGATTATCCGGTTCTGGCCGATTTGCCCAGGGGATGGTTAGTGCCTGCCGAAGTAATTCGGGGCGCCGGAAGACGTAGGCGTGCTGGCTCACTTTTTCTGCACTACAGAGGTGGCCAGCTTGAGGATAGAGGCAATATCTGTGAGGTTTGTTGGCAACACCATGGTGGTGCCCTCCTTGGCGAGTTTGCCAAACTCTGTGAGATACTGCTCGGCCAAACGCAGGTTTACTGCTTCGGTACCGCCGGCGTTGGTGCTGATAGAGGCGGCAATAGAGGCAATACCATGTGCAGTGGCCTCGGCAACCATCTGGATTTCCTGTGCACGCCCCTCGGCTTCATTGATACGGCGCATCTTCTCACCCTCGGATCGGGCTATGGCCTCCTGTTTCTCGCCGTCAGCCCGGTTGATACGAGCCTGCCGATCACCTTCGGATTCCGCGATCATAGCGCGTTTTTCGCGCTCGGCACGCATCTGCTTTTCCATGGCATCACGGATTGTACGTGGCGGGGTGATGGATTTGATCTCATAGCGGGTAACCTTGATTCCCCATGGGTCAGAGGCTTTATCGACTGCACCGCAAATAGCCGCATTGATGGAATCGCGCACTTCAAAGATGGCATCCAGGTCGAGCTTGCCGATTTCTGAACGCATGGTTGTCTGGGCTAATTGGGTGGAGGCCCACAGGTAGTTGTCGATGCCGTAGGAGGCTTTGACCGGATCCATTACCTGTAAGTAGAGAATGCCATCTACATCTACGGTGATATTGTCTTTGGTAATACACTGTTGCGGCGGCACATCAATGGGCGTTTCCTTCAGCGTGCGCTTGTAGGCTACCCGGTCAACGAAAGGTATCAGGAGATGAAACCCGGCTTCCAGTGTACAATTATACCGCCCCAGCCGTTCCACAATGTAGGCTGAACGCTGCGGCACAATTACGCCGGTAGAGAATACCACCGAAATGAGGACAACGATGAGTAGAATAACGACAACCACACTAAGCATAGGTTACTCCTTTCGTTATGTGATGTAAGGGTGAATGGGGACTGCAATTAACTAACGGACAAACAGGGTAATGTTATCGCGCCGGATAACGCGCACCATTGTCCCCACAGGGATGGAATGTTCAGCCACGGCCATCCACGATGCACCGTGGACGGCGACGCGCCCGGGCTTCGGTGGCTCAATTGCCTCAATGACTTCCACCATGGTGTTTACGATTCCATCGTCATCGGCATCTGCTCGTTGTCTGAGCGTTTTCCCTTTGAGCCATTCCGGGAACGTCCGACGGATAACGACCAGTGTCAAAATTGATGTTATGGCAAAACAGAGACCTTGCGTTACAACGGAGCACCCGGGCATGAAAACCGTCAATCCTGCAGTAATCAGAGCCCCTATGCCAAAAAAGAAGATAATGAACCCGGGGATGATTAGCTCTGTCAGCATGAGCAATAACCCCGTAATCAGCCAAATGGCCGGAAGCAACATGACCGAGTCTCCTTTCCATTCCACCTAATGGTTGCACGATTGTAGCATAGTCTCTATGAAGTCGTCAGTAACGAAATGTATTGGCGGGGTGAACAGCAAGCGAATGAGCGCAAGTTTGATATTTTCTTGTGGGTGAAACGGCATGAAATCGACAGAAAATCAAATGGAAGTGAAAAGAGAAGTCCTCTTCACGATTGGGCATCTCCGCGCCGAGTTTAATGTAAAGTCGGCGCGGATTGGCGATAACGTCGCCCCAGATGGTTTTTTGTCTTGGGTGCTGGGTGAAAAAAGAGGGCATGAAGTCTGCTTTTCTGGCTTCCAAAGGGAAATCCAGAACCCTGCGTACAGAAGAAGGCAGAGCTGGTGGTGGAGGCTTGATGGTGGCACTGGCGGGCAGAACATGATAAACTCCTGCTTGTTCGCAATGGCGAGGAGGCTTTTCTATGAAACGGTTGGTTCTATTGGCTTGTTTGTTCGCGGCGATACGGTCTTTTTCCACAGAGGCCTTATTACCGGAAACAGTGTGTATGTCGCCGGCTGGGGAGGCTCTGGTGGTTGGCGAGCGTGGTGGCTGCCGCGTAACCGTGCGGGACTTTGAAGGGAAGGTTCTTCGGGAAATTCCGGCTGTCAAGCGAGAGGGCGGATTTTTCGGGTTGTTTACTAAAACGGTGCCGTTAGCCGTAACCGGGGTGTGTACGGCGCCTGATGGTGCGATTTATTATACCGTGGAGGATGGTAACGAAGGGCGGTTGTGTCGGGAAGACGGCTCCTTTGTCGTTACAGGAAATCGCCCCATGTCGCCAGTGGTTTCGCCTGACGGCAAGGTGATATATGTTTGCAATCGGTTTGACGCGACCGTTCAGAAATATGACGCCGCTACGCTAAAATTGTTGGCAGAGACCAAGGCTGTTCGAGAGGCGCACGGGTGCGCGTTAGGTAAAGATGGCAAGCTGTTGTTTGTTATCAACCTGTTGCCAGATGATGCGACCGAGCCCGTAAAGGTGGTGGCTGCTCGTGTTACGGTGATTGATACGACTACATTCGAGGTGGTAGATCAGGTTCATTTACCTGATGGCTCTACGGGTGTGCGCGGAGTTGCCGCTTCCCCGGATGGCGCTTTCATCTATCTGACGCACACGCAGGCGCGTTATCAGCTGCCTACAACGCAGTTAGAGCGCGGATGGATGAATACAGCTGCACTTTCCATCTTTGACGGACGAACCGGGAAGTACGTTAATACCGTTCTCTTGGACGATGTGGATTTGGGTGCGGCCAACCCGTGGGGCGTTTCCGTGACGCCTGACGGTAAGCGGATTGTGGTGGCGCATGCCGGTTCTCGTGAGGTCAGTGTGATTGATCGCGCGGCTCTGCATGAGCGACTGGCGCGCGCCGCTTCGGGGCAAAAAGTAACGGAAGTCTCCATTTCGGCGGAGGAGGTTCATAACGATTTGTCGTTCCTTTCTGGAATCCGCCGCCGGTTCCCATTGAAGGCGGATGGCCCGCGTGGAATTGTCGCCACGGATACGGCGGCTTATGCGGTGTGTACCTTTGCTGATGCGATTGCCAAGATCCCCTTTACGGAACGGATTGTCCGTCCGATTCTTTTCCCGTTGAATGGCCAGGCACTTCTGGATCTTTCTGATAAACCGGCGCTGCGTGGTGAGATGCTGTTTAACGATGGCGCCAAGTGTTTTCAGCAGTGGCAAAGCTGCGCTACGTGTCACCCGGATGGTATCGTGGACGGCCTGAATTGGGACTTGATGAATGATGGCATTGGGAACCCCAAACAGTCGAAGAGTTTGTATCTTTCCGGAGTAACGCCGCCGACCATGATTACCGGCATCCGCAAAGACATGATGCATTGTAATCGTGCCGGGTTCCGTCATATCCAGTTCTGTACGGTTTCGGAAGAGGACGCCAGGTGCATTGATGCGTATGTGTTGGCTATGAAGGCGCAGGTCTCTCCTTATGCCCGGGAAAAATATGCCGCGGCCATTGCACGCGGCAAGGCCGTCTTTGAAAAGGCAGACTGCGCCCGTTGCCACAAACCGGAGCATTATTTCACGGCTTCTGAGAACCCGAAGGATGGCTCCCAAGCGCCGCTTTACGATTTGGGACTGGGTATTCGTGATGAAATGGGACGGAAGTTCGATGTGCCAACGCTACATGAAGTGTGGCGGACGGCTCCCTACCTTTACGATGGGCGGGCACGGACAATGCGTGAAGTGTTGACAACGTTTAATCCGGAAGATCAGCACGGTATAACGTCTGACCTGACAGATCAGGAGCTGACCGATCTTGAGCTCTATATTCTTTCCCTTTAACAACGGGGGATATTATGTTGATGCTAGCAAATGGCGATTTGTGGTCGGCTCTCGAGAAGCCCGTGCACGGTGTGGAAGTGGCGCGTGTCGGGTGGGGTGCACGGGAAGCAGTGGCGGTGCCTGCTGCTGATGGCATCCCTGGAATTTGGCTGTGCAACGCGGAGACCGGAGGCCTGCCCCCGGTGCTTCAACGGGTTTTCGTGCCTGATGGCGAAGTTAAAACCGTGCAGCAGGGCGGCCGAAATGTGGGTGTTCGTTATACAGATGCATTTGCGGATTATGTGTTGCTGATGGGGGTCGGTCCAAGCGATCTGACGGTATCGCGTTCTGCGCAGACAACGTCGGCTTTTGAAAATCTGGAAGCTGCGCTTGTCGGAGAGGGATTTTCTTTTAAGGATGTGGTTCGCACGTGGCTTTACATGGATCGTATTCTGGAGTGGTATGATGAGCTTAATCGTGCGCGGGATGCTTTTTTTGAAAGCCGTCGCATTTTCGGAGGGTTTGTTCCTGCAAGCACAGGTATTGGGAGCGCGAATTTGACCGGGTCGGCGATCATGACCGGAGCCATTGCCATGCGTCCGAAGACACCACAGACGTTTAAGGCTATGTTGGATTCTCCGTTGCAATGCTCGGCGTTGGATTATCGGAGCAGTTTCAGCCGTGCGGCAGAGATGGTTACGCCGCATGCACGCACCGTGTTTGTTTCCGGAACGGCCAGTATTGAGCCGGGTGGCGCCACGGCGTATCTGAATGATCCGAAACGCCAGGTGGCGTTGACGATGGAGGTGGTTTCGGCTATTCTGGGTACGCGTAATATGACGTTGCGGGACACTTCGCGGGCGATTGCCTACATTAAGCGCCCGGAATATCGGGTTGCTTGGCAGGAGTGGCTTTGGGCACATCATTTGCCGGCGACGTTTGCCCAGGAAGTGATCGCAGATGTCTGTCGAGATGATTTGCTTTTTGAGTTGGAGCTTGATGCAGTGCAGCGGCTGCACCCGACACAGGTTGATAGGGGTTAGTGCTGTGTGGGGTAGGCAAGGGAGGCGGCGCTTGGCTTTGCCAGGTGCCGTCTTCCTTTTACGCATGTGAGAGGTGGTAATATGGCACCATGGTATCTGAGTGTGGTGATCAGGCATGATTTGTGGAAAACATGCAGGAGTGTATTTGCTATAATAGTAAGATGAAGAAGGAAGGTAAGCGGAGGCGATTGATGAAGCCGTTGTTGATCGTGATGAGTGCGCCGAGTGGGGCGGGTAAGAGCACGTTGTGTGATTTGTTGCTCCAGGAGTTCCCGGAGATCACGTATTCAGTTTCTTGTACGACGCGGGCGCCGCGCGGAGAGGAAGAGGATGGCGTGGATTATTACTTTCTCTCGCAGGAGGCTTTTGATCGACAGGTTGCGGAGGGGTTACTTCTGGAACATGCTGTGGTTCATGGGAATGCGTATGGTACGCCTGCCGGCCCTGTTCGGGAGGCGTTTGCAGAGGGGCAAAGTGTGTTGATGGATATCGACGTGGTGGGCGCGGCGGCGGTACGTAAGCATGTAGCTGCGTTGCCACCGGGAGATCCGTTGCGGGAGGGGTTCGTGGATATTTTCATCGAGCCGCCCAGTCTGGAGGAATTGCGCCGTAGGTTGATCGGGCGCGGAGAGGATACGCCGGAGGTGATTGATCTCCGGTTGCGTAATGCGCAGGCAGAGCTGGATCGGGCGGGAGAGTTTGCTTATCGTGTGGTAAATGATGAGTTGGATTTAGCGTATCGGCGCTTGCGGGATATTCTATTGGTAAAAAGTGGAGTTCTTTGAGGAGGCGGCCGATCATGCATGTGTTGTTGGGAGTAACAGGTTCGATTGCGTGCTATAAGGCGTGTGCGCTTGTACGGTTAATTGTGGCGCGAGGATGGTCAGTTCGTGTGGTGCCAACGGTTCATGCGCTGGACTTCGTGGGGGAGATATCGTGGCGGACGCTGTCGCAGCAGACGGTTGAATTAGATGCGTTTGCACCTTGCGCGGATTGGCACCCTCGGCATATTGCCTTGGCGGACTGGTGTGATGTGTTTCTGGTGGCTCCCTGTTCTGCAAATACATTGGCGAAGCTGGCACATGGTATTGCCGATAATTTGCTTTCCGAAACGGCTTTGGCATTGGATTCAGAGAAACCGTTATTGGTCGCACCGTCGATGAATACTAAGATGTTTGCTAACTTGGCTACACAGGCGAATTTGGAGATTTTGAGGGGGCGTGGGGTTCAGGTTCTTGAACCGGATTCTGGAGATTTGGCTTGTGGGGTTATGGGGGCTGGACGGTTGCCGGAACCTGAGGCGTTGTTGACAGCATTGGAGGCATTTGCATGAAATGTGAGTTGTGTCATCAGCGGAATGCGGAGACGGTAATATTCCGGAAACAGGGGAACGCGCCGCGCGAGGAGTTGTATGTTTGCCACGCCTGTGCTGAACGTGAACGGGCGTTTGGGGTAGAGCGTGGAATTCAGGTAGCGGCGGTGGATTCGGGTGAGGGTTCTGCGGCTCCCGAGGCATCGGTTGAGCCGCATAAACTGTCGATTGATTTGGATGCATTGGGGGTGCCGCCGCGGGAATTGTTTGGTAAGCTTGGGGAAATGTTTGGGCGGCTTTCGGAGCGATTGGAAGAGCCTGACGGAGCGATGTGCTGCCCTTCTTGTGGGGCGACATTGGAGATTCTGCGGGCGCAGGGGACGGTGGGCTGCCCCAAGTGCTACGAAGCATTTCGTGAACCGGTGTTGGCGTTGTTGGACGAGACGCAGGGGTGTACGCAATACCGCGGGCCGGAATTGCCGGGGCAGCGGCGTGTATTGCAGATTAAGCACTTGAAGAAGCAGCTTAAAGATGCATTGGCACGGGAGGCGTATGTTGAGGCGAAGGCGTTGAAGGAGGCATTGGCGCGACTTGATTCACCGCCTGACGGTACAGGGGAGGAGAATCGTGGCTGAGAAAAAAACGAGACGCCAGGCTTTCTGTCCTAGATTTGTGTTACGGACGCAGGTGGCTCTGGTGCGCAATATCCGGGGAGTAGCATTTCCCGGGAGATTGTCGGAACGGCAGGCTGCAGAAATTGGGGATCGTCTGGCGCAGCGACTGATGGGGTTGCGGCCGTTTGTGGATGAGACGAAATCGGAGATGTTTCCTCCTTCGCGGTTGGAGGCGTTGTTTGGGCTTTCCGCAGAAGGTGAGCGGGGCGCAGGGTATCATGTTTTACGGCTGAATGAACCGAGAGGGGAGATGCCGGATATCTGGTGCGAGGTCATGTCGGTCAATCATCTGGTGTTTTCCATGATGGTTGTCGGGCAGGTTGCCGAGGAACAGCTGGCAGCATTTCAAGCGGAGGTGGATTCGCTAGCAGAACCGCTGGATTATGTATGGCATGAGCAGTTGGGGTATTTGACGGCGCAATTGCCGTTGGTTGGATCTGGCTTTCGGATTCGGAGCTGGGTACATGTGCCGGCATTATCGCACTTTGATTGTTTGGCGGCATTATCACATGCGGCAGAGGCATTTGGGGTTTTGGCAGATCTTGACCGGCCGGTATCACCACCAGGGGATGTGGTAATCTTGTTTAACCGCAGTTCGCTGGATGGGGGGGCGCAAACATTGAGGGCGCGGGTTGTTGAGTTTGTTGAAGTTGTGAAACGGCGTGAAATGGAGATGCGGAAGCGGCTCCTGTGTGATGAACCTTTTTTATTGATGGATGTGTTACAGCGGGCGGGCAGTGTTTTGCGGGCGGCTTTGTTGATTGGGGAAGATGAGGCGCGGGATCTGCTTTCCGATGTGGTGTTAGGGGTTTCGTTGGGGGTTGTTCGTATCGGAAGGGCGGCGAATCTCAGCCTTCTGAATACGTGGTATGATTGTTGCTCCAGTGCGGTGCTCTTGAATTTGCCGTTATCGAAGGAAGCGCCGGAATTGCCCTTGTCGGTTCGGGAACATCCCTCGTGGAATGTGGATGCGGTGCGTGCACAATGGCTTAGACAGTATTCATCTTTGACGATTTCGTCGTGGTTGTTGCGGAGGGTGTAATCGATGAAGTCGGGTGTTATTGCAGGTGTATTATTGGGTGTGATGATGCTGTTGGCGTCCTGGAGTTGGGCGGAAGATGCGGTGACGGGGTTGACGCCGCAGCAATTATTGATCCAGGCGCGTTCCATGTTCCCGCGGGAGAAGATTCAGGTTTCGGGGTTACTAGGAACGGCAGAGGTAAGAGGGCAGAATGAGCGGTTTCAGGCTTATACCCTGCTGTTGAATTGGGCGGGAGGGGTGCCGAGAGCGGACTGTAGGCTTTATCGAGAAAAAGGAGACAAAATGCCGATTTTGCGGGCTGAGTTGTCGCGGCAGGACGGCGCACCGAAGTTAGTTTTGTTTGGTTCTGACGGAGAGCGGGTTGAAGGTTCAAGGCTGAATGCTCCTATTGGGGAGAGTGATTTGACTTGGATGGATTTAATGTTTGATTTCCTGTGGTGGAAAAAGGTTCGCCGGGTGCCGGAGGAAGAGTTGGAGGCTAAGCAAATCCCGACACGGATTAGTGGACGGAGTGATTGCGTTGTGCTTGAGGCGGAGCCGCCAGTCGCTCTGCCAGGGCTTTCCGCGGTTCGTCTATGGATCGATCATGGGACGGGTAATTTATTGCAGACGGAACAGTTGGATGAGGCGGGTGAGCCGACACGGCAGATGTTTGTTCAGCGGGTTGGGCGGGAGAATGGGCGTTGGGTGCCCCGAGAGTTTCGAATTCGCCGTCTCGGGCGGTCGCATATTACGCGGTTACTGGTTTCAGAAGTGAAGATGGCGTCGTTCACTTCAAAGGGGGAAGAACATGACTGATTCGCGGGATCAACGGATATTAGTATTTTCAAATGTGCAGAATCGGTTGATTGCTGCGTCGTTGACATTGTTGTGTTGCGCCGCATTGGTGGCAGGTCTGGTGTTGGCGGTGTGGGGGTTGTTTCGTGGATTGGGCTATTTTCTGCACATTGTTGGGCCATTAATTGTTGCATTTTTTTTGAGCCTGCTTACACGTCCGTGGTACGCTAGGTTGTTAAAGTGGGTTGGTGGGCGCGTATCCGTTGCAGTTTTGTTGTTTTCAGCGTCATTTCTGGTGCCAATTGTGGTGTTGGGGTACTTTTTCGGATCGTTTTTATTGGAACAGGGCGGGAATATTGCGCGGGCGCTTCCTCTGGTGGTTGAAAAGATGCGGCAACAGTTGATGATGACTTTCCCTGACGCGCAGGAAGTGGTGCAACATCTATTGCCTAATCTTGCACAGATCTTGGCGCCAGATGGTTCCGTTTCGTGGGGAAAACTAATGGATTTTGCCGGTAAGGGAATTGTTGTTGGAGGAGCTGTGTTTTCTGCTGGTTCGGCAGCGTTGTTGTGGCTGCTTACGTTCTTTTATTGGGTTGTTTTTGTGATGCAGGAACCGTTGTCCGGAGAACGATTCGCGGAACACTTGCCATTTCTGAGTGAACGGGGAAGAGCGGCTGTGGCGCGCTACTTTCGAAACTTTAATGAGATCATTGTGTCCTATTTTCGGGGACAGATGATCGATGTGTTTATTCAAGGGCTTTTATACGGGAGCGCGTTCCAGTTGTTAGAGCTTCCGAATGGATTTCTGATTGGTTTTTTGTTGGGGTTGCTTAATTTGGTTCCGTATTTGGGTGTAATTTCGGGGTTATGTATTGTGCTGCCCTTGGCGTTTTTTCATGCGGGTTTATGCTATATGATTGGAATCTTCGTGGTCTTTTGTTGTATTCAGACATTCGATGGGTATGTGATGCAGCCCTACATTCAGGGAGGTCGTATGAAGCTTTCTGCCTGGCAGATTGTTTTTGCATTGTTGTTTTGGACTCAGTTGGGTGGATTCCTTGGACTTTTACTCGCGATCCCTCTAACAGCATTTGTCAAGGCTTCATGGCGGGAATGGCGAGACTCGTCCGAGCGATTTGTGAGTAGTGAGCAGTTGTTGGAACATGAAAAGAGGGGGATGGCGTAATGAGTGTGTTGTGGCAGGCGCGGATATTGGTATTCCTTCTTTCGTTAGGGATTGGCGGAGTGAGTGTGTGGTTTCTATCTCCAGCGGCTGCGGGAGGACTTCGGAAGTTGCCGCGGGCACGTTTGTTTGGAATGCTCTTGTCGGCGATATGTTGGGTTTGGGTCTTTTTGTGGTTATGGTGGCATCCGATTGATTTTCTGTCGTTTCTAACACCGGCTCGGTTGGTGATTGCGCTCGTGGTCTGTATTCCATTGTCGTGGGTTTTGTTGCAGAACTTGCTGTGTGCACGGGCACTTGGTGGATTATTCATGTTGTGGCCAATGCCTGTGATTCTCGTTGTTCGTGATTTTGAAACAGGTTGGAGGTTGGTGCCGATTGTGTTAGGTTATGTGAGCCTAACGTTCGGCATGTTTGTTGTGTTCTATCCTTGGATATTTCGTGTGGGGAGTGAATTTTTGGCTGAACATACGGCTTTGCGCAGAGGTGTAGCGTTCGGCGGGTTGGTTCTATCGGGGATGTTACTGATTGTTGCATTGTGTTTGGGAAAGGTGGTTGGAGCGTGAAGATCCTTTTTTTCTATATTTTGCGCTCTTTTTTGGTTCCGGCAGGGATTTGTTTCTTTGGCCTTTGTGCGCTGATGTTGCTTTTTATGAGTTTTGATCTCATTGGCGCATGTTTTGATCCGAAGGCGAATGTTACATTGTTAGTCGCGTTTGATTATCTGTTTGGAACGCTTTCGATGTATCTTGAGTGGTTACTCCCCGCGGTTTTTCTCTTGGCTACGCTATATACGATGTGGCAGTTTTGCCGTCACAGTGAATTGGTTGCGATGCGCGCTAATGGGATAGGTTTAGGGGTGATTATAGCTCCGATTTTGACAGTTGCGGTGATGGCTTCTTGTCTTTCGTTTTTTAATACGGAATGGGTAAAACCTCTGGCTGCGGCACGTGCGATGTCTATCAAAAATGCGGATTTTAGAATTTCGGGGCGAGAGCCACTTTGTGGTGTTGGGTTTGTAGCACCGGGAAATACGCATAGTTGGGTTATCGGGAAGCTAGATCCATCGAATGTGAAGACGTTGCAGGACGTACGGGTTACGTTTAATCGTAAAGATGGATCGCGTGAGGTGATGTTTGAGGCTCCGAGGGCGGAGTGGATGGATGGTGTGTGGTGGTTGCTCGGAGGAGTTCAAGCAACGTACTATGACGAGTTGGATCAGATTGTTGCTCCTCCTGGCGGGGGTGCGCAAAAGTTTCCGGTGAAACCGTTGTATGGACTTACGGAGTCACCACGTCAGATCTGGGTGCAAAACAAAAGTCTAGAACTTTCATCGGCTTCGGATCGTCGGTTAAATAGAAAACTTCGTGCGCAGGCAGGGCTTTCTACACGCCAGAAAAATGAAGATTCGTATCAGACGTATAATCATTATGCGGCTCCGTTTTCCATTTTGTTAGTAACGTTATTTGCGATACCTGCTGGAATAGCTTCGGGGAGGCAGTCTGTTTTTCGTGGAATTTTGTTGGCACTTGGGTTATTTTTGGCTTATTATGTTTTAACAGCAGTGGCTATGTTATTGGCTAATTATGGAATGCTAAAACCGGCAGTGTCGGTTGTTTTACCTTCTATAGTGTTTGGTATAGCTGCGGTGTGTTTGTTCAGAAGGTTGCCATGAGAGATGATAGGGAAAAAGAAAGAATGAAGCCTTCGCGCTCAATTATGCGCGGGATTCCAGGAGACGCGGCGCGTCGAATGGGGGTGCACCGAATTATTGTGCCAACGCTGGGTTTCGGCGTATTGTTTGGCTTAGGAGTTGGAAGTGTTCTGGGAGCGGTTGGATTTGTTTCATGGGGAAGCGGTACAGGTTTAATAGTCTTTTCTGTCCTAGGGCTTGCGTTGTACGTGCACTATCTTCCAAAATGGGTTTACGGATATTTTAAAGGTGCTCGCGGAGAGGAAGTGGTGGCTGGGGAGTTGTCGCGTTTGCCTGGTGAGTGGACCATATTTAATGGCGTATACTTGCCAACGGGAAAAGATGTGGATCATATTGCAATTGGACCTCAGGGAATATTTATCATTGAAACGAAATACTGGAAGGGCGAGGTCTCTGTTGGCAACGGGCAGATTTTGGCAGAGGGGCGTGTTGTCTCGCGCTCGCCAATCGTTCAAGTACGCCATGCGCTTCGGGCGATTGCCGAAGTGGCGGAGGTGGATGTGAATGCGTTGCGAGGGGTTCTTTGTTTTGCAGGTCATCAATTTGCGGGAAATCCTGTGGAAGTGGATGAAATTCTTGTTTGCTCGCACCAGGATCTCATAAAACTTATTTCGTCAGGAGCTACAGTCCTAGATGCTCCAACGATTGCTCGTGTGGTGGCGCATTTAGGTGGTTTGACGGTTATAGAGGGACTGTAATTTATGAAATGGTATGTCGTTCGTGTTCTCATTCTTTTACCTTTGACGTGGATTGTTGCATCGCAGACACCGCAGTCGTCTCAAATGTCTTCGCGTTATGGCGGGGGTGCCGTGGAGGAGACGGGTGTATTAAGCCGACTGGTGCCGGAGCCTGTTTATCCAACAATTGCGCGGAGGATGATACAGCAGTTGGCAGCTATGCATCTATCAGGAGAAGCATTTGATGATCACCTTTCTGCAGTAGCGTGGACGAATTTGATTGAATCGCTTGACTTTGATCATACCTTATTGACTCAGGAAGATATTACGCGTCTAGAGACTAAACGGTTCCTTTTGGACGATGATATGGCCAAAGGTGATCTTTCCTTCGCATATGATGTGATGCAGCTAGTGCGTGAACGTCTAATGAAGCGATGCCAAATGGCAGAACAAACGTTTAAACAGAAGTCGCCATTTGATTTTTCCGGGCATGACGAGTATCAATGGAAACGGAAGAGTGCTCCGCGGCCATCGGATGTTAAAGCGCAGGAAGCTTTATGGCGGATGGGATTTAAAAATGAATATCTGGCACTTCAATTGTCTAGAGAATTGAATGCAGAGGAAAAAAAGGAACAGCAGGTTGAACAGAAGGTGGATACCACATCGGAAGAAGAGGAAGATCTGCAGGACGGTTCAATAGAGGAAGTTCTTTCCCGGCGATATCGAACATTACGTGATGCGTATTTGGAGATGGATTCTGAGAGTGTGCTCCAACGTGCACTTTCTGCAGTGGCGAACGCTTATGACCCGCATACGGATTATATGTCGCCGTTAACCTTTGAAGACTTCAACATGGGGATGAATTTGACGTTGTGTGGCATTGGGGCAACCTTGCGGTATGATGATGGAGCCATAAAGATCATGGAGTTGATGCCGGGAGCGCCTGCGGCACGGGATACTCGTGAGATCCGGTTGCGTGAGGGAGATAAGATTATTGGGGTCGGCCAAGGTGATGGCCCAATTGAAGATATCCGACACAAGCCAATGAATCGAACCATTCGAAAGATTCGAGGCCCGAAGGGAACGAAAGTGGTTTTACGTGTGATCCCCGTTTCGGATAAGACCGGAACCCGAACGCGGTTGGTTGATTTGATTCGAGACGAAATTCGCTTAGAGGAACAGGCTGTAACTGGGCGTGTAGAGTGTTTGACTGGAGATCGTCGGTTTGGATATGTTCGGGTGCCGGCATTCTATTCCGGTGTGTTTGGAGAAGGTTCGAATCAGAAAGCGCGTTCAATGACGCGAGACTTATTGCGATATATCCAACAGTTCAACGCGCAGCATGTCGAAGGTATGGTTATTGATTTGCGAAACAACGGGGGAGGGTCGCTGCAGGAAGCTCTTACAATGACGGGGCTTTTTGTTCGGGGACCGGTTGTTCAGGTACGAGATGCACGCTCGGTTCAAGTGCTCTCGTCACAAGGCTCAATAGCCTTTGATAAACCGCTCGTTATCCTGATCAATCGAAACTCTGCCTCTGCTTCAGAAATTGTCGCGTCGGCATTGCAGGATTATGGCCGCGCAATTATTGTAGGTGATTCCAAAAGCCACGGCAAGGGAACTGTTCAGGCGGTTGCCAACCTAGGAGACACCAAGATCTATGGTGCCGATCGTGTAACGACAGCCTGTTTCTATCGGATCAATGGGGGGACAACTCAATTGCGAGGTGTGGTGCCGGATATTGTTTTGCCGTCAATCTATGATGCACTCGAACTTGGCGAAGATCAACTTCCGGGTGCACTTCCATACAGTACTGTGCCGCCTGCTTATTATGCAAAGACGGCGGACTTAACGCCGTTTCTGAAAAAACTGCGGGAACAGGCTTCAGCGCGTCTTTCAAAGGACACTCAGTATGCGGCTTCTCAACGATTAATTGCCCATGTGAAGCAGGCAAATATGGAAGCTGTTGTTCCTTTGAACATAACGAAGCGACGGGCGCGGATGCGTACTGAGCGCGCTTTGCAGAAATCTCAAGAGGAAATCCTTAACGGGAATACACAGCGGAAGCAAACCGGTCCCACGCGAGAAAATGATCCGGTATTGCGGGAAGCGTTTAATATTCTCTCGGACTTTATCGATCTGCGAGGCGGTGCCGGTGTACCGGTAAACACGAATGGGGAACTTGGAAGCAGACTCTTCCGATTGTTTGGTAATGATTAAGTTCTGGACGTCCGGTTCCTTTTGCGCAGGCACTTTAGCGAGATGAATCAGGAGAACAGAGAAGGCTTGGACATACCCAACGACCAGTGGTCGCAAGACTTGCTGGCGGGTATCTCATCTCCGAAAGATGTAAAACGTATTCCGGAGACATGTTTGCCGGAATTGGCACGTGAAATCCGGGCGCGAATGGTGGATGTGGTTTCGAAAAATGGAGGGCATTTGGCGCCCAGCTTGGGAACGGTTGAGTTGACTTTGGCGCTTTGTCGTGTATTTGATTTTCCAAAAGACAAGGTTATTTGGGATGTGGGGCATCAGGCTTACGCATGGAAAATGGTTACTGGCCGTAACGCCAAGATGGAAACTTTACGTAAGTTTCGGGGACTTCGAGGGTTCCCATGTCCGACTGAATCGCCTTATGACGCATTTGTCGGCGGCCATGCCGGAGTTGCCTTATCGGCGGCGTTGGGAATGGCTGCTGCACGGGATGCTGCGCATCGAGACGAAAATATCATTGCGGTAGTCGGGGATGCCTCTCTGACGAATGGGATCTCATTGGAGGCGATCAATGCCGTGCGGCATACTACCAATCGGTTGATTCTCGTAATCAACGACAATGGTATGAGCATTTCGCGTAATATCGGTGCATTCGCCCGTTTGTTTGCCCGTAGTTTGTCGGGGCTGCGGTATAACCGAATTCGCGCCATGGCAGAAGCAACAGGGCATCGACTTCGATTAAATAGGTTAGCCTCGTTTTATCGACACGTGAAGGGTGCGCTCAAGGCTCTGGTGCTTCGGCATCGTGCTGCGATTTTTGAAGATTTGGGGTTGCGCTATATCGGGCCAATTGACGGGCATAACATTTCTGCGCTTTGTGCGGCATTTCGGGCGGCGCAGGAAGGGCATGTCCCAGTGGCTCTACATATTGCTACAATTAAAGGGAAAGGTTATGCGCCCGCCGAGCGTAACCCTGCGAAATGGCATGGGGTTGCTCCCTGGGGAGAGGGACGACGTATACCGCCTGGTATGGATCCGTGTTCATGGAGCATGGTATTTGGTCAGGCTCTACTGAGGCATGCGGACGATGCACGGGTAGTGGCTATTACGGCCGCCATGCGCGATGGTACCGGGTTGGCGGAATGGTTCAGAAGGTTTCCGGAGCGTGCCTATGACGTGGGGATATGTGAAGCACACGCAGTGGCATTTGCCGCAGGGTTGGCCTCTGCGGGGTTGCGGCCGGTCGTTGCGCTCTATTCTACATTTGCTCAACGAGCTGTTGATGACATAATGCATGACGTCTGTCTGCAACAACTTCCGGTTGTCTTTTGTTTAGATCGTGCCGGGGTCGTTGGGGCGGATGGCCCAACGCATCACGGTCTCTATGATTTGGCCATGTTGCGAGCGCTCCCCAATTTGACGATTGTAGCACCGGCTACACAGCAGCAGTTGGCGTTGGCACTAGATACAGCTCTGAAGCGAAACGGCCCTACCGTTATTCGTTATCCGCGGGGAATCGCCCCTCAGGAAATTTCTGTGGGTTGTGCGCCTTCAATGCCGGTTCAGGCACATTTGTTGGCTCTGGGAGATACCGCTGGTTGGTTGGGAGATGCACTGGCGGGGTTGCCCGTTCAGGTTCACGTAGTGGAATCGGTGAAGCCTTTACCGCCAGAGTGTGATATTTGGCGAAACGCGGCAATGATTACTCTTGAAAATGCGGCAGCGACAGCGGGGTTCGGTTCTGCTGTTGCGGAAACGCATAAAGGCCCACTATTGATCTTAGGGTGGCCCGATGCGTTTATTCCGCAGGGCACGGAAGCGGAATTACGAACCGCGTGTGGACTGGATTCCGTTAGTATTCGCCATCGTGTGCAAACCTTTTTGAATGCCATTCAGACGAGAGAGCTCACATGAAGTCCTCCGGTGGAGATCAGTTTCCGATTATTCGGGTGCTTCCTGAACAGGTGGCAAATCAGATTGCTGCAGGGGAAGTCGTTGAGCGCCCTGCTTCTGTTGTAAAGGAATTGGTCGAAAATGCGTTGGATGCTGGCGCTACTAGGATTGATGTCTCCATAGAAGGTGGCGGGATTAAGCATATTGAGGTGGATGATAATGGGTGTGGCATGGATCGTTCCAATGCTTTGGCGTGCCTGGAACGGCAGGCAACGAGTAAGATCGCAGTCTCAGAAGATATCATTCATATTGCCACGTTTGGGTTTCGAGGTGAAGCGATTCCATCCATTGCCAGCGTTTCCCGTTTTTCCTTGATCACTCGCCCTCGGACAGAAGAAGCCGCTACATCACTGGTTGTGGTTGGGGGTACGCTTGAAGACGTGGGGGCGGCCGGCCATCCTGTGGGTACAACTGTTTCGGTTCGGGACCTTTTTTTCAATGTCCCGGCACGACGAAAGTTTTTGCGTGCAGCAACAACAGAGACGGTGCGTATCCGCCAGACGTTAACTGCAATGGCGCTCTCTTATCCGTCCGTAGCCTTTCGGTTTCGTTCGGATGGACGCGATGTGTTTCGTCTGCCTGCGGGTGATTCGCTTGAAGATCGGATTCGTACGCTATTGGGAGAATCCATCAGTGAAGCTTTGCTGCCCCTTCACGGAGAACGAGATGGCGTGGTCATTCGCGGCTTCTTATCAAAACCTGGTTTTTCCCGTGGTGGTACGCCAGAGCAATATATTTTCGTCAATCACCGTGCTGCGACTGCTCCGCAGGTTCAGTATGCGCTTCGAGAAGCCTGGCCGGTCAAAGATCCCCGCCCGGTTGCGGTGTTATTCATTGATTTGCCACCGGAAGAGGTGGATGTCAATGTACACCCGGCTAAACGGGAGGTTCGTTTCCGTCACGGTAATCGGGTTGTTACAGCTTTGTTCGCTACCATGAATACGGCGTTGACTGCTCAGGCAGGTATGACTCCGCCGCATTCTCAGGGGGAGAGCCTTCCAGAGGCGAACCAGTCTCAGAACCCGGTGGCGCCAGAGGCTTCACCACAAGCATACAAGTCAGGGAAAGGCGAGCCACGGGCTTCTTTCATGGGAGTACCTCATTTTGAACCAGCTGCGTATCCCTTAGGCTTAACTACTTTTCTACCTACACCGCAGGCACCACTGCCGCATCAACAGGCGCTTCATCTTCCATTGCCTGGGCGCCCTCCGGTTGTTTCATCGTCGACATCGGAGCACGCTTCATCACCGTTACAATCCGGCTCCAAAGGATTAGGATGGAAGTGGATGCGCGTGGTTGCTGTACTTGAACCAGGCTTTTGGTTGGTGATTACAGATATTGGATTTCTCACCGTGGATGCCAAGGCTGTGGTAGAGCGGATTCTTTATGAACGGTTTGAGACTGCTGGGGAAGCTCTTCCGGCACAGCCTCTTCTTATTCCGGAAACGCTCTCGTTGCCTCCTCTGGATGCCGAGCGGGTTAAACGCTTTTTACCTGAACTGGCTCATTGCGGTTTCGATTTGACAGCGCTTGGTGGTGATCAGTTTTTGATTAATGCGTTTCCTGTTTCGCTTGCTGATGAAGTTGTGCCTCGAGAGATGATTGCTTCACTTGCGTTAGAGTTGGATCGGACAGGTGTTCGGCGAGGAATTGAAGCTTGGCGGCAGGAAGTAGTGGCTCGTGCGGCTGCGCGTGCTGCTTCTGGTGTGGTTCGGGTAACCACACTTGAGGCCGCCGAGACTCTAATGGGGCAGTTGGCTCAATGTGCCATGCCTTATATTACGCCACGTGGTCGGCCGGTTGTTATTCTGACCAGCTATAGAGAGTTGGCCCGCCGCTTTCAACGAGAACTATAAACAGGTTAATTTGATTAAATAAAAAAACGCGCGGCTCTAGGTGAAGAGTCGCGCGTCAATCTTCCATGCAAGCGTTTAAAACTGCGCCATGGCAGTACGAGACTTCGCACGGATGCGAGCACGCGCAGATTTGCGGCGCTTCTTTTCGCAAGGCTTCTCGTAATAACGAGTTGCACGCAACTGCTTGATAAGCCCCTCTTTGTCGAGGATTTTTTTCAGGCGCTTGAGACCGCGCTCCACGGATTCACCCTTTTTCAGACGAACCTGGATCATTTTGCTCACCTCCTTTCAATGTCTCCGGCAGCTTTCTACTCTGCCGATACCCTCCAACCATCACATGTCAAGGCACAGATGTAGGGGCAGAAGAGAAATAAATGTTAGGCCTCAGGCATGGTTTTACGCAACCCCTGACCACGGTCGCCTTCCTTCCATTGGCCGCGCTTGATCAATAGGTTGATGCGCTCGAAGCGCTTGAGAACATTGCGCTTGCTCGTAATCTTACCTGAACCTTTAAGACTTCTATGTTGGCTCATGGAGAACCTCCTTAACGTTCTGTCGGGGGGCTCTGAACCCCACTCACAAAGAAATGTCTCTTAACTATATCAAATAGAGGCTTTCATTGCAAACGGAAATAATAGGAATCTGTAATTTTTATTGGGGGCGATCACGATGGGTTTGCTTGCGGAAAAATAAAGCATGCGGTACGTTTGCGTTATCTGTGTTATCGGAGATGAAAAGCGAGAAGGGGCGGGCAGAGTCTAAGGGTGTGTGTAAAAAACTTGTTGGCAAAGAGGTCGTCTCGGCGGGTTTGTGTAGAATGCGTATGAGGGCTCTCGGGTATCAGGCTTCTAGTGGGACGTGTAACGAAATTGGGTTGCGGTTGGCTTTGGGTATACCAAATGTTAGAGTGGAACGTTTGTATACATTTTGGTGATTCCCAGGTTTTAGCGTGTGTGTTACAATATTTACGCTTTGAGGGAATATCCCTGCAAGTATAAGGAAAGGATGATGATTATGGCTCGGTTTACATTGCCTCGTGATCTTTACTTTGGCCCCGGCGCGATGAAAGAGCTTGCCGTTCTCGGCAAGACGCGTAAGCGCGCAATGATTGTCAGTGGGGGGTCTTCCATGAAGAAAAGTGGTGCGCTGGATCGTCTGGAGGCGATTCTGAAGAATGCTGGCCTCAAGGTGAAGCATTTTGAAGGAGTGGAACCCGATCCTTCCGTCGAAACGGTGATGAAAGGCGCCAAGGCCATGCAGGCGTTTGAACCGGACGTGATTGTGGCTATTGGCGGAGGTTCGCCGATTGATGCAGCCAAGGCGATGTGGGTGTTTTATGAGCACCCTGAGAAAACGTTTGATGACATTAAGAACCCGTTCACCATGCCTGTGCTTCGACAAAAGGCTATCTTTGCCGCTGTTCCCTCTACTTCGGGTACGGCTACGGAAGTGACGGCGTTTTCGGTAATTACCGATTATGCCACAAAGGTTAAATATCCTTTGGCTGACTTTGAAATTACGCCTGATATCGCGGTTGTAGATAGTGATTTAGCCGAAACGATGCCTCCGAGACTTACTGCGCATACGGGATTGGATGCCTTGACTCACGCGATTGAGGCCTATGTAGCGGGCTTGCATAGCGACATCTCTGATCCGTTGGCCATCAAGGCTATTCAGATGATTGATAATGATCTGGTAGCGTCTTATAATGGCGACATGGCTGCTCGTGGGCGGATGCATATAGCACAGTGTTTGGCCGGCATGGCATTTTCCAACGCATTGTTGGGTATTACACACTCCATCGCGCACAAGATTGGTGCTCAATTCCACTTGCCGCATGGTCTCTGTAATGCGATTTTGCAGCCGTACGTCATTCAGTTCAATCGTAAGGCTTGTGAGGCGCGTTATGCCGATATTGCTCGGGCGTTGGGACTTCCTGGTGCAACAGAGAAGCAGCTGGTCAATGTGTTGATCGACAAGATTTGCGCGTTGAATGAATCGTTGGATATTCCGCCAACGTTGGAGTCTGCTGGTGTAGATCGTGAGGTGTTCCAGAAGCATCTGGACTTTATTGCCAAGAATGCCAAACAGGATCCCTGCACCGGAGCCAATCCACGGAAGGCTTCGGTGGCGGACTTCAAGAAGATCCTTACGGCGGCGTATGATGGCACGCCAAGCGCGATTAATTGGTAAGGTTATAGTTTAGTTTGCCCCGCCTGGATAATGGGCGGGGCAAATTATTTTTGTAAAGTAGCGTGAAGGTGAAAAGAGAAGACGAGAATCGGGAGGGATGAACGCGATGAAGCAGCGTGTGTTGGTTACGGGTGGGGCGGGATTCATTGGATCGGCCGTGGTTCGAATGTTGGCGGGTATGGGGGTGGAGGTGTTGAATGTTGATAAGCTCACCTATGCTGGGAATCTGGCTTCGGTGGAACCAGTGGCTGCATTGCCGAATTACCACTTCTTGAAGGCGGATATTTGCGATGCTCGTGCTATGGCACAGGCTTTCGCCGAGTTTCGTCCGCAGGGCGTGATGCATTTGGCCGCGGAAAGTCATGTAGATCGTTCCATTGATGGTCCGGGACTTTTCTTGCAAACGAACGTGATGGGTACCTATACCTTACTTGAGGCGGCGCGTGCGTATTGGAATACGTTGGAGCCGACAGGGAAGGCGGCATTCCGTTTCTTGTTGATTTCCACAGATGAGGTGTATGGTTCTCTTGGCTCAGAGGGTTATTTTACTGAACAGACAAATTACGATCCGCGTTCGCCGTACTCAGCCTCTAAGGCCAGTGCCGATCATCTGGCGTCGGCGTGGTTTCACACATATGGGTTGCCCACGCTTAAAACCAATTGCTCTAATAATTATGGGCCTTATCACTTTCCTGAAAAGTTAATTCCGTTGGTAACGCTTAATGCACTTGCCGGGCGGCCTCTGCCTATTTATGGTAAGGGTGATAATATTCGAGATTGGTTGTTTGTGGAAGATCATGCACGTGCACTTTGGTTGGCGCTTAATAAGGGACGTCCTGGGGAGACGTATAATGTGGGTGGCCATAATGAGCGTACGAACCTGCAGGTGGTGCAGGCCATCTGCGCTATTTTGGACGAACTTCGTCCACGTATTGATGGGCAGTCCTATGCTAAACAGATCACATTTGTGAAAGATCGTCCAGGACATGATGCACGATATGCGATTGATCCTTCCAAAATCAGAGCGGAACTTGGGTGGAGACCCCAGGAAACGTTTGATACTGGACTCCGACGGACGATTCAATGGTATCTTGAGCATGAGGCCTGGTGGGCGCCGCTACGTAAGGTTGCCGAAACGCGTGTGGGTAATCTTTAAGTACAAAAAGCCCAATTTGTCGAAGCGCATTGTATTGTTTCCGTTACCTTAGACAAGGGGTGGACGGTGTTTTTAACCGTGTGGCTTTGAAAGAGGGTGGAGTCTTCGGGTATAAAGTCTCGGACTTTGCGCGGGTTGGACAGGGTTGTGAAGGGAGGAGGTATGTGTCTGACATTGAAAGCACGAACTTCTCTGTTTGTGAACGGGGAGCGTGCATAGTTTGAGGATGGATGCGTGTTTGTTTTAGTACGAAGGAGATTGATGGCTACAAGCCTCACGATATGCCTCAAGCAGGAGGTCTCCCAGACACTTGCGTAGGGTTTCTGGTGTTTTCGGTGCGGGCGCAGTTCGGGTAATGACGTTCTCTTGCGCAGAGCGCAGGGTGATACGAGCGAGTGGTGCGTCTCCGCGGGCATCAATGCCAAAGGTTTCGATAACAACGGTTTGTTTTTGACCGAGCATATTCGGTGGCGTGAGTGTCGCATCTTGGAGCGCACGTGTAATGGCAAGTTCAAGCGGGGCATAATAATGAATGCCCCGGCAGGGTTCAACGGTTCCATCGTTGTTGAAACGGAGGGGGGTTCTTGCGGCGCGGAGATCATCGGCCATACGCGCGAAGGGGCGAGGGGCGAGGATCGGCTTGGAGGGAAGATCGGCTACAGTGTAAAGGCGAGGTCGCTCGTTGGTAGAGGAAGTGAACAGGGAACATCCTCCGGTAAAGAGGGCAAAAGAGAAGAGGATAATTGGGTAAAAAGACCTAGATAAAATGGTCGTCATAATAGGTTCCTAAACGGAAGAGATTATTCAAGAGGGCGATCGAAGAGCAGGCGGGAGGGTTTGGTTCGGATTTCTTCCACGAGGGCTTCGAGTGCGGCACTGGTTCGAGCAAAGGTAGAGAGGGTGGCGGCGAGATCGTTGCCGAGAGTTGGGGTGTCCAGTTGAGCATGGAGTCCTTTCAAGGTAGCGGAAGCCTCGCGCACGAGGGTATCGGCATGTGTTAGAAGCGTTTGCGTTCGCTGAAGAGTCTCTCCGGTGGCGGCGGACATTTTTGGAAGTTCAAGTCGGAGTTCGGCGGTAAAGGCAGTAAGATGATCAGCGAGAGTTCGTATCTGGGAGCCAAGGTGGGCTGTGTCGATTTGGCTGAGGAGTGTGTCTAGACGGACTGCTTGCCGATTCAGAGTCTCACCAAGTGTAGTAAAGGAGGCCATCAGCTTGGGTACGTCGGATTGAACGATTGAGGAATCTGCGTGTTCCAACAGGCGGGTGAGGGTATTTACAGCCTTTGGAAGATCGATGGATTCCACTTTATATGAGAGCCCTTCAATCACAGAGACTAGGGATTGAAGGGTGTTTGGGACGGAGGGAATATAGAGGGTGTCGGGTTTCCATGGAACAAGAAGGGACTCTTCTTGAGTTTCCTCGCGTAAGAGGTCGAGATTGATGAAGACGACTCCGGTGATACCCTGCAGGTCAAGTTTTGCACGGAGCCCACGCTGAGTCATAGCGCGTAGTCGCTTTTCATTAAAATGTGGATGTCGTTTCAGGTCTATGGAACAGACCACGCGGATATACGAGAGTGCCCGATGCACGCCTGGCTTGGAAGTGTCAATCCCGGTTTGCGAGTCATAATCACTCCCGGCAAATCCGATAGATTCTACCTTGCCGATCTTCATCCCCCGAAACTTGACGGGGCCACTAACGTCAAGGCCTTGCACAGAGGAAGCAAAGTAGGTTTCGAAATAAAGTTTTTTTGCGAAGAGCTGGCTTCCTCCAAAGAGGATGCAACCCAGTGCGAAGAGCACAAAACCACCCAGGACGAAGAGCCCGACAAGCAGGTGGCGCGAGGATTGTTTCATACAGAGACTCCTTTTATCGCAGGAACAGCAGGCGTTTCAGCTCGGCGGTTGAAAAAGTTACGAATAACGGCGTGGGGGCTTTCTTCACGTAAGTAGTTTGGGGTTCCCTGATCTAACACACCTCCTGCGTTACGATCAAGATAAATGGCACGGTCGGCGATAGCCTCAATACTAGCTAGTTCGTGTGAGATAATGACAACAGTTATACCGAATTCTCTGGAAAGGTGTTGAATGAGTGTATCTAGAGATGCCGATGTGATTGGATCTAATCCTGCACTAGGCTCATCCAGAAAAAGAATGGGCGGGTCGAGCGCCATGGCACGGGCGATCGCTGCTCGTTTTTTCTGCCCGCCAGAGAGCTCTGAGGGCATGGTATCTGCCCGGTCAAGCAGTGACACTTGGCCAAGTTTGACACGGGCAATAGTTTCGCAAAGCTCAGAGGGTAATCCGGAAAACTCTTGTAGGGGCAGACAGACGTTTTCTAGAACAGAAAGGTTTCCGAATAATGCTCCACTCTGGTACATCACACCAAAGGAACGGAGCATTTGTTCACGTGCGTCACCTTCGATGTAAGTGGTCTCTTTACCTAAAATACGAATTGTTCCACCTAGGGGCGGGATTTGCCCGATTAAATGCTTCAACAAGGTTGACTTGCCACATCCGGAACTTCCAAGAATGAAAACAATCTCTCCCCGCTGGATAGTGAACGAGACATCTCGCATTAAGAGTACCCCTGGGTATCCCGTTGCCAAGTGTTCGCATGCAATAATTGGAGGCGCTTTCATCACAATTACCACCCCATCGCATAAAAAACTACAGAGAGCACGCCTTCCAATAGTGCCAATAAAACAATGCCGGTTACAACGGCAGCAGTAGTGGCTGAACCAACGGCACTGGCATCGCGTCCGGCTTTTAATCCGAACCAACAGCCTGTTGCAGAAAGTGTAAATCCGAATAACACTGCTTTGCAGAGACTACCAATAAGATCTTTCAGCTGAACGAAAGTTTGGAGTTGTTCGAGATAATAACGGGTAGAAAAGCCAAGGACGCACATAACCAGCCATCCCCCGAGTAACCCTGCTACCGTAGCAAACAGGGAGAGCAGGGGCAAAGATACTGTTCCGGCAAGGATTCTTGGTAGGGCAAGAAAACGCACTGGACGGATTCCCATCGTTTCGAGAGCATCGATTTCCTCATTCACCTTCATGGTACCAAGCTCGGCAGCAAACGCCGAACCTGTTCGTCCGGCAACCAGAATCGCGGTGATAATGAGTCCGAGCTCCCGAATAAGTGCCAACCCAACTAGTCCGCCAACGAATCCTTCTCCACCAAACATTTTGAGCGGAATGGCTGACTGAAAAGCCAGAATTAATCCTAACAGAAATCCGATAAGTAATGTGACAGGAAGGGCTTCAACGCCGCTCTTTCGGAATGCCACTCCGGCGTCTTCCCATCGGAAACGTCCATGTGCAAGCGTTGACAGAGCGGCGATAGTTTCTCCCAGATAAGTCAGAGCTTCTATCCCGTTAGTAAATGATTTGCAGATCGTTTGCCCAAATGTTTCGATCCATCCGGCAGGTTTCGAAATGTTATAGGAATTTACAAGTTTCGGGAGTAAGAGTGCAGCTTCGAATGTGGTGAAGGGAACACGAATCGTTTTTGCCAAATGGAGCCTGAGATCGGCTTGCCCCTGCCGTGCGTATTCTTCTGCAAGCCAGTGAAGCAAGGCAAAACCGGAACTGTCAGCTTCATGAACAGAGGAAACATCAACGAGTGCACCTTTTTGTCGAACCTGCACAAGAAGACCGTTGGCACATAGTGTGGCAACGGTCTTTCGTGTGAGCCGTTCAGGAAGGAGAATGATAGCCGACATAAAAGAAGTTGGTTATTACAGGCGGTTTTTTGAGCGTTCTCGAGCTTCTTTGTCTTCACGTGTTACTCGCAGAACGAGAGTTTTCATCTCGGTGCTGTTGCTTACACGGTTATCATAAATCTTTTGCAGATAGGCACGCGGAAGGGTACGTCCCCATTGATTCTGCAACTTGTCTGCACTGGGTGTTTCGCAGAGTTTACCTAGGCTGAGCACGAATCGCCACATGATCGGTCGCTTTTCCACTTTGGTCGCGGATGTATTTGAAGCAAGCAACAGAAGGCTGTCGGCTTCAAGCAATTTTTCAAGTGTGGCGCGCCGTGTAGAAAATTTCTTGATATAGTCGGCGATCTCCTGCTCGCTCAAATCATCAAAGGATTCAGTTGCGATAACATCTTCTTCATCTCCGGCAGCAGGGTTCGTGGTAATGGAAGTACCCTTTTCGGCTTTGGCTTTTTCTGCGAGGGTGAAGGCCTCGAGGCGTTCTTTTACAGACTTTTGAGATGCCGGGCGTACATAAGGTACAGCCTTTGCTTCGGGTTTGGATGGCGGAGTGTATGTGTAATCTGCTTCTTCGAAGAGTGCCATAGGGTCACTGGAGGTGGCAGAAGTATTGAACGTGCCAGTTGCGCTTTTGGCGGCTAATTCCTTGGCTCTCTTCTTTGCGGCCAGCGTAGTCTCCAAGCCTCCGCCGCGTTTGGCGAGAGCAGTGTCAAATTTGGAAGCTCCTTTGCTGGTTCTCGAAGTCTTTTCGGTGTTGGGCAACGTCGGCACAGGATCACCTCCATTGATGGTTGAGCCTGCTTGATCGGAAACCACATCTTCGCCGGAAGCCGCAGGGTCGGTTTTGGTAGCGGCAGTGTCTGTGGCTGCTTTTTTGGCTTTTTCATTTGCAACTGCAGATTCCACCTTAAAACGAGAGACCACGCGTCCATTGATCAGGATGGCATTGCCTTCACGGGTTACGGAATACGGCCCCTTGAGATATAACCCATCGACAAAAACGGCTCCAGTGGCGACGCGTTTGGAAGTTTCTTCTTTTCCAAAGAGCTTGGTCGCCATATCGGAAACCCCTTCCGTGGCGAAGGCACAACAAGCTCCCATTAAGGCCATGCCCAGTAATATCCGGTTCAGCATCGCAAACCTCCCGTTTCGCCGCGATGTCGTACGGTCATCAACGGCTTAAATAAAAGCCCCATCCAGACGTAACGCTTCCTTCTCCGGAAGCCCTGAGTATTCAATGTGACTGCCCATTACCTTATGTTCCGGAACGATCCACACCGCGCCTTCCCATAAAGTCTCCGAGCTGTCTTGAAAACGTGTAGGCCGGAAAAATATCAGCCGATTCGCGTTTAGGACAGGGCGCACTTCATTTTGCGGTTTCCCGCACATCTGTTTGCCGCCAAAGCGGCGAAATTCTTTCCATACCGCTCCGATGGGCGGTAAATCGTGATCACGCCTCACGGATTTCTACGCCAAGCTCGCGTTTCAACGCATCTGCGATTTTGGCAAAGGCTACGTTAACTTCTGCATCCGTAAGCGTCCGTTCAGGCGAACGGAACTCCAACGCATAACCCATCGAGCGTTTCCCTACACCGATGGCTTTGGACGTGAAGATATCAAAGAGTGAGACATTGGTCAATTCCGGCGGAGCGGCACGGCGAATGACCTTGACCACTTGGTCGTGCGTTAGGGTGTTGGATGCAATAAAGGCAATATCCTTACGGCTGGCAGGAAATTGTGGTACCGGTTTCAGTCGAGGCAGGGTGCCTAACCCCTTACACAGCTGCGTCAAATCCAACTCGGCAACAACAAGAGGTGTATTCAGTCGATATTTGTGGCGGATAGCGGCATTGACAGCGCCCATCAGTCCCACACGTTTCCGCCCTAGGCAGATCTCTACAGCAAATCCCGGGGCGAATGCTGAATGAGTACAGGCAAAGAAGCCAAATCGCGGTGCATGGAGTTGTTCACAAAGTGCTTCCACAGCACCTTTCAGCCATAACAGCGCTTCTTCATCGCGCACTGGGGCACGTTTGGAAAGCATATCTCGTCCGAACGGCCCCATCATACCCAACGAAACACGTTCACCCTCGGTTGGTTTATTGGTCTTTGGGTCAATCCCGAATATGCGCCCAACTTCGAAGAGTGCGCAACTTTCCACTTGGCGTGCAGCATTACGACCCAGAGAACCGACTAGTTGCGGTAGAAGAGAGTCGCGCATAACACCATATTCTGCTGAAACAGGGTTGGGTAAAACCAATCGATTTCTGACTGTCGGATCGAACGCATCAAGTTCACCTCGCGAGAGGAATGAGTAGTGCATTGCTTCCGTAAATCCAAGTGATAAGAGCGCATGGCGTACAGCCGTCTTACTTTGATAACTGTTTTCTGACAGTTGCGATACGGCGGCCAGGGTAGGCAGATGTGTTGGAATGGCCTCCAGTCCGTTCATGCGTGTAACTTCTTCGATAAGATCAGCCTCGCGGGTCAGATCATAACGCCAGCTTGGACTCCTGAATACGGCTTCTTCGGGTGAACTGGAGATCTTCTCGATACCGAGCGATGTCAAGATGTCGTCTGTTCGTTCAGGCTTGATTTCTACACCGATTGTCTCGCAGACGTGGCGATAGGTTAGCGCTACATCGATTGGCTTTGGATCGCGCGCATCGACATCAATTACTCCTTGGCAGGCGGTTGCGCCGCCATATTTTACCAGTAGATGAACGGCGCGGCGGCTGGCTTCATCGGCTAGATCGCGATCTACACCACGGGCATAACGGTAGGTGGCCTCAGAGGTCATTCCTAGCTTAGTGGCAGTAAATTTGATGCCGGCGGCATCAAAGAGTGCCGATTCCAGCAAAATTGTACCGGTGGCGTTTTCCACCTCTGTGGCTTCACCACCCATAATACCTGCCAGTGCCACAGCTTTTTCCGGATCGGCGATTACGAGCATGGTGTCATCTAACGTACGCTCTTTGCCATCGAGCGTGCGTAAGGTCTCTCCGGAGTGAGCCCGACGTACCACAAGCATGTTGTTTTTCAGCGTGGTGTGATCGAAGGCGTGAAGCGGCTGCCCAAGCTCCAACATGACATAATTGGTGATGTCCACTACAAGGCCAAGAGACCGTTGACCGCTTTGTTCCAGGCGGCGCACCATCCAGTCTGGGGTTGGCGCGTCTGGTTTCACCCCTGTGACCACACGGGCGGTATAGCGCGGGCAAAGATCGGGAGCTTCTACTGAGATATGCGCCAACGTGTTTACATCGGCACCCGTTTCAGGAAAGTCGATCGGAACGCTTTTGAGCGGGCGCTTCAACAAGGCGGCCAACTCTCGCGCAATTCCTCGAACAGAAAGGCAGTCGGGACGGTTCCAGGTAATCTCCAGATCATAGACCGTTTCCGCCGACGGCATGAACGGTTGCATCGGCGTGCCTGCCACTGCCTCGGCCGGGAGTTCCCAAATGCCGTCATGGGCGCCTCCGAGCCCCAATTCGTCTTTCGAACAGAGCATTCCGAAGCTTTCAACACCGCGCAGTTTACCTTTTTTGATGGTAAAGCCTTCGACTCCCGGCATGATGGCGCCGATCTTGGCTAAAGGGGCTTTGATTCCGGTTCGGACGTTTGGGGCACCACAAACAATCTGGAGCGTTTCCGTTCCGTCAAAGACTTTGCAGACGTGCAAATGGTCGGAGTTTGGATGCGCTTCGCAGGCTACAACCTCCCCTACAACAAAATGATTATCCAAAACGGTGCCGGAGGATTCAATCGCCTCTACTTCTACTCCGGAGAAAGTCAGCAGGTCAGAAACCCCCTGAACTGTCTGGTCGCTCACATCGACGAACTCGTTTAACCAACTCAACGAAACGCGCATGACGCACTCCTGATAACATCCAATCAAAAACGTTCTTTAGTCTAACATAATCTGCCTTCTGGCGTGAACATCAGGGGAAACTTGTACGGAGCATTGTTTCTCGCGAGGGGAGATGATCTGAGGAGCATATGGAGTTAGGTTCGGCAATAACGGCGAAATTTGGAGTCAGAAACAGGCTGCGTGTCGCGATTGAATCCTACGTGAATGTAACACGAAAATATGTCGCTGGCGGAGTATTTCTGGTCGAATACCCATTATTCGCGCCAGTATTCCAGCTCTTCTTTGGGGAGTCCACAAGTGTTTAGGTGATGGATACTCTGAGTATCTTCTGCCTGGGTGTCTTCCGGCGTGTCAACACATAACTGGTCATGGTTGACCACCCATACGCCGGAGTGAGCTGTCTGCAAGGTTTGGAAGAGTGCTTTCATCTGTTCGGGGCTTAGATGATGGACAGAGAGTGTGAAAATGACCAGATCGGTGTGTCCCCGTCCCGGCAGATGGCGCGTATGATTCAGGACAAGTGTACGTACTGTGGAGTTGTTGATGAGAGGATTATATGGGCGATGCGGAGCATTGTTTCGGCGAGATTGGTTAGGCAATAGTGAGCTGTTGGAAGAAAGAAAAGTAGGTTTGTGTTAATAATCTTGTTCCTACAACAAGATCCTGGAGTTGTCTGGGGTTTGGAGTCAGGAGCGCGGTTTTGGCGGCAGCTTCGTTATAAAATACGTCAAAGCAGGGGATGAATGGGGCGACGCTTGGTGTCTGTCATATGTTCACGCAATTCGATTGAATTGCTCGGGGAGTGGGGTTGAACATATGGGATAATCCTTCGGATGGGTAAAATGGAAATCATATTGTTTCATAGCGTGTGGACGACATACGATGATGCTGGATTTATGATACCGGATGAATGGAGTGTGGCGGGGGAACGCGTTCTGATTTTGGGGTGGGCTCGGGACGGGTTCACGTTAATTTCAGGATGGTACCAACTGTATAGGAAGAAGTTTTCGCGGACGGAGAACTATGCTTGCGGTATAATGTAGGTATGAATGATTTGTTCGACCAGGAGCCGGAGGAGACGGTAGCTGTGGCCGGTCCGTTGCCGGCACGGATGCGTCCGCGTACGTTGGAGGAAATTGTTGGGCAAGAACATTTACTTGCCCCGGGGCGTTTGTTGCGGCGGGTAATTGAAAGTGACCGTTTTACAAATCTGATTTTTTATGGGCCGCCTGGAACGGGAAAAACAACGTTGGCGGAGGTGATCGCTCACACCACGCATCGTCGGTTTGAGCGCACGAGTGGCGTGATGAGTAACGTGGCGCAGTTGCGAACCATTTGTGAACGGGCACGGACGCTTCGTCGGCAGATTGGAACCGTACTCTTTGTGGATGAGATTCACCGGTTCAATAAGTCGCAGCAGGATGTGCTGTTGCCATATGTAGAGGATGGTACGGTTACATTGATTGGGGCGACAACGCACAATCCGGGTATCTTTATCAACACGCCGCTGGTGTCACGATCCTTGGTGTTTGAGCTGCATGCTTTGACGGCGCAGGCTATAGAGGTACTGTTAATGCGAGCACTCACTGATGAAGAGCGCGGGTTGGGGAAAACTGGGGCGGTACTGGAACCGGAAGCATCTGCCTTTTTGGCAAAACTGTGTGATGGCGATGCCCGCAGGGCGTTGACGGCATTGGAGATTGCTGTGCGTTCTACGGAGCCTGATGGCGAGGGGAAGCGACATATTACGCCGGAGATTATGGCAGAGTGTGTTCAGCGGCGGGTGATTGCTTACGACAAGGATGAAGATCAGCATTATGATACGATTTCCGCTTTTATTAAATCCATTCGCGGGTCAGATCCGGATGCGGCGGTGTATTGGCTGGCCAAAATGCTGGAGGGGGGAGAGGATCCTCGGTTTATCGCTCGGCGGTTAGTCATTTCTGCCAGCGAAGACATTGGCAATGCAGATCCGCGTGGGTTGACGGTGGCGGTGGCTGCGATGCAGGCGGTGGAGTTTGTAGGAATGCCGGAGGCGCGCATCAATCTGGCGCAGGCCACCACGTATCTGGCATCAGCTCCGAAGTCTAACGCGGCCTATTTGGCATTGAACGAGGCTGCGGCGGATGTTCGTTCTGGGCGAGTTCAGCCGGTGCCGGAACATCTGAAGAATGTGCATGTGAGGGCAGAGGGAAAGGAGAACGCACCAGAGTATCAATACCCGCATGACTTTGCGGATACGGCAGTGGCGCAGGATTACTTGACGGTTCCAAAGACGTATTATCGCCCAAAGGCTGCCGGGTATGAGGATACGATTGGTAAACGGTTGGCATGGATGCGTGCACAGAGGCACGCCAGGCTAACCAGAAAATAGTGGAGAATAACGAATGAAGTGGATATCGGTTAAGGGGATTCGTGAGGCGGAGGCCATCACTTTTGCTCAACGTAATTTGCCGTCATTTACGGCGATGTGTCGGGCAGGGGCGGCCGTTGCCCGCCGGGCTACACGAATTGCTACATTGGCTGGGATTCGGCAGGTGGTGGTGTTGTGCGGCCCGGGGAATAATGGTGGGGATGGGCTGATTGCTGCCACGTGCCTGAAGCAGGATGGGTTTGATGTGTCGTGTGTGCTGACGTGTGTTCCGGTGCGACTGAAAGGGGATGCAGCGCGGGCTTGGAAAGAATGGGCGGCTTTAGAAGGGCGCACGGTTGTGCTTCCAGAGGGGGAAAGTTGGCAGGAGAGTGTGTGGGCAGATCCGGCGGTGGCACCGCGGAAGGCATTGCTTGTGGATGCGTTGTTGGGAATCGGGGCGCATGGCGTACCAGTGGGAGCGGTAGCGGCGGCTATTCATTGGGCGAATGGGACAGCGGCGAGTTGCCCGGTACTTTCGATTGATGTGCCTAGTGGGTTAGATGCAGATTCTGGCGTGGCTCCTGGGGAGGCCATTCGGGCAGATGCCACGGTTACGTTTTCGCGTCCCAAGGTTGGGTTTGCCAATCCTGCAGCTCGTGTATACCTAGGGGATCTGACGGTGGCGGATATTGGTATTCCGGCAGATGTGCTTGATACATACGCCCAGATCCCGCCGGAAGGAGTAGAATTGATTGCCGCACCGGAGATCCACTCCATTTTGAGACCGGAACGGCGGTTGGATTCCCACAAGCGGACGTATGGGCATGTATGTATCATTGGAGGGTGTCTGCGTTATCCCCATGCACCGGTATTGTCGGCGTTGGCGGCCTATCGCGCCGGATGTGGGTTGGTATCATTGGATGTGCCGGAGGTTTCACGCGCGGCGGCTGCATATTGGGTTCCCGAGGGGATTTTTACGGCAGAGCAGCCGCAGGGAGAAGAGACGGATCTGACAGATTTTGATGCACTGGCTATTGGTCCGGGGATGGGTGAGCTGACGCCTCGGCGGGCAGCTTTGCTTCATCGATTAGTGAGTGATGCCACGGCGCCGCGGGTAGTTGTAGATGCCGATGCGTTGACGGCGTTGGCGGCCTTTCGTCGGCAGGGGTGGGTTCCGGATGGTTCTGCGCTTCGCCTGATTTTGACGCCGCATCCTGGCGAGGCTGCTCGGTTGTTGGGGGTTACACCTAAGCAAATTCAAGAAGATCGCCCAGCAGCGGCACGTACTATTGCGGCCAATTATCATGCGATTGTGGTACTGAAAGGTCACAATACGTTGGTGGCGGAGCCGGGAGGGCGTATAAGAATGTGCATGGGGGGGAACCCCGGCATGGCAACGGCTGGAACGGGAGATGTGCTTACAGGGTTGATTGCTGGGCTTTTAGCGCGCGGATTGGGATTGGAAGATGCCGCTTGCTTGGGAGTTTATCACCATGCACTCGCAGGAGATGCTGCCGCTTTTGCACATGGACAGGAGTCTCTTATTGCGACGGATTTGCTGGGTACGTTGCGCCTTTAATGGTGTAAAGTTTTGGCAAGGGGACCCAGTTTTCGGAAGGATGTTTCGCGTGTTGGCAGGTGTTTTTTGTGAAGTTAGATACTTAAACGTTCCATCCACCTGAGTTCCGTCTTCGGAGAGGCAGACAGATGCCCTAGGTGAATGGTTGGCTTAGGTGCACCATGAAAGTCACTTCCTATGGAGGGCAGTAAGTCAAGCCTTTTTGCAATACGAAGAAGCTCCAGAGTGGTTTCGGTGTCGTAGGTGGAATAAAAGCATTCCATGGCTTCCAGCCCTAGGTCGCGTAAATGTTTTATTTTTAGCTCCAACTGCGTCAGATTCTGGTCGAGGCTTAGTGGGTGAGCCATGACGGCGATACCGCCAGCGTTGCGAAGCATGGCAATGCAATCAGAGGGGGTATAGCGGAACCGATCTCGATAACAACAGGCACCTTTCCCCAAAAATCGGGCGAAGGCGTCTTTGATGTCAATGGCTAGTCCACGGGCGATCAGGGCTTGCGCAAAGTGTACCCGACTCACCAGTTCATCTCCAGCGAACGCACGAACCTCAGAGTCTGTCAGATCAATTCCGAGGTGTTGGAAGGCCGTAAGCATGGCCTGGTTACGTTCGGCACGTCCATTCAACAAACGTTCAAACCGTGCACTTAATTCAGTATCGTGGTAATTGAATCCAAGACCGACTAAGTGCAGCTGCCCAACAGGAACTTCTGCGGAGAGTTCAACGCCGGGGATACCATGGAGACCGATCTGAGAAGCTTCAGCAAGGAACTCTGGCACTCCCTTCATACAGTCATGATCCGTTAGAGCCATGAGGCTCAATCCGGCGGTTTTTCCTGCCCGAGCCAATTCCGTAGGGGTTAAACTGCCATCGCTTGCCGTTGAATGGGTATGTAAATCGATCACGGAAAGATTCTTATGTATTTGAAGAATATGTACAATATGATGGTTGGATTACGTGGTGACTTAGCGCCCTTCATCCAACATGGCTTCACCAATGTTTAGGCAATCTTCTTTCAAGCGACGATAGATGTTGAGCACATCTAGTACAACGACTACGCATAAAGGGTCGATCGTCGGGTCATGATCGGACATTCGGGTCATTTGTGCTTTACGAATTTCTTTTACGCGAGCCGAAATTCCGGCAGCATCCGGGTGCATATGTGCCAACAGGTCGACGGCATGCTGTTTCCCCTGACGAAAAGCTTCAGAGACGGTGGCAGCAAAATCCCGACACATGTCGTGCAGACTGAGCAGATCGTTTCGGCCACGTTCAGAGAGCTTCATGTTCGACTTACGCATTCGGATAAATTGTTTCAGGAGTGCGGCCGCTTCATCGGATACAGATTCGTATTCGTCGGCCACACGCAGCAACATGCGTGCACGATTGGCTACGTCGGAAGGAAGGTTGGTGGTCATAATTACCCCGAGGAACTCCGACACTTCATGTTGTAAGACATCCAACTCTTCCTCTGCATGGAAAATGTTATTTTCCAGTTCCGGCGTGCTGGTGCCAAGTAGAACTTTTCTAAAGTCGTCAAGCAGGGATTCACACCGGTGACTCATATGTTCCACTTCTTTACGGGCTTGTTCCACCGCAACGACAGGCGCCAATTTGAGCGGATTGAGTACGGTCAAACGCGGTAGTTCGTGAATCTTTGAGTCCGGAATGATCCAGGAAATTAATCGCGCAAACTGTGTGGTAAACGGTAAAAAGAGAAGGGTGTTTACGCAGTTAAATGCAGTGTGGATCCCGGCTACAGCAAACCCTAAACCGTTCGGATCCATGGTCGAAATACCCAACGTGCGATCCGCAATTGGAAGCACAAGTGGGAAAAAGGGAGCCATAATTAGTACGCCAATCAAGTTGAACAATGTATGAGCTAAGGCGGCTCGACGGGCATTGGTTGGGGCGCCGATGGCGGCTAGCCAGGTGGTTACCGTGGTGCCAATATTCATGCCTAACACAAGCGTTGCAGCTGTATCAAAGGTGATCATACGTTGTGTTACAAGCACCACCGCGATGGCAGTTGTGGCCGAAGAACTTTGAATTAAAGCCGTAGCTACCGCGCCAACAAGGATACATTTGAGCATTCCCCATGGACTGAATGAACCGAAGGCGTCCCGTACATCAAAGGCTTGAAGCGCATTCTTGAACCCGTCTGTCGCAGAGAATGGCTCCATATTGGTTTTGACGAGGTCGAGTCCATAAAAAATGAGTCCTAGGCCAAGGAAGATCAAACCCCAGTATTTCCAATTCTCGTGCTTGGCAAATAGATAGACTAAAGCTGAAACGCCTGCTAATCCTAACCCAAACGACGCGTTTAACGTCGGAAAGATAGCGACCAACCATGCGGTTACCGTGGTGCCGATATTGGCGCCAATAATAACGTTGATGGCTTGCAACAGGGTCATAATTCCAGAGGTTACCATGCCAACAACCATAACGGTCGTTACGGCAGAGGCCTGAATGATACCGGTAACTACTGCGCCTGTTAGAATTCCCGCGAAGCGGTTGGTCGTTGCGGCGGCAACCAACCGCCGCATTTTTTGTCCTGC
>ERZ808286.149-NODE-149-length-55382-cov-5.765069_pt1 | contig 55382 bp, 45 predicted proteins | sample MGYA00521276_ERZ808286 | MGnify/ENA primary metagenome ERZ808286 (study PRJEB31516, sample SAMN03275607) | gut metagenome | biome: mammalia-associated habitat; material: feces | host: Papio cynocephalus | place: Kenya | collected 2012-08-01 ... | reverse complement strand
AAAGCCAAACGGCCGATACGACCGAAACCATTAATCGCAACGCGAACTGCCATGTTATTTTCTCCTTAGAAAATTGTAACGAATGCGCCCCGTGCGGGACGCGGAATTTTTTTCAAGCAGGAATATATTTGCCACATTTCGAAACAAAAAGCAAAGCCTTTCCCGCTTTCCGACTCCATTTTTAACAAGTTTTTTCGTTTTATCGACTTTTGCCGCCGAAATGTGACGTTCGCCCTATCCGCCGGCGCGCGGGCGTGATAAAAAAGACGGTTTTCGCCACCCGAACGATGAAAGGGAAAAAACATGAAATCCGCATATTTGACGATAACCGCCGCCGCGCTGGCTTTGAACGGGTGCGCCGTCACCCATTACGCGGGCAGCGACGAAAAGCCGGACGACACCGTCGTCGTGACGTCGAACGTCGCCGCTTCGCTGTGGGAGGACGGACAGCGGATCGCCCCCGCCAAAAAAGAGCATTCCCTGAAAAACACCGGCATGCGCCGGCTGACGCTGAAATCGGACGGGTACGGCGATCTGGACGTTCTCGTCTGGCAGAATCCGCCCGAAAAAAGGAACGTTTCGTCGCAGCAAAGCTCTTTGATCTGGTCGACGAAACGGCTGGGCGACGTCAGTTCCGACCTGTCCGACACGGGCGCGGACGCGGCGACGACCAGTCCGACGTCGACGGTGATGCTGCCCGTGAATCTGGTAAAAACGGCGCTGGGAATCGTGTGGCTGCCGTTTGATTTTTCGACGCGGTTCAATCCGCTGGGATATTATTACGCCTACGGCAAAAACCAGTTTCGGGCGACTCTGCGTCTTGAAAACGCGCCGTATTCGCCGCAAAAGGAATATGAAGAGCAGGTTGAAAAATTCACTTTGGTCAACTATCCCCTGCTGGCGCGGCGCGACGCGGGGGCGCTGTCCGCTTTGGCGAAGTTTTCTGGAATCACGACGGCGGACATCGAAAAAATGCTGAAGGAAAACGCGTCGCCCGAATCGATGGCGGAAGCCGTCGTCGAAAAAATGAACGTTGTTCGCGGCGGATAGCCGTCAAACGGGAAACGCGGCGTCCAATTCGGCGATTTCGGTCGAAGTCAGCGCAATGTCTTGCGCCGCGAAGCAGGATTCCAAAGCGTCCTCGGTCGGGGCTTTGACCAAAACGCCGGTGTTTTCCCGCGCGAACAGCCACGCCAGCGCGGTTTGTTGCGGCGTGGCGTCTTTTCGCGCGGCGATTCTTTTCAAAACGCCGTTTTCGTACGCCGACGGGTACACGTCCGACGGCGCGTAGGCGATCAGCGGGATTTTCTTTTTGCGGCAATAGGGCGACAACTCCCGTTCGACGCGGCGGTGAACCAGATTGAAGTACGCCTGATTCATCGCGGTTTCGCGCGCGCCGGCGTGGGAATACCAGTCCTTTAAATCGGTCAAGCCGAAGTTGGACACGCCGAAATCCCTGATTTTCCCCTCCGCTTTCAGGTCGCGGAACGCTTCCAGAATGTCGTCGAAGCAGGCTTCGCACGCGCTGCGCCAATGCAGCAGATACATGTCCAGATAGTCCGTTTGCAGACGTTCAAGGCTTTTGTCGCAGGCGGCGACGATTTTTTCATAACCCGCGCCGGCGGGGGACACTTTGGACGTCAGGAAAACCTGTCCGCGGCAGTCGGCGACGGCTTCGCCCAACACTTCCTCCGCGCCGCCGCCGCCGTACATCTGCGCCGTGTCGAACACGCGGTATCCGATTTCCAGCGCGCGGCGGATCAGCGCGGTTTCCCTGTAATAAGCCCCCGCGTCTTCGCCGAAATACCACATGCCCAGCCCGATGGCGGGAATTGTCCGCCCCGACGGCAGCCGGATCGTTTTTTTCTTTTCGCGTTCCATGCGTCCAGCATAACCGTTCCCGCCGTTTTGTTTAAGGTGGCAAAAAGGCGATTGAACGCCGAATAAACCAAGCGGGGATTCGGCTCTCGCGCCGCAACGGCTTGATAAAACGCCGCGCGGATAAAAAATTCGGTCGCGATGAAATCTCGGCGCGCGCAGGTCGCTGTTTGTTATCCGCTGCAAAAAGGCGGAACGCGACGCGTCCCGCCTTTCTTTTTCACGCGGCGCGATTACTTTTTCGCCGCGCGATCCTGTTCAATGATTATTTTCAAAGCGTCGACGGCGACCCGGACGGACGCGGACGTGTCTTCGGACATTTTCTGATCCAGTCCCGCCGCTTCGCGTTCCTGATTCCAAATCACATGGAAACAGGACCCGCAACGGCATTTCAGCGCGTCGGCGACGACGAACAAAGCCGCGGATTCCATTTCGCTGGCTTTGACGCCCAGGCGTTTCCACGCTTCCCATTTCTGCAACAGTTCATAGGAAACGGGCATTTTCGCGGGGCTGTGCTGACCGTAGAAAGCGTCTTTGCACTGAACGACGCCCGTATGGGTCGTTTTACCCATAGCCAAAGCCGCCTGACGCAAAGCGATCGTGATGTCCAGATTGGCGACCGCGGGATATTCGATCGGCGCGTATTCCCGCGACGTGTGTTCGAAACGGATCGCCCCCGTCGCGACGACGATGTCGCCGGACTGAACGTCCAAATCGATGCCGCCGCACGTTCCCGTGCGAATAAACGTGTCGGCGCCGATGTTGTGCAGTTCCTCCATCGCGATGGACGCGGACGGACCGCCGATTCCCGTCGAACAGACGGACACTTTTTCACCCAGCAGAGTTCCCGTGTACACGTTGTATTCGCGGTTCTGCGCGACGTGGCGCGCGTTGTCGAACAATTTGGCGATGGATTCGCAACGTCCCGGATCCCCCGGCAAAATCACGTAGCGACCGACGTCGCCTTCGACGCAATGAATGTGAAACTGCTTTTCAAGCTTCTGCATAAAAAAACCTCTCTGAATGTAAGACGAAAAAATATGACGAATCATATCGTTAAGAGTAGTTTATATGAAAATCCGCCAAAAAAAAGCGGAAAATCGCTTTTCCGCCTTTCGATTTCGAAAAATCAGCGTCCGCCTTGACGCGCGGCGCTGACCGCCGCCTGTTTTTGCGCCTGACGCGCGGCGACGCGTTCCGCGACGGTCTGATAAAACTCGGGACGTCCGAATTTTTTGTCGACCAGTTTCATCTTCATGCCTTCCGTCGTCAGGCAGGGTTCGTAATCCGTCTGCGTGCGCACGGCTTCGGCGGAGCATTCGTTCATATAATCTATCAAAACGTAGTGGACGCCCGTGCGGCGCGACCGCTCGGGAAGCGTGTCCAAAATTTCGGCGCGGGCGGCTTTGTAGCCGTTCAGAACGGAATTGGACAGCAGATCGCCTTCCTCGTCGGTCAGCCGGACGGCGACGCCGACGGCGTAGACCCGCGCGTCGGGTTTCGCGCCGCCGCCGATCTGATAACAGTCGTCCATATTCGCCAGCAGGGTGCTGTCGCATTTGGCGTACAGCTCTTTTTTCAGTTTTTCGGGAACGGAGTCCTTCATCGCGTCGATTTCCGCCCGCGACGGACCGCAAGCCGTCAGCGACGCCGCCATAACCGCGGCGGCGGCGAACAGTCCCGCTTTGTTCAACGCGCGTTCATACGCGCCGCATCGGGATTTGTCCCCCAAAGACGTGCGTCCGCACGGATAGGATTTGACGTCGTTTTTGAAAAAATCCGCAAGCATGTTCCGCTCCTTGAAACAATTTGCGTTATCATACCCCGTTTTTTGTCTAAAATCAATTTTATTCGGCATACAAAAAAACCGCAGAATACTGCGGTTTTTAATGGTGGGTGATGAGGGATTCGAACCCGCGGCCCGCTGATTAAGAGTCAGCTGCTCTACCAACTGAGCTAATCACCCGAAACAGAAACGTTTATATCCCCTTATTTCGCGTTTTGCAATAACTTTTTCGACCTGATGCGCCTTTTCTTCTGAATTAAAGGGTGCTATGGTGCGTCCGGCATTCAACTCGCGTCAGGAAAGGTCGTTTCATGCTGACTGTTCTGAACTACGGCGGCGGCAATCTGAAAAGCGTCGCGAACCTGCTGGATTCGATCGGCTGTCCCTACATCGTTTCCGACAAACCCGCCGACATTGGTTCCGCGGGCAAAATCATCTTTCCGGGACAGGGGCATTTCGGACAGGTCATGAACGCCCTGACGTTCAACGGGCTGGCGGATCCCTTGCGGCGGGCGATCGCCCGCGGCGTTCCCTTTTTGGGCATCTGCGTCGGGTTGCAGGTGCTGTTCGATTCGTCCGAAGAAGCCCCGAACGTCGCCGGACTGGGCGTGCTGAGGGGAAAAAACGTTCGCTTTACGCGGGGAAAGGTTCCCCAAATTGGCTGGAACAAGATCGATTTGACGCGGGAGGACACTTGTTTGACCGCCGATTACTACTACTTTGTCAATTCCTATCACGCCGTTTGCGGCGATCCGTCCGTCGTTTGCGCGACGGCGGACTATCACGTCCCCTTTACCGCCGCCGTCAAATCGGGCAACGTCGCGGCGACGCAATTCCACCCCGAAAAAAGCGGTCGGGCGGGGCGCGACGCCGTTTCGCGCTGGCTTGAACAACCGGAAATTCCGCCATGCTGACAAAACGCATCATTCCCTGTCTGGACGTCAAAGACGGACAAACCGTCAAGGGCGTCAACTTTGAAAACCTGAAATACGCGGGCGATCCCGTGTCCCTTGCCGCCAAGTATTCGCAAGAAGGGGCGGACGAGCTGGTGTTTCTGGACATCACGGCGACGAACGACGGGCGCGGGACGATGCTGGACGTCGTCGAACGCGTCGCGCGCCGCGTCTTTATTCCGTTCACGGTCGGCGGCGGCATCAAAAGCGTCGACGATTTTCACGCTTTGCTGTCGGCGGGCGCGGACAAGGTTTCCGTGAACACCGCCGCCGTCGAAAATCCGGATTTGATCCGCCAAGCCGCCGAAAAATTCGGTTCGCAATGCGTCGTCGCCGCCGTCGACGCCAAGCGGTTCGACGGCGATTTTTACGTCGTCGTTCACGCGGGAAAGCAAAAAACCGACAAAAAAGCGGTCGATTGGGTCAAACAGGTCGAATCGCTGGGGGCGGGCGAAATCCTGCTGACGTCCATGGACGCCGACGGCACGCGCAAGGGTTTCGATCTGGAACTGACGCGGCTGGTCGCGCGGTCGACGCGTCTGCCCGTCATCGCTTCGGGCGGCGCCGGCGCGGACGCGGCGCATTTCCGCGACGTTTTCGAAAAAGGGCTGGCGGACGCGGCTTTGGCGGCGTCGATCTTTCACTACGGCGAATTGCCCGTTCCCGTTCTGAAACGCGAATTGCAAAAAACGGGCGTCAACGTCAGACCGGTGTAACGATATGGATTTCTTTTCTTTGCCGCAAATTTTGGGCTACGTCGCCTATACGATTTCGCTGACCGCCGCGATGCAAAAAAACGACAAGCGGCTGTTTTTGCTGTTCGCGGTGTCCAACCTGATTTTCAGCGTCCACCATTTCATGCTGGGCAACGTCAGCGCGGCGCTGTCGAAGATCGTCGTCGGCACGCGCATGTACGCCAACATTTATTTCAAAGGCGCGATCGTCGCTTTTCCGTTCGCGTTCATCGCCGTCGCGTCGGGATATTACGGGTACAAAAACTTTTACAGTCTGCTGCCCGTCGCGGCTGTTTTACTGGCGACGTTCGTCGCGGCGTATTCCGGCGGAATCAAATTGAGAATCTGCTTCATCGTCTGTTGCTCGCTGTGGCTGGTTCACGACGTCGCGGGGCGTTCGATCGGCGGTTCGATCGAGGACGTCACCAGCCTGACGATCTATTCCGTCGTTCTGCGCCAGATGATTCGCGAACAAAAGCGCAAAGCGTCCGAAACCGCCGCGAAACCGGAAAAAGCCGCCTGACCGGAAAACGCGGCGCGCGTTTCATAGCCTTTTTCCCTGCTTGAAAAACGGTCTTTTCATTCCCATTTTAATATGAAGTTTTTTTATTAAGGAGAATGAAAAATGATTATCGTGAACGACCGTCCCGTCAAAATCGGCAAAGGCGTATTGTTTTTGGGCGTGCTGATGATACTGGCGGGCGTGTTTGTCTGTTTCAATCCCGACACGGTGCTGATGGCGATGGCGTTGTGGCTGGGCGTTTTGTTTTTGCTGGGCGGCGCCGGCTATCTGTCGGCGTTCGCGACGTTTAAAACGGGCGGACTGCTGGCTTTGGGACTGCTGGATTTGCTGGTCGGTCTGATTCTGGTTTCGAATTTGGGCGTGACCGCCGTGACGTTCCCGATTTTGCTGGCGGTTTGGGTGCTGTGCGTCGGCATTATCCAGATCGCGTTCGGCGTCGACGCCAAAACCGCCGGACTGGCGTCGTGGAAATGGACGCTGGGATCGGGCGTTCTGGGCGTTTTGGCGGGATTGCTGATGCTGGCGCACCCGATGATCGGCGCTTTCGCCATTTCTTTCGTTCTGGGCGGATACTTTATCCTGTACGGCGCGATGTCCGTCGCCGAATACAGGGCGTTGAAAAAACTGTCGGATTGAAAAAAAGAGGGGAGTGTTCCCCCTCTCTTTTTGATGTTACCGCGCGGATTTGACGGACAGCGCGCGCATGGCGTTCAACACCGCCAGAATCAGGACGCCGACGTCGGCGAAAACCGCCGCGCCCATGCCGGCGATTCCCAGCGCGCCCGAAATCAGGCAGGCGGCTTTGACCCCGACGGCGAAAACGATGTTTTCGCGCACGATGCGCAGACATTTGCGCGACAGGCGGATCGCCGCGGCGATTTTCAGCGGGTCGTCGTCCATCAGCACGACGTCAGCGGCTTCGATCGCGGCGTCCGATCCGATCGCCCCCATCGCAATGCCGACGTCCGCGCGCGCCAGAACGGGCGCGTCGTTGATGCCGTCCCCGACAAAGGCGAGCTTTTCCCCCGCGGGTTGCCGTTTCAGCAGCTTTTCGACCTGTTCGACCTTGTCCGCGGGCAGCAGTTCCGCATGCACTTCGTCGATATGCAAAAGATCGCCGACCTGCCGCGCGACGGCGGTCCGGTCGCCCGTCAGCATGACCGTTTTTTTGACGCCGGCGGATTTCAACGCTTGAATCGCGGCTTCGGACTGCGGCTTGACGACGTCGGCGATGACGATGTGTCCGGCGTATTTTCCGTCGATCGCGGCGTGGACGATCGTTCCGGCGCAATGACAGGGCAGACAATCGACGTTCAGATCGCGCATCAGCTTGTCGTTCCCCGCCGCGACCGTTTTGCCGTCGACCGTCGCGACGACGCCGCCGCCGCCGATTTCGCGAATGTCGGAAACGCGCGACAGATCCGCTTTTTTACCGCAGGCGCGCTGAATGCTTTTGCCGATCGGGTGCGTCGAACCGCTTTCCGCCAAAGCGGCGTATTCAATCAGCGAATCCTTGTCGATCCGGTTGTGGTGAACGTCCCTGACTTCGAACACGCCGCGCGTCAGCGTGCCGGTTTTGTCAAACACGACCGTTTTGGTTTTCGCCAGCGTTTCCAGATAATTCGCGCCCTTGATCAAAATTCCGGCTTTGCCCGCCCCGCCGATGCCCGCGAAAAATCCCAGCGGAATGCTGACGACCAAAGCGCACGGACAGCTGACGATCAGAAAAATCAAAGCGCGGTAGAGCCAGCTTTCCCACGCCGCGGGCTGTCCCGCCCAAATCGAAAACAGCGGCGGCAGAACAGCCAGAACCGCGGCGCCGCAGCACACGGCGGGCGTGTAGACGCGGGCGAATTTCGAAATGAACTTTTCGGACTTCGCCTTGCGCGCGGCGGCGTGTTCCAGCAGGTCGAGGATTTTGGAAGCGGTCGATTCGCCGAACGCTTTCGTCGTTTTGATTTTCAACACGCCGCCGACGTTGACGGATCCGCTGAAAACCTCGTCGCCGACGCCGATTTCGCGCGGGACGCTTTCGCCCGTCAAAGCCGCCGTGTTCAACGTCGAACGTCCCGAAACGACGACGCCGTCCAAAGGCACTTTTTCACCCGACAGGACAACGATTTCATCGCCGGCGCGCACCGTTTCGGGCGCGACGCGCTCCGGCTTGCCGTCGATTTCGACGTTGGCGTAATCGGGGCGGATATTCATCAGCGACGCGATGTTCGCGCGGCTTTTGCCGACGGCGAAGTCTTCGAACAGTTCGCCCGTCTGGAAAAACAGCATGACGGCGACGGCTTCGGTATAGTCGCCGGTTTTGCAAACAGCCAGAACGACGGCGCCGACGGTCGCAACCGTCATTAAAAACGATTCGTCCAAAAAATCGCCCTTGACGATGTTTTCGATCGATTCCGCCAAAACGTCGTACCCGACGATCAGATAGGCGACCATATACGCCGCGAAACGCAAAGCCCCCGCCGTTTCGACGAAATGCAGTCCGATCAGCATCAGCGCGGCGGCGGCGATCCGCCCCAAAACAATTTTTTGTTCGCTGTTCATTATCTTTCTCCGCTTCAACAATTAAGCAATCATTTAATCGTTAAGATAGGGCAAACCGTTCGACCTGTCAACAAAAAGAATGCTTCGCCTGCGCCCGATTTGTGGTAAAGTCGTCGCAAAGGGAGAAAGAAAACGCCATGCGACTGCCGCACAATCACGGACAAAGCGTCGAACACGATTTCGACCACATGCCCGAAACACGGGATTTTCAAGTGGTTTCGGATATTTTCAAACAGCTGTGCGACAGCAGCCGCGCGCGCATTTTCTGGCTGTTGTGTCATTGCGAAGAATGCGTGATCAACATTTCGGCGATGATGGAAATGTCCAGCCCCGCCGTGTCGCACCATTTGAAACAGCTGAAATCGGCGGGACTGATCACGGCGTCGCGCCACGGCAAAGAGGTCTATTACAAAGCCGCCGCCACCGAACAGGCGGATCTGCTGCACCATATGATCGAAAAGCTGGTGGAAATATCCTGCCCCGGCGAATGACGGCGACCGCGGAGCTTAACGCTCCGCGATTTTGCGTTTGATTTCGTCGATAACCGCGACGATGCGGGCGGAATCGAAACCGTCTTCTTCGGTTGTCGTGAACAGGCGGTTGCCTTCGATAATGCCGTTTTGCGCGTAAAGCCGTTTTTTGTCTTCCCAATGTCTGGCGTAGTCGGTGTCGGACAGCATGCCCAGGTGTTCCCAATACAGTTCCATTCCGTCTTTTGCCGTTATTGTGAAATCGGGCAAAAGGGTTTTGCCGTTTGAAAACGTCAGCGTTTTTTCATAGCTGTACGAAACGCCTTTTTCACGCAAGGCGTTGGCGATGATCACTTCGGATTTTGAACGGACTTTTTCGCCGTTTTCCGTCGTATGGCGCAAATTGTCCGAAAAATAACCGCCGTCGTTGTTTGTCCGAAAACAGGCGTATTCCGTGCCGTTTTCATCAAACAGATCCGTCAGGCGTTTGAACAAATCGGACGACGCGTCGCGCGTGAACCCCAACCATTCGGCAGGGCTTTTGCAGCTGAGGATCGCCAGTTTTTGTTTTTGGCGGGTGATGGCGGTGTACAGCATTTCGCGCGACAGATTTTCCGGTCCCAGCACGACGAAAACCGTTCCGAACTCGCTGCCCTGCGATTTATGAACGGTCAGCGCGTAGGCGGGTTCGGTCAGCGCGCCGTCGTTTTTATCCCCGTTTTTCGCTTTTTTGAAAAAACCGTCCCGCCGATCCGCCGTCCTGATCCCCGCGTCTCCGTTTGAATCAAACAAGGCTTTCGTTATTGTTCGTCCGCGTCTTCCACAATAAGACGTTTCGTTGACCGCGACGCTCAAATCGCCGTTCGCGATGTACAATTCGTTGCTCTTTCGAAAGTTTTTGACGCAAATGATCTTGTCAAAACTGTCGACGTTGCCGATCCGGCGGTTCAGAAAGTTTTTGTAAATCATCAGGTTCAGCGCGATGGATCCGTAGGGGAACACGCCCTGCCGGACGGAGGAAACGATTTGCCAGCGGTCGACGGCTTTGACGGCGTCGTCCGCGTCAAACGCGTCAAGACTTTGCTTCAAAGACCCGCCGTCCGTAATCGCGACGCGTCCGCCGTCGAACGACACGCCGCCGCGCAGAGTGTCGAACAAAGCGTTTTTCACGTTTTTCCATGTTTCGCCTTTGTCGGGGGATTTCTTCCATTGTTTGAAAACAAATCCGTCGCCGTCCGCAACTCTGTTCAGAACGCCGCGCGCCGTTTCCGCGGGATTGTCGACGACGGAGTTCCTGTCATAGGTGAACAAATCTGCCAGTTCGGACGCGAAACCTTTGTTTCTGTGCTGTTTGCGCAGTTTGCAAAAATGCGGTTTGACGACGGGAAGATCGCCGTTCTTTTCCGGTTCGCCTTCGAATTTCCGCACCATTTCAAAAAAAGGTTTCCCCGCGCCGATGGGCGGCAGCTGGCTGGGGTCGCCGACAAAAACGATTCGGGCGCAATTCGGCAGGGCGTCAATCAGTGTTCCGACCATTTCCTCCGTCATCATGGACGATTCGTCGATGATGACCGTTCCCGTGAAATCGCCGTTCCTTCTGTCGGACAGTTTGTAGCGTTCGCCGTCGAATCTGTCCAGCGGCGTTAAAAAGGACGCGATGGTTTTGACGTTCAATTCCAGTCCGTGACCGTGCATGACTTCGCGGATTCGAACGGCGGCTTTCCCGGTCGGAGCCATCAGCATCAGATCGCGGGGATCGAAAGATTTGCAGAACGTTGCCAGCAAAGTCGTTTTGCCAGTTCCCGCTTTGCCGATTAAAACCGAAGCCCGTGATTTAAACAACATGTCCAGCGCGTTTTTGTATTCGTCGCGCGTGATTTTGTCGTTGTAGTTCCATTCGGGCGCCATTCGCGCGATTTCGCTTTCGCGATTTCTGAAAAAGCCGCGGATAATGTCTTCGTATTTTTTCAGCCGTTTTAATTTCCATACGGTCGTTTTCCGATTGTCGACTGCCGCCGTTTTCGAAAACAGCTCCATTTTGAAAAAATCGTCCGCGTCGTCAAGGGGAAAAGCCCCGATGTCCAGCCGCGCGCGGATTTCGGGCTTCAATTCGTCGGCGGGATAAAGAGTGTGACCGTCGTTTTCCGCTTTTTGTTCCAGTGTTTGAATTGTCCACGCGCGCAAACGCCGTTTGTCGTAAACGTCCAATTCCTCCCACCCGTCGGCGTTGTTTGCCGCGCGGATTTCCTCGATTTCGGGAAACAGGCTTTTTTCGACGGAGCCGATAGTGACGGAATCTTTGTTCTGCCGCGATTGTTCAAACAGCAAATACGGGTTTTTGACCGCGTCCCCGTATCGTTCGGCGATGACGGTGGAGGCTTGGTCCGCGGTCAATTCGAAACGGGCGGCGAACCAGAACCGTTCTTTCTTGTCATCGGACAAAGCCCGTCACTCGGCACGGCTTTCCAGCAATTCGCCGACGTGCCGTTTGATGCTTTTTTTGTCGCGCGCCGCGTCGTTTTTCAGTTTGGAAAGCCATTTCTCCTGCTCTTGCATTTTGCCGTAATCGTTTAGCCGCGTGTTCAAGACGCTTTGCAACGCGGCGGACAGTCCCGGATATTGTCCGCGGTCGAACCGCACCGTTCGAATCTGCTTTTCGATTTCAAGGCGGCACTTCTCCCAATCGTCCGCGCGCGCGGGGCAAACGTCCTTGATTTTTTCCAATACTTTTAATGCCTTGCTTAAAATATCGATCGCCGCGTCATGAGAAACGTGTTCCGTGACGAATTTAAAAGAATCCGCGTATTCTTCGGGAACGGTCAGCAAATAATCGCTCAGCCTGATGTTAGGGTGTTCCTCCGCGAATGTCCGAATGTCGGCGAACGGGAACACAAAGCCCCAGTTCCCGTTTTCAAAATCAAAAGATCCGTCCGCTTTGCGGCGGATCGTGTGTCCCAGCATGGAATTGAAGTCGTAGTTGTCGCGGCAATTCGCGCGGACGAAACGTCCGTCCGACATGCCGATGCCGACGATCAGCCTGTCTTCCGGTTTTTCGATCAACGGAGAGGATTTCGCATAGATGAAAAACAGCGACGCGGGGGCGTTTTCATCGGAATGCGACCGCCCCGTCAGTCCCGAATAAAACCAGTCGGTCATTTCGTTTCTGTGATATTCGTCTTGCCGCCAGTATTTGAACGGCTTGCCGATCAGCGCGTATCGGGGGAACGTTTCGTCGCGCGTGATATGTCTGGTGATATCGTCGGGGGACATGAATGCCGATCCTTCCGCGGGGCAGGAAAGATCGTTTGTTTTTTTCGTCGTTAAAACGCCCCAATCCGCGATTTTGCTGTCGGGGCGGAAGCTTTCATTTCTTTCGCCGTTTAAATGTTTGCGGCACATGTTGCAAGGACCGTCTATATTGCCGACTGCAGAACAATAGGGAAAAACATGTTCCGGATCGACGCAAGTGCGACCGTTCCAGCTGTTGTCGTGCCAAGGGACGCAGATTGAAAAATGTTTTACCATGGATAAAAATCCTCTTTTATAAGAATTAAATTGTGATAATTTAAGAATATTGTGATATTGTTGTAAACAAAAATATGGTGTTTAATATGATTAAAGATTCCAGAGCAAGTTATTATATATCCGTCAGACAAAAAGTTGAAAACGACGGCTTTAAAACTTTCCAAGGATCGGACGAAAACTTGCCTTATATCAGCTTTGGTTCGTCAATGTTTCATATCGAACTGCGAAAGAACGTCAGGAATATTCCGTTTGAAATCAGACTGGATTTCGAAAGCGGAGACAAAGCCGAAAATCTGCGTTACGCCCGGCTGACGCAAGAAGCTTTTTTGAAAAAGAGGATTCCTCTTCCCGCGGGTAAAACACTGTCTGAAACATGGACGCGGCTGATTTGCCACACCGATAAATCGCTGGGGTATGTTCCCGACGCGGACAAAACGGCGGAGCTGATAAGGAACGCTTGGAACGAAATCCCTGTTGACGTTTTACGCTGGGCGGGGGTGGCGTAAAGGCGTCAGCGTTTTGAAATCAGGCAGGCTTTCAATTCCGCGTTCAGGCGGGCGCAAATGTCTTTCAGCCGTTTTTCCGTATCCGCGACGAACGTTCTGAAACGCGTCGTTTTCCCGACTTTGACTTCGCGGAAAATCGGCGAATACGCTTTCAGTCCGGCGTCCGCGGCGGTCAGTTCGCGCCAATAGCTTTGCGCGTTGTCCAGCCGTTCAAACGACGACAGCTGCAACAGGCGGAAATTTTCCGGCAAAGCGGACGGAACGATCGGTTTCGGGGCGGCGGGCTTTTTGTCCGCGACCGCCGCGCCCGCCAAAATCAGCGGAGCGTTCGGATCTTTGACGGCGGACGGTCTCGGCGTCCTGTCTTTTCGCGCTTTGACGCCCGACATCAGCGCGGCGCGTTCCTCGGTCGAAAAAACGGCTTGGGCGGATTTTTCCGAATTCGGGTGGTCGTAGGACACGTCCTTAAATCCGCGCGGCGCGTTGCGCGACAGGTTGTCTTCCAGCGTTTGCGCGATGGCGTCGACGCCCGCGCGCACGGTGAATCGCGGCAGGGGATCGACGCCCAAAGCCATGAACAGGTTGCTTTCGGCGGATTTGTAATCGGCGTAGGCGAAATCGCGTTTTAAATGCGACGCCAGCTTGTCCACGGCGGCGAACAGCGTTTCGCGGCGGTCGCGGTCGTTTTTCGCATCGGCATCGTAGGCGCGCGCCCACAACCCGTCGTCGACCTTTTGCATGGAACGCGCGACCTCGAACGCTTCGGCGGACTGGCGCAGTTCCAGATAGGACACGTTCACCTGCGTCATGACCGCCATCGTCATCGCCAGACGGCGCAGACGCTCCAGCTCTTGTTTGTCGCGCGCGCGGCGGATCGCGGCGGGGCGCGCGAACAGGTCCAGCAGGTTCCACGTCACGCCGATGCCCGCGTCCGCCCAGTTTTTATTGCGCAGGGCGGAATTCGAATTGTAATTCACGCTCGCGTTGAATTCGATTCCGGGGAACAGGCGCAGAAACTCTTTGCGGGCTTCGGCGGCGGCGATGCGGGCTTCGTAATCGTTGACGCGCAGTTCGGGGCGGTTGACCAAAGCGAACTGTTCCAGATTGATTTGCCCCAGGTCGTGAACGATTCGCGGGCGGTCGACTTCGGGCGGAACGTCCAGGACGAAATCGGCGGTCGGCGGCAGGTTCATCAAAGCCGCCAGTTCGGCTTTGGCGGTCAGAATGTCGTCGCGCATGTCCGTCAGCGTTTTCAGCGCGGTCAGCAGTCTTTTCTGTTCTTTCAGCTGTTCGACCGTTTTGTTCGCGACGTCGCGGGCGTTGACGCGCACCAGCTCGTCCTGCGTCGCGCCGATCAAAACCGCCATGTCGGCGACGACGCGCTGAGCCGCCGCCGCTTTCCAGAACGCGGCGCGCACGTCGCGAACGATTTGCTGAACGGATTTGCGGCGGATTTCCTCGGCGATGTAGCGGCGGTCGGACGCCTGTTTCGCGTTGACGTAGCTGATGCCGAAATCCAGCACGTTGAACGCCGTTTGCAGACTTGCGCCGCGCACGGTTTTATCCTCGATATAGGACTCGTCCAGTCCCGTTCCGCCGTCCGCGACGGGTTCAGCCGACACGGCAAGCCGTTTGGAACGCGTCGAAAATCCGCCGTTCGCCGCGATTTTCGACAGCAGATCCATTGACGAAACGCCGTTTTTCATCGCCTGTTCCATCATGGCGACGCGCTGGGACGAATTGTATTTCACCGCGCGGGCGATGGCTTCGTACAGGGTGACGGGTTTTGTGATTTCCTCTTGTCCGCGGAACAGGTCGGCGCGGTCGACGCCGGCGCGCGCGGAGCGTTGCGCCAAAGTGGTCGGCTCCGTCTGAACGGCGCAGGACGCCGTCATCGAAACGATCAAAGCGGTGGACAAAAAAGTGCTGTTTAAACGCATAAGGAAATTTCCCCGAAATGAAAAAGCCCGAAAACGGGCGCGGTTTCGTTTCAGAATACAATATTCCGAGTCGCGTTCAATCTTTTTTTTACGTTTTGGTAACTTTTTTGCCGAGTCGCGCGCCGCCTACCCGTCGGCGGAGGCGTCGTCCGCGCGCGTGTCGGGAACGTATTTGGTGACGGGCGGTTCGGCGGCGTTCATTTCGCCGATTTGCAATCCGCAATAGTCGCAGTAAAACTCTTCGCGTTCGTCAAATCCGCTTTCGTTGTGCAGGGCGACGACCTCGTTCGTTTTGCCGCAGTGCGGACAGACGGCTGTGTACGTTTCCCGCCGCATTTAGCCGTCCCTTCCGCCGCGTTTTTGCGCGTCCGCGACGCGCCGGCGCGCGATTTCGGCTTTCCACCCTTTGGTTTCGGGGTCTTTCAACAGGACTTTTTCCATGATCCGAGCCATGCCTTTGCGGTCTTTGATCATTTTCAGAAAATCTTGCGCCGTTTCGAACCCCGCCATCGGCACGCCGACCAGACATATGTCGCGCCCGACGCTGCCCTTGACAAAGGAATCGCGCTTGCCGCTGTTGTAGACCGTGGGGGACTGGCAGACGACGAGGCTTTCGCCGGTCGTCGTTTTCGCCCCGTCGATTTTTCCGGCGGGGATCAGGGGCTTGCCGTTCATGCTGACGCGAATGCCGCGCACGTCGACGTCCTTGTGTCCCCAGTCGTAATGCTTGTCCTGATAAAAGGCGTCGCGCAGACCGAATTTGATCAGACGCCCTTCGCGATCCTTGTGAATCAGCCAGCACAGAGTGTGTTCTTCCAGACTGTGCGGATATTTGTTCGGATCGGGAACGAACTTGCCGTCCCGCATCAGCGGTTTGTACGGCGCGTCGCCCGTTTTTTGCACGCCGTTCCCGTCCGTCCACGTCGTTTGTTCCATCAGAACCGGTGTGCGGACCTCGACGTCGGCGGTGCGCAGTTCGGTGTCCAGAATATTGTAAAACTCCTGCACCTGCCAGTTTTTGTCGTCGACGGTTTTCCCCTGCCACGCCTGATAGTACATGTCGGACAGCAATCCGTTCATCTGCTGTTTCTGCCACATGTCGAACATGATCTGTTTGACCTGCGCGTGGTGGCGGCAATCGCCCATGCCCAGCGCGAAAATGGCGGAAATGTTCGTTCTGGTGTCGATGTTGGCGTCCTTCTGTCCGATTTTTTTGCCGCACGAACGCAGGACGGATTTGACCGTAGCGTCATAGCGGGATTCGCCGTTTTCGTTTTTTCGCAGGGCGTTGTCTTCCATGTGCAGGCCGCAGCCGGCGAAGTTTTCCGTCGTGAACGTCTGCCGGATAAAGGCGTCGGCGACGGTCATGAACACTTCGGGATCCCGAATGTCCGTCAACGGCGTTTTCATCAGCATGTCCTGCGGGATAATGCCGGCGGGCTTGTCAAGCTTGACGCCCAGCTGTTCGGGCGTCATTTTCACCAGCCGGGTGAACAGCTTCAAATCTTTTCTGGAAACGCAGTGGTCGGGCAGCTGTCCGCCGAAAGCCATGTTGCCGCCGATGCGGTTCGTGCCGCGGAAATTCGATCCGCAGCCGCGGTAGGAATAGCTGTAATCGCGCACCGCCTGCAATTTCGGATCGTCCGTGATGTAGCGGTCGTTTTTCGGCGAGCGGTTGGAAAAGGCGATGGCGTCGGTCTTGCGCCCTTTCGGAAAAGCCGTCGCGCACAGCCCCGACAGGCGTTCGCAGACGTCCGCGATTTCGGTCGTTTTGAACGCTTCGCTGATGTGGCTCATGTCGCGGTAGACGTCTTCCAGTTCCCAGCGGTATCTGATGCTGTTTTCCAAACGGTTGCACAGGTGGTCGACGACCTTTTTGTCCTGCCCCGAAATGCACGCCGCCTGCAACGCCGCGGAAACGCAGAAGTAATCGCTGGATTCCTCCGCCCCGTCGCGCAAAGCCGCCAGATAGACGACTTTGGACGTTTCGCGGGCGCGGTCGGTGTTGCCCAGCGCGATGTTGTTGTGCACCGCCTGCATGCCGATCGACGATTCCAGCGTGCCCATGAAACCCTCTTCCAGCCTGCGGGTGGAATCTTCGAACAGTTCTTTCTGCCGTTTCCTCTGCGCCGTTTTGTCGGTCATTTCCGTTTTCTGCGCGATGTAGCGCAGACAGCGTCCGATGTTTTCATAGGCGACGCCCGTGGCGCGTCCCTCGTCGATCAGTTCGAAGCACAAATCCATGGACTGGTGGTAATCCCACATTTTGTCCGCCAGCTTTTCGCCGCGCGGCATTTTGCGGTAGGCGACGGCGAGCTGTTCGCGCACCATGGGGGCGTTTTTGAAATCTTCGTTTTCAACGGATTTGTACAGGTCGATCATTTTGTTGAACGCCGCCAGATCGCGGTACGCCGAAAACAGCATCATGATCTGTCCGGAATCCAGCTTGTCCGTTCCTTCGGCGACGATGGCGTCCAAATCCGACAGTTTTTCCCGTTTCAGGCGGAAGACGGGCTTGCCGTTCATGTCCTTGACGCCTTCTTCGGTCACGGCGACGGCGGCGGCGACCTTGGCGGCGAAAACGCGTTTTTCCTCGGTCAGCACGCGGTTGCGGTCAAAAGAGGCGGGCAAGTCGGAAAATTCAATCAAACGGTCGTTTTTCATGGAAAGCAGTCCCCATTCAACATTTGATAAAAAAATAGTCCGAACCCGTGCCGAAGTCAACGTTTTTTGGACAAAAATTTCGAAATTCGCCCCGCCTGTCCGAAATGATATTTTTTGCTTGACTTTACGGCGGAAAAACGCCTAAAATCCCCCTTGCTCATGAGGGAGTAGTTTGCGCGTTTGCGGCGTGGCAAGTCAACATCGTGACCGTATCGCCGGTCTGGCTTGTCTTAAAGAACAAGACTCATGTACAAACCGGGTAGACTTCGGTTCGTACATGAGTCTTTTTCGTAAGGGCGAAAGGGGAAACTATGGACGCTTTCACACTGACCAGACAACAGCTTTTGGACAAACTCGACGTTTCGGAACAAAAGGGACTGTCCGAAGAACAGGCGGTCGACAACGCCGTGCGCTTCGGCGTCAACCGGCTGTCGAAACCGCCCCGCGAATCCCTGATGAAAAAGATCTGGGACGCTCTGACCGAACCGATGGTGCTGATGCTGGTCGTCGCCGCGTTCATCGCGTTCGGCGTCAACGTCGCCCGCGGGCTGAACGGCGACGAAACCGAATACGTCGAATGCGTCGGCATCGTCGTCGCCATATTCCTGTCCGTCGCCATTTCCCTGATTATGGAGGGACGCAGCGCCAAGGCGTTCGACGCCCTGAACAAAATCAAGGACGACGTCCCCGCCAAGGTTTTCCGCAACGGCAAAGTCCGCTTGATTTCGCAAAAGGACATCGTCGTCGGCGACATCGTCTGTTTGCAGACGGGGGCGAAGGTTCCCGCCGACGGCAGATTGCTGGACAGCGTCGACCTGCGCGTTGAAGAGGCGTCCCTGACCGGCGAAAGCGAAGCGGTTAAAAAAGACGCGGACATCGTTTTCGACGATCCGAAAACGCCGTTGGCGGAACGCGTGAACATGCTGTATTCCGGCACGTTCGTCACGGCGGGGTCGGGGCGCATGATCGTCACCGCCGTCGGCAACGACACCGAATTCGGTCAGATCGCGCGCGAACTGTCGTCGACCGAAAAAAGCATGACGCCGTTGCAGGAAAAACTGGCGCATCTGGGCGGCGTGATCGCCGTCTGGGGCGTGACGATGGCGGCTTTGGCGTTTTTGATTCAGCTGGGCGTGTATTTGTACGACGGCACGGCGACCCTGTCCAACGTGTCCGAAGCGTTCATCACCAGCATCGTTCTGATCGTCGCCGCCGTGCCGGAGGGACTGCCCACGACCGTCGCCATCTGTCTGGCGATCAACATCATCAAAATGTCCAAGGAAAACGCTTTGGTCAAAAAGATGATCGCCTGCGAAACGATCGGGTGCATCAACGTGATCTGTTCGGACAAGACGGGAACGCTGACCGAAAACCGCATGACCGTCGTTCAGGTTTGCGAACACGGCGATTTCAAACAGCCGCGCGACGTCGCGGACGACGATCTGTTGACGAATTTCTGCGTCAACGCGACGGCGGACATCGACATCGAAAACAATGCCTACACCTTTATCGGAAACCCGACGGAATGCGCTTTGCTGGTCGCGGCGGACAAGGCGGGGCGCGATTACCGATCGGTCCGCAAGTCGTTCGGCGTCGCGCACGTCTATCCGTTTTCGTCGGAAACAAAGAACATGACGACCGTCGTCCGCGCGGACGGCGGCTACACCGTGTACACGAAAGGCAGTCCCGAAAAAATCCTGTCGATGTGCGCTTTGGACGACGACGCGCGCCGGCAATACGAAACGCAGATCGTCGCCTGTCAGGAAAAGGCTTGGCGCGTGATCGGCTTCGCGCACAAGGATATGGCGGCTTGCCCCGATTTCGAAACGGGACGCGCCGAAATCGAAAGCGGCTTGATTTTCGACGGGTTCACGGCGATCGCCGACCCGTTGCGCAAAGACGTGTTCGAAGCCGTCCGCAACTGCCGCAAAGCGGGCATCGACGTGAAAATGCTGACGGGCGACAACATCGTCACCGCGTCGGCGATCGCGTCCGAACTGAATCTGCTGGACAAGGATCACATCGCGCTGGAAGCCAAAGACATCGACGCGCTGAGCGACGGGGAACTGGCGGATCTGCTGCCGAAAATCCGCGTCATCGCGCGCAGCACGCCCGTGATTAAAATGCGCGTCGTCAAAACGCTGAAAGCGATGAAATGCGTCGTCGCGGTGACGGGCGACGGCATCAACGACGCCCCCGCGATCAAAAACGCCGACATCGGGCTGGCGATGGGGATTTCCGGAACAGAAGTGTCCAAAGAAGCCAGCGACATCGTTCTGCTGGACGATTCCTTTTCGACGATCGTCAAAGCGATTCAGTGGGGACGCGGGATCTACGAAAATTTCCAGCGCTTCATTCTGTTCCAGCTGACGGTCAACCTGTCTTCGGTCGTCGTCGTCATCGTTTCCCTGATCGCGGGATTCCCGACGCCGTTCACCGCCCTGCAACTGCTGTGGGTGAATTTGATCATGGACGGTCCTCCCGCGCTGACGCTCAGTCTGGAACCGATCCGCGGTTCGCTGATGAACAACAAACCGACGCCCCGCGACGCGGGAATCGTGACGCGGGAAATGCTGGCGCGCATCGTCTTTTCCGGACTGTACATCTCCGTCGTCTTTATGGCGCAGACGATGACGAACTTTCTGGGCGCGGCGCCCGACGAAAAAGGGACGGTGCTGTTCACGCTGTTCGTGATGTTCCAGCTGATGAACGCGTTTTCCTGCCGTGAACTGTCGCATGAAAGCGTGTTGCGCCACTTCTTTGACAACAAGCTGATGCTGATCGCGTTTTTCTTCACGTTCCTGTTGCAATACGTCATCAGCCAGTACGGCGGGCGCGTGTTCGGCACGGTGCCGATGTCGTCCGACATGTGGATTAAAATCACGTTGCTGTCGGTCAGCGTCGTCGTCGCGTCGGAATTGTTCAAACTGGGCGCCGCGATCCGGCAAAAATGCCGCAAAGCGTGAAAAAGATCGCCGTCCGATCCGCTTTGGCGCGCCTGACGCTCTCGCGGTTTCGATTGAGTAGAATCGCAACTGCGAGCCGCGATAGTGGCGCGGCAGTCCATTGGTGAAATCCACGGACTGAGGGGTTGGCGGTTAGGTCGAACTTTGCGGCATGCTCACTGTGGATTGCCGCGTCGGACTAACGTCCTCCTCGCAATTTCAATAGAAGTAAAATCGTAACTGCGAGCGAAAGCGAAGCAGTCTACTGGTAGAATCAGAGGGTTGATTCCTAACAGTCGGAGCTGAGCTTTGCGGCGGATTCGCTTGGATTGCTTCAGCCCTGACAGGCTTCGCAATTCCGATGAATGCTCCGACACCAAACAAATCCGAAACTGCGAGGAGGGCGAATAGCCCGACGCGGCAGTCCACTGACGGCGTCGGCGGACTGGGACGTGTCTGTTAAGGCAGGATTTTACGGCAGAGTCACTGTGAATCAGGCATACTCGTCTGTTAGGGAAATGTCTTTCGAAAAGGTCGGCGGGGAGAGAGTTTATTAGCGGAACGTTTTGACGTTGTCCGCAAAAACAAAAAGAACCCGCTGTTTTCAACGGGTTCTTTTGTAAAATGGCGGAGAGGGGGGGATTCGAACCCCCGGACCGAACAAGCCGGTCAACAGATTTCGAGTCTGCCGCATTCGACCACTCTGCCACCTCTCCGTATTCACAATGTATTGCGCCATTTATCGGCTGGCGCCGATGTCAACAGATTTGTCCTCGCTTCGCTCGTCCGTCTTCGACTCCGAGTCTGCCGCATTCGACAATTCCGCCGCTTCTCTGTATTCGCGATATGCCGCGCCGTTCACGGGAACGTGCTCCACATTCGCTACGTCCTTTTTATATCATCTTGCGCGGTTGTCAATCAAAACTTTTGTTTTTGCGATAAAAAGCGGCGGCAGGCTTTCTTTGATTTTCGAAACGAAACGGGATAAAGTAGCCGAAACGCTTTTTAAAAAAGGGGAAAATCAATGCCGGATCTGAAAAACAAACGCGTCGTGCTGATCGACGGTTCGGGGTACATTTACCGCGCGTATTACGCTTTGCCGGCGATGACGCGCCCGTCCGACGGCGCGCCCGTGAACGCGGTCTACGGTTTTTGTTCGATGATGATGAAATTGTTGAAGGACATGCCCGCCGATTACCGCGCCGTGATGTTCGACGCGTCGCGCCGGACGTTCCGCATGGACATCTTTCCGGAATACAAGGCGACGCGCCGCGCGACCCCCGACGATTTAAAGCCGCAGTTTCCCCTGTTGCGCGAAGCCGTTTCGGCGTTCGGCATGGCGCAGGTCGAATGCGACGGGTTCGAAGCCGACGATCTGCTGGCGACTTACGCCCGTCTGGCGCGCGAAGCCGGCGCGTCCGTCACGATCGTTTCGGCGGACAAGGATTTGATGCAGCTGGTCGGAACGGGGGTGGACATTTTCGACCCGATGAAACAGCGTTCGGTCGAATCGGAACAGGTGGCGGAAAAGTTCGGCGTCGCGCCCGACAAAGTCGTCGACGTTCAGGCGCTGGCGGGCGACGCGTCGGACAACGTTCCGGGCGTGCGCGGCATCGGGATCAAGACGGCGGCGGCGCTGATCAACGAATACGGCAGTTTGGAAAACCTGCTGGACAATCTGGATTCGATCAAACAGACCAAACGCCGCGAAGTGCTGACCGCGGACGCGGACAACGCGCGCATGTCGAAACGGTTGGTGACGCTGGACGCGTTCGCGCCGGCGGAAAAGCCCCTGTCCGATTTCGCGGCGGTCGCGCCGTCGGCGGAAAAAATGGCGGCGTTTTTCGGCGCGATGGGATTTAAAAGTCTGGTCGCCAAAGCGCTGGCGGGAACGACCGCTCCGGTTTCGGAAGGGGCGGCTGTTCCGTCCGAAAAAGCGGACGTCAAGCGCGACTACCGCTTGATTCAAGATTTGGACGAATTGAAAAAACGGTTGCGAGCCGCGCGCGAAAACGGTTTTGTCGCGATCGACACGGAAACGGATTCCCTGACGCCGACGCGGGCGCGGCTAGTCGGTTTTTCGTTTTGTTTCAAGGCGGGCGAGGCTTTCTACGTTCCTTTGCGCCACAAATCGAAAAACGCGCAGACGGATTTGTTCGGGAACGCCGTTTCCGAACCCGAAATCAGGCAGATTCCCGTCGGGGACGCTTTGGCGGCTTTAACGCCCGTTCTGACGGACGCGGGGGTTTTGAAAATCGGTCACAACATCAAATACGACTGGCACGTTTTCGCCAACGAAGTCGGGGAAATCGACCTGACGCCGATCGCGGACACGATGGTGATGTCTTATGATCTGGACGGTTCGGCGCACCGTCACGGCATGGACGAGCTGGCGGCGCTGTTTTTGGACCTGCAAACGATCAAGTACGCCGACGTTTGCGGAACGGGGCGGACGAAAATCACGTTCGACCAAGTCGGTTTGGACGCGGCGCGCGACTATGCCGCCGAAGACGCCGACGTGACTTTGCGGCTGTATCTGTATTTGAAAAAACGGCTGGAAAGCGAACGGGCGGTCGCTTTGTACGAAACGCTGGACCGTCCGTGCGTCAAGGTTTTGTTCGACATGGAACGCGCGGGCGTCAAAGTGTGCCAAAGGGAACTGGACAAGCTGGGCGCCGATTTCGCGGTCAAGGCGGCGGAGATCGAAAAAAAGGTTTTCGAACAGGCGGGCGTGGAGTTCAACCTGAATTCCCCGACGCAGCTGGGCAGGATTCTGTTTGAAAAGCTGAACCTGCCCAAAGGCGTCAAAAGCAAAAAGACGGGGGCTTGGGGGACGGACGCTTCGGTGTTGGAGGAATTGTCCGACGACGGTTTCGCGATCGCCGCCGACATTTTGAAATACCGGCAGTTCGCCAAGCTGAAAAGCACTTACACCGACGCGCTGCAGGCGCAGATCAATCCGAAAACGGGACGCGTTCACACGACGTTCATGCAGACGGGGACGTCGACGGGGCGGCTGTCGTCGAACGATCCGAACTTGCAGAACATTCCCGTCCGGCAAGAGGAGGGGCGCGCGATCCGCCGCGCTTTCATCGCCGAAAAAGGCAGTCTGCTGCTGTCTGCCGACTATTCGCAGATCGAACTGCGGCTGATGGCGCACGTCGCCGACGTCAAAGGGTTGAAAGAGGCGTTCGCGCGCGGGGCGGACATTCACGCCGCGACCGCGTCGCAGATTTTCGGCGTTCCCGTCGAAGGCATGGACCCGATGATCCGGCGGCGCGCCAAAGCGATCAATTTCGGCATCATTTACGGCATTTCGGCGTTCGGTCTGGCGCGCCAGCTGGGCATCGACCGCAAAGAGGCGCAGGATTACATCAACGCGTATTTCGCGCGCTATCCGGAAATCAAATCGTATATGGAACGAACAGTCGCTTTCGCGCGCGCAAACGGCTTTGTCATGACGCCGTTCGGGCGCAAATGCGCGGTCGGGGACATGAACGACAAAAACGCCGCGCGCCGGCAGTTTGCCGAACGGTCCGCGATCAACGCCCCGATACAGGGCGGCGCCGCCGACATCATCAAAAAAGCGATGATTCGCCTGCCCGCCGCTCTGAAACGGGCGGGACTGAACGCGAAACCGCTGTTGCAGGTTCACGACGAGCTGATTTTGGAATTTCCGGAATCCGAATCGGACGCGGCGCGGAAGGTCGTTAAAAACGTGATGGAAAACGTCGTTTCGCTGTCCGTTCCCCTGATCGCCGAAGTCGGCGTCGCGGACAACTGGGCGGACGCGCATTGACGCCGCCGATAACGCTTGCCAATCGATTAAAAATTCCGTACTCTGATAAAAGTTCGCCGTTAAAGCGAACAAGCGCCTTAGCGGGCGCGGAGTCCTAGAAAAACTCTTGGTCAGAACGGTGCAGATATTGCATCGCAGGCGTTTTGCGTATTCGCAAAACGAAAGGTATCCCCGACTTTTGTTTCATTGGTCGGGGAGCTTTCGGCGCATGTCCAAAAGCCCCGATTTTGTTAATCGGCGGTTTTAAAGGTCGAAAGGATCAATTCTGACTGATTTTTTCTACTCCCCGACCGCTTTCGGCGGTCATTTTTTTACCTGAAAGAGGGGAGGGAACATGAAAAAAATCTTTTTATTTGCCGTTTTAATGATGTCCGTAACCGCGCGTGCCGGCGCATCGTCCTGTCCCGACGGTCAAATCGAGGCGAACGCTACATATTCCGGTTGCGAGAGATATTCGACAAGTTTTGAAAGAACACTTTGCGTCAAAAAACCGACGTGCCTTTCCGGAACATCAGTTTCTCCTTATACAATCACGCTTCACACATGGAATGGCGTTCACAGTTGGGACGCCGGCAGAAAGGGACGGCATAGCGTGACGGCGCCCGACGGGCAGACCGATTGGTGTCAAATGACCGTTATTATGCAAGCGTGCGCGGCGGCAGGGGCTGAATATGAAAAACTGTCGAAGGCGGCTGGCTGTAATGAAAACAACGGCGTCGATTCTTCGGCGTACAATCCGGCTAGCGGAAAATGTTCGGATCAGTCGACTTATGAAGAGGACGGAAAGGTAACATTTTGCTATCGATATAGCAACGGCGCGGCATTGCACAGTTGCAACGCTAGTGTATTTATTAAAGAAGATTACGCTCAAGGATTTTATGCCCGCCCGACGTATTGCCCCAGATATTGCGAACTTTGCGACGACAGTTTGAAATGTACGCAATGTATGAGCAGATATATTGAAAAAAACGGGGAATGCGTTGAAGAAGTTTCCTGTCCGTCAAACTGCGCGGAATGCGATTCGTCGGGCGTCTGCACGAAATGCGACAGCGGCTATGTCTTGAAAAACGGCGTTTGCGCGGTCAAGCCGAAGACGCAGGTCGCGTTCTGCCCGCCCGACAAGACGCTGACCGCCGATCTGTGCTGTTGCGTTTCGAAATGATTCGCTTTGAAACCGCCTGAAAAAACGCCGCCCGAAACCGGACGGCGTTTTCGCGTCAGTCGTAATATTCCTCGCCGTAATATTCCTCTTCGTATTCGCCGGCGTCCCGATCCGGCGGTTGCGCGGCGGGCGCGGCTTGCGGTTCGGAGCTTCGCTTTTGCGCCGGAATGTTGCCTTCGACGTTGAACAGACAGTAGCCGTCGACGCATTTGCGCGTCAGTCCCGCGACGGGCGGGCAGTGTTCGTCCGTTTCGCATTGAACGCAGGTGTAGGGCAGGGTCTTGTACGGTTTCGGCTGGCAGAACGGCGCAGCGGGCGGACAGACGGCGTCTTTGCACGGGTCGGGTTTCCGACAGGTGTAATTCACGGTGCAGAGCATGCCGTCGAGGCAGTGACCGTGCGCGGCGCATTCGACGCATTGATATTCGTGGGGGCGGTTTTCGCCGGCGGGCGCGCAATGCAGTCCGTCGGGGCAGGTCGCGTTTTCGCACACGCCGACGCATTGCAGGGCGGCGCATTCCTGATTAACGGCGCAATCCTTGTTTTCCAGACACGAGATGCCGCCGGCGACCGTTTCGTTTCGCCCCGCGCCGAAGCTCATTTTCCTTTGCGGTTTCTGCCCCAGTTTGTAGACGGCGGCGTCCGCCGTTCGACAGCCGGCGAAACAGACGGACAGCAAAAGGACGGTCAACAGTTTTTTCATTCGGCGCCTCCGTTTCGAAAAGGTCAGAACAACAGCGACACGGCGGCGCGGAACGCCTCGTAATTATCGCCTTTCGCCGCGCTGAACATGACGTCCCAGCCGGCGACGGCGGTTTTGCCGGACAGGTATTTGGTCAGTCGGAATCCGCCTTCGTTGTATTCGTCGATGTACAGCTTCGATCCCGTGTATTTCGTGTTGTATCCGAAAACCGTCAGCGCGTAGTCCGTCCCGATCATTTGCCGGATCGACGCGCCGTTTTTCAGCACGTTGTTTTGCAGGTCGTAATCGATTTCGAAATCGCCCGTTTTGGCTTTGTAATCCTGAACGCGGGCGTACATGTTCGTCACCGTCAGCCGCGTCGATCCCGTCAGATCGAACGACAGGTTGCTGGTCGCCGAACCCATGTACAGAATGCCGCCCGACAGCATGTCCGACGACGCCGTCGCGCCCATGCGCCCCGCCGCCGTGACCGTCCAGTTGTCCCGATACAGCGGAATTTGAACGCTCAGCCCCGCCTGAACGGCGTAGGTTGACGACCCGTCCGTGTTGACGTAGGTCAGGGGGACGTCGACGGCGACCGCCCAGTCGTTGTCGAATTTATAGGCGTATCCCAGCGGCAGGCTGACGACCGCGGACGATTTGTCTTTTTTGTTCGTTCCCGTCAGCCGGTGAACCGTCGCGTTCGGGGCGGCGACGAAAGCGCCGTCGTTCGTTCCCGAAACCAGAACGCGCGAAGCCGAATCCAGCACGGGATTGAAAAACGCCGCGTCCGCCATTTGCCCCATCAGGGACGACGGCGACCCCGCGACGGCGTCGTAGGGGGTGTTGGTGACGCTTTCCTTTAAAATTTTGGACAGCAAGCCGTCTTTGTTCTTTTCCAGATAGTTTTTGAACGCGTTGAACGCCTGCGTCTGGGACGTGCCGTCGCCGAACGTTTGGTCGACGTCGATGGACGGGACGACGAATTGCAGTTTGTTGCCCGTGTAGTTCAAACGCATTTCGATGCCGCGGAAGTTCAGCGCGCTGTCGGAATCCGCCGTCGCGTCGTATCCCGCCATGATCGAATCCAGTTCGCCGTTTTTGTATTTGTCGAAAAGGTCGGTGACGGATTTGTAGCTTTTGGTGACGGAATTGGAATTTTGCGTCAGCGTCAGTTCAAACATGTCGGCGCGCGCGGAAAACGGCAGCAGGGCGGACAGGACGGCGGCGGTTTTGAAAAAAGTGTTCATCAACGTGTTCCAAAAAAATAGACTGTGGTTTTATGTAATCAGAAAAACGTCCGTTCGGCAACCCCGAAAGACGACGAAAAAAGGGCTTTGTCGCCAAAGCCCTTTTCGCGTTTTCGAAAAATCAGATCAGTTTCAGTTCTTCGGCGGACGTGCGGTCCTTATGCGTGACCAGTTCGTAGCTGACCGCCTGATCTTCTTTCAGCGTTTGCAGACCGGCTTTTTCGACGGCGCTGATGTGGACGAAAACGTCCTTCGAACCGTCGTCGGGCTGAATGAAGCCGTAGCCTTTTGTTCTGTTGAACCACTTGACTTTACCGTTGGGCATGGGGGAAACTCCTGTTAAAAATGACCGTATGGACACGGAAGATGTTATATTCGTTTCCCGTTCGGGGGAATCCCGCTTTGCACGCGCCTTTCGGCAAGCCACATCGCAGAGGAGTATAAGATCTTGTCGAAAAGTGTACGCCTTTTGACGCCGAAAACAAGCGTTTTCGCCCGAACGCGTCAAATAAAGTGCTTTTCGGGCTTTATTTTTCCGTCTTATCTATGTAAAACAGAGCAGTTGTCATTTTTTTTGCCGGTAAAGAATCATGTGTAAATTCATTCAAAACACCGAAGACCTGAACAGCCTGTGCGAACGTCTGGCGCAACACCCGTTCGTCACGGTCGACACCGAATTTATCCGCGAAAAGACCTATTGGCCGCAGGTCTGCCTGATTCAAATCGCGTCGGCGGACGAGGCGTGCTGCGTCGATCCGCTGGCGAAGGGAATCGATTTGACGGCTTTGTTCGAACTGATGCAGAACGAAAACGTCGTCAAGGTGTTTCACGCCGCCCGTCAGGACATCGAAATCTTTTATCATCTGGACGGGCGCACGCCGCGTCCCGTGTTCGACACGCAGCTGGCGGCGATGGTGTGCGGATTCGGCGAATCCGTCAGCTATCAGAATCTGGTGCAGAAAATGCTGGGGATCGAATTGGACAAGTCCATGCGGTTCACCGATTGGTCGCGCCGTCCGCTGACCGAAAAGCAGATCGTGTACGCGCTGGCGGACGTGACGCATCTGCGCGACATTTACAAAAAAATGCTGGATCTGCTGACCGAAACGGGCAGAACGCACTGGGTCGACGACGACACCGCTTTTCTGATCAATCCCGCGACGTACGAAAACGATTCCTCCGCCGTGTGGAAACGGCTGAAAATCAATTCGAACAAGCCCCTGTATCTGGCGATGTGCCGGGCGCTGGCGGCTTACCGCGAAGACGAGGCGAAACGTCTGGATCGCCCGCGCAAGCATATTATGCGCGACGAGATTTTGTTGGAAATCGCCGCGAACATGCCGTCGGACGCCGAAGAAATGGCGAAAATGCGCGGATTGCCGCAGGGGTTCGCCAACGGTCGCATGGGACGCGAGATTTTGAAAATCGTCGCCGACGTGAAATCGAGCGACCCGTCGACGTATCCCGCCGTGCCGAAACCCTACGAACTGCCGCGTTCGGCGCGTTCCGTGTCGAAAATGCTGCGGTTGCTTTTGATGATCAAATCGGCGGAATGCGACGTCGCCGAAAAGCTGATCGCGTCGCCGGACGAACTGGACATGCTGGCGGGCGAAAAAAATCCCGATCTGGACGTTTTGAAAGGCTGGCGGTACGAGGTGTTCGGCAAGGACGCCCTGAAGCTGAAAGCGGGCAAAATCGCGATGCGGTACAGTCCGGAACGCCATCGGATCGACCTGACCGAATTGTGACGGTTGCAAAAAAAGCGGGGTTTCAAACCCCGCTTTTCAATTTGTCGGTCGGTTAAAAATCGTACTGGAACTGGATGCCCAGAATTTCGGCATTGACATCGTATTTCGCATCAACAAACTGCGTTTTGTAACCGGTTGCTGCGCTTTTGCTTGCGCCGTTTCTGGCTTTGTACGTCGGCAGGTACAGATGCGCGTAGCCGACATCCATTTTGACGTTTTCATTGATTTTATAGGTGAAGCCCGCGGAAATCCAGTAACGGTCGTTGTCGGGGATGCGCACCGTGCGGTACGCCGAACCGGGGACGGGAGATTCGTCGTAGGAAACGCCCGCGCGCCACGTCCAGCTGTCGTTGTAATACCAATCGACGCCCAGCGCGACCGTCCACGTGTTTTCCCATTTGTAATAGGACGTGTGGTATCCCAGCGGCGACGACGACGTCAGCGTGAATTCGTTGAAGTTCTGCCATTGCGTGCGGCGGATCGACGCGGAATAACCGAAATCGCCGCGGCGGTGGTATCCGGACAGCAGCCAGTGTTCGGGCAGACGCGTGACCGTGCCGCCGACGTGGTTGCCCGCCAGATAGGTTATGTTTTCCAGAACGTGGTCGCCTTTCAGCGTGTGTTCGACTTCGGTCGATTTGGTCTGATAGGACAAACCGAAACGGGTGTTTTCGTCGACTTCGTACATCACGCCGAAACGTCCGTAATAGCCCCAGCCGTCAATGTCGAAATCGCTGAATCCGGCGCCGTACGACGTGTTCGTCATTTTGACGCGTCCCCAGCGGGCGATCAGGGACGCGCCGAAACTCCAGTTGTCGTTCAACCGGTAGGCCAGCGACGGGGCGACATCAATGACTTCCAATTCCGAATCGACCGCCAGATCCGATCCGAACCAGTGTTTCGGGTATTCCGTCGCCAGACCGAACGGCGCGTACACGCCCAAACCGAAACGGAAATCGTCGTTGATTTTATATTGCGCGAACAGGTTGGGGACGGCGACGGGAATGCTGACCCTTTCTTTGCCGGAAGCTCTGCTGCCGGCTTTATCCGCCGATCCCTTGACTTCGCCGTGCTGCCAGATGACGGCGGCGCCGGCTTGGGCGCCCGTGCCTTTCAGCGTCATGCCGGCGGGGTTGAACCCGATGGCGGAATAGTCGTCGCCGACGACGCCCGCGCCCGCGTAGGAACGACCCAGCCCCGTCATCGAAAAATCGGTCAGCTGGAATCCCGCGGCGTCCGCGCGCGAATCGAACAGAAGGCCCGCGGCGGCGAAGCACAGGGGCAGGGCGGCTTTTTTGGTAATCGAAAAAGTCATATGTTTTCTCATCTTTGTTTGTTTTTGTATAAATCCAGAACGGCGCCGGTGTGTTCCAAAATCATGGTGATGATTTTTTTAACCTCGCGGTCGCCGTATTCCTTCCAGTTCAAATGCTGCAAAATGGTTTGTTTGCGCGCCTTGAACACGAACATCTGCGCGAACAGCTGGAACGTGCAGAGCGTGGCGTCTTCGCGGTTCAGACCGTTGCCGGTCGCCTTGATGAACAGGTCGGCGTAGATTTCGTAAATCGGCGAAATCAGTTCGCGGTACAGCGTGTCGAACGCTTCGCCGGGGACGGAATATTCGTGCAGGAAAATGACGACGTCCTCGTTCGGCAGGCGTTTCGAACACAGCAGAATGCACAGTTCGGAAATCAGTTCGAACAGCAGGGCGCGCGCCTGATCCGCCGTCGCGTTTTCGTCGGACAGCAGTTTTTTCGCGTGCGTCGTTTTGTCGCTCAGCTCTTCTTTGACGCGGGTGGCGATGTCGGACAGAACCGCGCGGTACAGCCCCAGCTTGCTGTCAAAGTAATAAGTGATCGCCGAAATGTTGACGGACGCCCGATCCGCCAGATCGCGCGTCGACGTGCCGTAATACCCCGACGCGGCGAACAGGTGCCGCGCCGTTTCAAACAGCCGTTTTTTGGAATCCTTAGCCACTTGCCGCTTCCTTTGTTCAATAAAAGACAAAGGGGACGATACAGGCTTTGATTTGGAAAGTCAATCGATTGATTTAATCTTTGCGGCTTTTCCCGCGCGGTTCATTGTTTCTTCGAACAGGCGCGCGGCGGTCGCGATGCACACGGGGCAGGGAACGACGGGACGTCCGCCTTCGCCTTTCAATTCGCGGCACAGGGTCGCGCCCGTTTCGTTTTTGAACGCCCGCGTCAGTTCGCGCACCTTTTTATAGGTGTCGGCGCGCACGGCTTTGTCGGGGGATCCCGTCGCGTTCATCAGCCCGACCAGCATGTACGCCGCCGTCAGCGCGCCGCAGGTTTCGCCCATGCCGCCCATGCCCGTGCCGAAACCTTCGGCGATTTTCAGGGCTGTCGGTTCGTCCAGTCCGAACAGGTCGGCGTACGCCGCCAGAACGGCTTGGGCGCAGTTGTATCCTTTTTCGCCGCGCAGGGCGACGGCGGTTTGAACGCGGTCTGTCAAGGTGTCGAATCCCTTCGTAAAAAGTTTGCCCAGTATAGTTCTTTCGCACAGGCGTTGCAATCCTTTGCTTGATTTGCGCCGCAAAGCGTGTAGAGTTGTTGAAAATCCATTTTTTAAACAGGAGAGCAAACATGGAATTGAAAGGCAGCAAAACCGAAAAGAACCTGATGACCGCGTTCGCGGGCGAATCGCAGGCGCGCAACAAATACACCTATTTCGCCGGCGTCGCGAAAAAAGAGGGATACGAACAGATCGCGGCTTTGTTCGCGAAAACGGCGGACAACGAAAAGGAACACGCCAAAATGTGGTTCAAGGCTTTGGGCGAACTGGGCGACACCGCGCGCAATCTTGCCGCCGCCGCCGCGGGCGAAAACTATGAATGGACGGACATGTACGCCACCTTCGCCAAAGAAGCCGAGGAAGAGGGATTCACACAGCTCGCCGCCCAGTTCCGCGCCGTCGCGCTGATCGAAAAATCGCACGAGGAACGCTACCGCGCTTTGCTGAAAAACGTCGAAATGAAGGCGGTTTTCGAAAAATCCGAAGAAACCATGTGGGAATGCCGCAACTGCGGACATCTGGTCATGGGCAAAAAAGCCCCCGACGTCTGCCCCGTCTGTTCGCACCCGCAAAGCTATTTCGAAGTCCGCGCCGAAAACTATTGATTCCGCGCGCGTTGCGACGAAAGCCGGCGTGAAAACGCCGGCTTTCCGCTTTTCTTGACAACGATTCGGATAAACGCGTATCCTGATTTAAACAAACACGGGAGGATTCAAGCAATGCTGAAACTGGTTTTAACCCTTTGCCTGCTTTCCTTTCCCGCCGCCGCGCGCTATGTCCCTCTGAACGGCATGCAACGCTTTTCGGGGCTGAGTCGCGACGAAATCCTGCAAAAAAGAAAAGCCGCGATGTTTCAGTCGACCGTTTTCGGCGGTCGTTCCGGTTACGCGCCGTCCGCCGCCGTTTTTCAAATCGACGACGGCGCGCCGTGGATCGGCGCGTATCAGATCGCCTGCGTCGGCGTCGGCGACACGCGCGACATCGGGGCGGGACTGTCGCGCGAAAGCGTCGGAATCCTGAATCCCGAACTGCTGTTTTACATCAACGTCCCGTCCTACGCGTTTCAATCCCGCGGCGTTCCGTGCTCCGACGACGACTATCTGATTCCGTACCGCGTCGATTACGATTCCCTGCGCAAACGGATCACCGCGCGCGTCGGTTATTCGCCGCTGCACCGGAAGACGGGGCGGTACGACAGCGTCGTTTTGCAGGACGCGAACGCCCGCGATCTGGGATACAACTACGCTTTCGCCGCCGTCGCGGACAACGTGCGTTTTAAAAACGATTCAAACCTGTCGAACAGAATCGTTCAAACGTCGGGTTTTTACCACCGCGGCTTTTCCTGCGGCGCGCCGGAAGGGTGCAACAACTATTCGCCCTATGAAACGGGGTATCACCTGTATCTGACGGACCTGCCTGCCGAGCTGACCGTTAAATTGTGGAAAGAATATCCGCGGAGCGAAAACGACCCCGCGGATATGACCTATCGCATGATTTTCGATTGAAATCAGACGGATTTTCCCGCTTCGAACGCCTGTTTCATCGCGGGTTTGTCCTTGATGTCGCCGATTTTCCACGCGCCCGTGCCGTAAATGACGCCCTTTTCGCGCACGTCGTCCAGACAATCCAGAAAACCGCGGAAGCCTTCCAGCGTGCGTTCCATTGCGGCGTGCTCCTCGTCCGCCGCGGCGACGATGAAGTAGAAATCCTTGTCCGTCATGTCGGTGTAGCGCGGGACGCAACGGTCGATCAGCGTTTTCATCTGCCCGTTCATGCTGTAAAAATAAACAGGCGTCGCCATGACGATCACGTCGGCGTTCAGCATTTTTTCAATGATTTCGGGCATGTCGTCGTTTTGGACGCATTTGTGCGTCGCGTTGCAAACGCCGCACCCGCGGCAATAATTGATTTTTTTGTCGTTGACGTAGATTTTTTCAACGTCGTTTCCCGCGCTTTTCGCGCCGTCGGCGAACGCGTCGCACAACAGGTCGGAATTGCCTTTTTTGCGGAAACTGCCCGCCAGAATCAAAACTTTCTTCGCCATGATAATCCTCCGTTAAAACAACTTCTGTCAGAGTAATCTTTAAAGCCGGCTTTAAGTCAAGCGGTTTTTTGCGGTTGCGAAACAGCCTCCGCGCGCGGCGGAGGCTGTTTGAACGGTGCGAAAAAAATCAGCCCATCGCTTTGGTGATCTGGTCCTGCATGGCGAACGTGCCCATAACCGCCCACGCGATCGCGCCGGAAACGAACAGCGTCGCCACCATGTTCAGCACCGCCGCCTTTTGCGTGATGCCGGTGACGCTGTCTTCCAGCCATTCGTTCGCCATCTGGTCCAGCGCTTCCTGAAAGTTGTCCATTTCGGAATAAATGCGCAGGTCGCCGATGATTTCCTTGTCGGGGAATCCCAGTCCCGTTTTGTTCAACGCTTCGCCCAGGTTGTCGCCGTTGTTGATATATACCAGCGCGCTGTCGATGCGGTACAGCAGGTACGGGCTGGCGTCGTGGCGCAGGGAACGCAACGCCTGCGAAACGGGCGTGCCCGCGCGCACCAAAGCCGCCATCGCCAGCATCCACGTCACGCCGACGAAAATCCGGTACAGCGACCAGGGGGGGACGTTTTCGAAAAACGCGCGCGTCTTGCCTTTCCACCGCCCCAGCGTCGCGTAAATCAACAGAAAGATCGCGGGCAGGATCGAAAAAGCGAACAGCCAGTTTTTCTGAATCCATTCGGACACGTTGACCAGATCTTTCGCGCTGCCCGTCCAGCGGGTGTTGGGCGCGGCGCTGATCATCGGCGGCACCATGTACGCGCCGATCGCGTAAATGATCAAAACGGTCATCATCGACAAGAACATCGGGTAGCTGATCGCGCTGACCAGCGGTTCTTTCATTTTTTTCGTGCCTTCGGCGACCTTGATCAGGTTTTCGAGGGCGTTTTCAAGGTTCGACACGTCGCCGACCGACAGCATCAGGCGTTCGCTGGCGGGCGCCCAGCCTTCCAGCGCGACGGAAAACGGGTGACCGTTTTGCAGTTCGCGCGACCAGTACAAAATCGCCAGAGCCATCGGTTCGTCTGGATTTTTTCCGTCGTTGGTGATGATGCCGCGGATACGGTCCAGCGCGTCCATCAATGAAAAGCGGTTGCGCAGCAGGGAAATCAGCTTGCGGTAGATTTTCATGCGCGTGCCGTTGCTTAAACGGCAAATGACCATCGCGTAATAGCGGTTAATGTCCGATGCTTTAAAAGCCATTGGCGTCCTTTCAAATGGGTTAGTAAATGGGTCTTTCGTCCAACAGACCGCACCAGCGTTCGACTTCCTCGGCGTCGATCAGTCCGTTCAACATGCGTTCGATGGCGCAGTCTTTCATGGTGCGACCGCCCAAATCGCCCGTCCAGTAGTCAATGGCTTTTTTGGTTTCGCCGTTGACCAGCAAATTCAAAAACGTCGCGTCGGGCAGCAGGATTTCGCCGACGACGCAACGCCCTTTGCAGCCGTTGCCGCCGCATTCGGAACACCCCGGACCGCGCAAAAAAGCCTGTTCCATGCCGAAATCGCCGTAAGCCTTGCGCAGACGCTGGACGGTCGGGTGGTCGGGGTTTTGCGAAACGGGAACGCGGCAGTACGGGCAGACGCGGCGGAACAGACGCTGCGACACCATGCCTTTCATGATTTCGGGGTCGATCAGTTTGAACGTTTCCACGCCCATGTCGCGGAAACGCATGATGACCGCGGGGGACGAGTTCGCGTGCAAAGTCGACCACACGCCGTGTCCCGACAGCGCGCCTTTGAATGCCAGCTGAGCCGACGACAGCGTGCGGATTTCCCCGATCATCAGCATGTCGGGGTCGGAACGCAGGGACGCCGCCAGAGCTTTGGTGAATTCCTGCTCTTTCAGCGCTTCGGTGTTCGCGTTGGTCACGGGCATTTGGCGCGCGCCGGGGATCGGGTATTCGGGCGGGTCTTCCACGGTGATCAGGTTCAGTTCGTAATTGCGTTCCTGCAACAGCGAAATCATGTTGCGCTGCAACGTCGTCGATTTGCCCGATCCCGTCGGTCCCGCCACGATGATGATGCCGATCGGCACCGCGCGCAGACGGTAGAACATGTCGGCTTCGCGCTTCGTGTAGCCCAAAGCCATCAAATCGCCCGCGTTGTCGGGGTCTTCGTCCGCGTACAGCAGACGCATGACCAGATAGCGCGTGCCGAACGCGATCGGGTTGAATTGCAGACGAACCCCCAAAACCAGACGCGGCAGACGCAGTTTCCCGCCCGACCCGCGCAAAGGGGCGTCGCCGATTTTTTGCGCCGCCTGATATTCGTTCTGGGCGTAGTTCGCGTCCGAAATGTCCGACGACGCGAACGCCGCGCGGACGAACGCCTCGCCCCATTCCTTGGTGTTTTCCATGACGACGCGCATCATGCCGTTTTGACGGAAAAAGATTTCCGTTTTGTGCGACCCGACGACGACGTGGACGTCGGACACCTTGACCGCCGCGGCTTTGGTCAAAACCTCGACGTAATCCTTTTGCATCTGCAACTGGTCAAGGTCGGCGGCGCTGCCCAGTTCGTCGGCGGGAATGTCCGGTTCGTCCGTCGCCGCGCGTTCGTAAATGGCTTTGATCAGGTTGGACGGGACGTATTCGGCTTTGTTGACTTGCAGTTTCTTTTTGCGCGCCAGCACTTCAAAGCTGAGGACGCGACCGTCGAACTTGTGTTCCGCGCTGACCAGAAAACGCCCGTTGTCGAACAGGGCGAGCAGACTGCGCGTGTCCTCTTTGACCGGAAAAGCGCCGTTCGTGGTCGTGATGCACTTGCCCGACGCGAACAGTTCGTTCAGAACTTCGGAGCTTTTCTTGGGGGCGGGTTTCGCCGCGTCCCCCGCCGCCGCCGGTTTCGCGGGCGAAGCCGCTTTCGCCGGAGCCGCCCCCGCGTGCGGCGCCGCGCCCGATTTCGATTTGGCAGGTAAAGGCATGTCAGACCCTCTTTAACTTTGCGGAAAAACCGCTTTTAAAAACCGACAGGGAAAAGCGGACTTTCCCCTGTCGACCCGATTGAACGAAAGGCGTCAGCGCGCCAGACTCGCGCCCGAAAACGATCCGTTGGCGGCGGTTTTGTTCTGGCTGACGGGCGCCAGTTTCGGCAAAGCCGGCTGGCGGCGCCGCGGTTCTTCGCGGCGGGCGCGGAACGGTTTTTGTTCGTCGCGCACGGTGTCGTTTTCCTGTTCGATTTCCTCTCTGGCGGCTTCGGCGGCGGCGGACAGCAACCCCGTGGCGGAGAAGCCGATCATTTCCTTGCTTTTACCGACCTGAACCAGAACGTAATCCTTTTGAATGTCGATGACGCGGTGTCCCGTCGGCAGAATCGTGTCTTTTTTGGCAAAGAAGGTCGTCTTGTCCTTTTTGGCGATCAGTTTGGCGATCAGCGATCCGGACGTGCCGCGGATTTCCGAAACGGCGTACAGCTGGGACGCGGGTTCGGCGGCTTTTTTGCCTTCGCCGTCTTCGGTTTCGACCGTCGTCGGACCAAGGCTCAACGCCTCGCCGGCGCGTTTCTTGGTCAAAAGATCCTCGCCCGTTTCCGTCAGTTTCGTCGACACGCGCGAAGACGGCGTGCGTTTGATTTTTTCGGGGCGCGCCGCCGCCATCATGATCGGTTTCAGGTTGTTGACGCGCACCAAAGACGCGGCGTCGTACTTTTTCTTCAATTCGGCGCGCTGTTTCTTTTTGGCTTCCTCTTCTTCGCGTTCCTTTTTCAAACGCGCGGTTTCCTCGTCTTTCATTTTCTGAATGCGGCGGTCTTCTTCGCGTTTCAGGGCGGCTTCGATCTGTTTCTGGCGGATTTCGGCGCGCTGTTTGCGTTCCAAAGCCTCCTGCCGTTTCAAATCCTGCGCCAATTCCCATTCCAGACGGGCTTGGGTCATTTTTTCGCGCCGTTCGATTTCGTCAAACAGCATCTGACGGTTGGACGTTTTCAGGGCGTCGATTTCGGAACGCAGCTGTTCGCGTTTTAACTGCAACGCCAAAGAACTGTTCTCGCGCTCCATTTCCGCCATTTCGCGGAAAATGTCGCTGGACACCTTGCCCAAAACCTGTTCGCTGGGCGACGCGGACAGTCCGCCCATGGTGTTCTGCGCGCCGAAATCGGACGACGGGGCGGGAATGTTCATGTCCAGCGACGGCATCGGAGCGGGGACGTCCGCGGCGGGCGCGGGAACGTCCAAAGACGGCGCGTCGTCGGCGGGAGCCGGAACGTCCGAAGCGGGGGCGGGGACGTCCGCGGGCGCTGAAATGTCGGCTGGCGCGGGATCGGACGCCGGAGCCGGAACGTCCGAAGCGGGGGCGGGAACGTCGGCGGCGGGAATGTTTGCGGCGGGCGCGGGGGCGTCGGCGGGTTTCACCGCGTCGACGGGAGCCGGATTGGCGAAAAACGAATCGTCAAACAAGTCATCGGCGCGCGCCGTCTGAACGGACAGGCAAATCGTCGCCGCCGCCAGCCAAAGGTGTTTTTTACATAACAGGTTCATAGATTTGTCCTTCATAAGTCCAGGTGTTGTCTCCGGGGGTGTAGCTCAGCTGCAAAACTTCCAAACCGGGGAATTTTTTAAACATGTCCAGCCAGTGATCCATGGGCAGGTCCGACGTAAAGGAAAACGTCAGGCGCGGATAGACCGTTACCCTGGGCGGACCGGCGGGGTTGCCGTCGGCGTCGCGCGGGATTTCGCGCTGAATGGGAATCCGTTCCATCGAAATTTCCATTTTGATGGCTTGGAAAATATCGGTCAGCTCTTCGTGCAGGTCGGCGTATTCGTACTTCGGCTCTTCGTGGTGGACGGCGATGTCCCCGATCGCCAGCGTGGCGACGGCGGATTTTCCGGTTTCGTCCAGCAGGTAGTCCAAACCGCGCGTGTTGTATTCCTCGATCGCGCGCTTGAACCAGCCCAAATGCCCCTGACGCATCGTCCAGCCCGTCGAAACGCCCGACGGCGTGCAGGTCATCGGTTCCAGATCCCAGCCGGGGATAATCATGGATTTCAGCTGTTGAACGGCGGCTTGGCAGCGGTTCATGAAATCTTCGGGAACCATCAGCTTTTCCCACGGCTTGACGACGATTTCGGGCGGGGGCGGCGGCGCTTCCTCTTCAAACAGGGGCTTCATCGGCGCCAAAGGTCTGATGACCGGTTTCGCGGTGGAAAAGAACAGCGGCGAAATCACGGCTTTGTACAGGACGAAAGCGAGAACGACGGCGGCGCCGATGGCGATCAGTTTGATTTTTTGGCGCTGGGCGTTGTTGATGTGCATCAGCTTCGAACCGCCGGGGGATTTCAACAGATCCCACAGGTCGACTTCTTCCGTGCCTTCGATCTCCCAGGACGCGGGGGCGATTTTTCGTCCCCAGTCCGGCACCGCCATCATGGCGAAAAACGCGCGTTTGGCGTCTTCCTCGTTCAGATAAAGCAGGTCTTCTTCGGACAGGATCAGGTCGTTTCGAATGGCGATGAACCACCACCCTTCGTCGACTTCGAACACGGCGACGGACGACGGCTTGTCGCGAAAAGTGTCCGCCAGCGCGGCGGCGGCGGACGGCATGCCCGCCTTGTGCCCTTCGGTCGAATTGCCGATGCCGTACTGGGGCGACGTGCCCGACCGTAGACAGAACAGGTCGGCGCCTTCCATAAAGTTGTCGACCGTTTCCTTGACTTCCGGATAGGGATCGTCGGTGTCCTGCAACGGCTGCCAGAACAGGCTGACGGCGTATGTCGTGTCGTTGACGGTGATCGTCGGTCCCCAAGGGGGATCGCCGTCTTCATCGGCGGGCAGTTCGGATTCGGTTTCGGATTCCGGAGCCGGCGCGGCGGCGTTGTCCGCGTCCGCGTCGTCTTCCAGTTCGTCCAAATCGTCCACCGTCAATTCTTCGTCATCATCTACAGCCATGTTCGACTATCCGTTCGTTAAAGGTCTTTCATTCTGGTTTCGGGCGACAGCGGCGAAATCAGCACTTCGGGCGTCAGCAAGATGACCATGACGTTGCGCGCTTTTTTCGCGGCGTTGTTGACGGAAAACAGTTCCTTGTCGTTGCTGGTCGACGTCTGAACTTCCTCGAACCCCGTCAGCATCAGCGTCGCGCCGGAGGTCATGGCGACTTCCTGAACGAAACCGCGGGTTCTGATCTTGGGCAGCTGGACGGTCGTCTGCGTTTCGGTGCCGCCGCCGGACGCCTTGTCCATGTCTTCCAGTTCCGTCAGCGTCATCGTGAACATCATCAGCAGACGTCCGTGATCCAGAATGCGGGGCAGAACCTCCATCGTGAAGCCGTAGTTGATTTTCGCGGGCGTGATGGAAACGGACGTCGTGTCCGAATTCATCGTCGTTTCGATTTTTTCAACATAGGACTGGTTGGTCGACACCTGAATCGGCGCGATGCGGTTGTTCATCGTCGTGACCGCCGCGCTGGTGACCAGCGACGTCGTGCCCTGCGTGTTCAGCGCCTGCAAAATCAGGCTGGTGTCGCCGACGTGCTTGTCGCTGGAAATGATCGACATGTTCAGATTGCCCGACAGGCTGTCGATGGTCGGCGCCGCGGAGGTCGCCGTGAATTTCAGCTTGTCTTTGACAAAGTTTAAAACCGAATTGACGTTCAGGGACATCTGGCGGTTGTCGTTCAGCGTGACGTTCAGCACCTTGACGTTGATGGCGACCTGACGCGACAGCTTTTCGTTCAGGCTGTTGACGTACTGCGAAATGCGCTGCAGCGTGAACGGCGGAGCGGTCACGGTCAGCGTGCCGTTCGTCGGAATGACGTTCAGCGACGCGCCTTCGGGCAGCATCGCCGTGACGGCGGTTTCCAGCTGCGTCCAGAAATCCAGTTCGACGGACGAATCCATCGACGCGGACGTCGTGCCGCCGCCTTCGCCCGAAGACGTGCCGGCGATGTTCGCGCTCAGGTTCGATTTGACGGGCAGGGCGTAAATGGTGAAGACGCGCGTTTCCATTTTATAGAACGTGATCACGCCGTTTTTATAGCGCCACCACAGCGAAAAACGCGAAACGATTTGATCCAGCAGTCCGCTCAGCTTGCCGGAATAGGCGGGCATGAACAGATCGGAACTGGTGTTGCTTTCGACGCCGCCGACGCTTTCGTTGTTTCTGCTGTCGCCGTTCGAAGCATCTTTCGCGGCGCTTTTGACTTCGCTGAGAATCATGTCGTCGACGCGGACGGTGATGCCCGTCAGCGACGTGATCTGTTCGGAAATCTGCAACAGGGAAACGGGGGACGTGCTGATCAAAGTGATGCCGTCTTCTGTTTCAAAACGCGCGGGCAGCGGATCGCCTGCGTTGACGCGGACGCTCTGGTTGCCCAGCCAGATGTCGTCTTTGACGGCGATGGTGTCCATTTTGTACTGTTCGCTGGGCGTGAAGGGGGCGTCCATCGTTCCTTGGATCTTGTCCAGCGTTCTGTCCGTTTCTTTCAGAACGGAACGGTACAGACCGCACGACGTCAGCCCGAACAGGCAGGCGCCGAAAATCAAAAGTTGTTTAGTCCGCATTTTCGTCCTCCTGAGTCGTCACTAACAGTACGCGGTTGCCTTTATAGAATGTCCCCCACGGCGCGGGTCTGGCGCGGGCGAAAGAACGGATCAAAGCCGACGCGACGTCCATAAAGCGTCCGCGGAACATCGCGCCCGCCTCCAAAACGTATTCGCGGTCGGTGCTCCACACGACGCGCCAGCCGGCTTTGTCGCCCCAGTCGTTCAGCAGGGAACGCACGGACGATCCTTCGGTCGCCAGCCAGTCTTCAACAGGGTCGGCGGGATCGTAATCGCCCGATCCGTCGTTTTGATTGTCCGTCGCGCCGGTCTGGGGCGCGGTTTGATTTTGGGCGTTGTTCAGCGTGTCCGCGTTCAGCATGGCGTCTTTGGAACTGTCGTAGCTGTACAGTCCGTTCGATCCCGACGGCGCGGCGGTCGCGGACAGATCTTCGCCGCGGTAGCCGTAAGTGTTCTGCAAAACGTCGGGGGGCGTGCGCTGACCGAACTGACCGCCGCCGACGGGGGCGGTGAAATCGGGCGCGGCGGAAACCGTTCCCGCCGAAACGCCCGTCCAAGCGGGGTCGCCGTCAATGAAGCGTGTGCATCCGTTCAGCAATACAACAGCCGTCAACATGCTGAAAATGCTGATTTTTTTGTGTGGATACGCCATAAAACAATCTCCAAAATTAAAAACAAAACGCTTGTTTAGGGTTACAATTAAAGCATTAAATTATTTAAGAAATCCTTTATGCAAAGCGAAAACTCCGTCCGAATCAACGCTTTTCCGAAAGGATCGACGGCGAAAAGGGTATCAGATTCCCGCGCGCGATTCAATCCGCCGCGCGCCGCGAAATCACCATTGTTTGTAATACAGGCGTTCCTTGACGCCGCCGTTTTCGCTGGTGTATTCCGTGTACCCCTCTTCGGGCAGGACGATCATGCGCAAAACGATGGTGTGCGGCGTGCGGTCGGTCATGACGGGAATGATCTGCACGTCTTCGACCCCGACGCCCGTCAGCGTGCTGCGGATTATCGCGAACCGCTTTTCCTGCAAAGTCGGGCTTTCGCTGCTCATGCGGACTTCGACGGCGTTTTGAATGTCGTTTTTGACGCGCAGACCGAACGCTTTGATCCATTTGACGGTTTGCGCGGACATTTCGGAACTGTCGGGACGGAAGGTCAGCCGCAGTTCGGACGGAACGGAAAAGCGGTTTTCGTTTTCCCGTTTGGCGGTCGCGGGCTTTTGCGCCGTCGTTTGGGCGGCGGGCGTTTTCGTTTTTTTGACGTCGCCGGCGGGTTTCTTTTCCTCGGGCTGTTCGACGGGCGCGCCCGAACCGATGGACGGCAGGGCGTCGACTTCCGGCTTTCCGAAAAACGAAAAGATCTTGTTCACCAGACCGTCGTCCGCCGCGGCGGCGTTTCCGGACGCCGGAGGCGTCGCGGCGGGGGAGGTCGACAGGGCGGCGGACAGTCCCGCCGGATTTGTCGGGACAGCCGCGACCGGCGCGGTCGCGGGCGTCGCCGTCGTCGTCGGCGCGGACGCCGTTCCCGTCTGCGGGGTTGATCCGCCCAAGGGCAACAGCAGCGGATTCGCTTTCGTTTCGGGCTTTTCCGTTTCGCCGACCGTCCTCACGGGGGCGGAGTTGACGACGTTCCCGGCTTCGTTCGCGGGCGCGGTTTGCGTCGCGACCGGCGCGGGCTGTTCGTCGGCGATTCTGAACGCGCGGGCGCGGTCCGCCGGAACGGATTCGGCGCTTGCCGACCAGACGGACGGGGCGTCGGATTGCGACATGCTGGTCCACACGGCGGCTTCCTGCCGGTCGAGCCAGTTCAGGCTTTTGTTTCGCGCCGCCGTTTCAACGGGCTTCGCTTTGCCGTTTCTGTAAATTACGGACGCGCCGGCGTTTTCCGTCGCCGGATTGTCCAAGGGCGTCAAAACGCCGCCGTCCGGTTCCTTTTCCGGAACGGGCGCGGCGGGCTTTTCGGTCGCCTTGGTTTCGGGCGTGTTGGATTTTCCGCGCACTTTGGCGACTTTCCACAGGCTTTGCGCGTTTCCCGCCAAATGCGTCGATTTTACGGGAACGGGAGTTTTTTTCTCTTCGTTTCGCGCGGCAACGGGGGCGGAAACCTTCGTTTCGGCGGGAGCGGGCTTCGACGGCGGAAGAACCGCCGCTTCCGTTTTTTGCGCCGCCGGTTTTTCAACCGCTTCGACGGGGGCGGGAGCGACGGCGTCGGACGCGGATTTAGCGTCGGCGTCCGCCGTTTGCTTCGCGCCGTTCATATCCAGCATCGCCGCGTTTTGACGGGCGATTTCGGCTTTTTCTTTCGCGGGGTCGGCTTGTTCGGTCAGTTCGCGGCGCAGGGCGGCGACGTCGATCCAGCGCGTTCCCTCTTCTTTCGGCGCGGGGGCTTTTTTGACCTTTTTCTTTTTGGCGGCGGGGGCGGAAATCTTTTCCGCCGCTTTGACGGCGGACGCGGCGTCGGCTGTTTTTATTTCCTTTGACGCGGCGGGCGCGGGCGGTTCGGCGGCGGCGGTTTCGCGCGCCCGAACGTCGCCGGATTCATTGGCGGCGGTCGCCGGAGCGGGGTCGTCCAGCAAAGTTTCGGACGCCGCGACGGATTCGCCGGACTTGTCCAGCAGATCCAGTCCGGACGCCATCAGACTGTCCAGCGAAACGCCGCCGTTTTCGGCGGAAAGAAAGGGCTTTTCAACGGGAACGGGCGCCGTTTCGACGGCGGGGGCGGCGTCCCGTTTCGCGCGGGTGCGCAAAACGGGCGGACGCGAAACCGCGGCGACGGGGACGACGTTGCGCAAATCGGGACGCGGCGTTTTCGCTTCGGCGGCGAAATAGGGGGCGGGCGCCGCCGATCCTCCGCCGGTCGCCATAATATTATAAAGATTCCGTTCACCGACCGCGCCGGCGGGCTGGACGTCGACGTATGTTTTGACCAGAGCGCCGCGGTCGACCGCGGCGCGGTGGTTTTTCAGAACGTAAAAGGAAAATTTGCAAAATCCCAGAATCAGCGCGAAATTGAACGCCAGAAACAAAGCCGTTCCCGCGGAAACGGGAAAACGTTTTTCACGGGATTGGTTCGGTTCTGCGCGCATCATTTTTTCCGGCATAAAACGGGTCATGGCTTTTCACTTTGATTCAAAAAGACAAATCAGTATATACACGCGGATTCTAACGGTAAAGTCCTTAACTATCGGTAAATGCGTTTTTGTTTTCGGGACGGAAAGGCGATTTTTCCGGAAAATCCCGTGTTTTCAAAATGTTTCAGATTCGTGACATTTTTTTTAAGGAAGTGTAATTTTTTGATTTTATCGTTTAAAATCAATACGTTGATATTGAAATCGGGCGGCTTTTTTTTGTTGGACAACGGCGGCGGTTTTTCATATTCTGAAACTATGAAGAGCACCAACACCTTCAAACAAGGAGAATGAAAATGAAACTGTTATATTTGGCATTGGCGATGCTGTTCGCCACTTCTTCCGACGTTTTCGCTCAGGACGCTTTCAGCACCGTCGTCGGCAAAGGTAAAACATTGTTCAGCAGCGTCAGAACGGTCGTCTTCGTTATGGGCGGTTTCGGTCTGGTCGGTCTGGCTGTCGGCGCGATCTTCGGCGCCGTCAAATGGAAATGGTTCGCCTCTCTGGCGTTCGGTCTGTTGATCTTGGCTATTGCGAGCCAGGTCGTCAACTACTTCACGTCCGGCGGCACGGGTTCCGCGTACACCGACTACGACATCGGTTCCACGCTGTAATCCACGCGAAATCACGAAAAGAGGGAAGCGCCGCTTCCCTCTTTTTTTTCGTCCGACCGGCGCGGGCGAACATTTTTGACGAATGACTTTCCTTTTGTTTTTTTTGAACATATACTTTATAAAGGCTTTGTTCATTTTTTTCGGATAGCCTTTTGAAAACGGAAAGGATTGAAATATGCGCGAACCCATTTTACGAGCCGTCGCCATGCCGCCCAGAATTTTTTGGGCGCCCTTTCTGCCCGCGGGCATCAATCTGGCGATTCAGTTTCCGTTTATGTTCATGGGTATGGGAATTTTTGAAATGAACCCGCTGATTTTCGTGTTCCCGATCGTGATCGCGCATACTTTTTTAATCGTGTACGGCGCGCGCGAACCGCATTTGTCCGCGATGATTCAGGCGTTCGGGCGCGTCGCCGGCGGATCGAAAAACATTTATAAGTGCAAAGGAACGAAACTTGCTTCCTGAAAGTATCTTTTCCATCTTTATTCAGAGTCTGGGAACGGGCGAAGTTCTGGTCAGCATTCTGGGCATCGTCGCGGCGGCGGCGTTCGCGGGGTTGCTGGCGACAAAGCTGGGCGAGATGATTCTGCCCAAACCGCGCGAAACGCAGGTCGCGGATTTCCTGCCGTTCGAACGTCTGGGAAAGGACGGAACGACGATCGAATGCCATGACGGATCGCTGGTGCGCGTGTTCGCGATCAAGGGCGCCGACGTCGCGATGATCGCGCCGGAACTGCGCATGAACATGCTGGACGCGCGCAAAAGCTTTATCGACGCGATGGCGGATCTGAACGTCACGGTGCGCGTCGTCACGATTCGCGAAATGATTCCCCTGGGCGAGGAAGTGCGCCACGAAAACCCGATTTTGCGCGCGATCGCCACGCAGTGGCTGGACAACCTCAGCCGCGTTTTCAGAAACAAGCACTACGTTATTCTGTCGGTCAAGGAACATAAAAACCACGCCCGCGATCTGGCTCAGGCGGCGCAGGCGCTGACCGCGATTCTGGACATGTACGAACCGACCCAGTTGTACGAAACAAAGGAAAGCGATCTGGAGCTCAGTCCGTTCACGTTTTTCGCGCGGCTGTGCAGTCCCATCACGATGCCCCGCCCCCGCGTCGGTTCGCTGGAAGGCGCGGAACTGAAATCCATGCTGACGGCGGACTATATCCACTTTACGGGCGACGAGGGACTGATCCGCTTTTTCAAGGGGGAAAACGAACTGCTGGCGATCGTCATGGGAATCCGCAGTCCGGGCGACTATATGGACGAACAGCTGATTTCCGACCTGCTTTCCATTAACGTCGAGGTCACTTTGCTGCACACGGTCACGCCGATTCCCAAGATCAAGGCTCTTGCCGTCCTGATGCAGCAAAAGCGCATGGCGAAAGTGACGAGCTTTTCCGGATCGACGCTGGATCAGTACGACGAGGCGATCGAAATGATCGATTCGACGGACAGCGACACGCAGACGCTGTGCCATTATTCGATGACGCTGTTCATCTACGGCATGACCAAGGACGAAATCGAATTCGGTCAGATGGAGGTCGAACGCATCTGCCGTCTGTACGGCGTGACCCCCGTGCGCGAAGGCTGGATCGCGCAGGCGTCGTTCTTCGCCCAGTTCCCGACGTACGACATCTATCCCAGAACGTATTCGTTCCTGTCGCGCGCCGTCGCCACCGCGATCAACCTTGAAAAGGCGCCGGAGGGCAACGAAAAAAGCGACTGGGGTCCCGGACCGATCACCGTGTTCAAAACGATCAGCGGCACGGCGTACCGCTGGCAGTTCCACGTCACCGCCGCCGCGAACGCCGTCGCCCACTGCATTCTGCTGGGTTCGACCGGTCAAGGTAAAACGACGCTGCTGGCTTTTCTGGCGGGACAGGCGATGCGCCACAACGATTTGCGCGTGTACTTCTTCGACCGCCACAGGGGCGTCGAAGTCTTCTGCCGCGCGATTCAGGGGGCTTACGTCAACTTTGACGGCGACAAGGATTCGACGTCGATGAATCCGTTTTCATGCCGCGACACGCCCGAGAACCGCGCGTTTTTGCGCCGCTGGCTGAAAGCGATCACGATGGTCGACGACGCCGTTTCCGAAAAGGAAATCGCCCGCGCCGTGACGACGGCTTTCGACTATCTGCGCCCCGAGGAAAGAACGTTGAAAAACCTGCACAAAAGCTGTTTTTCGCCGACGGGCGCGATGCGCCGCGAACTGTTCCGCTGGGTGAACGACCAGCAGTACGGGCTGATTTTCAACTCGCCCAACGACACGCTGGACATGACGGCGAAATTCATCGCGTTCGACTTCACCCACATTTTCGAAGACGAAACGCTGGCGCCCGCGGTCATCAGCTACATCATGCAGCGCATTCACAGCGTTTCGGGCGACACGGGCGATCCCAGCCTGATCATGATCGACGAAACCGCGCCCATGCTGAAACACCCGATGTTCCGCGACCAGTTCGTCATCGGGTTGCAGGAGGGACGTAAAAAACGCCAAGCCTACCTGTGCGCGTTCCAACAGCCGAACATCGTCGATTCGCTGGGCATGGGCGAAGTGATCCGCGGTCAGTGCCAGACGGTGATTTTCTTCCGCAACCCGCAGGGCATGGAAGAGGACTACGAAAACTGGCGGTTGACGCCGCACGAACGCGATTTCGTGTTCGGACGGTCGTTCAAGGAATTGAAATACGCGATTCTGGTGTCGCGTCCGGCGGTCGGCGAATCCGTCATTCTGGACGTGAATCTGGGCGGACTTGGACCGTTCCTGAAACTGTATTCTTCGGGACGAAAGCACGTGTTGCTGGCGGAACAGCTGATGAAAGAATACGGTCCGGAGGGATTCGTCGAAAAGTATCTGGAGGTCGCGTAAGACGGAATCGGGCTTCAAGCCCGATTTTGTCTTTTTTTTGTCATAATTGCCTTAATGAAAACCATTGTTTTGCCATAATTCTGTGGTTAAACTATAATCAGCAAGGAAAAGCCATAGCCTATGGCGTTTAAAACACAGGAGGTTTCCCATGAAGAATGCAAAGAAATCAGCGGTAATCGGATTGATGGCGGTTTCTTTCTTTTTCCGCGCTTCGGCGGTGAACGCCGCCATTCCCGTTCCCACCATCGGCGCCGAGCTGAAGGTTCAGCTGCAGCAAGCCAAGGAACACCTTGACGAATTGAAAAAGATGAAGGAACAGATCCAAAGCAAGATCGAAACGATTAAAAACATCGGTCCCAAAGAGGCTTTGGCGGCGGGGAAAGGCTATCTGGAAGCCGAGGCGAAAAAAATGATGAAAGACGCCATCGCCAAAATCGAACTGCCCAACGAGTTGAAAGAGGCGGGCATGACGCAGGAAATGCTGAAAGACCCGAGCAAACTGAAAGCGTGGGCGGAAAGCATGGCTAAAAAAGGCGTCAGCGAAAAGGGCATCGATTCCGACGCCCGCGCGGCGTGTTTCAAAGCGCGCGACGCTTTGAAAAAGAAAATGGCGAAGGAAAGCATGGCCGACGCGCTGGCGGCGAATCAGGAAATCGCCACGGGGCAGGACGTGAAAGACGTGCAGGAAGTGTCCAAAAACGCCGAAAACCAGCAACAGCAGGAACAGGCGAAAAACATCGCTTTGGGCAAACGTCTGAAACAGGAAGCCAAAAATTTGAAATTGCAGGCGAACAGTTTGCTGAATTCCAGCATCGGTTCCATGTGCGACTGACGCGTCGCCTATCCAAAGGACGGAGGAAAAAATGTTACGCAAGTGTACTCTGATATTATCCGTCATCGTCGCGTTCGGCGCGCCTACCGCCGCGCGCGCGCAAACGACGATGGACGCCGCCATGCAAATTCAAGCCCTGTTGGATCAGCTGTCCGAAACGCGTTCCAAACTGAAACAGTTTCAGGCTTCCATAAACATTGAAAAAATGAAGCAGAACCTGTCCGGCGGCAACTTGAAAGACAAGCTGAAAAAAGCCGAGGGCATGCTGAAAGATTTGGATAAAACCAAAAAGGCGGCTCAGGCGCTGCCCGGATCGCTGAAAGATTTGGTGGAAAAGGGCAAGGATACGACCGCTTGGCTGAAAAAGAACCTGACCAAGAAAAAAGACGATTCCTTTACGTCCGAAGACGAATTGCACAGAAAACAGGTCGTGTTCAAATATTCCAATCTGGCTTTGGCTTACGGCAGAGCCGTCGCTTTGCGCAAACAGCTGGACAGAGATATGGCGAAAGTCGAACAAATGCGCCAGAACGCGGAGGATTCCGCGTCCGAAACGGATTTGAAAGCGGAAATGAACACGCTGGAGCAGATGAAACTGTCGCAAACGCAGACGCATCAGCTGCTGGTCGCCGCGCGCGCGCAGATGGACGCCGCGTTCACGATCATCGCCGCCGAGGGTGAAACCGTCGACGAGGGCGACGAAGAGGAAACCTGCAAAGAGGGCGACAAGGATTGCAAGAAAGAGGAAGCCTGCAAGGAAGGCGATAAAGACTGCAAGAAAGAGGAAAAGGAAAAGAGCAAGCTCCAGCAGACTTTGGACAAGGTTCAGGACAAGGTCGACAACATCAAGGACAAGGTCGAAAACGTCGCCAATAATGTGAAAGACAAAGTCGAAGGCATCGTCAATGACGTGTCCGATAAGGTCAACGACGTTTCCAAGGAAGTTTCCAAACAGCTGGAAAAGGCGAACGAAGCGTACAACAAAGCCCGCAAGGACGTTGAAGACGCGATCAACGGCGCCGTCAACGACGCCAAGGATCAGTTCAACAAAGCCAAGGATTCGGTCACCGGCGCGGTGAACGACGCCGTGGGCAGCGTCACCGATTCGATTTCCGGCGCCGCGAACGACGCTTTGGGCGAAATCGGCAAGGGCTACTCCAAGGCTCAGGAAAAGCTGGACAACGCCAAAGAGGCGGCGAACAAGGCGATCACCGACGCCGCTTCCGCCGCGGGCGGCGAACTGGGCAAACTGGTCGATAAGGCTAATTCCGCCGCCGACAACGCCGCGGACGCCGTCGCCGGTCAGGCTGAAAAATCGACCAAGAGCGCTTTGGAAAAGATCGAAAAAGCCGCCACCGACGCCATGTCCGCCGTGAACAAAGCCTATGACGACGGCAAAGCCGCGGTTGAAAAAGCCGCCGCCGACGCCGAAAAGGCGATCAAGGATCAGGTCAAGAAAGCCGAGGACAAGGCGACCGACGCCGCCGCGAAAATGGGGACGAAAGCCGTCGATCAAGGGGTGAAGACTCTGCAAAACGCCGCCGCCGCTTACGCCGAACAGCAACAGCGCAAGGCGCAGCAGCAGCAGAACGCGCAGGGCAAGTAAGGAAAGGAAGAGAAAATGAAAAAGCATGTTTTCATAACGGGTATGCTGGCGGCGTCTCTTCTGATGCCGGTCGGCGAGGCGAAAGCGGGCTGGCCCACTTTCGACGTGGCGAAACTGTCGTCGCTGATCACCAATCTGGTCGCCCGCTATCAGCCCATTCAACCCGCGTTGACGCACATCAACCAGCTGAAAACGTCGGCGGAGCAGGTGCAGTCTTTCGCCAAAGCCGTCGTGACGCTTGACATCAACCAGATCGGGAAACAGGCGCAAACCGCTTTCAAAGCCGGCGCGTTCCTTGTCGGCGACACCATGCACTACATGGACGTCGCCAAAGGGTCGAACGGGGTGAAAGACGCGATGAAAAACCTGAAAAACGACTTTTTCGTGCTGGATCAGAAAGAAGTCACGTCGGAAGACAAGACCAAAATCGCCGGCGCCCGCGTCGCCGCCGTCAGAGACGCCAACAAGGAAGCCATGGTGACCGCCATGTACATGGCGACGACGGGGGTCGAACAGGTGCAGAAAAGCATGGAAAAGGCGACCGAAGCGGCGAAAAACGCGTCGTCCCTGCACGACAACGTCAACGCCGCGACGCTGGCGCTGATGAGCACCAACTTCGCCAAGATGAACCAGCTCGTGGTGAAACTGGCGAACATGAAAAAGGAACAGACGAAACAGTTCAGTTCGTTGTCCATCAGCGGATATTCCAAACCCCAGACCATTAAAAACTACAAGCTGGGCGAAGGAACCTATTCCGAAGAAGAAAAGGAAGAAATCAATGTTAACTTTGACTAAAATGACAAAATTGTTCTTGGCGGTCGGTTGCGCGGCGGTTTTTTCCTCCGCTCCGGCGCAGGCGGGGTGCATGCCAGTCAATCCGATCTGCCTGTTCCAGAAAATATTGAAAGTGACGCCGAGCATGCCCGTGTTCGACTTCACCGCCGTTCCCGCGATCATTCCGCACGTTCCCGCCGCTTTGCTGAAAGAGGGGCAGACCCAGCTGAAACAGCTGGGGGATCAGACGCTGGAAAAACTGCGTTCGGGACAGCTGCCGTCGCTGGCGGACATTAAAATCAAAATGCCCAAGATGGAATCCCTGATGATGGCGGCGAGCGAAGACTACGTTTCGCTGGAAGCGTTCCCGAAAACGGACAGCGAAGATCCGATGGAAATCACCAAAGCGATCGAAGTCGTCTTTCTGCGTCCCGACTGGAACAAGGAAAAAAAATCCTTTTCCAAAACGGACAAGCTGAAAATGAACTATTACAGCAAACGGTTTAAATTTGAAAACGTCATCGAAACGACGGGCTACACGGCGTATCTGAACAACCAGATGGAAACGCTGATGGCGGCGGCGGAGGAAATCCAGCAAAAAGTAAAGGACGCCGACGATTTGAACAAGGCTCAGCGCGCGAATTTCGCCGCCCAGCTGCTGGAATATCAGCTGGGCGTCATCGAAAACCAGCTGGAAGCCGTCCAGCTGCAATCGGACGCCGCGGACAAGCTGTCGGGCGGATACATTCTTGAAGAACCCGTTTTCAGCAATATGTAACCGTTTGAAAAGGTGGGAGAACGACCATGAAAAACAACTTTCGAAAAACATTAGCGGCGCTGACCGCCCTGTCGTCGGGAATGATCCTCTTTTCAAATCAGGCGCGCGCCGTGATCAGAAGCAGCGGTTTGACGTTCAGTCAGGTCAAACCCGGCGCGACGACCGTCAACACCGATTTCCAGCAGTATCCGATGCTGAGCGCGGCGCAGGACGACGTGAACGCCGCGATCGGGTTGCACGCGACGGCGATGAATTTGATCGACGACAAGAAACAGTTGCAGAAATACAAGGACGAAATCGACGTTTATAACGAAATCGTGCGCCGTTTGAACCAGAACACCGCCTGCAACGTGTCTCAGTTGCGCGAACATTTTTCCGACGCGGACAACGTGTGGAAAAAAGTGTCCGCCTGGGCGCGGGACAGTTCCGCCGATCTGTTGGCGAAGGCGTCGGATTCTCTGGACACGGATCCCGAAACGTCCGCCCAGCTGAAAGCGTTGGAAGCGGGGGACTCTTCCGCCGTTTCCGTGACGGACGCGTCCTCTTCGCCGTATTCGTCGATCAACGGCGACACGACGACGGAACAGGCGCAGGCGATGGTGAAAGCCGGAACGGCGAAAGCCGAAAGCACCGCCGCCGATTCCGACATGGACATGGACGAGGCGATGGCGTACGGCAAAGTGCGCTGGGACGTCGGGTTCGAAGTGCTGAAAGACATCTACGCCAATCCGAAAGAATGGGGCGATCAGGTGAAATCCTTTACGCCGTGGGTCGACCAGAAGCACGTCTACGACGTCTATCTGTCGAATCATTACGCCGACATGGAAAAGCAGTACGTGGCGACGCCGCTGCGCCCTTTCCCGCCGCGTCCCGAAATGGCGAAGAAGGCGTCCTACCTGCCCGAAGACATGTATCGGGGCGAAGTGCCCGACGTCAAGCCGTCTTCGGCGGCGTACAACGATAAAACCGCGACCGCCGACGAAAAGTGGTGCGGTCAGACGGACGGCAAGAAAAACGTCTGCGCCCGCGTGAACAAAGGCGCGCTGTACGCTTTGCACACGACCTATGTCGCGGCGTTGCAGACCTATCCGCTGAAAAAAGGCGTGACGGCGCCGGATCTGAGCGCGCCGTACCTGCCGCAGAAACCTCTGCCGCCTTGGCGCGAAGCCGTGTACATTCACGGCGTAGAAAAACAAATTCCCGAAATCGCGTCCGATCTGCCCGATCCGTGGTTCAAGGTTACGCAGTCGATCGACAACTACGCCAAGGACGGCGAACTGGCTAATCTGGTCGAACGCCACGGCAACACCGTGCGCTACCGTCCGAAAGATTACAACGCCGAAACCGGCGAAATCAAGCTGGACAAGGACGGACAGCCCAGAATCCCCGTTCCGCTGATGGTGAACAGGATCAGTTCCTATCTGACTTTGGTTTCCGCCGAGGAAAGCCAAAAGCCGGTCAAGGAACGCGCCGAAGCCGCGATCGCGGAAATGAGCGCGAACATCGTTTCCACGCTGGAGGAGGCGGGGTTCAAAATCCCCAATCCCGACACGTTCGATCTGTCAAAGGACGCGGACTACAATCTGGCGGTCAGGAAAATGACCGAACTGCAAAACGCGAAAATCAGTTCGGCGAAAGCAAAGATCGCTTTGCTGAAAGGGCGGTTCGGCGGAAAGCTGCTGCCGTCTTTGCAAACGATGATCGAACAGGAAAACGCGACGATGGACGCCATGCAGAAAGACAGCGAATTTCTGGTCAAAGTGTCGCGCGACAACGCGGCTGAAATCAATTCGCTGCTGATGACCGCCGTCGCCGACGCCGTCGCGACCGCGAATTACGAAAACAACGTGGATTCCAAGATGGACGAACTGGAAAAAGTGCCCGCCGTCGGTTGCCCCGTGTTGTGATTTCGCATCGGAACATCGCCGAAAAGCCTTTCATTTTTAATGGAAGGCTTTTCTTTTTCCACGATTTTTTCGGGCGGATTCTGTTTGAAAAGATTTTTTTTTGTTGTTATAAAAGAATGTTTAAAGGGAAAAATCGCCGGAGGGCGGTTTTCGAACGGAAGGGATTATGGCAAAAAAACTTGACAAGGCGCGTTTGGCGGAAAAATACGCGGTTGCTTTGTTTGACGGGGCGCGCGACCGGAACGCCGTCGACGCCGTGGCGGGCGAAATGCGGGAACTGGGACGGCTGACGTCGCAATCCGCGGAACTGGGCGCGCTGGTGTCGTCCGGCGCGGTGTCCGCGAAAACGCGCGCCGACGCGTTTGAACTGATCGCCGATAAAATGGAATTTTCGGCGGTGACGCGCGGCTTTTTGGGCGTTTTGATCGAAAACGGCAGAATTTTTCTGCTTCCGCTGATTTTTTCCGCGTTCACACGGATTTACGAAAAACACAAGGGGATTTTGTCCGTCCATGTCGTGTCGGCGCGGACGCTGAGCGATCCGTCGCGCGAACGGCTGACGAATGTTCTGCGCGGCGTGTTCGACAGGGAAATCCGCCTGAATCTGACCGTCAATCCCGATTTGATCGGCGGCATGACGGTGCGGGTCGGGTCGTTTATGGCGGACGCGTCCGTGAAAACGAAACTGCAAAAACTTAATCTTGTTATGAAAGGTGTCGGGGTATGACTATCCAAGCCACGGAAATTACATCTTTGTTAAAGGAACGCATCGAAAATTTCGGCGCGGAACCCGATATGTCCGAAGTCGGACGCGTGCTGTCCGTCGGCGACGGCATCGCGCACATTTACGGTTTGGACCGCGTTCAGGCGGGCGAGCTGGTCGAATTCGAAAGCGGACTGAAAGGCATGGCGCTGAATCTGGAATCGGACAGCGTCGGCGCGGTCGTCTTCGGTCAGGACGCCGGCATTCACGAAGGTGAAACCGTCAAACGCACGGGAACGATCGTCAGCGCGCCCGTCGGCATGGATCTGCTGGGACGCGTCGTCGACGCTCTGGGCAACCCGATCGACGGCAAGGGCGACGTCAAAGCCGCCGAACACCGCGCCGTCGACGTCAAAGCCCCCGGCATCATTACGCGCCGCAGCGTTCACGAACCGTTGCAGACGGGGCTGAAAGCGATCGATTCGCTGATCCCCATCGGTCGCGGACAGCGCGAACTGATCATCGGCGACCGTCAGACGGGCAAAACCGCGATCATTCTGGACACGATCATCAACCAAAAGGCGATGAACGACAAAGCCAAAAGCGACAAGGAAAAAATGTTCTGCATTTACGTCGCGATCGGTCAAAAACGGTCGACCGTCGCGCAGGTGATGCGCACGCTGGAACAGTACGGCGCGCTGGACTACACGATCATCGTCGCGGCGACGGCGTCCGAATCCGCTCCGTTGCAGTTTATCGCCCCCTACACGGGTTGCGCGATGGGCGAATATTTCCGCGACAACGGCATGCACGCGACCGTGTTTTACGACGATTTGTCCAAACATGCCGTGGCGTACCGCCAGATGTCCCTGCTGTTGCGCCGTCCGCCCGGACGCGAGGCGTACCCCGGCGACGTGTTCTATCTGCATTCCCGTTTGCTGGAACGCGCGGCGA
>ERZ808286.148-NODE-148-length-55753-cov-4.756006_pt1 | contig 55753 bp, 49 predicted proteins | sample MGYA00521276_ERZ808286 | MGnify/ENA primary metagenome ERZ808286 (study PRJEB31516, sample SAMN03275607) | gut metagenome | biome: mammalia-associated habitat; material: feces | host: Papio cynocephalus | place: Kenya | collected 2012-08-01 ... | reverse complement strand
GAGTAGGAGGCCGCCTCTTTTCCATTACGCCGACGGGTTGCCGTCCCCCCTCGCCCCAGGCGGCGCACAAGTGCCACGCCCAAAGGCCACGAGGGGGGGCGGCAACCCTCTTTTTTTGTAAGGGACTAGTTGAAAATATTGAGCGACGTTAACCCATTTGGGTCTTAACCCAGATGGGACAGTAGTAAAGGTGGCTGCTGTTGTCACAGCGCTTATGCCACTATGATGAAGTAGAAGTAGCTGTTACCGAGTATGCGGTTGTATAGGGGTTGAACGCTTATTGTTGTAAGTTCTCTTGTGTCGAATAATGTTTGGGGTGGAGCACAGACGCATCCCGGTAAAGCCAGTTCATTTTGTGAAAACCTTTTGCTGGTACCCGCTGAGTTGCCAGGAGCGGGAGCCAAGCGGACGATAGTAAACATAAACCTGGTAGCGGTTTTCTGTCTGATAGAAGTTACCCTCACATTCCAGATTGTCTGTTGCCCCGCGCTTGTCTGCCCCTATATACTGGTAGGAGTAGTAACCCTGCTTTTGCAGAAGAACGGTATGATATGCCTGACTCTCCTCATTGTATTGCATACGGTAGTTTTCGCGGTTTTTGTCTGTAGCCCACCATCCGTCAATGAATACGGATTCGACAGGTAGAGGGCCGTGCGAGTTCAGCTGGTGGTGGACAAGCACATAGTCGCAGGTGTAATCGTTTTCAAAGTTGTCGCTGTTGCGGATGTAGAAAGCTCCGTTGGCATCTTGGTCGTACAGGTAGTTGCGTCTGGGTTCGGCGGCAAAGGGATAAGCGTGATAGGCATGTCCGTCCCACGTGATGTGGTCAATGCCCATGGTGGGGTGTGTTAGCGCCAGTACCTCGTATTTGCGGTATTCGTTACCAGCCTTGAATATCAGCTGTCTGTTGTGGCTCCATTCCAGCCCTCCATTGCTGATAAACGTGGGCTTGGGATTCACTTTCATGTTATCTTCGCGGCCGTTTTGTGTGACAACCAAGAACACCTGTTCGTCAATGTTTGTCACTTTCAAGCCGTTGTAGTTCAGCTTGATATGCAGCTGTTGGTGGCCTACATTGTTGTCAATGTCAGTATTTGTGTACACTCCGACACCCACGTTCATCCTGCCGTCTGTCACGCGGAACTCCACCTCCATCACTTTCTCCATGTTGTTGTCCTCATCATAGATTGCCAGCCGGTAGTTGCCGCTCATCTTTATCCTGCACTGGCTGTTGGGTATTTGCAGTCGGTAGTGGGTATAGAGGGTTGTGGTGCCTCGTGAATTTTGATAGTCTTCGATGGGCAGACCGTTGAATCCCTCGATATAATCGCTTTCAAACAGTCCGTTGGACGGTGACCAGTCGGCTTCGCAGTGTTCAATTCTGTAAACCAGCCGGTGGTATTCGTGTGACAGTTCATCGAAACCGATATTCAGGATGTCGTCACTGTTCAGCCGCATTATGGGCGGTGTCAGCCAGTCGTTGTTTACCACTGCCTGCAAGGTCTTGTAGCGCGGACTGAAGATCCTGTTTCCCGCGTTGGCGGATGTCACTGTCGTTATGGCGCTTGCCACAAGCAACAGGCGCAGGGTGCGGGAAACTAGTTTCCATGTTGTGCCAATGCTTTTTGATGCCCTATTTCTTGTCACCATAAATATTTTGTGCTATTCTTATCTGTCAGACAAAAGTACAAAAAGTTTTGTTCTGTACGGCTCTTCCACTCGGTTATTTCATCAATCCAAGCCGGCCGTTAGAGTGCAAAGGCCGTTCTTGGGGGCTTCTCCCCCCCCAAAAAAAAAATTGCCAGCTGTAAAAAGGAGCCTCCATAACCGCGTCGGGTTATGGAGGCTCCTTCTGTGAGATGCACTTGTTCAAGCGCAGTTATTTCTTGTTGATGGCCATATCCACCGTTACGGCAACGGCAACGGTTGCGCCAACCATCGGGTTGTTGCCCATGCCAAGGAAGCCCATCATCTCCACGTGTGCGGGGACAGAGGAAGAGCCTGCGAACTGGGCGTCCGAATGCATACGTCCCATTGTGTCGGTCATGCCGTAAGAGGCCGGGCCGGCGGCCATGTTGTCGGGGTGAAGTGTGCGGCCTGTGCCACCGCCCGAAGCCACCGAGAAATAAGGCTTGCCGGCAAGCACGCGCTCTTTCTTGTAGGTTCCGGCTACGGGGTGCTGGAAGCGGGTGGGGTTGGTGGAGTTTCCTGTGATGGAAACGTCTACATCCTCAAGCCAGTTGATAGCCACACCTTCGCGAACGTCGTCGGCGCCGTAGCAGTTCACCTTGGCGCGCGGACCGTCGGAGTAGGCAATGCGCTTAACCACGTTCACCTTGCCTGTGTAGTAGTCGAACTTGGTCTGGACATATGTGAAACCGTTGATGCGGCTAATAATCATGGCGGCGTCCTTGCCCAGGCCGTTCAGGATGCAGCGGAGCGGGTTCTTGCGAACCTTGTTGGCCATCTCGGCGATTTTGATGGCTCCCTCTGCTGCTGCGAAGCTCTCGTGGCCGGCCAGAAAGGCGAAGCACTGTGTCTCCTCGCTCAGCAGGCGTGCTGCCAGGTTGCCGTGGCCGATGCCGACCTTGCGGTCGTCGGCGACAGAACCGGGTATGCAGAAGCTCTGGAGGCCGATGCCGATAGCCTCGGCGGCCTCGGCGGCACTCTTTACCCCTTTCTTGATGGCGATGGCAGCGCCACAAACGTATGCCCATTTCGCATTCTCAAAGCAGATGCCCTGGGTGTCCTCGCAAATCTGATAAGGGTCAACGCCGGCCTGCTCGCAAATCTGATTAGCCTCCTCGATATCCTTGATGCCGTTCTCGTTCAGCGCGGCGAGCACTTGCTTCATGCGGCGCTCCTGGCTTTCAAAACTTACTTTTCTAATCATGGTCTTTGTCCTCCTTATTCTTTACGTGGGTCAATACTTTTCACAATTCCCTGCTCGGCCTTGGTGCGGCCATAGGTGCCGGTGAACTTCTTTACAGCCTCGTTGGCATCCATGCCATTCTTGATGGCTTCCATCATCTTGCCAAGATGCACGTATTCGTAGCCGCATACCTGGCTGTCCTTGTCAAGGAACATCTTGGTGATGTAGCCCTCGGTCAGCTCCAGGTAGCGTGTGCCTTTGGCCACGGTGCCATAGAGCGTGCCAGTCTGGCTGCGAAGGCCCTTTCCGAGGTCTTCCAGGCCGGCGCCAATCACGAGGCCGTCCTCTGAGAACGCGCTCTGGCTGCGCCCGTAGACAATCTGGAGGAACAGTTCGCGCATGGCGGTGTTGATGGCGTCGCAAACGAGGTCGGTGTTCAGCGCCTCGAGGATGGTCTTGCCGGGAAGAATCTCTGATGCCATGGCGGCCGAGTGGGTCATGCCCGTGCAGCCGATGGTCTCAACCAGGCACTCTTGGATGACACCCTCCTTGATGTTCAGCGAGAGCTTGCAGGCACCCTGCTGCGGGGCGCACCAGCCCACACCGTGAGTGTAACCCGAGATGTCCTTGATCTCCTTGGCCTGAATCCATTTCCCTTCCTCTGGAATGGGGGCGGGTCCGTGGTTGGGACCCTTCGCAACAACACACATGTTGTTGACTTCGTTAGAATACTGCATATTCTTTGGTTTTTGTTAAAATGTGAATAATGAAATTCTCTCTTGACTTCACTTGTGCAAAGATAAAGAAAAAAGTGGAGATAGTCATTCCTCAAACTTGTCTTTTTCACTCTTTAACGGTCGTTTCCCGATTTTTATCGCCCCCTTGCCTTGCTTGCATTTGACATGAATAAGGTGGCCAAAGCCATTCAGTCACTTGCTGCCCTTCCTTCTGTTACATTCCCTGCAAAGCATTTGGCAGTTCTCCGCGGTTGTCCTTCCGCCGTCTCGCCAGGGGGTGATGTGGTCGCCCTCCATGAAAGCAAAGTCAAATTCCTTGCCGCAAATGGCGCACTTGTGGCTTTGCCGCTCCCAGGCGGCCAGCTTTATCTTGTCCGAGAAAGTGCGGAGGTCAAGATAACGCTCGTCACCTGTCAACACGTAGGGGATGATGCCTTGGGGCTTCTGGATTTCATCATCACCCAACAAGTCAATGATTTGCTCCTCCATAGCCTTGATGTCAAGTGCGTTCTCATGATACTCGTCATAGAACCTTGCCCAGTCGAGCCCCTTCATTATCTTCTTGAACTTCTTCATGTTGAAGGTGGCTATGGCCCAGTGCAGGACGTTTTGGAAGTAAGTCCACAGCGGCACGGCGTTGGGGTCGTGCTGGTGTGCGGACATATAGCCCACCGCCGTCTGCGGCTTTCCGCCGCGCGTCTCGTGGTCGGCCATCCACTCCAATGCCTTTTTCAGAAAGTCCTGGCGTATGGGCGAGCCGTTCACAAGGTCTTTGCCAAGGCGGTATGCCCCGCAGTTGTTCTTGGAGAAGTGCATCTTGGCATCGCTCACGAAGGGTCCGGCATATACGGCGTTGCGTATCTCCTGCTCGTTGAGCGGCTTGCCTGCAATGTTGATGGTCTTGAACCATTCCAGTTTCTCCGACTCCTCGCCCTCGCAGACATATACAGTCAGCTCATAGTCAAGGATTTTTCTCTGAATGTCGGCCGGCTGGTTGAAGAAGTTTTTGAAATCATAGGCAAACTTGCCCGCCACATACTCGCAGAGCGAGAGCGTGCGCTGCTGCCCGTCCATCACCTCGTAGGGACACTCCGCGTCAGCGCTCCGTTTCACCCAGTACATCACGTTGAGCGGATAGCCATTAAGTACGGTTGTTATCACGGCCTGCTGCTCATTCTCGTTGTAGATGAACTCACGCTGGTATGGCGGGCGAATGTCAAGCAGGCCGTTATAACCACGCACGCCTTGCTCGTCGTTGTTCGTGTAGCCCTTGGTGATTTCGCCAACAGTCACTTTCTTTTCTTCTATCTTCAACATTACGCTTTCGGGTGTTTATTACGGATTAATATTCTTTTATAGGCAGAATGTACTACTTCTCCATTAGGTCCTAAATAATAAGTCTTCTTATTTCCACGGCCACATAGAACGGCATTTTCATTAGTCTTACCACCAGAAGAACCTGTCGGTTTGTCCGTCGCTCTCGTTATTTCTTTATAATCATTATAACGTTTCGTATCAGGGCATAAATCATGACACCCGATTTGAGTCAAGCCCAATATTTCAAACTGTGCAGGATTGTATTTATCAAGGAAAGTTATAGGTACTCCCATTATACCGTCATAATCATAAGGGATATCTGAAGTTTTCCCAACTTCTATCGCATCAAAATTATCGAAAGTAGGATATTCATCTTCTGTATAACGACAAACCAAGTCCAAATCTTCATGGCGCTTATTATGATCCAGATTAGTAAACCATCTTACACCTTTTACACGGATAAAACGTTTCCCATCAAAATCAACACCACATCCAGCAGCATTCAGCGGATAATCATCTGGAACATAAAACTTTCTATCCCCACTTGAAATACTTGGCCCTATCCACATTTTATTATTTTGCACATAAGGGAATATTTCCTTACAAGTAATTGAATTCATATTACCTATTATCAAGAACTTCTTCCCATACTCCATCAACTGCCCGATATACTCGCGGAACAAAGAGAAAGGAGGATTGGTGACAACAATGTCAGCTTCTTTCAATAATTCGATGCACTCTTGCGAACGGAAGTCGCCAGTCTTCAATATCGACAGCACGTTCTTGTCATTCTTCAGAAGATACTGTACGTCCGACAAGTCAACAGCCCCATCGCCATTCTCATCCTTCACTTCCGTTATCTCTACCTTATAGGCTATCTTCTTTGGCTCGTCATCATCGAAGCCATCGAAATGGATTGCAAGTTCATTACCAGTAACAGGCGAACCGTTGTAACAGGTACAGATGAGTTTTTTCAACCCAAGCTGGTTGAAGCGAAGTGCAAAATACTTGAAGAAATTACTCTCGTAGGGGTCGTCGCAGTTGCAGAGCACCACCTTGCCACGGAAGTGCTGCCAATAGTGCTGCAATTCGCGCTCAATGTCAGAAAGCTGAGTGTAGAACTCATCCTTCTTCGCCACCTTCGCGGCGTTAAGATTCTTGTTTGCCATAAGTGTGATTGACAGTTGCTGTATACGACACCGGCATACAGCTATCAATCCGCCAAGACGCAAAAAGGGCGTGATGCCTCTTATCGCGTTTAGCACGGGGCGGCGTCGGATGGAGCCCCAAGTCTACCATAAGAATGCACCACGCCTGTTGCGTGTATGCATTGCTTTACTTGGTAGACAAGGAGACCGCCCCATACGAGACGTATGCTTGCGAGCCGCCTGTCACGTATTATTTCCGTGCTTGTTATTCCAAATGAGTTTCCGACGCTCTTGGCTAAACGCGAAATAATAGCGAATGCTTTTTTAACGATGTCACGGATAGGGCCTGAACCCAATCCGAGTGTAAAGTTACAAATAAATATTCGAAAAGGCGTGCTTTCCAACAAAAAAATCTTATCAAGTGGGGTCAAGTGTGGCTGCTGTTCACCCTGGTGGCCAGCTTGCCGCCTTGCCATGTTGAAAAGCCTGTTTTGGCAGGCCGATGCGCAAAACGGTGCAAACGGGGGCGCAAGACAGGCCGTTTCGCGCTGCGAAACGGACCGTTTTGCGCGCTTAAACAGGCCGTTTTGCAGCCTGGAACAGGCCGAATGGCAGCCCGAAACGGGCCAAGTTGGAACACGGCAGCCATGGCCGGTGACGGAGAATGCGTGAAAGGCATAATCGGTGAGCGGGCGGAATGAAGCGGCAGACAGGCCTGTGAATGACATCGAATGAAGAATTGCGCGGAAAAATTTGTACCATTCACAATATTTGCCTACCTTTACATTCAGAACCAAACAAGATGAAGACAGAAGATGCATACAAGAGAAGAGGAAAAGGCCGCGTTCGGGCGGTTGCTTGATGTGTTGGACACGCTGCGTGAGAGATGTCCGTGGGACAGGAAGCAGACCAACCAAAGTCTGCGCCCCAACACCATAGAGGAAACCTACGAGCTGTGTGACGCGCTTGTGAACGACGACCGCGAGAACGTCTGCAAGGAGCTGGGCGATGTGCTGCTTCACGTCTGCTTTTATGCCAAGATAGGGCGCGAGAATGGAGACTTCGACATGGCTGACGTGTGCAACCGGCTGGTTGACAAGCTCATATTCAGACACCCGCATGTTTATCACCCCTCGCAGGTTGGCGCTCCCCACCCCCGGCCATTGCCATACGGGGAACAGGGCGAGGATGCCGGCGAGTTTCAAGATGCGAAGACGGCACAGCAGGTAATCGAGAATTGGGAACAGATCAAGCTGCGGGAAAAGGACGGTAACAAAAGTGTGCTGTCGGGAGTGCCCTCAGCGCTGCCGTCGCTTATCAAGGCTTACAGGATCCAGGACAAGGCGCGCAATGTGGGCTTTGACTGGGAAGACCGGGGCGACGTGTGGGAAAAGGTGAGGGAGGAACTCGGAGAGCTTGAAGCTGAGCTGCGAAAGGGTGACAGGGAGAAGTCGGCAGACGAGCTGGGCGACTTCATCTTCAGCGTGATCAATGCCGCACGGCTCTACCACCTGAATCCTGACACGGCGCTGGAGCGTACAAACCAGAAGTTTATCCGGCGCTTCAACTACATTGAGGAGCACAGCATCAAGGCTGGCAAGCCGCTGGCTGAGATGACCCTGGGCGAAATGGACAGGCTGTGGAACGAAGCGAAGAGGCTTGAACATAACAAACAAAACGAACAGAGATGAAAGCGACAAACATTGTGTGCTGTGGGCTGGTGTCCATGTGGGCGCTCCTGCTTGCCGGCTGTAACGGCGGAAAGAAACAGGTGCCCTTTGAAAGTGTAGGCGAGATGGGGGGCGGCGCGGTGGCCGACTCGACCATCTACGGACTTTGCGGCGAGGGTTCGGCTATGAACACCTTGCAGGTGATAGCCGACGACGGCGACACGCTGAACCTCAGTGTGGCAGACGCCAAAGACAACGGCAAGGTTCTTGGCGGCTATGCCTGCGGTGACAGGATGGCTGTGATTGCTGATGCCACCAAGACAGAGGCAAGGCTGGTCATCAACGAGACAACGCTGCTCGGTGACTGGATGATGCCCAATCCGCTGGACGGAAGCTCGTATGTGGGCATCAGCATACGCGAGGGCGGCATCGTAGAGGGAATAGACCAGAGCTCGCTGGTGTACAAGTCGTGGCGCATCCAGAATGGCAGGCTTGAACTGACCGCCGTGCGCGAGGGCGGCGGCGACGAGGAGGAGACGAGCCTGTTTGACATTGTGAAGCTTGACGCCGACTCGCTGGTCTTTGCCAATGCCGACGACCGGTTCGAGTATGGCCGCACCCGGAAGTCCAGGTGAGCCGGCCGGTCTGTTTCTGCGCATAAACGGGTAAAGTCAAACATCCGCTCAAGAGAATTATGGAACCTTTCAAAGTGCACATATTGGGCTGCGGAAGTGCCATGCCCACATTGCGGCATTATGCCTCTGCCCAAGTGGTGGAGGTGCGTGACAAGCTCTTTTTGGTAGATTGCGGCGAGGGCACACAGATGCAACTGAGAAAGTCGCGCTTGCGCTTCGGGCGCATCAACCATGTCTTTATCTCCCATCTGCACGGTGACCATTGCCTTGGGCTGGCCGGCATGCTGTCTACCTTCGGCATGCTGGGAAGGACAGCCCCCCTGCATATCTTTTCTCCAAAGGGGCTGCAGCCTGTACTTGACGCCCAGCTGGCCTGCTTCTGCCATGGACTGGATTATCCCTTGGTCTATCATGAAGTTGACACAGCGCGGGAGGCGGTTGTCTACGAAGACCGCAGCGTGACAGTCACGACAATACCGCTGCGCCACCGCATGCCCTGCTGTGGCTATCTTTTCCGCGAGCATCCCACGCTGCCCCACATCAAAAGAGACATCTTTGACATGTATGGCATATCCATCAGCCAGGTGAACAATGTGAAAAACGGGCATGATGGCGTTACCCCCGACGGGGACATCATTCCCAATGAGAAGCTGGTGACCCCGGCGGCGCCGCCCAGAGCTTACGCCTATTGCAGTGACACTCGGTATATCCCCGACCTGTACAAGCGGCTGAAGGGCGTGACCACGCTGTACCATGAAAGCACTTATGGCAAGGACAGCCAGCTTGCCGCAAAGAAATACATGCACTCGACGGCCGAAGAGGCCGCCATGGTGGCGCGTGACGCCGGCGTGAAAAAACTCGTGCTCGGCCACTATTCCTCACGTTATGACGACGAACGGGTGCTGCTTGACGAGGCGCGCAAAATCTTCAGGCAGACAGTGCTGGCGGATGAGAATATGGTGGTAGACGTGTGAACGTATGCTAAAATTATGATTAAAAGTTTGGAAATTATCAGATAATGCGCTACTTTTGCAAAAATATAAATACGGAATCTATGGCCAGACATTCACTATTATATGCACTTATTGCCCTGACCGGCATGCTGCTGCCCGTGCAGGCAGATGCAATGCCCGCTGAGACGCTAATGCCCGAGATGCAACAGAATGACAGCCCGACAGTTGCTGTGAGTGTGAAAAACCGGCGCACGCTGTATGTGACAGGGGCAAGTGACCAGACACTGGAGGTGGTCTCGCTGACAGGAAAGCCAGTGGCATCTGTCAAAATCGATTCGCCGGCACAGCGCATAGAGCTTAACAACCTCCCTAAAGGGTGCTATGTGGTCAAGGTGGGAAAGGTGGTTAGGAAGATTTCTGTCGGCTGATGTCCGCCCGCATCCGCTGGCGGGGACAGTCTCCGTGGCGGAGGTGTGAAACACATTTCTTGTAAGTCCAGTTTGGCGACTGTATCGGACAGCCGGTGTTTTCCTGCCCGTGTCAGTGGGAAAGCGTTAAAATGCAGGAGCTGTCGTATCCGGTTATTTTCAACCCTCCATTCCCCTCTTGTCTCTGTTCCTTTTTTCGGCATCTTGCTTCCGCCTGTGTCTCGCGATAGCCCGCCATGGCTTCGGCACTTCCGTTTCAAGCCGTCCGAAACAGGCAGCAACAAAGAGCGAGACCTGGTGGCCGGTTTGGATTAAACCGTTTATGTCGTAACCAGTCTAATAAAAAGTGGAACCAACATTTGATGAAAAGCAAGTGAGCGCTTTGCTTGCCAGTCCGCAAACAAGAAGACAGGCTTTCGAGGCGCTTGTCCGCCAGTACAGTGAACAGTTGTATTGGCAAATACGTCGCATCGTGCTGGTCCACGAGGATGCCGACGATATTCTGCAAAATGTTTTCATCAAGGCGTGGAACAGTCTTGACAGCTTCCGCCATGACTCAAAACTGTCAACATGGCTGTATAGGATTGCGGTGAACGAGAGCCTTGACTTCAGGAGAAAGCAGAAAAGCCGGCTGCGGATTAGCGCCGACATGGACCCCACGGTGTCAAGCCGTCTGGCCGCAGACCGCTATTTTGACGGCGACAGGACGCAGCTTCTGCTGCAAGAGGCCATTGAGCGGCTGCCGGATGTGCAGCGGACAGTGTTCAGCTTGCGCTATTTCGATGAGATGAAATACAGTGAGATGAGCCAGGTTCTGAAGACCTCTGAGGGAGCGCTGAAGGCATCCTATCACATCGCAGTGAAGAAGATAGCCGATTTTTTTAAGGCGCATGATTAAACGAGAGCAGGTGATATCCGTCAAACAATAAAATGAATAACCGAAATGATGAACAATGAAGACTATATCAAGGGAAAAATAGGTAGGGACAACCCTTTTAAAGTTCCTGATGGTTATTTTGACGACGTTGTCTCCAGGGTTATGCAGCGTGTTCCCGAATGTGCGGTTGAGAAGGCCGGAACAGCGGTGAAGCAGGTGAGGGTGCGCACTTTCGGCAAGGTTTGCTACTGGGCTGCGGCATGTCTTTGCGCAGTGGCATTCAGCACTGCATTTTATTTTGCGACACACGGAGACAGCGGGCAGCACGTGGCTGAACACAGTTCCGCCGCAAGTGTTGGCGCTTATGAGGATGCCGTGATAGATTATGCAATGATGGACAATGCAGACATGTACGCCTGCCTGTCGGCAGGAGAGTGAAAGTGCGCATTGTGCGTTTCTTTTGTTTAGGTTTTAACAAGAATGTTTATGAGAAGACTTGTCTTTATAGGCTTGATGGTGTTGCTTGGCGGAGTTGCAGTCTGCGGGCAAGGCCGTCACAGGTTCTCTCCGGAAAAATTCCAGGAGGAACTGGAACGGTTTGTCGTTCAGCGGGCGGCGCTGAACGCGCAGGAAACGGCAGCTTTTCTGCCTGTTTTCCGTGAGATGAGGAGCAAGCAAAAAGTTATCTTTGACAAAGGCAGGAAACTTGGAAAGAAGAAACCTGCCGATGAAAGGGGCTGTATGTACGCCATCAAGCAGCAGGACAAGATGGAGCTGGAGTTAAAGAAAATCCAGCAGTCCTATCACAACAAGTTTCTCAGCTTTCTCCCCGCGGGCAAGGTCTTTGACATTATCCGCGCCGAGGAGGTGTTTCACCGCAAGATGCTGAAGCAGTGGAGCGGTGTGCCGCGCAATAACAGGCGATAGGGCATTTCTCGCAGTGTGGCTTGCGAGACGTGCATACATAGCGCCCATGCAGCAGAAGCCAGTGGTGGGCGCGTGGAATGTCGGTCTGGGGGATGTTTCTCACCAGCTCCCGCTCCACTTTCAGCGGCGTGTCAGCTTTTTGCGATACCAGCCCTATCCTGTGACTTACGCGGTACACATGCGTGTCGACAGCCATTGCCGCCTTGCCAAAAGCAACTGACTGAATGACATTTGCAGTCTTGCGGCCGACGCCGGGGAGGGCCAGCAGGGCGTCCATGTCACCGGGCACCTCCCCCTTGTACTGCTTGACGAGCATCTGCGACATGCTGACGAGGTGTGAAGCCTTGGCGTTGGGATAGGACACACTGCCGATATAGCCGGCCAGTTCTTCGGGAGTCGCCACACTCATGGCCTGAGGGGTGGGGTAATGGCGGAAGAGTTCCGGTGTCACTTGGTTCACCCGCTTGTCTGTGCACTGTGCGCTGAGCATCACTGCCACAAGAAGTTGAAACACGCTGCCAAACTCAAGCTCGGTGTCAGCCGCGGGCATCGCTTTGCGGAAATAGTTGAGTGTGCCTTCGTACCTTTCCTTTTTCTTCATGATGATGGAACGTTATGTTGCGGTTGCCTTAATCTTTGCTTGTCCCAAAGTTGGAAATAATCTCATGCGATTGCCAGCTTCGGCCTGTGGCCGATTTGGGCTCATTCCTCAATGTGCGACAGCGAGTGTGCAAAGGAAGTGAAAAAGTTGGTTGTTATCTCCATGGGGTAGTACTTGAAAAACTTTATGCAGTGTCTTATCTGCCATAGCATAGCGTTTGAGTTGCTTGTTTTTATGAAAATGTCCTTCCCCTGTGTGAAATACCATTCGTTTGAATAGGCCCCGCACAGCCGGAACGCCTCATCGGTTACCAGCTTGGTATCTACCTTCCCCTTCCAGCTGACGAAAGGCAATTCTTTCTCGGAAAAGTGAAATAGAATGACCAATAGAGCCCCGATGAGTTGTGTCACCTTTTGCATGTGGAGGCTTTTCAGCCAAGACTGCAACTTGCCGTAGTCCACCCTGTCCCCCTCTTTCCTTAGAAACATTCCAAGGTCAGTGACTTGCTTGAGGCTGATTCCCTCGTTGAGGATATAACGCGTGATGCGTACCAGCATCAGCAATAGGTTCAAGGTGTGTGGCACACATTCAATTTTGGTGCCGTTGACAGTTATGTAGCAGGAGTCGCAGCATCTGGTTTCCCTGCTGGTGATGGCTTGAAGACGAGAGTTTAGCAGCGGGTTGGACAGCTCGGCCGGCTGCCTGGTGTGCTCAACGTGTATGCCTTTGTAGTTGTAGGTGAGGGCCGGCTTGTCGCCGTCTGTTTCGGCTGAGGCCGATGAGGCTGCCCATTCGTCAGCTTTCCTTGCTTGGGGCTCATAGGGGAAAAAGATGTCAATGTCCCCGCTTGTGCGGTGCTCCGGTATGGGGTAAAGCTGTGCGAACCCCTGGCCCTTGAGCAGGATGGGGCGCAGCTGCCTTTTGTTGAACAGGCTGAAGAGTTCGGACACCCTGTCGTCGGTGAGCTGGCTGTTACGGCTGATTTCAGCCGCCGTGTCTTGCCATTTCATCCACAGGCTGTCGGGAACCTGCCGGAAAAAGTCTCCTTTGTGGTGCAGCAGGCCATCGTAGACCAATGCACCGACCCCATGCATCTGCGCAATCTGATAAAGTCTTTCCCATTTCCACGGAGAAATAGGCTCCAGCGATTCACTGTCGCCGAATGTTCCATCGCGGAGCAAGCGGAAAAAATTACGTTGTAGAGTATCCATCCTTTTGCAAGTCTTTGACAGTCTGTTAGAAATCAATAGTCTCTTGTTGCGCGCAGCCTGGTTAGGAATATCTTTTGGGGAATCTGGCAAGGATGGCCAGGATGGTGATGATGCCAATGCAGAAAGGATAGTAGAGATAGGGGACGATGCTTACCGGATTGACCGCAGCCAGTCCGGCGGCCATCAGTATCTGGGCCCCGTATGGAATGCAGCCTTGGACACAGCATGACACTGTGTCAAGAATGCTGGCACATTTCCGGCTGTCAACGCCGAAACGGTCGCCGATCTGTTTGGCAATTGCCCCAACGGTGATGATGGCCACCGTGTTATTGGCAGTACACAGGTTGACCGAACCAACGAGCATGGCTATGCAAAATTCCGCCCCACGCTTGCCTTTGATGCGCTTGGTCAGCAGACGGATGATCTGGTCAATGCCACCATTGACCGTGACAATCTCAAGCAGACCCGAGGCCAGAATGGTGATGGTAATCAATTCACCCATTCCCAGTATTCCTGTGTTGACAGACTGGAGCCAGTCAAATATGCCAAAGGAACCGTCAAGTATTCCGATGGCTCCCGTGAGAAGAAGTCCCAGGGTGAGCACCGCCATGACGTTCATGCCCAAAATGGCGGTGCATAATACGGCAAGATAGGGCAGAATCTTGACATACTTCACTTGGGCTATGTCCTGCGGAGCGTGTATGGCGTGCCCCAAATAGGCATAGAGCGCAATCACTATGACGGCGGCGGGGACGGCAAGAAAGGCGTTGGCCTTGAACTTGTCGCTCTGCTTGCAGCCCTGGGTTGATGTCGCGGCAATTGTAGTGTCGGAGATGAACGACAGGTTGTCGCCAAAGAAAGCCCCGCCCACAACAATGGCTATCATCATGGGGACATTGGCTCCGGTAGAGTGGGCAATGCCGGTTGCGATGGGTGTCAAGGCAACTATTGTGCCCACGCTGGTGCCGATAGACAGAGAAATGAAGCAAGCTCCAATGAACAGTCCTGCAAGCAGCATGTTGTCTGGCAGCAGTCTCAGAGACAGGCTTACAGTGGCGTCAATGCATCCCATGTCTTTGGCAGTGCTGGCAAAAGCGCCGGCCAGTACGAAAATCCACACCATCTGCATGATGTTGTCTGTGCCGGCGCCGCGGCTGAATGTCGTGATGCGTTGCCGGAGCGGCACGCCCCCATACACGGCCACTGCGAAGATAGAGGCAATCAGAAATGCCACACTGATGGGCATCTTGTAGAAATCGCCAGCTATCAGTGAGGTGCCCAGGTAGAGGGTGATGAACACAATCAGAGGGCTGAGGGCTCGCATGGAAGAGAAGGCTTAAAGGGTTACGCCGTTTTTGAAGATGGCGATTTCTCTGTAACCGTTCTCCTCGTTCCGGGTGAGATGGTCGCCACTGGCCACAGCCAATATTTTGTCGATAAACTCGGCTAAGAGACTGTCCATCTTTTTGCCGTCAATCAGCTGTCCGGCATTGAAGTCTATCCAGTTTGCCTTTCTTGTGGCCAAGCTGCTGTTGGTTGCTATCTTCATCGTGGGTACAAAGGTGCCGAAAGGAGTGCCGCGGCCTGTCGTGAACAGCACCAACTGGCATCCGGCTGCGGCCAGGGCCGTGGAGGCCACCAGGTCATTGCCCGGAGCGGAAAGCAGGTTGAGGCCGTTGTCCTCCAGGCGGTCACCATATCCCAGTACGCCAGATACAGGGGCCTTGCCACATTTCTGGGTGCATCCCAGCGCCTTGTCCTCAAGGGTGGAAATGCCGCCCGCCTTGTTGCCCGGCGAGGGGTTCTCGCCTACCGGCTCTCCGTGACTCAGAAAATATTCCTTGAAGTCGTTTATCATCTTTACCGTCTTGTTGAACAGTTCAAGTGTCTTGCAGCGGTTCATCAGAATAGTCTCGGCGCCGAACATTTCGGGAACCTCGGTCAGAACAGTCGTTCCGCCCTGAGCGACCAGCCAGTCGGAAAACTCTCCCACCAACGGGTTGGCCGTGATACCGCTGAAGCCATCGCTGCCACCACACTTCAAACCAACGCGCAACTTGCTGGCCGGCACCTCTGTGCGTATGTCCTCCTTTGCCTTGCTGTAAAGTTGGCGGAGCATATCCATACCCACCTTCAGCTCGTTGCCTTCAACCTTCTGGACCACCATCAGCTTGATGCGTTCATGGTCATAGTTGCCTAGCATTTGCTCAAACAGCTCGGGCTGGTTGTTTTCACAGCCAAGACCGACAATCAGAACGCCTCCGGCATTAGGGTGCAGGGCGAGGTCGCGAAGAATCTTCCTGGTGTTTTCGTGGTCGCCGCTCAGTTGCGAGCAGCCATAGTTGTGATGCCACGCATAGATGGCGTCAACGCCCTGGCTGTTTGTCTCTTTGGCCAGCATGGAAGCCAGCTTCTCGGCTATTCCGTTTACGCATCCCACCGTAGGTACCACCCAAATCTCGTTGCGGGTGCCTACATCTCCGTTCTTTCTCACGTAGCCTCTGAATGTGCGGTTTTCATTCTTGAACGGAAGGCTTTCGCTTGTTGGTGAGTAGGTGTACTCAAGTGTGCCCTTGAGATTTGTCTTCAGAGTGTGCTCGTTCACCCAGTCTCCGGCTTTCATGTTGTCTACGGCATGGCCGATAGGGTAACCGTACTTGATTATGTCTTTTCCCGCCCCAGTGTCTTTAATCAGCACCTTGTGTCCGGCAGGTGTGTCTTGGTTGACTGTGATTATCGTTCCGTCAACGTCAATCTGCTCACCCTTTGACAGCGGCTGCAGACAGACAACAACAGTGTCTGCGGAGTTGATTTTGAGAAATTTTTGTTTCATTTTAGTAAATAATTTGTTTTTGTCTTTAAAGTCAATGAGGGCCAGGGCTTGGCCCTCTGTGGAATTATAGCTGGGTTCTTCGGTAGAACTCCACGTTCTCTTTGGTCAGCAGCTCGATTGGCATGTAGTTTACCGGGTTCACCTCCTTCTTGAGCACTATGGCCTGAAAGAGCGTCTCCAGGCATGAATAGCCTTGCATATAAGCATGCTGTGCGATTAGGAAAGAAATGGACCCCTGCTTGACACACTCCGCGTTCTTTTCAACCATGTCATAGCCCATAATCTGCACGTTCCTCCTGTTGCTTCTCAGCAGGAACTCGCCAACAATATGTGCCTTGGAGTTGAAAGTAATGCAATGGTGTACCTGTGGGTGTTCCGTGAAAAACAGTTCCAGTATTGAATTGTATTTTTCGCGTTTTTCGTCCAGCGGAAGGTTTAGCTCATGGATGACAACCTCGGGGAAATGGTCTCTCATGTAGTGTCTGAATCCTGTCTCCCTGTTCTCTTGCTGCTTGCTGGCAACGTTTCCGTCTTTCATCTGTTTCATCAGCATGATTTCCTTCTCTTTCGAGGCAATCATCATCAGAATCCGCCCGGCAAAATAGCCGCTGCAAAAGGAGTCTTGCCCATAGAAAGACAGGGGCTTTAGGTCGGGCATATAGGAATCAAGGAGGATGAATGGGATGTTCTGCTCGTGAAGCTGGTCGGTGAAATGCCTGGTGATGTCTAGCCTTGATGGGACGACCTCCGTCTGGCTTTTCTTTCACGCAGTCTTCTGTCGCTTTGATGAATGTTTCCAGCTGGAAACGCTTGTAGTAAGCCATTTTTAGGTTGACGTTAAAGTCACGTCTGCGCTCGCAAGCCCCAAAGGCTCCCTCTTCTATCTCTTCCCAATAGGCTTCCGACTCATGCTTGGGGATGATGCAGTAAAAACGGTATGACTTGTTGTAGGCCAGGGCACTGGCATATACGTTGGGACGGTAATCCATCTCCTTGAGGGCTTTCTCAACCTTTTCGCGCGCTGCTTTTGACACATTTGGCCTGTCATGCAGCACACGGTCGACCGTTCCCACTGAGACCCCCGAAAGCTGGGCTATATCTTTGATTCTGATTTTGTCGGTTGTCATGCCTTGTCTCTGGATGAATTTATTTCGCAAAAATACCAATAAAATCTGAAATGGGTGAAGCCACATCCTTGAATTTTGCCAAATATCGTGGTTTTTCTGGCATTCTCTTTTCCGTTTGGGAAAAAAGTGCTATTTTTGTGCACAGTAACAATTCAAAAAAAAGGAAACTACTTTACAATTAAAAATATAACAATGGCAAAAGTTGTAACATTAGGAGAGATTATGCTCCGTTTGTCCTCTCCCGGACAAAAGCGTTTTGTGCAAAGCGAGTTTTTCGATGTCGTATATGGCGGTGGTGAAGCCAATGTCGCCGTCAGTTGTGCCAATTACGGTCATGATGCCTATTTTGTTTCCAAACTGCCCAAGCATGAGATTGGCCAGTGCGCGGTGAATGCACTGCGCCGTTTTGGTGTTCATACGGACTTTATTGCCCGCGGAGGTAACCGCGTTGGTATCTACTATTTGGAGACGGGAGCTTCCATGCGTCCGTCAAAGGTTATTTATGACCGTGCCGGCAGCTCGATAGCCGAGGCTGATCCCGCTGACTTTGATTTTGACAAGGTGATGGACGGCGCTGATTGGTTCCATTGGAGCGGCATCACTCCGGCTATCAGTGACAAGGCCGCTGAGCTCACGCGTCTGGCTTGCGAGGCAGCCAAGCGTCATGGCGTGACTGTTTCTGTTGACCTTAATTTCCGTAAGAAACTTTGGACATCTGAGAAAGCGCAGAGCGTGATGCGCCCCTTGATGAAATATGTGGATGTTTGTGTCGGCAACGAAGAGGACGCCCAGTTGTGTCTTGGCTTTAAGCCCGATGCTGATGTTGAGGGCGGAAAGACCGATGCCGAGGGCTATTATGGCATTTTCAAAGGCATGATGAACGAGTTTGGATTTAAATATGTAGTCTCCACGCTGCGCGAGTCGCTCTCTGCTACGCACAATGGTTGGAAAGCATTGATTTACAATGGAAAAGAGTTTTATCAGAGCAAGCACTATGACATTATGCCCATCATTGACCGTGTGGGCGGAGGTGACTCTTTCTCTGGCGGCCTGATTCACGGCTTGCTGACTTATCCGGACAACCAGGGGCGGGCCTTGGAGTTTGCCGTTGCCGCTTCTGCCTTGAAGCACACGATTCCCGGTGACTTCAATATGGTGAGCAGAGAAGAAGTTGAGGCACTTGCCGGCGGAGACGCCTCGGGCCGTGTGCAGAGATAAGAGACTGAATGAGAAGAGAATTATGGCAAAATTTGATAAGATAGCCGTATTGGCTAAGATTGGTCAGACAGGTATGGTTCCTGTGTTCTATCACAAGGATGCAGAGGTGGCCAAGAATGTTGTGAAAGCCTGTTATGACGGAGGTGTCCGCGCCTTTGAGTTTACCAACCGTGGCGATTTCGCACACGAAGTGTTTGAGGAGGTTGTAAAGTTTGCGGCTAAGGAATGTCCCGAGCTTGCTCTTGGTGTCGGCTCTGTGGTCGACCCTGCCACTGCGGCCCTTTACATCCAGCTGGGAGCCTGCTTCGTTGTTGGCCCGCTGTTCAATCCCGAGGTGTCAAAGATTTGCAACCGCCGCCTGGTTCCCTACACTCCTGGCTGTGGTAGCGTGAGCGAGGTGGGGGCTGCTCAGGAGACCGGCTGTGACTTGTGCAAGATATTCCCCGGTGATGTGCTCGGGCCGAAACTCGTCAAAGGGCTGATGGCTCCTATGCCATGGTCGAAATTGATGGTTACGGGTGGTGTCTCTCCAGACGAGGAGAACCTCACCTCGTGGGTTAAGGCCGGTGTCTTCTGTGTGGGTATGGGATCCAAGCTTTTCCCGAAAGATGTTGTGGCCGCAGGCAATTGGAAAGCCATTACCGACAAGTGTGTTGAAGCTCTGGGATATATCGCTAAGGCGCGCGCTTGACCGACTGATAAAAAAAGACCGTTTAGGACTGCTCGTCCTAAGCGGCCTTTTCTTTTTTCCGGCTTGTTCACAGCATGACCATAGCCAGGTGGACAGGCTGAACAACAGGTCTTACGCCTGTCATTACCGCAATTTGGACTCCGCGTGGGCTTATGCATGCAAGGCCTGTGCCTTGGCGGAGAGTCACAGTGATGCTAAAGCCGAGGCACTTAACAACATGGCGTTTGTCTGCTTGATGCGGATGGACTATGCGAAGGCAGACAGTCTGCTGAACGAGGTGCCGCTTCACACCGATAACCAGATAGAGTTGCTTGTTGCCGATGTCCAGCAGATGCGGCTGTGCCAGCGAGAGTCGCGCAACAAGGATTATTATGACCATCGTGAACTCGCCGAGGCCCGTTTGCACCGCATCGGCGAGGAGCGCGACCGGCTGTCTCAACACTGGCTGGGCCGGTTGGCCTATGCAGAGACAGAGTATGCCATTGTTTCCTCCACCTATTATTATTATGTGGGTCTTGAGCAAGAATCGCGTGCTTCCTTGCTGGCGATTGACCCTCACGGGGAGATTCTTCAAGACACGGCACAGTATCTTAACTACCTGTACAACGTCGGAGCAGGCGGAATCTTGCGGGGGAAATCCCCCGATGAAGTCAGCAACGACGAACTGGCCTATTTGTCGCATTGCCTTTCCATAGCGCGCAGTGGCGGCTATGTCTTCTTTGAAGCCAACGCCCTGGAAGCCATAGCTGAGAAAGGCGCTGTTGACACAGCTGTATGTTTTCCGGCCACGGTGCCCGTCTGTACCGGCAAGCTGCACGCACGCAAGTCGCAGCCTGAGCCTACAGCCATCCTGGCAGCCCGTAAGGCACTGTCGCTCTTCCGGCAGTATGGTGACGTTTACCAACTGGCAGGCGCCTGGCGCACCCTTGCCACCTGCCAGATGTCAGAGGGTGACTATGTGTCCGCCTTGGCCAGCCTCGACTCTGCCCTTGCCGACGGGCGCATCAACCAGGCCCCCGACCTTGTCGCGAGCATTTGCGAGCAGCTGTGTGTGGCCTATTCGGCCCTTGACCGCAAACCAGATAGCGACGCTTACCGCAACCGCTACCTTGACTTGCAGGAGCAGACCCGTCAGGACCGCTATCTGGAAGCTCGCGCGTCCCGACTTGAGGCCAGCTCTTCCCAGCTGAATGTGATGCTTGCCGCTGTGGCAGTCTCAATCGTGGCCCTTGTCTTCATGTTGTGGCTCTTCCATTTCCTGCATAGGCGCCGCAACCGGCGCTATCCGATCGACCTTCTGTTGCAGCCACTTGAGCAGTGGCGTGAGCAGGCTGCGCGCCGTTTTGCCGAGAGTCAGGAGCGCGAGGAGCGGCTGGCCGAGGAGCAGGCCGTGTGCCGCTCCAAGGTAGAGGCAGGCGAGTACCGTAATCTTGAGCAGCGTGCCAAGCTGTCGTTGGCCATCTCTGTTGTCCCGTTGATTGACCGCATGCTCAACGAGGTGGAGCTGCTTGCCACCAGGAAAGAGGCGCAGCCTGTCCGTGAGCAGCGCCTGGATTACATCGCCCAGCTGGCCCAGAATATCAACGAGCGCAATGACACGCTTACCCAGTGGATAAAGTTGCGGCAGGGGCAGCTGACCCTTCGTGTCGGGAGCTTCCGGCTGCAGCAGCTTTTTGATATTGTGGCGCGCGGGCGGATGGCTTTCTCGTTCCGCGGCGTGCGTTTCGATGTGCAGCCGACAGAGGCTGTGGTGAAAGCCGACCGCGTGCTCACACTGTTTATGCTGAACACCTTGGCAGACAATGCCCGAAAATTCACCCCGCGTGGAGGCTTGGTGACACTCAGTGCGCGGACAGCCGACGACTATGTCGAGATTTCCGTTTCCGACACCGGCCCGGGCTTCTCCAGTCAGAAGTCTGCCAGCGGGCATGGCTTTGGCCTGGCTAATTGCAGGGGTATCATTGAGAAATACAAAAAGACAAGCAAGCTGTTCAGCGTGTGCCTTTTTGGTGTGGACAGCAAGCCGGGCAAGGGAAGCCGTGTCTACTTCCGTCTGCCGCCGGGAGTGGTGCGCACCGTCCTTGTTGCCAGTCTGCTTCTTGGCATCCACACCAATGGTGCAGCCCGTTCAGCCACCCCCTTGCCCCCGCTTGCGGATAGCCAGTCGAAAGCCAAGGCATTTGCCGACAGCGCCTATTTTTCCAACATCGATGGGACTTTCGCCAGAACGCTGGCTTTCGCAGACTCTTGCCTGCTATACCTGAACAGCCATTACCGTGCCATTCGCCCCGGCGGCCGCAGGCTGATGACCCTCGCGGCAGGCCATGCCACACCGGCGGCAGAGATTGAATGGTACCGGGACAGTCTGCCCGTTGACTATCATACCATCCTTGACATTCGTAACGAGACCGCCGTCGCTGCCTTGGCCCTGCACCGGTGGCAGTTGTATGATGACAACAATACCGCCTACACGCGGCTGTACAAGGAGATGTCGGCCGACCACACGCTGCCGGCTTATTGCAGGATGATGCAGCAGTCAGAGACCGACAAGACCGTGGCGGTCATCCTGCTGCTGCTTCTGCTGCTGTCCATTGTTCCAGCCTATTACATTCTTTATTACCGCCACCGGCTCTATTACCGTTTCTGCGTGGACAAGGTGAAAGGGGTCTGTGACACACTTGCCTCGAATCTGCCTACGGAGGAGAAGCGAGACAGAGTGGCCAGCCTTGGCCAGGAGAACTTTCCCAAGGAACTGAGGCGTGTGGTGGACACAGTCATCCGGGCCCTTGACGAGGAAATCGAGCGCAGGCGCAGCCAGACAGTCAATATGGAACTGGCGACAGACCAGTTGCGGAAGACTGAACAGGAGGCGGCAGCTCTTCATGTGGCCAATTCGGTGCTCGACAACAGCTTGTCGTCTCTCAAGCACGAAACGATGTATTATCCCAGCCGCATCCTCTCCCTTGTTCACGGAGATGTGGAGGAACTGCGGCAGACGGTGCGCTATTATCGCGAACTCTACGCCATCTTTATCCGCCAGTGCGTGCGCCAGCAGGAACTCTGTCATATTCCGGTCACAGTTGTCAACGTAGCCGACGTTGCGCCGGCGGCCCGTGCCGCAGAGGCCGGACTGCAGCTGCTGGGCAACAGGTTGCTGCTTGTCCGCCTGTTCGCCCTGCTCCGTGCGCAGGCCGGGGGCGACTGTGGCGTGTCGGTGGCCGTCAAAGGAGCCGACTATCTTCTCTTCGACGTGAGCGCACCGGCTTTCAAGGCGTTTTCTCCGACCGCCTTCACCGAACCCGCAGCGGAGCAGATACCGTACGTGCTGTGCCGTCAGATCGTTCGCGACCATTCGGAGCTAACCCATCGCAGGGGGTGCGGCATCAGTGCAGAGGCGGCCCCTGACCGTTTGCTGCATATTCGGGTAATCCTCCCCAGGGCAAGGGCGGCGCGGCCGCAAACATTAAACGACAGTCAATAGAATGAAAAATATATGGAACCATTTAAAGTTATCATAGTGGAGGATGTCCCACTGGAGTTGCGTGGAACCGAAGGCATTTTGAAGACCGACATCCCCGAGGCACAGCTCATAGGCACAGCCGACAGCGAGACAGCCTATTGGAAACTGATCAAGCGGGAGTTGCCACAGCTCGTCCTGCTTGACCTCGGGCTGGGAGGCTCGACCACGGTAGGGGTAGAGATATGCCGGCAAACCAAGGATAGCTATCCCAGTGTCAAGGTGCTGATATTCACAGGCGAGATTCTCAACGAGAAACTCTGGGTCGATGTGCTTGATGCCGGTGCCGACGGAATCATTCTGAAAAGTGGCGAGCTGCTGACCCGGGGTGACGTGGCCAGTGTGATGGAAGGCAAGCGGCTGGTGTTCAACCAGCCTATCTTGCAACAGATTGTGGAGCGCTTTAAAAAGGCGGTCCGTGTCCAGATGCAGCGCCAGGACGCGCTGGTTGACTATGAGATTGACGAGTATGACGAGCGTTTCCTCCGCCATCTTGCCTTGGGCTACACCAAGGAGCAAATCGCCAGCCTCCGCGGAATGCCTTTTGGCGTGAAGAGTTTGGAGAAGCGCCAGAATGAGTTGGTCCAGAAACTCTTTCCGCATGGCAACGGCGGAGTTGGTGTCAATGCCACGCGGCTTGTTGTCAGAGCCTTGGAACTGCGTATTCTTGACATTGATAATCTCCGGCCGGATGAAGCGTAGTGTGGTGAGGGGCGTGTCCTTTTCTCTGCTCTCCCTGCTTGTGGCTCTGCAGCTGGCCTTGCTTCCCCTGTCGTGGCTGCTTGCGGCGTGGCTTCCGCAGAGCGGCATCAACAGCCTGCTCGGAGGCGAGGGGCTCAGGTGGTTGCTTGGGGGGTGGACGTCGCGCCTTTTCACTCCGCTGTTCGGCGCGCTCTTGCTGCTGCCGGTGGGGGCCGGTGCGGTCGTCCGCAGCGGACTGTGGGGCGCATTGCGTTCTGTCGGCGCGCTGTCCTATCGCGACAGGGTGTCCTTGCGGCTGTCCGTCTTGTCGGCTGTGGCGGTGTGGCTCTGCTTCTTCCTGTTGGGCGGCACCCCCTCCCAGATGCTTGGTGTCACTGGCGGCTGGTGGCCGTCGCCTTTCAGCCGTGCCTTGCTTCCGCTTGCGGTCTTCACCCTTGTTGCCGCCGCCATTGCTTTTGGTGTCACCAGCGGCCGTATCGCCAGCCAGCGGCAGGCCTATGCGGCCTTGTTGTGGGGGCTTCGCCGTTGCTGCCCCTTGCTGCTGCTGTATGTCATTGCCAGGCAGTTGGTTGAATCTTTCCGCTATGTGTTCCTGATGTAGTGTGTGCATGTGCGGAATAGACGTATTAGAATCGCATAAATTATTATTCTGTTACTTTTTTTGTTAAAAAACTACCAGTCTGTTTGTGTGTGTGAAAATATTGTGTTACCTTTGTCGGCGCAAACGGCAATAGGCCCCGGGACGGTTGTCGGGCCGAGACAAGAGCTGGCCCGATGTGTGTCGGAACGGCCCTTTTAGGGAAAAAAGCGGAGAGGGGTTGCCAAACGGCCGCTTCTGGCTCGCCAAATGGCCCATACGGCCGCGTGAAACGGGCCGTTCTGTCGCGTCAAACGGCCCATATCGCAGCGTGAAACGCACCGTTTCGTCAAGCCATCCGGCCCTTTTTGCGCCGCGGGGGTGCAGGAACCTGGTTGCCGGCTATTGTGAAATGCAAGAAGAAAGCGTATGAACAGTTTTTGTCTGCTACACATCTTAATGGATATTATCCGACTGCGCAGTGCGGGCGGAAGTGGCAAGGTATATGTGTAGTCCAGGCAGTGGCATGACATCGGGCCTTTCTCACTTCCGTTGTGAGAAAGGTCTTTTTTTAAGGTGAGAACAAAAAGAAGATACGAACTATGAGTGACAGATTATTTATTTTTGACACAACGCTGCGTGACGGCGAGCAGGTGCCGGGCTGCCAGCTGAACACCGTCGAGAAGATTCAGGTGGCCAGGCAGCTTGAACAGCTGGGCGTGGATGTGATCGAGGCCGGCTTTCCCATATCAAGTCCCGGCGACTTCAACTCCGTGATTGAAATATCCAAGGCCGTCACCTGGCCCACCATCTGTGCGCTGACCCGTGCCGTCGAGAAAGACATTGACGTGGCAGCCGAATCGCTGAAGTACGCCAAGCACAAGCGTATTCACACCGGCATAGGCACCAGCGACCCCCATATCCGCTATAAGTTCAACAGCAACCGCGAGGAAATCATCGAGCGTGCAGTCGCAGCGGTGAAGTATGCGCGCCGCTATGTAGAGGAGGTGGAGTTCTATGCTGAGGATGCCGGACGCACGGACAACGAATACCTGGCCCGTGTGGTCGAGGCTGTCATCAAGGCCGGGGCCCGCGTGGTCAACATCCCCGACACCACGGGCTACTGTCTCCCGTCGGAATACGGCGCCAAGATAAAGTACCTCGCAGAGCATGTCGACGGCATTGACAAGGCCGTCATCTCCACCCACTGCCACAACGACCTTGGCATGGCCACGGCCAACACCCTCTCGGGCGTGCTCAACGGGGCGCGCCAGGTCGAGGTGACGGTCAACGGCATTGGCGAGCGCGCCGGAAACACCTCGCTTGAGGAGATTGCCATGATTCTCAAGTGTCACAAGCACCTGGGCATAGACACCAACATCAACACGTCAAAGATTTATCCCACCAGCAGGATGGTGTCAAGCCTGATGAACATGCCCGTGCAGCCCAACAAGGCCATCGTGGGGCGCAACGCCTTTGCCCATTCGAGCGGCATCCACCAGGATGGCGTGCTGAAGAATGTGGCCACCTATGAGATTATAGACCCCAGGGATGTCGGCCTTGACGACAACTCCATTGTGCTCACTGCGCGGTCGGGCCGCGCGGCCTTGAAATACCGTCTCGGGGTGCTTGGAGTCAACATTGAGAGCGAGGAGCTTGTTGACAGGGTTTACCAGAAATTCCTCAAGTTGGCCGACCAAAAGAAAGAGGTTAACGACGACGACATCCTGATGCTGGCTGGCGCCGACACAGCCGAGGCCCATGCGGTGAAGCTCGACTTCCTCCAGGTTACCACAGGCAAGGGTGTGAAGAGTGTGGCCAGCATCGGCCTTGACATCTCGGGGCAGAAGTTTGAGGAGGCTTCTTCGGGCAACGGTCCCGTTGACGCAGCCATCAGCGCGCTCAAGAAAATCATCCGGAAGCACATGGTGCTCAAGGAATTTACCATCCAGGCCATCAGCAAGGGCTCTGACGACGTGGGCAAGGTGCACATGCAGGTGGAATACAATGGCAATGTCTACTATGGCTTTGGAGCCAACACCGATATCGTGACAGCCTCTGTCGAGGCCTACATCGACTGTATCAACAAGTTCAAGACAGTTTCCAAACAGTAAAGCGGCAGTCAGGAATGAACACATTATTTGACAAGATTTGGGACAGGCATGTCGTCCAGCGCGTGTGCGACGGTCCCACACAGCTGTATATTGACAGGCTCTACTGCCACGAGGTCACCTCGCCACAGGCCTTTGACGGCATGCGCCGCAGGGGGCTGAAGTGCTTTCGGCCCAGGCAGATTTTCTGCATGCCCGACCACAACACCCCGACCCACGACCAGGACAAGCCCATCGGCGACCCCGTGTCGCGCCGCCAGGTGGACACGCTGGCCGCCAATGCCCGCGAGTTCGGCCTGACGCACTATGGCATGATGAGCAAGGACAATGGCATCATCCATGTGGTGGGCCCCGAGAAAGGGCTCTCGCTGCCGGGGATGACCATTGTCTGCGGCGACTCCCATACCTCCACCCACGGCGCGGTGGGGGCTGTGGCCTTTGGCATCGGCACCAGCGAGGTCGAAATGGTGATGGCTTCGCAGTGCATACTCCAGCAGAAGCCCAAGTCCATGCGCATCAGCATTGACGGGCAGCTGGGCCGGGGCGTCACGGCCAAGGATGTGGCGCTCTATCTCATGGCCCGGCTCACCACCTCGGGAGGCACAGGCTATTTCATCGAGTATGCGGGCGATGTTGTCCGCAACATGTCCATGGAGGGGCGGCTCACGCTCTGCAACCTGTCAATAGAGATGGGCGCGCGGGGCGGCTTTGTGGCCCCCGACGAAACCACGTTTGCCTATCTGAAAGGCCGTGAGTATGCTCCCAAGGGGGAGGCGTGGGACAAGGCGGTAGCCTGCTGGAAAGAGCTCAGAAGCGGTGACGATGCCGTGTTCGACAGGGAATTGCACTTTGACGGGGCCGACATAGAGCCTCGCATCACTTACGGCACCAATCCGGGGATGGGCATTGGCATAACCGAGCGCATCCCCACGCTTGACACAGTGGATGAGGCTGGCAAGGCCTCTTTTCTCAAGTCGCTCGGCTACATGGGCTTCAGCCCCGGAGAGCGCCTGCTGGGCCACCCGGTTGACTATGTGTTTCTTGGCGCCTGCACCAATGGCCGCATCGAGGACTTCCGCGCCTTCGCTTCTGTGGTGCGGGGCCGAAGGAAGGCCGATGGCGTGGTGGCATGGCTGGTGCCAGGCTCATGGGCTGTCGACCGGCAGATCCGCGAGGAGGGTCTCGACCTCGTTCTCGAGCAGGCGGGCTTCGCCATCCGCCAGCCGGGGTGCTCCGCCTGTCTGGCGATGAACGACGACAAGATTCCTGCTGGCAAATATGCCGTGTCAACGAGCAACCGCAACTTCGAAGGCCGGCAGGGCCCCGGGGCCCGCACCATCCTCGCCAGCCCGCTGGTGGCTGCCGCTGCGGCAGTGACCGGCACCATTGCCGACCCGAGAACGCTGTGACCCTCACATCCAACCAACATCAGTAAATACATGAAACAGAAATTTGATACCGTCACCAGCACCTGCGTGCCGTTGCCCCTGGAGAATGTGGATACCGACCAGATTATCCCGGCCCGCTTCCTCAAGGCCACAGACAAGGCCGGGTTTGGTGACAACCTTTTCCGCGACTGGAGGTACAACAAAGACGGCTCTCCCAGAGAGGACTTCGTGCTAAACGACCCCAAATACGGCGGCTGCATCCTTGTGGCCGGCAAGAATTTTGGGTCCGGCTCAAGCCGCGAGCACGCGGCATGGGCCATCGCCGGCTATGGCTTCAGGGTGGTTGTCAGCAGCTTCTTTGCCGACATTCACAAAAACAACGAGCTGAACAACTTCGTGCTGCCGGTTGTCGTGTCCGAGGCGTTCCTTGCGGAACTGTTCGACAGCATAGCCAGCAGTCCCAAGACTCTGGTTACGGTTGACCTCCCCAGCCAGACGGTGACCAACAGGGCTACGGGCAGGAGCGAGCGCTTCGAGATTAACGGATACAAAAAGCACTGCCTGATGAACGGGCTTGACGACATTGACTATCTCTTGCAGAACAAGGACAAAATAGAGGCATGGGAACAGCTGAACAGATGAACAGCCCCTACCGGCGCATTCCGCCTTTCATCGAAATTATGGACTGCACGCTGCGTGACGGCGAGCAGACCAGCGGCGTGTCATTTCTGCCTCATGAGAAACTGGTGATTGCCCGGATGCTGCTCAAGGAGGTCAATGTTGACCGTATCGAGGTAGCCTCGGCCCGCGTGTCAGGGGGGGAGAAGGATGCGGTGAGGATGATTTGCCGCTATGCCCGGCAGATCGGTATGCTTGAAAGGGTGGAGGTGCTCGGATTTGTCGACGGCAACCTCTCGGTTGACTGGATTGGCGACTGTGGCGGAAAGGTGGTCAACCTGCTCGCCAAGGGGTCGTACAAGCACTGCACGCAACAGCTGCACAAGACACCCGCGGAGCACCTTGACGACATTCGGCGCACCGTTGACTACGCCATAAAGAAAGGGCTGGCAGTCAACCTCTATCTGGAGGACTGGAGCGGGGGCATGAAGGATTCGCCCGACTATGTTTACCAGATGATAGACACCTTGCAGCATACAGGCATCCGCCGCTTCATGCTCCCAGACACGCTGGGCATCCTCAACCCTCTGCAGGCCATAGAGTTCTTTCGCAAGATGATGAAACGCTACGCCGGCCTGCACTTCGATTTCCATGCCCACAACGACTACGACCTGGCCGTGAGCAACTCGCTGGCCGCTGTGCTCAGCGGCGCCCGCGGTCTCCATGTCACGGTCAACGGGCTGGGGGAGCGCTGTGGCAACGCCCCCCTGTCCAGTGTGCAGGTGATTCTCAAGGACCAGTTTCAAGCCAAGACAAATATTCTCGAGGACCGGCTCAACGACATCAGCCGCCTGGTCGAGGGCTATTCGGGTATCGCCATCGCGCCCAACCAGCCCATTGTGGGCGAGAACGTGTTTACTCAGGTGGCCGGAGTGCATGCCGACGGAGATGCCAAAGACAACCTCTACTGCAACGCGCTTGCCCCCGAACGCTTCGGGCGCAAGCGCGAATATGCGCTGGGCAAGAACAGCGGGCGGGCCAACATCGCCAGAAACCTGGAGGAGCTTGGGCTGGAGCTGACCCCGGAGCAGACACGGAAGGTGACCGGCCGCATCACCGAGCTGGGTGACCGCAAGGAGATTGTCACCCAGGAAGACCTTCCCTTTATTGTCAGTGATGTGCTCAAGCACAGTGTTCCGGCAGAGCGGGTGAAGCTGGTCAGCTACATGGTGTCTTCGGCCTACGGACTTAAACCCATCGCCAGCGTCAAGGTAGACATCAACGGGCGGCAGTATGAAGCCGACTCTACGGGTGACGGACAGTACGACGCCTTTGTCAAGGCACTGCGGAAAATCTACAAGGAGAAGATGAACCGCACCTTCCCGGTACTGGCCAACTATGCGGTGACCATTCCGCCCGGAGGGCGCACCGACGCCCTGGTGCAGACCGTGATAACCTGGCGCAATGGCGAAAGGCTGCTGCGCACGCGCGGTCTTGATGCCGACCAGACAGAGGCGGCCATCAAAGCCACGTTCAAAATGCTGAATATCATTGAAGAGGAAGAGACTTAGACACCCCCGCAGGGGGACGGTATAAAAAAACCATTGTTATGAAATTGAAGATTGCTGTGCTGCCGGGCGATGGTATCGGCCCGGAGATTATGCAACAGGGTGTTGCTGTGATGAATGCCATTGCCGCCAGGTTCGGCCATGAAGTGGAATACAGGGAGGCACTGTGCGGTGCCTGCGCCATTGACAGGGTGGGTGACCCCTTTCCCGAGGAAACCTATCAGACTTGCAGGGATGCCGATGCTGTGCTGTTTGCCGCTGTCGGCGACCCTAAGTTTGACAACGACCCAACGGCGAAGGTGCGCCCTGAGCAGGGGCTGCTCGCCATGCGCAAGCGGCTTGGGCTATTTGCCAACATCCGTCCGGTGCAAACTTTCAAGTGCCTGGTTCACAAGTCGCCACTGAAGCCAGAACTTGTTGACGGTGCCAATTTCGTTTGCATCCGCGAACTGACCGGCGGTATGTACTTTGGCAAGAAATACCAAGACAACGACAAAGCCTATGACACCAACTATTACACCCGCCCGGAGGTGGAGCGCATTCTGCGCGTCGCTTTCGAACACGCTCGCAAGCGTCACCGCCACCTCACCGTTGTTGACAAGGCCAACGTGCTGGCCTCCAGCCGTCTGTGGCGCCTGATTGCCAAGGAAATGGCACCGCTCTATCCCGATGTCAATGTTGACTACATGTTTGTTGACAACGCTTCCATGCGCATGATAGCCGAGCCTAAGTTCTTTGATGTGATGGTCACCGAGAACACCTTTGGTGACATTCTGACCGATGAGGGCAGCTGCATATCGGGATCCATGGGCTTGCTGCCTTCCGCCTCGACCGGTGAGAGCACGCCCGTGTTTGAGCCTGTCCATGGCTCGTGGCCCCAGGCCAAGGGCAAGAACATCGCCAACCCGCTGGCGCAGATTCTGTCTGTGGCCATGCTGCTTGAGCATTTTGACCTCAAGGCCGAAGGCGCACTTGTACGCAGGGCTGTTGACGCGTCGCTCGACGCCAATGTGCGCACGCCGGAAATCCAGGTCGATGGCGGTGAGAAATACGGCACTAAGGAGGTTGGCTCCTGGATAGTGGACTATATTCAGAAGAACTGAAATGCCTTTTTCTCACACACACAGCCTCCGTCTTCGGCTGGACAGAGGCGCGCTTGTCCTCGTGCTCGCGTTTCTCGGCCAGTCTCCTGTCACGGCACAGACCCGGCAGCAGTGGCGTGACTCGTTAGACCGGTTGCGCGCAGAGATAGCCGCCCGGCCTGCGTACTCGGCCGACCTTCACCTGCGAAAGGCTGCTGTCAACATAGAACTCAAGCAATGGAACTATGCAGTTGACGAGTGTGCCACAGTCTTGGAGCGCGACCCCGGCAATCTCTCCGCGCTGTTCCTGCGCGCTTATGCCAGCAAGGCGCAGCGGCATTACAGCGACGCCTACCGTGACTATGCGCAGATTCTCAACCGCGTTCCTCTTCATTTCGAAGCGCGCCTGTGCCTGGCGCAGGTCTGCCAGCTGATGGAAAGGGATGTCGAGGCGATGGACCACCTCAACTGTCTGGTTGAGACCCATCCGGACAGTGCGACAGCCTATGTTGCCAGAGCCTCCCTTGAGCGGCAGCTCCATCAGTATGATGCGGCCCTTTTCGACTGGAACCAAGCCCTGCGCCTTTCGCCCGGGAATGTAGACTATGCAGTGTCACGTGTAGATGTCCTCTTGTCCCTTCACCGTTACCGTGACGCCCGGAAGCAGCTTGAAGCACTCGAGCGGATGGGCGTAGCGCGGGGAGCGTTGCGCGAGTGGTATGACAAGCTGAAAAGATAAATTGAAAAACTGATACGATTATCATATTTTCACTGTTGACAGAGGCTTTTTTGAATAAAGATGATTATCTTTGCAAAGTGTAAACCATATTCACCCGGACAGAGATGACCCTCTTGATTGTAACGCTGCTCCTGTTAGGCTATGCTTTGATTGCCACAGCCCATCTCACCAATATCAACAAGGCTGCTGTCGCTATGTTTGTGTGCACGTTCGGATGGGTGCTCTATATTTGCTATGGTACGGATTTTGTGATGAGCCAGCATTTGCAGGACTATCAGGAATTCTTGCTTACCGTAGGAACTGCGCACGCCTCAGTCAAGGAGTTCATCTATGAACACATTTTCATCAAGTATGTGGGAAAGGCCGCTGCTATTCTGCTTTTCCTGCTGTCAACGATGACTATCATTGAGATTCTTAATAACAACGGCTGTTTCGACTTTGTCAGCGAGTGGATTCGCACACGCAACAGCAAGCGCCTGCTTTGGACGATAACGCTGGCAACCTTCGTGATATCCGCCAATCTTGACAACCTGACCACCACAACAATGATGCTTGTCATCATGCACAACATCGTGCAGAGCCGCCGTCAGCGGATGCTCATTGGCACGGCAATAGTGATTGCCGCCAATGCCGGCGGGTGCTTTACGGTTATAGGCGATCCTGTGGGGGTCTATATGTGGGATGCGGGGGCTGTGACAGCCACCTGCTTCTCCGCGCACCTGGCGCTTCCTGCGATCACAGCCTGGGGCGCCACGACCTATCTGATTGGCAGGGCCCTGCCCGAGCGCTTGGACGTGGAGTGGCCTCCGGCGCCTTATCGCGGTGACGACACCAACCTGAACCGCTGGCAGCGCATTGTCATGCTGCTTGTGGGCATAGGCGGGCTGTGGTTTATACCAACATTCCATAACCTGACCAAACTCAGCCCTTTCCTTGGCGCCCTTTGTGTCCTCTCCGTGCTGTGGATAGTCCATGAGCTATTCAACCGCAAGTTGATGAGCGCAGACCAGATGATCCAAAGGCGTATACCGCGCGCGTTGCAGTACGGTTCCATTCAGCAGATGCTTTTTGTTCTGGCCATCCTCCTGGGGCTTGGCGTTGTGACGGAGACGGGTGTCTTCTCAGAGGTGTCCGAGTGGATAGACTATCAGATACACAACGTTTGGCTGGTCGGCTTGGTGTCGGGCTTGCTCAGCGGCTTGGTAGACACATTTACCATTGGCATGACCAACCTGTCGATGTACTCAGTTGTGGAAGGGAATATTGACAGGTGGGTGGATGCAGACTATATGGCCAATTTTGTGCAGAACGGCAATTTCTGGCTCATAGTGGCCTATTCGACCGCCATTGGCGGCTGCCTTCTTGGCTATGCCAACATGAGCGGCCTGGCGTTGATAAAGATGGAAAGGATGCACATAGGGTGGTATCTGAAAAACTGCACACTGAAGATTCTGGCAGGGTGGCTGCTGGGGTTTGGTGTCCTTTATTTGGAGTACTTGTTAGATTTCTAATGTAAAATAAAAAGGAGTTAGAGAAATGGGAAAGATTAAGACCATAGGGGTGCTCACATCGGGAGGTGACGCTCCCGGCATGAACGCAGCCATCAGAGCCGTGACACGTGCTGGCATTTGCAACGGATTTAACATCAAGGCGATATACCGTGGCTATGACGGACTGATTAACGGTGAGGTGAAGCCTTTCACGACGGAGAATGTCAGCGGCATTATTATGCAGGGTGGAACAATTATCAGAACCGCACGCAGCAAGGGATTTATGACCAAGGAGGGCAGGCAGAAAGCCTATGAGACACTTGTGCGTGAGGAGATTGACGCGCTTGTCGTTATTGGAGGAAACGGATCGCTGACCGGTGCGCGTGACTTCGCCGAGGAGTTCGATGTCTGCTGCATCGGTCTGCCGGGCACGATAGACAATGACCTTTGGGGGACGGACTCTACAATTGGGTACGACACGACCATGAACACTATTGTGGAATGCGTTGACCGAATCCGGGACACGGCGCAGAGCCATGAGCGTATATTCTTTGTAGAAGTGATGGGGCGCGACGCCGGTTTCCTGGCCCAAAACAGCGCTATTGCCAGTGGCGCCGAGGCCGCCATCATCCCAGAGGACTCTACCGATGTTGACCAGCTTGCTCGCTTCATGGAGCGTGGAATCCGCAAGTCAAAGAGAAGCTGCATCGTGATTGTCTCAGAAAGTCCCAAGTGCGGAGCCCTTTATTACGCCGACCGTGTCCGCAAGGAATTTCCTAACTTTGATGTGCGTGTCTCTATCCTCGGGCATTTGCAGCGGGGAGGGCGTCCCTCTGCCCATGACCGCATCTTGGCCAGCCGCACCGGCATGGGGGCGGTGGAGGCCATTATGCAAGGCCAGCGCAATGTGATGGTGGGCGTTCGCAACAACGAGGTGGTCTATGTGCCCTTCAGCGATGCCATCCGCAGTGACAAGCCTATGAACATGGAACTAATCAAGGTGCTTGACGAACTCAGTATCTGATTGGGACGCGGACGGCGACTTGCAGGAGTTGCCATAAACGTGACGCACTGTTAAAAAAACAATATTGCAGGGCGGAAAACGTTGTTTCTGAAATGGTTTAGTGGGGATAATTATGTATCTTTGCAGTACTGAAAACAAATAATAAATAAGCTTATGTCACAAATAGTTGGGCGCATTTCCCAGATTATCGGTCCGGTGATTGATGTCTATTTTGACACCGAAGGAATGGATGCAGAGAAAGTGCTGCCAAAGATTTATGAGGCCTTGAAGATAGTCCGCCCTGACGGGCGGACTCTGATAGCTGAGGTGCAGCAGCACATCGGTGAGGACACTGTACGCTGCGTGGCCATGGATAACACCGATGGCTTGCAGCGCGGCTTAGAGGCCGTGCCGTTGGGCGCGCCAATCCAAATGCCCTCTGGAGACCAGATCAAGGGGCGTATGCTTAACGTTATAGGGCAGCCTATTGATGGCATGAAACCGTTTGACATGAAAGGGTCTTACCCTATCCACCGTGAGGCTCCTGCCTTTGACGAACTGTCAACGCGTAAGGAGATGCTTGCAACAGGCATCAAGGTAATCGACCTGCTTGAACCCTATATGAAAGGCGGAAAGATCGGCCTCTTTGGCGGTGCCGGCGTCGGAAAGACTGTGCTTATCATGGAACTTATCAACAACATTGCCAAGGGCCACAATGGCTATTCCGTGTTTGCCGGGGTGGGTGAGCGCACGCGTGAGGGAAATGACCTCATTCGCGAGATGATAGAGAGTGGCGTCGTGCGGTATGGTGACAAGTTCCGCAAGGCCATGGATGAGGGCAAGTGGGACCTTTCGCTTGTTGACCCGGAAGAGCTGAGAAAGAGCCAGGCCACTTTGGTCTACGGCCAGATGAACGAACCCCCTGGCGCGCGTGCCTCTGTGGCTCTCTCGGGGCTGACAGTGGCAGAGGAGTTTCGCGACAGGGGAGGAAAGGACGGTACAGCTTCCGATATACTTTTCTTCATTGACAACATCTTCCGTTTCACGCAGGCCGGCTCGGAGGTGTCGGCCCTGTTGGGTCGTATGCCTTCGGCTGTGGGCTACCAGCCGACACTGGCCAGCGAGATGGGCATGATGCAGGAGCGTATCACCTCGACTAAAGGGGGCAGCATCACTTCTGTGCAGGCAGTCTACGTGCCGGCAGATGACCTGACTGACCCTGCTCCGGCAACAACGTTCACTCATCTTGACGCCACTACTGAGCTAAGCCGTAAGATAGCCGAGCTGGGCATCTATCCCGCAGTAGACCCGCTGGGAAGCACTTCGCGTATTCTTGACCCCTTGATTGTGGGCAAGGAGCACTATGAGTGCGCACAGCGTGTAAAGGAGATACTGCAACGCTACAAGGAACTGCAAGACATTATTGCCATTCTCGGTATGGATGAGCTTTCTGACGAGGACAAACTTACGGTGAACAGGGCGCGCCGTGTCCAGCGGTTCCTTTCCCAGCCGTTCTCAGTTGCGGAACAGTTTACGGGTCTGCCTGGTGTGATGGTTTCCATCGAAGACACAATCAAGGGCTTCAATGCCATTCTTGACGGTGAGGTGGACGACCTCCCGGAACAGGCATTCCTCAACGTAGGTACCATTGCGGATGCCAAGGCCAAGGCCAAGGTGCTGATGGAGGCCGCAAAGGCGTAGGGGCGAGAGTGCTAACTTTATGCTCAATGATGATTTCAAGAATATGCTTAAATTGAAGATCGTGTCACCGCAGAGAATAGAGTTCGAAGGTGAGGTAGAGCGTGTCAAGGCTCCGGGAGAGCTTGGCCAGTTTGAGATTCTGACTGGTCACGCTCCCATTATCTCCTTGCTTACAACGGGGGATGTGGTGTATGTTACCTCCACCGGCAGTCACACGGTGACTGTCTCGGGGGGCTTTGTCGAGGTTCAAAAGAACAATGTGAACTTTTGCGTGGAGCTGGCTGATCATGCGGACTGAGGTGACAAGCACATATTTGCGGCAGAGTATATGTCTGATAGCGGGAATAACCTTGCTGTCTTTGCTGTGCATCAGCGTGTGGGGGGATGTTCGCAGGATGACAGTTCCGGTATGTGTGTCATCGGTGTTCCAGCTGACAGCCTGCCTGAGCTATGGCTACGTTTGGAAAAGGGTGTCTTTGGCATCTCCTGGCAGTCTGCCGACGCTCTATCTGTCTGCATCTGCCATCCGCATGTTTGCAGGAATCGTGACCGTGCTCGCCTTTTGCTTCGCAGCGGACAGCAATCAGTCCATACTCTTCTTTGTCGCGATATTCTTGATTTATTATTTCATTGTGCTTATCTATGACACAGCCTATTTTATGAAGGTTGAGAAGGGAAATCGAAAGTAATGTATAAACTGAAACACATGAGATACCTGCTATTGAGCCTTGTCTTTGTACTGGGTTTGCAAGCCCCGGTCTCTGCGCGCGGCGGCGAGCCTGTCGATGTGAAGGAAATCGTCTTGGGGCACATGGCCGATGCCTATGAGTGGCACCTCTTTAGCATCGGAGGGAGGCATGTCAGCATTCCACTGCCTGTCATAGTGCGCAGTGAGGTCACGGGCCAGTGGCGTTGCTTTATGAGTACAAGGATAGAGGAAGCTGCGGAGGAAGGGCGTGACTATGACGGCTTTTTCTTTAACAAGGATAAGAACGGAAAAATTTACGAAAGGCTTGCTGATGGCACAGTGGCACGTCCCTGGGACCTCAGCATAACCAAGAGTGTGTGCCAGATTTGGATTGTTGTGCTGGTGATGCTTGGCATCTTTCTGTCGTGCGCACGCTGGTACAGGCGCCACGACCCGCGCAATGATGTTCCGAAAGGGTTCGTAGGCATGGTAGAAATGCTGGTGATGACCATCAACGATGGCCTTATCAAGGACTGCATCGGCGAGAGGCTCTATCGGCCCTACGCCCCTTATCTGCTTACCGCATTCTTCTTTATTCTTATCACCAACCTTCTGGGTCTCCTCCCCGTCTTTCCGGGAGGCGCCAATGTGACGGGAAATATCAATGTCACCTTTTTCCTGGCTTTCTGCACCATGTTGGCCATCAACCTGTTTGGCAACAAAGAGTATTGGAAAGAGATATTCTGGCCCGATGTCCCGGCTTTTCTTAAAGCCTATCCCGTGGCAATCCTGCCTGTTATTGAGATGTTTGGCATTCTGACCAAGCCTTTTGCCCTGATGATTCGTTTGTTTGCCAACATGATGGCAGGCCATGCCATCATACTCTCTTTCACTGCGATTATCTTTATCGGATGGTCTCTCAATGCTGTTCTTGGCACCGGGCTTACGCTTCTGAGCTTTGTGATGATGCTCTTTATGAATTGCCTCGAGTTCCTGGTGGCCTTTATCCAGGCCTATGTGTTCACCATGCTGTCGGCTGTGTTCATCGGCCTGGCCCACCCCGAGCATCATGACGCTTGAACGGTGGCAGTGGCAGTGCTCTTGGTCATGTGGACAATAAAAGTAAGAAAACAATAAAAGTATAACCAATTTTAAAAGTAACGATTATGATTTCAGCATTATTTTTACAGGCAGCTGCAGCTGCAGGTCTTGCTAAGTTTGGTGCCGGTATCGGTGCAGGTATTGCAGCTATTGGTGCAGGTTTGGGTATCGGGCGCATTGGCGGTAACGCAATGGATGCCATTGCTCGCCAGCCCGAGGCTGCAGGTACAATCCGTACCAACATGATTCTTACCGCAGCTTTCGTCGAGGGCGTGGCCCTGTTTGCTGTTGTGGTTTGCGCTCTTTGCGTGTTTATGTAATTGATTATAATCATCTATGCAAATGGAGTCAGTCAATTTGCCATCAATACTAACACCCGATTTCGGACTCTTTTTCTGGATGATGGTGGCGTTTCTGGTGGTCTTTGCCATCCTTGCAAAGTTCGGCTTCCCTGTCATCACCGGTATGGTGGAGGAACGCAAGAACTTTATTGATGCCAGTCTCCGCAAGGCTCACGAGGCTGAGGAGCGCCTGTCCAACATCAGTAAGGAGGGGGAATCCATCTTGCAGGAGGCTCGTGCAAAGCAGGCACAGATATTGAAGGAGGCCTCAGAGGCTCGTGACGCTATCATAGAGAAGGCGCAGGAGAAAGCCCGCTTGGAAAGTGCCCGCCTGCTGTCTGATGCCAAGACAGAGATAGAGCAGCAGAAAAAGGCTGCCATTGCCGATATCCGCCAGCAAGTAGCCACGCTCAGTGTAGCGATTGCCGGAAAGGTGCTCAAGCAAAACCTGAATGGCGACAAGGCTCAGATGGAACTCATCGACCGCATGCTGGATGATGTTTCTTCCAAACAGTAAAATGAGATAATAGCGTATGGATATAGGAGTAATATCGGTCCGTTATGCCCGGGCTCTGTTAAAAGGCGCATTGGAAGCTGGGCTGGAAGATGCCGTTTATGGTGAGATGTTGCTGCTGGCAAAAAGTTATGTCGAAGTGCCCCAGCTGCGTCAGACCATAGACAATCCGATGCTCTCGAAGCAAGCCAAGCAGTCTCTGCTTGAAACCGCCATTGGCGGACCGCGGGCTTCAGCCGTCGGCAAGTCATTCGTGGCTCTTGTGCTGAGGGAAGACCGTGAGGACCTTGTTCAGTTCATGGCCAATTCGTACGTCACACTCTATCGCAAGCAGAAGAACATTATCCGTGGAAAGCTAACCACAGCTGTGGCTGTCTCGCCTGTGACGGAGCAGAAGATGCGCCTGATGGTGGAAAGCCATGCCAAGGGAACAGTGGAGTTTGAGACTGAGATAAATCCCGATATCATTGGAGGCTTTATCCTTGAGTATGACACTTATCGTATGGATGCCAGTGTGAAGACACGGCTCTCGTCCATTCTCTCGCAGCTAAGGAAATAAACGAGGCAAGGAGGGCGAAGCCTTCCGCTATGCCATTATAAAAAGCAATAATAATATGTCTGATAAAATAAAACCAAGTGAGGTGTCCCAGGTGCTGCTTGAACAGCTCCAAGGCATGGCTGACAGCGCCCAGTTTGACGAGGTTGGCACGGTTCTCCAGGTGAGTGACGGTGTAGCTCGCATTTATGGCTTGCGCAATGCCGAAGCCAACGAGTTGCTTGAGTTTGAGAACGGCACGATGGCCATCGTTATGAATCTTGAGGAGGACAATGTGGGTTGTGTCCTTCTTGGAACTACTTCTGACATCAAGGAAGGTATGGTGGTTAAGCGTACCAAACGCATTGCCAGCATTCGTGTGAATGACAATATGTTAGGCCGTGTCATCAACCCTCTTGGCGAACCTATCGATGGCAAGGGAGCCATTGACCTGGCCGAATCTTTCGAGATGCCACTTGACCGTAAGGCGCCTGGTGTGATTTACCGTCAACCTGTAAAGGAGCCGTTGCAGACTGGTCTGAAGGCTGTTGACTCAATGATTCCTATTGGCCGCGGCCAGCGCGAACTGATCATTGGCGACCGTCAAACAGGAAAAACTGCTATTGCCATTGATACAATTATCAATCAAAAGAGTTTCTACGAGGCTGGCAAGCCTGTCTACTGCATCTATGTGGCCATAGGCCAGAAAGCCTCTACAGTGGCAGCACTTGTACAGGATCTCAAGGAGCATGGTGCCTTGCCTTATACCGTGGTGGTTGCAGCAACGGCAGCAGACCCTGCTGCCATGCAATACTATGCGCCTTTTGCCGGCGCTGCCATAGGCGAATATTTCCGTGACCGTGGCTTCTCTGCCCTTGCTGTGTATGATGACCTTTCCAAACAGGCGGTTGCCTACCGTGAGGTGTCATTGATTCTGCGCCGTCCGTCAGGACGCGAGGCTTATCCAGGCGATGTGTTCTATCTGCACAGCCGTCTGTTGGAGCGTGCAGCCAAGATTAACGAACAGCAAGAAGTTGCAGAGCGCATGAACGACCTTCCTGAGTGCATGAAAGGACATGTGCGTGGAGGAGGGTCGCTTACAGCCCTGCCTATCATTGAGACTCAGGCAGGTGACGTGTCTGCCTATATCCCTACCAATGTTATTTCAATCACTGACGGGCAGATATACTTGGAGACAGACCTCTTCAACCAGGGCTTCCGTCCGGCAATCAATGTTGGTATCTCTGTCTCTCGTGTTGGAGGTTCAGCGCAAATCAAAAGTATGAAGAAAGTGGCTGGAACCTTGAAGATTGACCAGGCTCAGTATCGCGAACTTGAGAGCTTCTCCAAGTTCTCCAGCGATATGGATGCCGTTACAGCCATGACCCTTGACCGTGGGCGCAAGAACAACCAGTTGCTCATACAGCCTCAGTACAGTCCGATGCCTGTCGGTGAGCAGGTAGCCATCCTTTATTGCGGAACTCATGGCTTGATGCACCAGGTCCCTGTGGACAAGGTGCGTGAGTGCCAGGACGCTTTTTTGGAAAAGATGCGCTCTGCCCACCCCGAAGTCATAGAGTCATTAGGCAGCGGCAAGATTGACGATGCCATTACAGCAACGATCGAGGCGGTGATGGCTGACATAGCCAAGAGTTACTAAACTTTGCGATTATGCCGTCACTGAAAGAGATTAAAACTCGCATCGCCAGTGTGAACAGCACGCGCAAGATTACGAGTGCCATGAAAATGGTGGCATCCTCCAAGCTTCATCATGCCCAAGTGATGATAGAGAACATGTTGCCATATGAGACTTTGCTTGAACATATCCTCAAGACTTTCATCGCCTCGGAGGCTGACGCCTCAAATGTGTTCACAGTGGAACGTCCTGTCCATAAGCTTGCCTTGGTGGTGTTTTCATCAAACAGCAGCCTGTGTGGCGGCTTCAATGCCAATGTGCTGAAGTTGATGGAACAGGCTCTGGACGACTATTCGGACATCGGACGTGAAAATATTGTCATCTATCCAATAGGGCGAAAAGTGGCAGAAAAAGCGGCCAAGCAGGGACTGGACGTTGCAGGTGACTTTACGGACTTAGCCGACAACCCCAATGTTCAGAAGTGCATAGACATCGCTCGTGATTTGGGAACCAAATTCCTTCATGGCGAGTTAGACAGAGTAGAAATGATTTATCACCATTTTAAGAGCGCAGGCTCGCAGATTCTCACGCGCAAGACATTTCTTCCGATTGACGTGGAGAGTGAATTGCAGCGTGACCACGAGCGAGACTTGTCAACGACAGTCGTAACCAAGGAGGCTCAGGAGTATCTCAAGCGGAATGGCAAAGGGCATGACCAGCAACAGCAATGTGAGGCCAAGCCTCTCAATGACAACTTTATTGTTGAGCCGGATATGCGCACAGTGCTCACGGCACTCATTCCAAAACTGATCCATCTGATGCTCTATACCGCATTGCTTGACAGCAATGCCAGCGAGCATGCCGCGCGCATGGTAGCTATGCAGACTGCAACGGACAATGCCGATGAGCTGTTGCGTGACCTCAGGTTGCAGTATAACAAGAGCCGCCAGCAAACTATCACAAGCGAGTTGCTTGACATTGTTGGAGGATCGGTCAATAATTGAGACCGTCAAGACAGCAACATTCAAAGTGTAAAAACGGACGTGGAAATCCTTGCTGCATTTCCCCGTCCGTTTTATTTGTAAATATCTCTGCACTTCCTTTTTATCGGCTTAAAAATGGATACAGTGTCGCTTGTGATAGCCAGTGTTTAGAATACTGTTGCATACTGTCATCGAAATAAAAATAGTGTTCTCCTTTTGATTTACGTCAATAAAACACACTGTTTGCGCACACAAAAAACAAAAACGCTTGTACTGGAGAGGAAAACTAACTATCTTTGCATCGTCAAAAGGACAAAAGGATAACAAAAGTTAGTTTAGTAATTTAAGTAAAAAGAAAGGGTAACAAAGATGAAAAGATTGTTTTTAGCTGTTGTCGCAATGCTGAGTATGAACATTGCATTTGCAGAAAACGAGAATGCTAACATGGCAGAAGTAGCCAATGTGTATGATATGAGAGTCGACATTCGCAAGCTGGGCGAGACCCTTGGTCTTACTTTTGACCAGATGGAGAGTGTGGCTGACATTCACCGCACATTCTGTGGCGAGATGATGATTGCTGCCGAAGCCCACAAGGATGATCGCAAGGCTTTGGTTCAAAGTGCAGTAAACAAGGACTTGAAATATATGGGTTATGTGCTCACCAAGAGCCAATTTGCCAAGTATAACGTTTTGCTTAACACCACGTTGGCAAATCGCGGTTTGAGCAAGTAAGCCCTGAAGCGAGGGTTGCAATACATAAATGGGTCTGCAAGGCTAACCTAAACAGGTAGTCTTGCAGACTTTTTTATTTTATTTCTTGCAATTCCCATATATTTTTGTTTCTTTTGCAACATTATTTCAAGTATATGCGGAAGAAAAGACTGTTGTTAGCAATATTGCCGGTGCTTGTGACCATTGCTGTTGTAACTCCAGCCAATGGCCAGCAACGTCAGCACCAATGGAAAGGTAAGCTGTCATCACTTGTCCGTCGTGCAGTTGCAGAAGCAACACCTGCATCGCCCCAAGCTACTCGTGCATACCGTCAGTCATGGCTTCATGCGTTTGTCCGGCTGTCTGATGTGGATGCTGCGCGTCAGCTTGGCGACTACCAGTGCCATGTGATAGACCGTTCGGAAGACATCTGTATTGTGGCCTTGCCCATAAGCCGTGTGAGGTCACTAGCTGAAAGTGACCTTGTGACACGGATAGAGGCTGGCTGCCCATGCCGTGTGCAGATGGACACTACTGCAACAATCGTACAGGCCAAGCCTGTTTATGAGGGGCAGTTGCTGCCGCAGCCTTTCACGGGAAAGGGCGTGGTTGTGGGAGTGATGGATATTGGTTTTGACCTTACCCATCCTAATTTCCGTGATGCTGATGGGGCGCGGTCGCGTATCGGGGCATTCTGGGACCAGCTTGATACTGACACCATAGGTAGCAAACTTCCTGTTGGACGTGACTATGTGGGGCTTGAAAGTGTTGCCCTTCTGCAACATTCGCGTGACGGACTGATTGCCACCCATGGAACTCATACTCTGGGCATTGCCGCTGGCAGTGGGTTTACCTCTCCCTATCGTGGCATGGCATTTGAAAGTGATATCTGTATTGTTGCCAATGCCGTGTCTGATGATTTGCCGCTAATCGATTCTACTGACATTTACAAGTACACTACGGCCACTGACGCTCTTGGTTTCAAATACATTTTCGACTATGCCGAACGTGAAGGTAAGCCATGCGTCATCTCTTTCAGCGAGGGGTACTACGATCTTGCAGGTACCGAAGACAGCCTTTATTCAGAATATTTGTCACGCTTAGTCGGTCCGGGGCGCATCATTGTCGCTTCGGCAGGTAATCAGTCAGGGCGTTACACTTATCTCGAAAAACCGTGCGGACAGGCTGAGGCCGGCTGTTATGTGGTTGGGGGAGCTTCCCGCAGTGTCCAGTTCGCACTGAAGTCAGACTCCCCCTTCGTGATGAGGCTTATTGCTGAGGGGGGCGCGGCTGACACACTTGCCTTGCAGTTGGCCCCTTCTCTTAGAGACTCAGTCCTTGCTGACACCATGTGCCTTTCTGCCAGTCAGCGGTGGGCAGTTACGGTGCAATGCTATCCTTCTGCTTACAATCCTGCAGAATGGATATACATGGTTGGAATAGAAGGCAATGACGATTGGTGGAATATGGGCCGCCTCGCTCTGGCACTCAGTGAATCTTCAGGTTCTGTTTCCGCCCAGTGCGCCTCGTTTTCTGCCGCTTTCTACAACGATTGGGATGGCGGGTGGCATGATGCAGAAGACAGTCATAATATTCTTGCCCCGGGGGCATTCCCGGCGGTGATAGCCGTTGGGTCTACCATTCACCGCACAGGTTTTGTCAACTATCTTGGCGAGTATTGCGATTACAGCCAGATCGGGCGCAACGATGGCGTGCGTGCGGTCTATTCTTCGCAAGGCCCCTCGTGGAACGGACAATTCAAGCCCGATGTTGTTGCCCCGGGTAACAACATCATCTCTTCATACAGTAGCTTTTATCTCGAGCACAATCCATCTGCAAGTGACATACGCTCGGATGTTGAGCACTTTGAGTGGAAGGGTCGTACATATGCCTGGAACGCTAACACCGGCACCTCGATGGCCGCTCCAGTTGTGGCCGGAGCCATAGCCCTGTGGTTGGAGGCCAAGCCTGATCTCACTCCTGATGATGTGAAAGGGATTCTCCGCAAGACAGCACGCCACCCGGAAGAACAGCTTGGCTATCCCAACAACGCCTATGGTTATGGAGAGATAGATGTCTATCGCGGACTGCTTACCCTGCTTGGTGTTGACGCGATTAACGGTGTTGAACTCTTTGCTCCGTCAAGGGTGAGCGTTTTGGCAAAATCCCCAACCGTGTTACAGCTGTATTTTAAGCAGCAACTGACAGGTAACTTGAAAATTGACATTTACAATATGTCCGGTGCGTGTGTATATAGTGATGTTCTGTCACCGCTCCCGTCTCAGTCTGTGCAAGTCGCCATTCCTTTTCTTCCCATGGGAATCTATGCGGTGAGAACAGCTGGCTGCGACAGGGGCACCAGTGGCGTATCGTTAGTTAGAGTGCCGTGACTGAAGGTAAAAACTATTTATAATCAATATAATGCATATGACAAGATTCAGCCAAATAGTTTGCACAGTTGCAACCGCTTGTTTGTTGTCTGCCTGTGGAACAACAGGAACAGTACCCATTACAGGACGTAAGCAGCACTTGCTGGTAAATGACGAGCAGGTACTCAGTCTGAGCAACCAGCAGTATCAGGAGTATATGAAGTCAGCCAAGCTCTCAAGTAACGCGGCCAATACGGCTATGGTTAGACGTGTTGGCCAGCGATTGGCCAATGCTGTGGTAAGCTATCTCAATGCCAACGGCCTTGGCAATGAGGTGGCACAGTACAAGTGGGAGTTTAATCTTGTGCAAGACCAGAATGTCAATGCATTCTGTATGCCAGGCGGAAAAATTGTCGTTTATGAAGGGTTGCTGCCTGTTACACGCGACGAGGCCTCTCTTGCCATTGTCCTAGGGCATGAGATAGCCCACGCTGTGGCCAGGCACTCGGCTGAGCGGCTAAGCAACAGTGTTCGCCAGCAGTATGGTAGCCAGTTGCTTGGTGCTGTGTTGACTGGAAGTGGTGCCAGCGCAGACCTCCAGCAGCTTGGCGCTGCTGCCTTTGGCATCGGTTCCAAACTCGGTGGCGCGGCCTACTCGCGCAAGCAGGAAAGCGAGGCCGATCACCTAGGCATTGTCTTTGCGGCCATGGCAGGCTATGACCCCATGGTTGCCCTTGACTTCTGGAAACGGATGTCTGCCGCAACCGGTAACTCCTACTCGCTGTTGAGCGACCACCCGAGTGATGCGGCCCGAATCAAGAACATCCAGGGATGGATGGCTGAGGCCAGGTCTTACTACAAAGTGAATGGCAATCAGAATGCCGTGGGAACGGTGCGCAAAACGGAAGGGATGAAGACCATCCATTTCTCTTCCAAAAGAAAATAAGCGTGGAGGCTTGTTGCCAGTTGATGGCATTAGCTGCAAGTCCGCATTGCTCGCTTATCTGTTCTTATGCTTCAGAAACCATCTGTGAGTGAAAAGGACGTAAAGTGCCAGAGACATGACTGTGAGTGCGAGGCTTGTTAGCACAGCCATCCTTGCGTGGATGCTAAACAGTCCGAAACAGCAGCCGTAGCCAATTGCGATGCCGCTCTCCCATGCCAGTGAGTAGGTGCTTTGCGACGTGCCACGCTGGCAATGTTTGCTTAGCTTGATGAAAAACAGCAGGAACCGCGAACCGATAATTCCTATGCCTGTGCCAATGAGCACAGGACAAAGAATGTCTGCCGCCGACTGGTGGCTGGCAAATAAAGTGGTCAGTTGGGCGGCTATAAGAAGCAGTAAGGCCGTGACAGCCTCACTCTTGATCTCTGCATTGCGGAAAACATAATGCTGTGCGAGCAGGGCGATCCAAAAACCCACCATCAGAAACAGAAAGAAGTGTGGTGTGACTGCCTGTGCCAGCAAAAGGCCTACTGCGGCCATCATTAGGAATAGCTGAAGAAAAAGGGGAAAGCCCTGTGGCAGAAAAAAGCGGTCAAGGCTCAACATACTCACGCCCTCTTCGGGCGCCTTGAAAGGGAAGTTTACCAAGCGGATAAGCACTATGGTTAGCAGGGCGCAAGCACACGATGAACCCCACACCGCATCTGCACCCCACTGACGGTATATCAGAAGACCTGCAAAAGGCCCCGCAGCCAATGCAAAGCGCGAGAACCAAGAGGCACTGTGGTTGGCTTCTGTGCGTTGGAACGACTCGCAAGTGTCAATGACCAATGTGCTGGCCAACACCATCTGTGCCAGACCGAAAGTGGCTCCAAGGAACAGCCGCTGTAACACTATGCCCACGCCCAGCGGTGCGAATGGGAAGTAATAGAGCGACCCGACCGAAAGCATCATGGCTATTATGGCCCACATACATACGGCATTGCGGCGGAAGCGCTGCACGAGATAGGAGCAGAAAGCCCCTAGCGCAAACACTCCTGCGCCAAAGGCAGCCATCGCTGTACCAATCCATTGAGAGGAGAGGCCAAAAGTTTCCTTGAGCCACAGAGGAATGACAGGAAGAAGCATATAGACGGACATTGACAGAAAAAAGTTTGCAATGGCCATCAACCAGAAGTCCTTGTGCCACAAATTGATATGGACAGGCGTGTTTTGTGTGTACATTTCTTCAGTAGGACTCTGATGCTGCTGGGAAATCAACGTTCTTCACATCCTCGACATAGTGGCCGATAGCGTCGGTCATGGTGGTGTAAAGGTCGGCATAACGGCGAAGGAAGCGCGGACTGAATCCCTGTGTCATTCCCAGCATGTCGGTTACTACCAGCACCTGCCCATCTGTGCCGTTGCCTGCGCCTATGCCAATGGTTGGCACAGCAACCTCTGCCGTCACCTGTGTGGCCAGAGCCGCGGGAACTTTCTCCAGCACAATGCCAAAGCACCCCGTTTCGGCCAGCAGTCTCGCATCGGCCAGCAGTTTGTCAGCCTCGGCCTTCTCCTTGGCACGCACACTGTATGTTCCAAACTTGTTGATGCTCTGCGGAGTGAGGCCGAGATGCCCCATCACAGGGATGCCTGCGTCAAGAATCCGTTTCACGGTGCCAATAATCTCAATTCCGCCCTCTAGCTTGAGCGCGTCACAGCCACTCTCTTTCATGATTCTGATGGCGTTGTGAACGCCATCCTCGCATCCTGCCTGATAGCTGCCAAAAGGCATGTCGCAAACAACGAGTGCGCGGCTGACAGCCTTCACTACGGACCGCGCGTGGTAAATCATCTGCTCAACGGTGATAGGAAGCGTGGTTGAGTTCCCGGCCATCACGTTCGAGGCGGAGTCGCCAATCAAAATGCAGTCGACACCGGCCTTGTCTACAATGCCGGCCATTGTATAGTCATAAGAGGTGAGCATGGAAATCTTCTCTCCACGCTGTTTCATTTCCATGAAACGGTGCGTTGTCACCTTGCGTTTGTCTGTAACTAAATACATATTCGCGTCTTATTTGAACATATTAAGCAATTCCTCCTGTCTGTAATCTGGCACAACCAGACTGCATAATGGCTGGATAGCCTCGGGGCTGTTGGTGGTTGAAAGTCCAATGACAGTCATGCCGGCCGCACATCCGGACCGCAGACCGTTAAAACTGTCTTCGAACACCATGCAGTCAGCCGGTGCAAGTCCAAAGCGGGCTGCCGCTTTCAGATAGCAGTCGGGATCAGGTTTGCTGTAGGCGAAATCTTCCGAGGTTAGGATGGCGTCAAAATAGTGTATGAACTCCGGGTGCTTGTCATAGACACTCCGCATCTTGTTTTTGTTCGAACTCGTTACAACAGCCGTCTTGATACCCTGTGCTCTTAGTGACCGGACAAAATCCTCAAACCCATTGACATATTGGAAGTCCATCTGTCGCTCGAACCTGTCAAGGCGCGCTGTAATCCTGTCGCGCACGCAGACCAACTTTCCAGAAAAATAACCTTCATAGATTTGTGTAAGTGTCTGGCCCTTTATCCGTTGGGCGAAGTCTGGCATCTCCGGATGGAACTCCTTTCCCTGTCTACCCCAAAATTCGGTGTATTGCGGCTCAGTGTCAAAAACCACCCCATCCAAGTCGAACAGTGCGGCCTTGTATTCATGCTTGTTCATCTTTCGACCTATTTTAGCGGCTGCAAAATTAAACATTTTTCCCGACACGCGCAAAGTTTGGCCGAAGAATGAACTTTGAATATTTGTGAGTTGCAAGTTTTTTTGTAATTTTGCACTCTTGTTGGACGCTGTGGTGGCACACAGTTGTCCAACCTGTATGTTTTTTGAACTTTTCACCTGTCAACGGGGAAGAACGTATTAATAAATTTATATAGCTGTGGCAGAAACAAAGTACATTTTCGTTACTGGCGGTGTGGTTTCATCGTTAGGAAAGGGAATCATTTCGTCTTCAATAGGCAAGTTGCTTCAGGCAAGGGGGTACAACATCACCATTCAGAAGTTTGATCCCTATATCAACATCGACCCGGGAACGCTGAACCCATACGAGCATGGCGAGTGCTATGTGACTGTCGACGGCATGGAGACAGACCTTGACCTGGGACACTACGAACGCTTCACAGGAATACAGACCACAAAGGCCAACTCGCTCACTACGGGCCGCATCTACAAGGCTGTTATTGACAAGGAGCGCCGCGGTGACTATTTGGGCAAAACCATCCAGGTTGTTCCCCACATTACCAACGAGATTAAACGCAATGTGAAACTGCTTGGAGAGAAGCACCACTATGACTTTGTGATTACAGAGATAGGCGGAACCATTGGCGACATTGAAAGTATGCCATTTCTTGAGGCCATACGTCAAATGAAATGGGAGATGGGCCGTAATGCCGTTTGTGTCCACTTGACCTATGTCCCCTATCTCAAGGCCGCAGGCGAACTGAAGACAAAGCCTACGCAGCACTCTGTCAAGGAGTTGCAGAGCGTTGGCATACAGCCAGACATCCTTGTACTGCGCACGGAAAAGCATTTGGGCAATCCTATTTTAAAAAAGGTCGCCTCGTTCTGCAATGTAGACATTGACTGTGTGGTACAGAGTGAGGATCTTCCTTCCATCTACGAGGTGCCTGTGAATATGCAGCAGCAGGGACTTGACGCGGCCATTCTGAGGAAATTGGGAATGGAGGTTGGCGAAACGCCTGCGCTTGGGCCTTGGAAGAGCTTCTTGGAGCGCCGCAACAATGCCAAGGAGGAGGTACACATCGGGCTGGTGGGCAAGTATGACCTCCAGGATGCCTACAAGAGCATCCGCGAGAGCCTGTCGCAGGCTGGAACCTATAACGACAAGAAGACGGTGCTCACTTTTGTCAACTCAGAAAAGCTCACCGAGGAGAATGTCGCCCAGCAGCTCAGCGGTCTTGACGGCATTGTAATCTGCCCGGGGTTCGGGCAGCGTGGCATTGAAGGCAAGATTGTGGCCGCCCATTACACCCGCACCCACAATATTCCTACCTTTGGCATTTGCCTGGGCATGCAGATGATGGTCATCGAGTTTGCACGCAATGTGCTGGGCTATGCCGATGCAAACAGTCGTGAGATGGACGAAAAGACCGAGCACAATGTGATTGACATTATGGAGGAGCAGAAGAACATCACAGATATGGGCGGCACCATGCGCCTTGGAGCTTACGAGTGCGTGCTCAAACAAGGATCAAGGGTGTTCGACATCTATAAAAAGGAGCACATCCAGGAACGTCACCGCCACCGCTACGAGTTCAACAACGACTATATGGCCGAATTCGAGCGTCATGGCATGGACTGTGTTGGATTCAACCCTGAGAGTAACCTGGTGGAGATTGTTGAGATTCCGGGACTGAAATGGTACATTGGCACACAGTTTCATCCTGAGTATCAGAGTACGGTGCTCACCCCGCACCCCCTGTTCCTTGACTTTATAAAAACAGCGATCAACAACAAGCAGAAATGAATAAAAACACAATCATCGGTTTTGCGCTGATGGGACTGGTGCTCATCGGCTTCAGCATCTACACCCAGCCATCAGAACAAGAACTGAACGCGCAGCGCATCCAGGACTCCATCAGCAATGCTGCCCGGCAGAAGGCCGACACCGAACGCAAGGTGGCTGAGGCTGCCCGCAAGGCACGGGTTCTTGAAGAGGCAAGAAGCGACACATCGGCACTGTTCTATCCAGCCCTTAACGGCAAGAGCATGCCGGTTGTGCTGAAAAACGACAAGCTTAAGCTCACACTTGACACGAAAGGTGGCGTGGTGAGAAAGGCGTGCATCCTCAATTTCAAAGACAGGTATGGCAATCGTGACGTGACCCTGTTTGAGGGCAATGAGCAGGCCCTGGACTTTATGCTGGCTGGGAAAAGCACGAACATCGTGACTTCCGACCTTTATTTTACCCCATCAAATGTAACCGACACAACAGTGACCATGACCGCGCAGGCCTCCAACGGAGGCTCGCTTGTCATCAACTATGCGCTTGGCAAGGACTATATGCTGCATATTGCCGTCAGCGCCCGGCGGCTGGCCGGCGTGTTTGCCCCTGACTATCACGAGATGGATGTCAAGTGGAGCGAGAAATGCCGCCAGCAGGAAAAGGGCTTCTTCTTTGAAAACCGCTACGCCACGCTTACCTATAAAGAGAAGGATGGAGGGACGGATTACCTGAGCGAAACATCCGAGAAGATTGACGAGCCTGTTGAGGAGCGCCTTGACTGGGTGGCTTTCAAAAACCAGTTCTTCAGTGCTGTGCTGATTTCAAAGGATGACTTTAGTGGCAAGAGCCTGCTGACCAGCGTGCCTTTTGAAAAGCCCAAGAAGGGCGGCGGAGCTGACCGCCACGTTTACCTGAAACAGTATGAAGCCAAACTGAAGACGGCCTTTGACCCAACGGGTGCAAAACCGTCAGAATTTGAAATGTTTATTGGCCCCAATGACTTCCGGCTGTTGCAGAATGTCGAGGAGGAGAGTTCTTTTGGCAAAGATTTGCAACTGCAGCACCTCGTTTATCTGGGATGGCCGCTGTTCCGCATCATCAACCGATGGTTTACCATCTATGTGTTCGACTGGCTCACGGGCTTGGGCCTGAACATGGGTGTCGTGCTGATTCTCATCACGCTTCTGCTCAAGGCCATCACCTTTCCCCTGGTTAAGAAGACCTATCTCAACTCGGCGAAGATGCGTGTGCTCAAGCCCAAGCTCGACGAGGCTACCAAGCAATACGACAAGCCCGAGGACCAAATGAAGAAGCAGCAGGCCATGATGACGCTCTACTCGCAATATGGCGTGAGCCCGCTCAGCGGCTGCTTGCCCATGCTGATACAGATGCCAATCTGGATTGCCATGTTTAACTTTGTGCCTAATGCCATCCAGCTGCGCGGCGAGAGCTTCCTTTGGATTGACGACCTTTCAACCTATGACCCAATCCTTGAATGGAATACGAATATCTGGCTGATTGGCGACCACCTCAGCCTCACTTGTATCCTGTTCTGCGTGGCTAACATTCTCTACTCCATTATGAGCATGAGGCAGCAGCGCGACCAGATGGTCGGGGCGCAGGCTGAGCAGATGAAGATGATGCAGTGGATGATGTATCTGATGCCCTTGATGTTCTTCTTCATGTTCAACGACTACTCGTCCGGACTTAACTTCTATTACTTTATATCTCTGTTCTTTAGTGCCGCTATCATGTGGGTGCTCCGCAAGACCACAAACGATGCCAAACTGCTGGCCGTTCTCGAGGCGCGCTACAAGGAGAACAAGAACAATCCTAAGAAAACGAGCGGCTTGGCTGCCAGGTTGGCTGCCATGCAGAAGGAGGCTGATGAACTAAGACGCAAGAGGGAGGGAAAACTATGAACACGAAGACGATGAACAGAATGGCTGCTATGGTGATGGCGGCAGCCATGCTTGCCGGCGCCCAACAGGCCGGTGCCCAGAAAGAGATGAACATTCAGAAAGCTCGCATTCAGTTGTCCAGCAGGTATATGTCCCCAGAGGCTCTCTGGGCCATGGGGCGTATAGGCGCTGCTGACGCCTCCCCCGACGGCAGGAAGATAGCCTACCAGGTGGGGTATTACAGTGTAAAGGCGAACAAAAGCCACCAGGTGATTCATGTGATGGATGCGGGCGGAGCCAACGACGTGCTGCTCACCACGGATGCAGCCAGCGAGACTGACCCCTGCTGGATTGACGGCGGAAAGCGGCTGGCTTTTCTGAAAGGTGGCGACATCTGGGCTGTGAATAGCGATGGGACAGGGCGCGTGCAACTGTCGCACACCGGCGGAAAGGTGGAGGGGTTCAAGTTCTCACCCGATGGAAAGAAAGTGATTCTCCTGAAGTCGATACCTTTCAATGACATCATCAAGAAGAACCCCGATGACCTTCCTTTGGCAAGCGGACGGTTGGTCACCGACCTGATGTACCGCCACTGGGACCATTACGTTGAGACAATCCAGCACCCCTTTGTGGCAGAGGTCAGCGGAAACACAGTGGGCAACGGAACGGACATCCTTGCCGGGGAGCCTTACGAGTGCCCGATGGAGCCTTTCGGCGGTATGGAGCAACTGGCGTGGAGCGCCGATTCGAAACAGATTGCTTACACATGCAGGAAGAAAACGGGTACGCAATACGCTATCTCAACAGATGCTGACATCTATTTATTTGATGTTGGCGCGCGCAAGACAAGGAATCTCTGCAAGCCTGCAGACTACAAGGAACCTGTGTCCGACCCCACACACACGATGAAAGACCAGGCGGTGAACGCGCCAGACAACCTGAAGAACAATCCCGGTTACGACCAGAACCCGCAGTTCTCACCCGATGGAAAGTATCTGGCCTGGCAGAGTATGGCGCGCAACGGCTATGAGGCCGACCGCAACAGACTGTGTGTGTACAATATGGCAACAGGCGAGAAAGTCTATGTGACGGAGACATTTGACTCTAACGTCGACGCCTTCTGCTGGGGAAAGGACAGCAAGACCCTCTCGTTTATCGGGGTGTGGCATGGCTGTGTCAATATGTACCAGACCAACCTCAAGGGAGAGGTGAGGCAGCTGACCGACGACTGGGCCGACTTCGTGTCGGTCGCCCCGCTGGGCAACACCGGCAAGCTGGTGGCTATGCGCCAGAGCCTGTCGGCACCAACGGACATTTTTGTTGTCACGCCGGGGAAGAGTGTCAAGAAGACCAAGGTTGAACAGGTTACCCGCGAGAACAAGCACCTGCTTGACCAGCTCTCGCTGGGCAAGGTGCAGCAGCGTTGGGTAAAGACAACCGACGGCAAGGACATGCTTACCTGGATCATTCTGCCGAGCGACTTCGACCCGAATAAGAAGTACCCCACCTTGCTCTTCTGCGAGGGCGGGCCGCAAAGTCCGGTCAGCCAGTTCTGGAGCTACCGCTGGAATTTCCAGATTATGGCGGCGCATGGCTATGTTGTTGTGGCTCCAAACCGTCGCGGGCTGCCTGGATTTGGCAGCGCGTGGAACGAGCAGGTGAGCGGCGACTGGACCGGGCAGTGCATGGCTGACTATCTCTCGGCCATTGATGATGCGGCCGAGAACCTGCCCTTTGTCGACAGGGAGCGCCTTGGCGCGGTGGGCGCCAGCTTCGGAGGCTTCAGCGTCTACTATCTGGCCGGTCACCACAACAAGCGGTTCAAGTGCTTTATCGCCCACGACGGCGCCTTCAATCTTGAGTCAATGTACACCGATACGGAAGAGGCTTGGTTTAGCAACTGGGAGTATGACGATGCGTTTTGGAACAAGAATATGACCGGCCGTGCCAAGAAAACCTACGACAACTCTCCTCACAGGTTTGTTGACAACTGGGACACTCCCATTCTCTGCATTCATGGCGAGAAAGACTACCGTATCAACTACAACCAGGGTATGGGCGCCTTCAATGCTGCCCGCATGAAGGGCATACCTGCCGAGCTGCTCATCTTCCCCGATGAAAACCACTGGGTGCTCAAGCCGCAGAATGGCATTCTCTGGCAGCGCACTTTCTTTGGCTGGCTTGACCGATGGCTGAAATAAACAGAAGTGCAACAGTCTGCGTAGGTGCTCAAATCCGTTTTGGGCACCTACATATATAATATCATAAATCTGAAATCCACTTTAAAGCAATGAACACTCAAAAGACTTTACGTGACTCTGCGGCTCTGCGCTGGACCGCGTTGTTGCTTTTGGCGCTTGCCATGTTTTGCGCCTACATTTTCATGGACATCCTTTCACCCATCAAGGACCTCATGCAGACACAGCGCGGATGGGACTCCGATGCCTTTGGCACCATGCAGGGCGCCGAGACATTCCTCAATGTCTTTGTTTTCTTCCTTATTTTTGCCGGCATCATTCTCGACAAGATGGGTGTGCGTTTCACCGCCCTGCTGTCGGGTGCAGTGATGCTGGCCGGTGCGCTTGTCAAATGGTATGCCATCAGCGAGAGCTTCATGGGCAGCAGCCTTGAGGTGTGGTTCACGGAGCACTTGAACCATATTCCGGTTTTTGAGCAGCTTGGCGTGTCACCGTTCTACGAGGGCATGCCGGCATCGGCCAAGCTGGCCGCCGTTGGCTTCATGATTTTCGGATGCGGCGCCGAGATGGGCGGCATCACGGTGAGCCGCGGTATCGTCAAATGGTTTAAGGGCCGCGAAATGGCCCTGGCCATGGGGTCTGAGATGGCTCTGGCCCGTCTTGGAGTGGCAACGTGCATGATTTTCTCTCCGTTTTTTGCCAAGCTTGGCGGCCATGTCGACGTGTCGCGCTCGGTGGCCTTTGGCGTTGTGCTGCTCTGCATTGCCCTAATCATGCTTGTAGTCTATTTCTTCATGGACAAGAAACTTGACGCTCAGACTGGCGAGGCCGAGGAGAAGGATGACCCATTCAAGATTTCAGACCTCGGGCAGATACTTACTTCCATGGGGTTCTGGCTTGTCTCCCTGCTGTGCGTGCTCTACTACTCTGCCATCTTCCCGTTCCAGAAATACGCTGTCAACATGCTTCAGTGCAACCTGACTTTCACCGAGGTGCCCGCCGGCTCGTTCTGGGCTTCAACCTCGGTCACCATCGTCCAGTATGTCATCATGCTTGTGGTTGCCGCAACGGCTTTCATGTTTAACTTCATGAAGAACAGGGCAGCCAAGAGCGTCACGCTGACAGTCTCTGTTCTTGCGCTGGTGTCCTACTGCTACATGGGCTACATGCGCCAGTCTGCCGAGTCCATCTTTGCCGTGTTCCCCCTGCTCGCCGTGGGTATCACCCCCGTGCTTGGCAACTATGTCGACCACAAGGGCAAGGCTGCCAGCATGCTTGTCTTGGGTTCGCTTCTGCTCATTGCCTGCCACCTGACATTCGCCTTTATCCTGCCAGAATTTAAGGGCAACCAGGTGGGCGGCGTTATCGTCGCCTACCTTACCATCTTGATTCTTGGCGCCTCGTTCTCACTTGTGCCCGCCTCGCTCTGGCCCAGTGTGCCCAAGTTGGTCGATGCCAAGGTCATCGGCTCGGCTTATGCCTTGATTTTCTGGATTCAGAACATCGGCTTGTGGCTGTTCCCCCTGCTCATCGGCAAGGTGCTCACAGCCACCAACGAGGGCGTTACCGATGCCAGACAGCTCGATG
>ERZ808286.146-NODE-146-length-55818-cov-4.347381_pt1 | contig 55818 bp, 51 predicted proteins | sample MGYA00521276_ERZ808286 | MGnify/ENA primary metagenome ERZ808286 (study PRJEB31516, sample SAMN03275607) | gut metagenome | biome: mammalia-associated habitat; material: feces | host: Papio cynocephalus | place: Kenya | collected 2012-08-01 ... | reverse complement strand
CGACCGCGCCCAGTTTCGATTCATCGGCGGAAACGCCGACGACGGCGACGGAACGGGGGTTAAAGAACGTGGTTAAAGACATTATTTTTCCTTTCTGAAAGCTTTAAACCTAACTGAGGGTGTATAAAAAATCTTTGACGCCGAAAAGTCAAGGCAAAATTGACTTTTTCATATATGCGCCGGACCGGCGGAACCCCGCCGCGAACGCAAAAAGCTTCAACACTATGCATCACTTGTTTAAGTTTAAACTGAATCATATTGAAAAATATCAATTTTACCTTTTTAAGCGCGCTTGTGAAAAGAAAAGCTTTCCTTTCGCGGGCAATCGGTGTAAAAAGGGATAACTTTTTTTGACTCTTATAGATAGGACAACATTATGGCTGGAAGCGTTAACAAGGTCATCTTAATCGGAAACGTCGGCAAAGACCCCGAAATCCGTCAATCCGCGGACGGGCGGAAAATCGTCAACCTGACGATCGCCACCTCCGACACATGGAAAGATAAAAACAGCGGCGAACGCAAAGAAAAGACGGAATGGCACCGCGTTGTCATTTTCAACGCCGGACTGGCGGGAATTGCCGAACGCTATGTGAAAAAAGGAACGAAACTGTACGTCGAAGGGTCGCTTCAAACCCGCAAATACACGGACGGAAACGGCGTTGAAAAATACACGACCGAAGTCGTTTTGGGCAATTACAGCGGCGAAATGACGCTGTTGGACAGCCGCGGCTCTTCGTCCGATTCCGCTTTCGGCGGAGCTTCCGCGGGATTTGACGCGCCGTCGGCTTCGTCCGGCTGGGACGCCAAACCCGCCGACAACGGCGGCTTTGACGACGAAATCCCGTTCTAAGCGGTTGATTTTTAAAGGTTTCGATTTAATTTAAACGGGATTGATGCTGTGGAAAATACTGTGAACGATTCTTCGACCGTCGTTGTCGGCATCGAAGACGAAATGAGACGGTCCTATCTGGACTACGCGATGAGCGTTATCGTGTCGCGCGCCTTGCCCGACGTCCGCGACGGGTTGAAGCCCGTGCATCGCCGCATCTTGTACGCGATGCACGAAAGCGGCTACGATTACAACAAGCCGTTCAGAAAATCCGCCCGCATCGTCGGCGACGTGATGGGTAAATACCACCCCCACGGCGACGCCGCGATTTACGACGCCATGGTGCGTATGGCGCAGGACTTTTCCATGAGCGTGCCGCTGATTTCGTCGCAGGGCAACTTCGGTTCGATCGACGGCGATCCTCCCGCCGCCATGCGTTACACCGAAGCGCGTCTGGCGCCGGCGTCGCACAACCTGTTGGACGACATCGACAAGGATACCGTCAACTTTATGCCGAACTATGACGAAACGGTGCTGGAACCCGCCGTTTTGCCCGCGCGTTTTCCGAACATTCTGGTCAACGGGGCGGGCGGCATCGCCGTCGGCATGGCGACGAACATTCCGCCGCACAACCCCGGCGAAGTCATCGACGCCGCGATCGCCATGGTCGACAATCCCGACGTCACGGACGAGGAACTGATTTCCATCGTTCCGGGACCCGATTTTCCGACGGGCGGCTTGATTTTGGGACGTTCCGGATCGCGGTCGACCGAACTGACGGGCAGGGGATCCATCGTCATGCGCGCGAAAACGCACATTGAGGAAATCCGCAAAGACCGCTGGGCGATCATCGTTACGGAAATTCCGTATCAGGTGAACAAAGCCGCTACGATTTCCCGCATCGCGGAACTGGTGCGCGACAAGGTGATCGAAGGCATCGCCGACGTCCGCGACGAAACCGACCGCCAGGGGATTCGCGTCGTGATCGAAATCAAGCGCGATTTCCACCCCGAAATCATTTTGAATCAGCTGTTCCGCTACACGTCGCTGCAAACCAGCTTCGGCGCGAACATGATCGCGCTGAACGCCGGTCGCCCGCAGCTGATGAACCTGCGCGAAATGATCGCCGCGTTCATTTCTTTCCGCGAAGAGGTCATTCGCCGCAGAACGATTTTCGACCTTGGCAAAGCCCGCGACCGCGCGCATTTGTTGGTCGGCTTGGCGATCGCGGTCGAAAACCTCGACCCCGTGATCGAACTGATCCGCAAATCGCCGAACCGTCCGGCCGCCAAAGAAGAATTGATGAAGCGGTCTTGGAACGCGCGCGAAATCGTGCCGCTGATTGACCTGATCGACGATCCGGAATACGAGGCGGTCGACGGCATGTGCATGCTGTCCGACAAGCAGGCGGACGCGATTTTGGATTTGCGCCTGCACCGTTTGACGGGATTGGAACGCGATAAAATCCACAACGAATTGCGCGAATTGGGCGCGTTGATCAAGGAATTGCTGTCCATTCTGGCTTCCCGCGAAAAGCTGTACGGCATCATGCGCGACGAATTCATCGCCGTGAAAGAGGAATTTTCCACGCCGCGCCGCACCACGATCGAAGAAGTCGAATTCGAACACGACATCGAAGACTTGATTCAGCGCGAAGACATGGTCGTGACCGTGACGAACACGGGATACATCAAACGCGTGCCGCTGTCCGCCTACCGCGCGCAAAAACGCGGCGGCAAAGGACGCACCGGCATGAACACGCACGAAGAGGACTATATCACGAACCTGTTCGTCGCCAGCACGCACACGCCCGTCTTGTTCTTCTCGAACGCCGGACTGGTTTATAAGATGAAAGTCTACCGTTTGCCCGTCGGTTCGCCGCAGTCGACCGGCAAGGCTTTGATCAACCTGTTGCCGCTGAAACAGGGCGAACGCATCACGACGATCATGCAGCTGCCCGAAAACGAAGCCGAATGCGAAAATCTGGACGTGATGTTCGCGACGCGTTCCGGCAACGTCCGCCGCAACAAACTGTCCGATTTCGTCGACGTCAAAGCCAACGGCAAAATCGCGATGAAGCTGGACGAGGGCGACACCCTGATCGACGTCAAAATCTGCACCGACGAACAGGACGTTCTGCTGGCGGCGAAAGCGGGCAAATCCATTCGATTCCCCGTTTCCGAAGTCCGCGTTTTCTCCGGTCGCACGTCGACGGGCGTTCGCGGCATTCGTCTGGGCGCGAATGACGAAGTGATTTCGATGTCCGTCCTGCGCCACACCGACGCCGATATGGAAAAACGCTACGCCTACCTGAAAATGGCGAAGGCTTTGCGCCGTTCCGACGAAGCGGAGGACAATTCGGCGGCGGACGATATTGAATCGTCGACCACGCTGACTTTGTCCGACGAAGAATTCAAAAAAATGCAGGAGGAAGAGGAATTTATCCTAACCGTCACCGACAGCGGCTACGGCAAGCGCACCTCCGCCTATGAATACCGCATTACGGGACGCGGCGGGCAGGGCGTCACGAACATCGACAACACGAAACGCAAAGACTGCGTCGTCGCGTCGTTCCCCGTGACCGACACGGCGCACGTCATGCTGGTGACGGACGCGGGCAAACTGATCCGCATGCCGATCAAGGACGTCCGCATCGCCGGACGCAACACGATGGGCGTGATCATGTTCCGTTTGAACGACGCCGAACATGTCGTTTCCGCCACCTGCATCGAAGATTACGACGACGGCGAAGCTCTTGAAGCCGGGGACGAAGCCCCGTCCGAAAACGCGGAATCCGCGGAAACGACTGATACGAACGAAACGGCGGAGAACGCCGATGCGTGAACGGATCGGCGTATATCCGGGGACGTTTGACCCGATCACCTACGGGCATATGAATTTGGTTGAACGCGCGGCGGGACTGGTCGACAAGCTGATCATCGGCGTCGCCGTCAACCAGCATAAAAATTCGCTTTTCAATCTGGAAGACCGACTGGCGATGACAGAGCAGGCGGTTGAAAAATTCCGCGACAAAAGCGTAATTGTCGTCAAACCGCTGATCGACACCCTGCTGGTCAATTTCGCCAAGGAAAACAAGGCGCAGGTCATCTTTCGCGGGTTGCGCGCCGTGTCGGATTTCGAATACGAATTTAAAATGTGCGTAATGAACCGGCGGCTGGAAGAAGACATTGAAACCGTTTTTTTAATGGCTTCCGAAAAACATCAGTTCGTTTCGTCCGTGTTCGTCAAGGAAATTTGTCAACTGGGCGGCGACATATCGACGTTCGTCACTCCGGAAATCGCGGAAAAACTGATACAACGCCTGCATGGCAAGGAACATTGAAAATGAAAGACAAAGAAAACAACAAACTTTTGCTGGAATTGAAAGACGGCGTCGTTGAAATTGAAATGCGACCGGATTTGGCGCCGAAACACGTCGCCAGAATCAAAGAACTGGTCAAACAGGGATTTTACGACGGACTGAAATTTCACCGCGTGATTGACGGTTTTATGGCGCAGACGGGCGATCCGGACGGCGACGGCTGCGGCGGCAGCGGTATGTTGCTGCGCGCTGAATTTTCCGACGAACCGCATGTTCGCGGCACGTGTTCCATGGCGCGCGCGATGGACATTCACAGCGCCGACAGCCAGTTTTTCATTTGCTACGACGCCTGCCCGTGGCTGGACAAGCAGTACACGGTTTGGGGCAAAGTCGTCAAGGGTATGGAATTTGTCGACAAAATCAAAAAAGGAACGGGCGGCAACGGCATGGTCAAAGACCCCGATCGCATCATTTCGATGAAATTGGCGGACTAATACCTTTGTCTGACTTGATTTAATCCGTCGATTATGCGATAGTGGGCTTGTTGTTAAATTTCAGACTTTAACTGCAATCTCTTGATTATCCTCCGCGGCTTCGGTCGCGGGGGATTTTTTTGATGTTTATGAACGGCAAAACGTCGCAGAACGAGGAGGGGGAGGGTATAGCGGAATATATATCCAAAACCGGTTGAAAGAAGATGTTTTTTTCGACCGGTTGACGCTTGATTTGTCCGCCCAGTCACGGACACAACAAAGCGCATCCGTATTTCGAACCTCTAAAAAACAACCGGACAGTGACGGTGTGACGTCGCTCAATGTACGCGCGCACTGTTTTCGGTATTCAGCTCGCTCAAAATCGTCTTTTGCCCCCGCCAAAAGCTTATCACGCCGTATCCCGTTGAAAGAAAACGATTTTCAAAACAAGAGGCTCCGTTAATCACAAAATCGGCATAAGTCGGATAACGCCTCTTGAAAAACCTGTTCGGATTTCAGGGGATAAGTTTTCAAAATTCATTTTTATATCATACAGATAGGCGTTGAAACAGCAGTGTTCATTTATATACGATTGTCGCATAATGTTTATTATGTTAAAAGTCATACGGACAATTAAACAGATAACAAAATGTTATTTAGTGGGTAAAAACTCGTTTGTTTTCAATATGATGGGAATGTTTTTTGAAAAAGAAACCTCCGGCAAGCTTTAAACTTGTCGGAGGTTTGGAAATTTTATGCGACTTCGAATTCCAGCCCGTCGTATCCCGGTTCAATGCCGGCAGGCAACTTGCGGCGCAACGCGTCGTAATCCAGTCCGATGGACATATGCGTCAAAATCGTTCGACGCGGTTTGATGATGTCCACCCATTCCAAAACCTGCCGAACGGACGCATGGCTCGGGTGATCCTTTTCGGACAGACAGCCGACCACCCAAGTGTCGACACCCTTTAAAACGGACAAAGCCGATTCATATAAATGCACGACGTCCGTCGAATATCCGAAATTTCCGATCCTGAATCCCAAACTGGTCGTCCATTCGTGATCCTGCGAAAACGGAATGACTTTTAAATCTTTAATATAAAAAGATTCCCCCGGAATAATCAGATTGGGTTCCAGCCACGGGTGATAAAACGGTTCTTTATTGATATCCACGGGATTGAAAACGTATCCGAATCGCTCTTTCAGCAATTTCAGCGTCGTGGCGTTCGCATAGACGGGAACGCTTTTCATCATGGCGCGGTTGATTTCGCGCAAATCGTCGATTCCGTGCGTGTGGTCGGCGTGTTCATGCGTGTACAAAACGGCGTCCAGCGACCTGACCCGAGCCGACAAAAGTTGTTCGCGCAAATCGGGACCGGTGTCGAACAGCACGTTCATATCGTTGTGGCGCAACAGCAAAGACGTTCTCAAGCGTCGGTTTTTCGGGTTGTTCGGGGAACAGTTCCCCCACCCCCGTGAAATCATCGGCACGCCGCCCGCGGATCCGCAACCTAAAATTCGAAATTTCATTTCAGTACGCCTTTGAAAACAGTCTGAAAAAGTTTTCCGTCGTTTTTTGACGCAGGAAATCCAAGTCGACGCCTTTGATTTGCGCCAGCATTTCCGCCGTTTTTATCATATAAGACGGCTCGTTTTTCCGTCCGCGGAAAGGAACGGGCGTCAAATATGGCGCGTCGGTTTCGACCAGCAGGCGATTCAACGGGATTTTTTCAAACGTGTCGCGCAAAGCCTGCGCCGATTTAAAAGTGATAATGCCCGACGCGGAAATGTAAAATCCGATGTCCAGACCAAACTCCGCCAGCCTGCCCTGCGACGAAAAGCAATGCAGTACGCCGCGCAAAGTACCGTCCTGTTCTTTGCGCAACAGGTCGATCGTGTCGTCTTCGGCTTCGCGCGTGTGAACGATGATAGGCAGTCCGGTCAGTTTTGCCGCCTGCAAATGCTTGCGGAACAAGGATTTTTGCGCTGTCCGCGTTTCCGCCGCGCAGTAATGGTAATCCAGTCCCGCTTCGCCGATGGCGACGACTTTGGGATCTTGCGCCGCCGCGCAAAGCCGTTCGACGGAAACGGCGTCCCCCTGCTCCGCCGCGTATTCGGGGTGTACGCCGGCAGAAGCGAAAATATGCGGGTTGCCGCGCGCCATTTCAATCAGCTCCGGCACTTCGTCCATTTTGGTCGCGACGGTCAAAAACCTTTGTATTCCCAGCTGTTCGGCGCGCGCGACGATTTCAGACCGCTCCGTTTCGGAATAATCCGGATAATTTAAATGGCAATGGCTGTCGACAAAAAACATCACTTCGCCCCGCGTTGCAATTTTGAAAAGGCGTTCACGAAAACCTGCTTTTGATCCAAATCGATGTCCGCGAAACCGCGCCGGATCTCGTCAATCAATTCCATCAGCCGCAAAACGGGAATATGCCGCTGCACCCGTTCGCGCAACGCGATCTCGCCCGCGAAAATTTCCGCGTCGTTTTCGCCTTTTCCGCCGCAGACGCACACGTTCGTCAACCATTGCAACAACAAAGTTTGCGCCAGTTTCAGCGCGTCCTTGTCTTTCAGCGTTTTTTCGACCAAGTCGTAAAGCCGCGCGACGGAATACAGCGGAAAGTCGGCGAACAAAGCCAGCATTTGCCGAAACAGCTTCACTCCGTCGGCGTCGATCAGCGACAACGCCCGCCCCAAACTGCCCCGAGCCAACCGCGTCAGCGCGACCAACTCGTCATCGCCCAAGCCGTTGATCTTGCTTTTTAAAATGTTTGTCAGCATTTCATCGGGCAACGGTTTCAGCAACAGCTTGCGGCATCGGGAACGGATCGTCGGCAACAGCTTTCCGGGAACATGACTGATCAGAATGATCAATGTTTTCGCGGGCGGTTCTTCCAACGATTTCAACAAGGCGTTTTCCGCGTTGACGTTCATATCGTCCGCCGCGTCGATGATCATCACGCGCCAGCCGTTCGCCCCCGCCGTCAAGTGCAAAAAGTTTTCGGCGTCCCGAATGTCCGTCACGCGAATTTCGTCGTAACGCCTGCGTTTTTTTTCGACTTCGGGATCCAGCGGTTTTCCGGCGTCGATCAAAGCCTGCCGATCTTTGACTTCATCGTCTTTCAAAGCGAATTCAACGACTTTCAATCCCGGATTCGTCCTTTGGGCGATTGATCCGAAAACGGGATCGCTTTCCGGAACGTCCAAGGTTTTCGGCGGTTCCGGCGCGCCGAAAAGACCGCCGTCGTCGTCGGGCTGAGCCAGAACGAAACGCGCCAGTCGGTACGCCAAGGTCGCCTTGCCGATCCCTTTCGGACCGCAAAACAGCCACGCGCCCGCCAAAGTGCCGCGGTTCCACAAATCCAGCAACAAATTTTGCGCGGCGTCAAATCCGAACAAAGACGATTGTTCTTCGGGCTGTTTGACGTCGAAATCCATATTTTCAGCCTTTCAGCAGACGCTTCGTCACCAAATCGACGACGGCGGATCGGATTTGCTCCACCGTTCCCGTCGCGTCGACGACGGCGCACCGTTCTGGTTCCCGTTTCGCGATTTCCAAAAAGGCTTGGCGCAAATTGCGATGGAAATCCAGCCCCATTTTTTCGTACCGGTTGGCGTTTGCGTCGCGTTTTAAAGCGCGTTCGACGCCGTGTTCGACAGGCATGTCCAAAATGACCGTCAAGTCGGGTTTGAAATCGCCGACGACGACTTTGTAAATTTTTTCAATCACTTCGCGCCCCAATCCGCGGTCGGCGTACCCGAATCCCTGATAAGCGGTCGTCGAATCCGCGAAACGGTCGCAAATCACGGTTTTGCCCTGCTCCATCGCCGGCAAAATCGTTTTGACAAAATGGTCGCGCCGCGCCGCGAACATCAGCAAAGCCTCCGTCATCACGTCCCAGCGTCCGACGTCGCCTTTGACGACCAGATTGCGGATTTCCTCCGCCCCCGGAGATCCCCCCGGTTCGCGCGTCAGAACGCACGGATACCCGCGTTGTTCCAAAAATTCCGCCAGCAATTTGGCTTGGGTGGATTTCCCGGTTCCCTCGCCGCCTTCAAACGTGATGAAAAAATGACCGGACACCGCGCTTATCCCCGACTGAAACTTTGAAACAAAAAGTACTTGATCAATTCCTTTAACCGTCCGAAATACCCCAAACGCCTGACGTCGCTTTTCGCGAACAGATCGATTTTCATATCGTCGCGTTCGGGAATTTCCAGCGTTAATTCGGCGATTTTCTGTCCTTTTTTGACAGGCGCGCTGACGGGGGATTCATATACGACCCGCGCTTTGACATTTTTCTGCCGACCTTTCGGCAAAGTCAGCACGACGTTTTCGGCGGGGACGGCGGACACCTTTTTCGCGCCGCCCAGCCAAACGGGAACGTTGACGACGGCGACGTCTTTTTTCAGAATCGAATAGTTGTCGAAATCCCTGAATCCCCACAGCATCAGCTTTTTAGCCTCTTCACTGCGTTCGCGCTGAGTTTTCAAACCGTTGATCACCATAATGATGCGGCGACCGTTTTTCTTCGCCGATCCGACCAGCCCGTATCCTGACGTGCTGGTGTGCCCCGTTTTCATGCCGTCCGCGATGTCGGGCATGGAAAACAACAGCGGATTTCTGTTGCCTTGCTTGATGCCGTTGTAAGTGAATTCCTTTTCGGAATAAATGCCGTAATATTCGGGAAATTCGCGAATGATGCGCGCCGCCAGCGTCGCCAGATCGCGCGGCGACATATAATGTTCCGGATTGGGCCACCCCGTCGCGTTCGCCATGTGAGTGTTGGTCAATCCCAGCTCTTGCGCCCTTTGATTGGCGAGTTCGGCGAAATCCTGTTCCGATCCGGCGATGTTTTCCGCCGCCGTGATGCAAGCGTCGTTGCCCGATTGAACAATGATGCCGCGCAGCAAATCGCTCAGCTTCACGCTGCTGCCGCTGTTCAAAAACATTGTCGAACTGCCCGTTTTCGCCCCGCCCTTGCGCCAGGCGTTGACGCTGACGACAAATTCGTCGTCCAAAGACAGCGCGCCGTTTTTCAGGCGTTCGAAAATCATATAGGCGGTCATCAGTTTGCTCATCGACGCGGGCGCCATTCTTTCGTCGGCGTTTTTTTCATAAAAGACCGTCCCCGTTTCGTAATCCATCAAAGCGGCGTTTTTCGCCTTCGTTTCAATGGATCGCGCGGAAATCGGGCAGAAAGCGGCGGCGAAGACCGTCATCAACAGCAGGGATTTGTACTTTTTCATTTTTCAAGCTTTCAAAACGCGTTGTCCAGACGCCGACCGGCGGTCGCGGGTCCCTTTTCTTCGACCAATCGAGCGTCGGGGAAACCGTTGTTCGTCACTTTATCCATATTTTCCAAAGCCTTTTTGGCGGTATCGGGTCCCAAGCGGACGCGGTAAAGCGTTTTGGAATTGACCGTCACGGGCAGAATCGAAGCTTTGCCGAATCCGGCGGCTTTGGCGCGCGTTTTTTCGGCGTTTTCCAAACTGCCGAACGCGCCCAGCTGGACATAATAACCGGGAGCGATCGTTTTTGAAACGGCGGGCTGAACCTTTTTGACGGCGGGAACGGCGGCGGGCGTTTTTACCGCCGGCTTAGCCGCCGCGGGGGCGACTTTCGGCGTTTCGCCGACGACTTTTTGCGCCTTTGCCCGCGGCATGTCGGAATCCCAATCGTTGTAGGGACTTTCCTTGACGGGAGCGGTCGCGGGAATCAGCGGCGCGCCGTAGCCGGTGTTGCTGTCGTAGTCGGCGATTCCGCCCAAACTTTGCGGTTTTTCAACGGATTGCGCGCCGTATTCGTCCGCGTTCAAATCGGCGGTCGACGCTTTGGCGACGGTTTTGCCCGCCCCTGCCAGCATTTCCTCTTTCAGCTTTTTGCTTTCTTCGGGCATGATTTCGACCTGAACCTGCGTCGTTCCCTGCACTTCAAACCCCAACAGCTGGGCGGCGCGTTTGGAAACGTCGATGACGCGGTTGTTTTTAAACGGTCCGCGGTCGTTCACGCGCAAAACCAGCGACCGACCGTTTTGCAGGTTGGTCACTTTGACGACGCTGGGCAGCGGCAAAGTCCGGTGCGCGGCGGTCAATCCGTGCATGTCGTACAATTCGCCGTTCGCCGTGATGCCGTTGTGAAAATCCGGACCGTACCACGACGCGACGCCGATTTCCTTGTAAGTGTAATCCTCTTTGGGCAGATACCAGATGCCTTCGACCTGATACGGCGTGCCGACCTTGTAATAGCCGCCCGTCGTTTTCGCGGCAGATCGGGACTGCCGCGGCTGTTTGTCCGTCGCGGCGGTCGACGAAAACGTCTGCGCGTTGTCGGTGCAAGCCGTCAGCGTCAAAGCCGTTGTCAAAAAAAGAAATCTTACAAACGAACGCATCTTCCTATCCTTTCGTATTCCGCAACAATAACGATTCCGCGCGTTCAAATCAAGGCGACAAAGACGATTTTTTTGCGGCTTCCGCCTTTTTCGCGGCGTTTTTTCCCGTTTTGGCGGGACGGCGTTTGGCGGATTTGCTTTTAGCTTGTTTTTTCTTTTGTTTTTTCAACAACTTGCGGCGCGCCTGCTCGGCTTTTCTCCGCTCTTTTTCCAAAGCCTTTTTGCGTTCTGCCTCTTGCCTGATGTGTTCTTTGACCAGCGGGTCGATTTCGCCGTTTTCCATGCCGCGGGCGAATTGAACGCGCATTTTTTCCAGCAAAGCCCTGTTCACGCCGCCCGCCTCGATGCCGTAGACGGTTTTGAACAAATCGATCCCCGCCAGCGTCGCGCGCCCCAGCTTGCCGTCGACGGGACCGATGTAATACGATCCCTTTGTCAAAATGCGCTGCAATTCCGCGATTTCGTCGAAAGTCAGCGTCTTGCGCTTTTCTCCGCCGCCGACCGCCAGCCGCATAAAGTGCAGCAGGGACGCGTTGGCGTACCCGTCGGCGGGCAGACCGTACAAATCTTGAAATTTTCGCACGGCTTCGCGGCTTTTGCGTCCCAGAAAACCGTCGATTTCGTCTTCGTACAGTCCCATTTTCGACAGCAGTTCCTGCACTTCCTGCGCGTTTTCCATCGTGAACATCGCGCCGCGCTGAAAATATTTTTTCGAAAAAGGCGGCTTGGATTGGATTCTGTCCGCCAGATGCCCGACGGCGACCGCGTACAGAACGGACTTGTTCCATTTCAAAATCACGTCGAAATTGGAATACGTCAAAAACGCCGGACCGTGGATTCCCGCCGGCAAAAACAGCTTCGCCTTTGTGGACGGCGGTTCTGCGGCATCGGCGGAATCGGCGAAAACGACGCCGTCGTCCAGCCATTCTTTCAGCGTTTTCTGACGTTCGATCATGTTCCAGTCGAACTTTTTGGGCAACAGGACTTCCCTGCCCCAGCCGACGTCGGGATTCCACCCTTCCGCCGACAAATAATTTGCCGCGGACGCCAAAGCGTCCGGCAGACTGTCCCATAAATCGATCTGACCGTCGTCGTCGTAATCCGTTCCGAAGTGACTGAACGTCGACGGCATGAATTGGAAATTGCCGACCGCCCCCGCCCACGAACCGCGCATTTTTTCAACGGGAATCCCGTTTTGCGCCAAGTGGACGCCGTACATCAGTTCCGTTCTGAAAAAAGCGGGGCGGCGCGTGTCGTACGCCAGCGTCGCCAAAGCGTTCAGCGTAGGAATATCGCCTTTGGCGTTTCCGAAATCCGTTTCCATTCCCCAAAACGACGCCAGATAATTTGCCGGAACGCGATATTTTTGTTCGATTTTTTTGAACAGAGCGGCGTGTTTCACCAACAAGGCCCGCGCCCGCCTGACGCGCGCGTCGTTAATGGCGTTGTCCAGATACGTTTGAAAATCGCGGCGAAATTCCGGCTGTTTTCGGTCGGACTGAACGACTTTCGGCACAAGCTGCAAGTCGCGGAAAGCATAATCAAGCGTTTGCGCCGAAACGCCGTCCTCCACAGCTTCGCGACGAAATTCCTCGACCCATTCGTCAAAACTCAGTCCGACGCTGTTCGACGCGGCGCGCGGGGGAAAACACAGCAAAGCGCAACCGAAAATGCCGTATTTCAACAACGATTTCATCAAACAACGCCCTTCGCGTCCACAGAAAACCCTTGTTTTTTTTCTAGCGAAAAGACGTTATTTTTTCGTTAACCCCGCCCGCCGCGGAAATCTTATTTTTCAACCAGCTCGCGCAGTTTTTTGTACAAAATCAGCGTCTTTCCGTATGTTTCCAAACTGGCGACCGTCAGTTTGACTTCGCCGGCGCGCGTCATGACGACGAAACGCCCCGCCGTGTCCCCGCGCGGGGGCAACAGGGAAAAGGCGCAAATATCCGCCGCGGGATAAACGGAAACGACAAACTGGTCGGAAGCCTTGGCGAAATGATAAAACGCCTTTGCCGACAGCGCGACGTAGGCGGGATCGGCCGCCGTTCCGAATTTCATTTTCAAAACGGTCTGTTCGCCCTGCGTCACGTCCGCCAGCACGGCGCGGACGACGTTCGGAATTTCGTCGGGGGTTTGCGCCGCGCCGATAATCAGCGATTTCATTTCGTCGGCGGAAATCGTTTCGCGCGCCGGTATGGATTTTTCCGCTTTTCCGGCGTTAAGTTCGTTCGCCTTGTCTTTGACTTCATTGACTTTTTGTTTCGCTTTTTCGGTCAAATCCTTCATGTCGATGTTTTTGGCTTTTTCAGCCAGACCGCCCAAAAAGCCCGTCAGTTTTTTACCGACTTCCTGCGCCTTTGCGGCGGCTTCCGCTTTCAGCTGTTCCGGTGTTTTAGGTGCTTCTTCCGTCATAAAAAAATCTCCCGATAAAAAAACAAAAACTGTCGAATTGTGGCACGTTTTCAAACTCTCTTCAAGAGAGGAATGGGACGACGAACGAAAAACAGCTTTAACTTTGTTGTTTATCCTATTGAAACAAATATAAAAATAAAAACAAAGAAACTTTTGCATAAACCCTTGATTTTTCCGGTCAAATCGGACAAAATGCACGGGTTGCGGACGGATGGCAGAGCGGTTGAATGCACCGGTCTTGAAAACCGGCGACTCTTTGCGGAGTTCGTGAGTTCGAATCTCACTCCGTCCGCCATACAAAAAAAATCCCCAAGAAGGGGATCTTTTTTTGTATGAAGCCAAGGGAAGCGTGAGATGAGAACTCACGAAAGTGAGTTCGGTCGCCGCGCAGGCGACGACGCGCAGGACGAAACGTCCGAGCGTCCCCTTTTAAGGGGTGAGCAAAGCGAACAACCTCACTCCGTCCGCCATACAAAACAATCCCCTAAGAAGGGGATCTTTTTGTATGAAGACAAGGGATTACAACTCGATCCGGACCCAAGTGAACAGGACGTTGAACATGTTATAGGGACCGGGAATGTACGTCGTTTGCAGCGAAAATTTTTTATACTGCATGCCGAAAATCGGCAACGGAACGGGAATGGGCAGATAATTGTAATCGTCCCTGAACGTCACCCCCAGCGTGTACCCCGCGCCGACGGAAAAGTTCTTTTCCCGATCGAAATAATAGTTCCATTGACGCATATAGCCGAAAATCGGTTCGACTTTGCTGTGGGAATCGCTGAACGCCATGAAATACAGCCCGCGCATGACGTCGTCTTCGTAAATATGTTTCCCGATTCCCAATCCCCACGGCTTTTCGTTATAGGAATCCGTCTTTTTCTTGTCGTACATTTCCCGATTGTGCCAAGTGTTCACGGGAACGTACAAATCCCAGTTTTCCGACGCCCAAATTTTGCGGATATCCCGCTCCAGAAAATCCAGCGTTTTATTTTCAGGCTGTTCGGCGGCGAAAACGGGAAAGGCGAAAACGATTCCCGATACAGCCGCCAATATTTTCAAACGACGCGTTTTCACCTTTGTTTTCCTTAAAATTTATTGATTTTCGGAAAACCGACCGGCGGCATTTTGCCGATTTGAGCGCGGTGCCCCGTCCAACCGACCAGATTTGTTTCAATTCTGGTGCCGCCGCCGCACGGATAAGCCAAGCCGTCGGCTTTGTTGAACAACTTAATGTCGGACAAGGACACGCCTTCGGGATATTTCTGGATAAAGACGCCCTGCCCGCGCGTCATTTCGGGAATTTCGCTTAAATCGAAAATCAGCAGTTTGCGGTTGTCGCCAATGACGGCGACCGTGTCGCCCGCGACGGGAATGGACAGGAACGCCTTGTCCCCCTGCGTCAGGTTCAAAACAATTCTGCCGTTTCTGGTTTGCGCGACCAGATCGTCCTCTTTGACGATAAAGCCTTTGCCTTTTTTGGAAACGATCAGGCGTTTTTCGCCGGAGCGGAAAACCGTCATGGAAACGATTTCGTCCTCTTCGGGCAAATCGACGGACAGGCGCAAGGGTTCGCCGAACCCGCGTCCGCGCGGCAGTTTGTCGCCCGCCAGCGTGTAATAGCGCCCGTTCGTCGCGAACAGCAGGATTTTATCCGTCGTTTGAGCCTGAACGGCGAATTGCAGACTGTCGCCTTCTTTGAATTTGATGTCGTCGTCGGGCTGGATATGCCCTTTGGCGGCACGGATCCAGCCTTTTTCGGACAAGATGACGGTGATCGGTTCGCGTTCGATAAAAGCTTCGATCGGAATTTCGACTTCATGCGGCGCGTCGGAAATGACGGTGCGGCGTTTGCCCAAAGCGGTGGACTGTCCGAATTTCTTTTTCATCGCGGCGATTTCGCCGGAAATTTCCTTCCAGCGCAAAGCCTCGTCCGCCAGCAAAGCCTCCAACTTCGCCTTTTCGGCGGCAAGTTCGTCGTGTTCCGTTTTGATTTGCATCTCCTCCAATTTGCGCAGGGAACGCAAACGCATGTTCAAAATCGCGTCGGCTTGGATTTCGGTCAGCTTGAACGCCCGCATCAAAGCGGCTTTGGCGTCGTCCTCCTCGCGAATGATGCGGATCACCTCGTCCAAATTCAGATAAGCGACAAGGAAACCCTCCAACACTTCCATACGGTGGTTGATTTTGTCCAGACGCGTGTTCGAACGGCGGATCAAAACGTCCTGCCGGTGATCCAGAAAAGCCTGCAAAACCTGTTTCAAATCCATGACGCGCGGCACGCCGTCCTTGTCCAGCACGTTCATGTTCATATTGAAATTCACCTGCATGTCCGTCAGGCGGAACAGATGCGCCATCAGCTGTTCGGGTTCGATGTTGCGGTTTTTCGGTTCCAGCACGATGCGAACGTTTTCCGCCGATTCGTCGCGAATGTCGGCAAGAAAAGGCAGTTTCTTTTCCAGCAGCAGCTTGGCGATTTTGGTGATCAGTTCGGACTTTTTGACCATATAGGGGATTTCGGTCACGATGATCTGGTACATGCCGTGCGACAGCTCGTCCTTTTCCCATTTGGCGCGCAACCGCATCGCCCCGCGCCCCGTCTGATAGGTTTTCAAAATGCTCTCGGCGCTTTCGACGATTTCGCCGCCCGTCGGAAAGTCGGGACCGCGCACGAATTTCATCAAATCGGCGACGGAACAGTCGGGCTTTTTAATCAACAGCTGCAACGCGTCAGCCAGCTCGCCGACGTTGTGGGGCGGCACGTTGGTCGCCATGCCGACGGCGATCCCCGCCGACCCGTTCGCCAGCAGGTTCGGAAAGGCGCACGGCATCACGACGGGTTCGATGTCTTCGCCGGAATAAGTCGGACGGAAATCGACCGTTCCGTCGTTCAGCCCGTCCATGACGGCTTCGGCGACTTCGGTCAGGCGCGCTTCGGTGTAACGCATGGCGGCGGCGCTGTCCCCGTCGATGTTGCCGAAGTTCCCCTGCCCTTCGACCAGCGGATAGCGCACGGCGAAATCCTGCGCCAGACGCACCATCGTTTCATAAACCGCCGTGTCGCCGTGCGGGTGGTATTTACCGATGACGTCGCCGACGACGCGGGCGCATTTTTTAAAGCCCGAAGCGGGATCCAGATGCAAAGCGTTCATGGCGTACAGCAACCGGCGGTGAACGGGTTTCAGCCCGTCGCGCACGTCGGGCAGCGAACGGGAAACGATCGTCGACATCGCGTAAGCGAGGTATCGTTCTCCGAGGGCTTCCGCCATTTTGGTTTCTTTAATCTGTTCAATCTCGTTCATTTCAAACACCTGAAAAACTTTAAATCGCGTCGGACAGGCGTTCGATCAAACGCCCGCGGACGGCGGGGATAGTGCAGTCTAGCGTTTTTAGGGCGTGATTTTCAAGGAAAAATCCCGTCAATTTTAAAGCTTTTTTAATTTCTTCAACGCTTTCGGCGCGCGTTTCGCCGTCAAGCAAAAAAGCCGGCAAATCCAGCAGACGGTCGCGCCACGGCGCCCCAGCCGCCCTGCTGACGGCGCGTCCCGATTTCGGCGAAACGTAAATCAGGTCTTCGCGCGATCCGGTCGCGGCACAGGCGGACAAATCCAGCCCGAACCCGATTGTTTTCAGCAGTTCGACCTCCCAGCGCGCATAGCGTTCCGCCCACCCGTCAAAGGGCAGCAGAGCGATTTGCTCCAGCGTTTTTCGGAAAAAATCGGGGACGCTTTCACGTTCCGGCAACAGGGAACACATCGCGCACACGCACGACAAAGCCGTCAGCCGCGACGCGTCGTCCAGCACGGCGGCGGCGTAGGATCTCGCCAATTCGGCTTTGACCGTGCCGAGATGTTCTTCCAATCTGGCATGCCAGTCGATTTGAACCAGATTGCCGATCTGAAGCGTCCCCGCCCTGTTTTTGGAAAACGCTCCTTTGCATAATCCGCCGTGCCGCCCGTGATCCTGCGTCAGAAAAGTCGCGACGGCGTCGCGTTCGGCGAATTTCACGACATTGACGACAATCGCGTTGTCCGACCATTCAGGCATTGAAATCCAATCCCCAGGAACGGTAGTGTTCGGGGTTGTCTTCCCATTTTTCGCGGACTTTGACGAATAAAAACAGATGAACGCGACAGTCGAACATCTTTTCCAGTTCCGTTCTGGACTGCGTTCCGATCTTTTTGATCATTGATCCGTTTTTGCCGATGACGATCTGCTTTTGATTGTTCTTTTCGACGTAAATCGTCTGATTGATCTTCACCGCGCCGTTTTCTTCGGAAAACGAGTCCGTCTGAACCGTGCTGACATACGGCAGTTCCTGATTCAGATTCATATACAGCTTTTCGCGCGTGATTTCAGCCGCCAGCAGTTTGTCGGGCAAATCGGACACCTGATCGGCGGGAAACATGAACGGTCCCGCGGGCATTTCCGACATCAGACGCCGTTCCAAAACGTCGACGCCGTCGCCGGTCGCCGCGGAAACCGCAAAGGTTTCGGAAAAGGAATACAACTCGTTTAATTTTAAGGACAGTTCCGCCAGTTTGGCGCGTTTCACCAAATCCGTCTTGTTTAAAACCAGATCGGCTTTCAGCTTGTTCTTTTTTACGGATTCGACGATCGACCGCGTGTCGTCGTCCAGTCCGCGCCGCGCGTCGACCAACAGCAGGCATTTGTCCGAATATTCGGCGTCCTGCCACGCCGCCGCGACCATCGCGCGGTCCAGCCGGCGTTTGGGCTTAAATATCCCCGGCGTGTCGATTAAAACGATTTCGCAGTCGCCTTTGACCACTATGCCGCGCACCCGCGAACGGGTCGTCTGGACTTTGGGCGAAACGATCGACACTTTCGCGCCGACCATATAGTTCACCAGCGTCGATTTTCCCGCGTTCGGCGCGCCCAGCAGCGTCACGAACCCGCAACGTTCCTCAGCCATTTTTCGCCACCCTTTCCAACAATTCCGCCGCGGCGGTCTGCGACGCCTCGCGTTTGGAAGCCCCCTTCGCCTCGGCGGGAGGGTATCCTTCGACGGCGACCCGCATCACAAACACGGGGGCGTGGGCGGGACCCGTCCTGTCCAATTCCGTATAAACCGGCAAAGGCAGTTTTTTCGCCTGCGTCCATTCCTGCAATTTCGTTTTGGAATCGACGGGCGGAACCTGATAGCGTTTCATCGGTTCAGTCCAGTATTTCGCGACGAAAGCGCGCGCGACGTCGAAACCGCCGTCCAGATACAGGGCGGCGATGACGGCTTCGCACACGTCGGACAGAACGGCTTTGGTCAATTCGGGCTTGTTTTTCGGTTCAGCCAGAATCAAATACCTGTCGAAACGCAGATCCCGCGCGATGTCCGCCAAAGTTTCCGCCCGCGTCAAATCGACGAACCGGCGCGCCATGTCGCCTTCGGGTTCGCGCGGATAGTTGGTGAACAGCATTTCGGCGACGCTGACGCCCAGAACGCGGTCGCCCAGAAACTCCAACCGCTCATAACCCGAGAAGTGTTTGCTGAACCCCAGCGTCAAAGCCTGCTTCAACAGCTTTTTGTCTTGAAAGGAATGTCCCAAAACGGGATACAGATCGGCGCAGTCGGACATTATTCGATTCCGTTGAACAGACGCGACCAGCGCACAGCCATCGGCCATTTCCAAATCTGCCACCACGCCGCCGATCCGTCGTTGGAGAAGAACAGAAACTTCGCCCGACCGACCAGATTGTTTTTGGGGACGAAACCGACCTTGACCGAACGGCTGTCCAGCGAATTGTCGCGGTTGTCGCCCATCATGAAAAAGTGGTCTTCCGGCACGGTGAATTCCACGGTGTTGTCGAACGGCGCGTCGTCGGAAATTTCCAAAACGGGGTGTTTGACGCCTTCGGGCAGTGTTTCTATGTATTTTTCAAACCGCAAAGCCTTTCCGCGCGGGTCGCGCATGACGTATTCGCCCGCGCTTTGACGGTCGACTATGTTCCCGTTGATGTACAAACGCCCTTCCCTGACCTGAATCCTGTCCCCCGGCAAACCGATCAGGCGTTTGATGTAATCTGTTTTATTGTCGGACGGCATTTTGAACACGATCACGTCGCCGCGTTTCGGCTCCGTGTAAAAAATCCTGTTTTTGATCAAAGGCAGGCTCAGCGGCAGGGAATGACGGCTGTATCCGTACGACATTTTGGACACGAACAGGTAGTCGCCGACCAGCAGCGTGGGGATCATCGACCCCGACGGAATGCTGAACGGTTCCGCAAAGAAAGTGCGGACGAACAGCGCGATGACAACGGCGTAGACGACCGTTTTCGTCGTTTCCCAAAAGCCGCCCTGCGTATTTTTTTCTTCCATTGCTCTATCCTTTTGTTTGCGCGCTGATGACGACGAAAGCCGAAGCGTACGGGTATTCGTCCGTCAGGGACACGTCTATTTTGGCAATATGCCCCGCGGGCGTCAAATCCCGCAACCGTTTCAAAGCTCCGCCCATCAACCGCATCGCGGGCTGTCCGGTCGGCAGACCGGCGTTTTCCATGTCGCGCCAGGAAACCCCTTGGCGCAGTCCCGTTCCCAACGCTTTGGAGCAAGCCTCTTTCGCGGCGAAACGCGCGGCGTAGGCGGACAGCCGCCTTTTCCCCGCGCGCGCGTCGCAAACCGCCTGTTCCGCGGGCGTGTAAATTCTGTCGCAAAAAGCTTTTCCGAACCGTTCGACGGATTTTTCGATCCGCCTGACGTCGACCAAGTCCGTTCCCACGCCGATGATCATGTCAATCCTGCGCGCGGCGGACGGAACTGATTCCGGGACTGGCGCGCAAAGCCGCCATGATGTCGTTCAGGTGGCGCACATCGCGGACTTCGACGTCGACCGTCAAATCGAAAAATCCGAAAGTCCGTTCCAGAATGTTCAAATTGGCGATGTTGCCGTGATTTTTGGCGATCACGTTCGACAGCGTCGCCAGACTGCCGGGCTGGTTGACCAAAACGATGCGCAGGCGCGAAACGTGGCTTTCGTTCGAAACGACGTCGTCGTTCCAGGACACGTCCAGCCAGCGTTCGGGCTCGCCCGCGAATTTTTCCAGCGTCGGGCAGTCGATGGTGTGAATGGTCACGCCTTTGCCCGTTGTGACGATGCCGACGATTCTGTCCCCCGGCAACGGGTGGCAGCATTTGGCGAAGCTGATCGCCATGCCGGGGATCAGCCCTTTGATCGGGCTTTGTTTTTTGCCCTCGACCTTGTCGCCGATTTTCTTGACGCCGCGTCTGACGGCGTCGACGGCGCGCTCCAGCCGCGACTTGTGTCCGGGAAAGACGGATTCGACGACGTCGTTCGGCAAAATGACGCCCTCGCCCACCGACGCGATCAAATCCTCGACCGTCGCCTGTTTAAAGTTCGTCAGGACGTTTTCAAGACTTTTGTCCGCGTATTCGTATCCCTCGTTTTTATAGGCGCGCTGCAACATCTGGCGTCCGACTTCCAGATACTGCTCGCGTTTTTGCGCGCGCACGAAACGGCGAATGGCGGCGCGCGCCTTGCCCGTCACGACGAAACGTTCCCATTCCGGCGACGGCGTCTGCGTTTTCGACGTCAGGATTTCCACCTGATCGCCGTTGGTCAGCTCCGTGCGTAACGGGCGGATTTTGCCGTTGATTTTCACACCGACGCATTTGTTGCCGACGCCCGAATGGACGGCGTAGGCGAAATCGATCGCCGTCGCGCCCTTCGGCAAAGTGATCAGATCGCCTTTCGGGGAAAAGCAGAACACCTGATCCTGATACATTTCCATCTTGGTGTGTTCAAGGAATTCCTCGGGATTGTCGGACTGTTCCATAATGTCCAGCAATTCGCGCAACCAAGCGAACTGGCGTCCGTCCGTTTTGTAGTCGCCCTGTTTGTAGCGCCAATGCGCCGCCAAGCCGATCTCCGCGATTTCATGCATTTCCCGCGTGCGGATCTGGATTTCGATCTTGTGCTTTTCGGGACCGATGACCCCCGTGTGCAGCGATTTGTAGCCGTTGGGCTTCGGGGTCGAAATATAGTCTTTGTACCGTCCCGGAACCATCGGATATTTGGTGTGGACGATCCCCAGAACGTGATAGCAGTCGGCGACCGTCGGCACGATGATGCGAAAAGCCATGATGTCCGACAGCTGTTCGAACGTCGCGTTCTGCCGCTGCATTTTGCGCCAGATGGAATACGGCGTTTTTTCGCGCCCCGTGACTTCGCATTCGACGCCGCTGTCCTTCAAATCGTCTTTCAGCGCATCAATGATGCGCGCGACCAGATCCCCGCCCTGTTCGCGCAGGAACGACAAGCGCGTCGTAATGGATTCGTATGCTTCGGGATACAATTCCTTGAACGACAGCTCTTCCAGCTCATTCTTCATTTCCTGCATGCCGATGCGTTCCGCCAGCGGCGCGTAGATTTCCATCGTTTCGCGCGCGATGCGCTGGCGTTTGGCGGGGTCTTTGTGGAATTTCAGCGTGCGCATGTTGTGCACGCGGTCGGCAAGCTTGACCAGCAGAACGCGAATGTCGTCCGACATCGCCAGCAACAGCTTGCGGAAATTTTCAGCCTGTTTCGTCTGGTCGGACTGCAACTGAATTCGGCTGAGCTTCGTCACGCCCTCGACCAGTTTGGCGACCTCTTCGCCGAACATTTCCTTGATGTCGTCGTAGGACGCCGCGGTGTCTTCGATCGTGTCGTGAAGCAACGCGGTCACGATCGACGCGTAGTCGAGCTTGTACTCGGTCAGAATGCCCGCGACTTCGACGGGGTGGGAAAAATACGGGTCGCCGGACGCGCGTTTTTGCGATCCGTGCATTTTGCACGCAAAGACGTACGCCCTGTCCAATCCCTCTTCATCGACATTCGGGTCATAGGAACGGACGCGTTCCACCAGTTCGAACTGCCTGAGCATGGCGACCTGCTTTTGGGAAAAATTATTCTTCTTCGACCACTTCGAACGAACCGGATTCCGCAACGGCGGATTCGTTGTCGTTCAAATAGTTGTAATCGGGCAGATCGTTCAATTCGGGATCGGCGGCTTTGACGCTTTCGTCGTCGGCGGGCGCTTCCTCTTCCTTCACGTATTTCTGCATGCCCGTCACCAGTTCGTCCTCCAAAGCGCCGCAGTCGACTTTGTCTTCGGCGATTTCGCGCAAAGCGACAACGGAGTTTTTGTCGTTGTCCCGTTCGACGAACATCGGAGCGCCGGCGCCGATGTCCTTCGCGCGCTGGGCGGCGACCAAAACCAGATCAAAACGGTTGGGGATTTTTTCAACACAGTCTTCTACGGTAACGCGAGCCATTTTCATACTTCCAAAGTAAAGGTGTACACAAAAAACTTTTGGTTTCCCTTATACCGTCAAATCCGGCGACAATGCAAGCCCATTCTTCGCCCGCGTTCCATATTTTTGCGTCCGCCGCGCCCTGTCCGTAAAATCAGCTTGGCAGAATCGCTTTTTCGTTTTATTCTGTACCGGTTTTCAATTCCGGATAATTTACGAAAGGATATGTTTATGCGTTGCTATGCCGGTGAAAAAATCGCCCTGTTCATCGACGGGTCGAATTTGTATGCCGCCGCCCGTTCTTTGGGCTTTGACATCGATTATAAAAAACTGCTGGATTTCTTTTCGACCAAGGGGCGCCTGATTCGCGCGTTCTACTACACCGCTTTGGTCGAAGATCAGGAATACTCCCCCATTCGCCCGCTGGTCGACTGGCTGGACTACAACGGCTACACCATGGTCACGAAACCGACCAAGGAATTCACGGACGCCATGGGACGCCGCAAAATCAAAGGCAACATGGACATCGAACTCGCCGTCGACCTGATGGAAATGGCTGAAAGCATTGATCACGCCATTCTGTTTTCCGGCGACGGCGATTTCCGCAGTCTGGTCGAAGCCGTCCAACGCAAAGGCGTGCGCGTGACGGTCGTTTCGACGGTGAAATCACAGCCTCCGATGGTCGCCGACGAATTGCGCCGCCAAGCCGACCATTTCACGGATCTGTCCGATCTCGCCGCCGACATTTCGCGCGGTCCGCAGCCGTCGAAAGACGAACCCGATTTCGTCAAAGAACAGTCCATGCTGTTCCGCGGCGCGGGGGAAAAGACCGACTATGTCCCCTGATTTCGTCTGCCCCGGGAAATCCTGCCGCCGCTGTCCGCGCCTGATTGATTTTCTGGCGGAAAACAGAATAAAGCACCCCGACTTCTTCAACGCGCCCGTGCCGTCTTTCGGCGATTTGAACGGCGAATTGCTGATCGTCGGTCTCGCCCCCGGATTAAAGGGCGCGAACCGCACCGGCAGACCGTTCACGGGCGACGCCGCGGGCAATCTGCTGTACGGCGCTTTGATCAAATACGGATTCGCGACGGGCGAATACGCCGCCCGCCCCGACGACGGATTGAAGCTGGTCAACGCGCGGCTGACGAACGCGGTGCGGTGCGTTCCGCCGAAAAACAGCCCGAACGCGCAGGAAAAGAAAGCCTGCGGGGAATTTCTGGCGCGGGAAATCGCCGCCATGCCGAATTTGAAAATCATTCTGGCGATCGGCGGTCTGGCGCACGAGGTCGTCCTAAAAGTTCTGGGGCAGAAGAAAACGGCGTTCAAATTCGCCCACAACGCCCTGCATTCCTTCGACTGGCAAGGGCGTTCGTTAAAGCTGTTGGACACCTATCACACGTCGCGCTACAACGTGAACACCGGCACTCTGACGCCGGAAATGTTCGATAATGTTTTCAAGACGTTGACAAACAAACTTAAAGCTTAATCCCAAGGATTTTCCTTGTTCGACACCGAACCGAACAGCCCGCCCGTCCGGTTCGGTTTTCTTTTGACCGCGCGATCCGCGCCGACGGACAACGCCTTGATTCTGGCGGACAAAGGCGGGTGCGTCGCGAACAGTTCCGCGAACGACGGAACGTCGACAATGCCGAACGCCTTTATTTCGGACGGCAGCCCTCGGACGTCCGCTTTCCCCAAAGCCCGCAAGGCGTCGATCATGTCGTCGGGCGATCCCAGCAAATCCGCGGCGCCCGCGTCGGCGCGGTATTCGCGGCGTCTGGAAAAGGCGCAGGTCAGAACGCTTGCCAGAATACCGAAAACGGCTTCGAAAATCCGAACCGTGAAATAATAGCCGAAACCGCCCGAAGACCGTTCGCGCCCGTCGCCGTTCCTGTTCGAATCAAGAAAAAGGGCGACCACGCGCGCGAAAAAGAACACAAACGTGTTCAAAACGCCCTGAACCAGCGTCATCGTCACCATATCGCCGTTTTTGACGTGCGACATTTCATGCGCCAGAACGGCGCGGATTTGCGGACGCGTCATGGATTGCAGCAATCCCGTCGACACGGCGACCAGAGCGTCGTCCCGAAACGCCCCCGTGGCGAACGCGTTGGCTGATCCGTCGTAGACGGCGACTTCGGGCATGCCGACGCCCGCTTTTCGCGCCAATTCGGCAACCGTCCGCGTCAGCCACGCCTCCGTTTCGTTTCGCGGTTCGGAAATCACGCGCGCCCCCATGGACATTTTGGCGATCGATTTCGACATCAGCAGGGAAATCACCGATCCCGCGAATCCGAACACCGCCGAAAAGCCCAGCAGCCGCGCGTAATCGATCCCCTCCGCCGTCAGCCAGCGGTCAACTCCCGTCAGGCTGATCAAAAAGCCGATCGTCAGCAAAACGACAAAGTTGACGCACAAAAACAATCCGATCCGTTTAATCATCGAAAATCCCCTTTTCGTCATTGTTTCGTTTTGACCGCTTTAATGATAAACGTCAGGCAAACCAAAGCAAAGCCTATTCCGCAAAACAGCGCGAAATGATAGGCGGACAGCGACGCCGTCCGTATATCCGCCCCGCCCGCCAGAGCGTTTTGGCGGTACGTTTCGTACAATCCGACGGAAACGACGCTGCCCGCCGCGATGCCGGTGTTGCGGAACAGCGACAGAATGCCGCTCGCCATGCCAGTGCTGTCTTTCGGCGTCGCGTTCAAGATGACCGTGTTGACGGACGGCTGGAAAAGCGCGTTTCCGACGCCCATCACGATTTGCATGGCGACCAGCGACCAAACGGCGGCGTTCATGCCCGCGAACGTAAAGGCGAACAGCCCCGTTCCCAACAAAATCATGCCCGCGAACATGCGCTTTTTCGGCGAAAGCGTTCCCGTCGCGACCGCCGTCATCAGATAAAACAGCGAAAACGGCAGAATCAGCAACCCTGTCAGCGTCGGCGAATTGCCCAGCACCTCTTGCGAATAAAACGGAAAGATCACCGTGTTCGGGTACATTGCCGGGTACGAAAGCATCAACGCCAGATTGCTGAACAAAAACACGGGCTTTTCAAACAGATGGAAACTGACCAGCGGCGCGGCGGCGCGTTTTTCGTGACGAACGAAAAACGTCATGAAAACCGCCGCGACAACGGCGCACGCCCCCGTCCGGACGGACAAGATTCCCCAGGACGGCGCCTGCGCGACGGCGAACAACAGCGACGCGACGCCGATCATCAGCAATATCGTTCCTTTGACGTCGATGCGGACTTTTTCAGCAGTTTTTCCGACCGGCAGAATCCGCAACGCGGGCAAAAAAGCGGCGAAAGACAGCGCGCACCCCGGAATGAAAATCGCGCGCCACGACGACGAGTCCAGCAAAAAACCGCCGATCGACGGCGCGGTCATGCCCGCCAAATGCGTCACCGCCCCCAAAAATCCCAAAGCTTTTCCGCGACTGCGCCCTTTGAACACGCCCGAAACGATGCTGAACGAATTGGAAATCAAAATCGCTCCGCCGACGCCCTGCACGGTTCGCGCGAACAGCAAAACGCCGAAGTTGACCGCCGTGCCGGACAGCAAAGCCCCCGTTCCGAACACCAGAAATCCGCAGGCGTACAGTTTCCTGCGGCTGACGCCGTCGCCCAATCTGCCGAAAAAAGTCAGCAGACTGGTCAGGACGATCTGATAGGACAGCATCACCCATTGCACGGCGGACACGGGCAGATCGAACGCCTGCGAAATTCTGTACAAAGCGATGTTGACGGACGAAAAGTCCAGCATGCCGATGAAATTCCCCAGCGACGTCACCGCAAAGATGACCCACTTGACCGATCCGATGCGCATTGCGTTTTCTCCGTCAGATTTTTTCGATTTGGAAATCTTCTTCGTATTCGACGTTGTGGCGCAGTCCGCGGTAATGGTTCAGCCCCAGAATGCGCGACGCGTAGTCGATGTTTTTAACCTGAGATTTGTACAGGTTGATCAGTTTTCTTTTTTCGTCGACCGCGTCCGAAAAGTCGACATAGTGCGTCGGCGCCGCCAAAGTGTTCCAGATTTCGTAATAAACGACCCGTCCGCCGAACGGACGCGTGCGCGCCAACCGTTTGAACAGACAGGAAACGGCGGCGTGATCCTTGTGCATATCCATCGGGTGCGGCATGAAAACATAGTCGTATTTTTCAAAATCCAGCGTTGAAAAATCCTTGAACCGGTCAATGACTTTGCCGTCTTCGAAATTCATCATTCTCACGCTTTTAACCGCGTAGCGCGACATCACGTCCTCGAATTCCCTTTTCCGGATTTCAGCCATTTCGGCGGGATCGACCGCGCTGTCGCCGTGCCGTCCGTCCGTCAGCAGGACGACGTCGCACTGCGCCCCGTATTTCAGCAAAAAACCGCCGCAGCCGATCGTTTCGTCGTCGGGGTGCGGCGCCAGCAGCAGGACGCGGTCGTCCAGCTTTAATTCCAGCGGGCGCGCCTTTTTGAAATCGGGCATTTCGTAACCGTGAATTTTCTTTTGAAACCAGAGTTTCAGCTTTTTCATTCCCATGGCGTTTTCCTTCCGTTCGATCGTTTGAAAAATATCAAAAGATTTCGGCTTTTTCAATAAAGGCTTAATTTTTTCGACCTATGCTACGGGTAATTCCGACAACAAACCGCACAATGAAAGGTTGACGACTATGAAAAAGATTTTACTGGCTACGGTATTCGGACTGACCGCCTTTTCCGCGCAGGCGCAGGAACAGGTCGCGGACAGCCGTTCGACGACGCCGATGGCGGACATGACCAACCCGTTTTACATCACCGACCACGGTTTTATGACCGATTCCCGCATCAGTTACAGCCGTGAAAAGCTGAACGCCTCCGTTCGCGCGCCCGCCCGCCAGACCGGTTATCCTTTTCTGACGGACGCCCACAGCTTCAAGGCGTCCGAAACGCTGACCTACGGCATCACGGGCACATGGGCGGTGTACAGCTCGCTGGGCTACGACTGGACAAAGAAATACGGCGCGGCGTCGTTCGACGTGTGGGATTGGACGATCGGGACGAAAATCAACACGATCGAAGACGTGTGGCGCGTCCAAATCGGCGCGGACGTGACATGGTCCGACTATTCCAAATGGAAAAAAGTCAAAAACGAAGACCGCAAAGACACCCATTTGTACGTGATGGCTGGAACGGAAACCGGCGAAAACGTGTTCGGCTACACGCGATTGGACTACCACACCATTGATTTCGGATCGGAACAGCAGTACGACCGCTACGACGTCACGGGCGCGCTGCACATCACGCCGTCCGGAACGACGACCGCCGACGTCGGTTTGCGTTTCGGCTGGGACACGCTGAAAGGCGCGCGCAGCCGCGATTTGACGTTCTTGGCGGGCGGCTATCTGAACGTTTATAAAAACATGGCTTTGGGCTTGAACGCCGATTACGTCTTAGCCAGCTCCAACAACATCAAAGGTTACGGCTCCCCCGACAACCAAGGCGCGTATTCGTTGGAGTTTAACATTAAATACGAATTTTAACATATTGAAACAAATAGAAAAGACGGGTTGAAAAGCCCGTCTTTTTTGGTGTCCGCCCTCGAAAGAAAACGGGTTGCAATTCCTTGCAACCCGTTTGAATACCGTTTTTCGAACGATTAACGTTTCGAGAACTGGTAGCTGCGGCGCGCTTTCGCTTTACCGTATTTTTTACGTTCGACGACGCGCGGATCGCGGGTCAGGAAGCCGGCGCGTTTCAGCGCGGTGTGCAATTCCGGTTCGAAATTGTCCAAGCAACGGCTCAGCCCGTGACGGACGGCGCCCGCCTGACCGGACAAACCGCCGCCCGTGACCGTCACGACGACATCGAACTGACCGACGCGGTTCGTGACTTCGAACGGCTGATTGATGATCATGCGCAGAACGGGGCGCGTGAAATATTTTTCAACGGAAACGCCGTTGATCGTCATTTTGCCCGAACCCATTTTGATCCAGACGCGGGCGCTGGCGTCTTTGCGGCGACCCGTAGCGTAAGCGCGACCGAATTTGTCTTTTTTCGGTTCACGGACAACGACCGCTTCGGCGACAGGAGCGGCGACCGTCGCGGCCATTTCTTTTTTCAAATCTTCCAAGCCAGCCATGGATTACTTCCTTTTGTTTTTGGGGTTCAAAGCGGCGACGTCCAGAACTTCGGGGTTCTGAGCGGCGTGCGGGTGTTCGGCGCCGGCGTAGACGCGCAGATTCGTCATCTGCTTGCGACCCAGCGGGTTGCGGGTGATCATGCGTTCGACGGCTTTGATGATCACGCGTTCGGGGTGTTCGCCCGCGATGACCTTGCCGGCGGTGACGCCCTTGATGCCGCCCGGGTGACCGGTGTGGCGGTAGTACACTTTGTCGTCCAGCTTGTTGCCGGTCAGGTGCACTTTTTCGGCGTTGATGATGACGACGCAGTCGCCGCAGTCAACGTGCGGAGTGAAACAGGTTTTGTGCTTGCCGCGCAGAATTTTGGCGACAATGCTTGCCAGACGTCCCAAGACCAAATCTTCGGCATCGATCAGATACCATTTCTTTTTGACTTCAGACGGCTTAACGGATAAGGTCTGCATTTAGATTTTCCTTACAGTTACAGTTTAAAAACTGGGATAAAGTTATCTTGTCCCGTTCGATATGTCAACATTTTTTATCAGCAAAAAACATAACAAAATCAATATGATAAAATATTGGTACTATTTTACCCACACGAAACGCGGCGACCGGCGGGGCTTTCGGGCGAAAATTTGAAAAACAAAAAAGCTTTCTTTTCGCCGCCGCCCCCATTATAATGACGCCACGTCTTTTGTATAAGGAGTTGCCATGTCCCCGAAAATCGCCTTTGTCATTCCCTGCTACAACGAAGCCGCGACCATCGCAGACGTCGTCGCGCAGGCAAAGGCGGCGTTGCCCCGCGCGGACGTTTATGTGTACGACAACAATTCGACGGACGGTTCCGCCGACATCGCGCGCAAGGCGGGCGCCATCGTCCGCCGCGTTCCGCAACAGGGCAAAGGCAGCGTCGTGCGCCGCATGTTCGCCGACATCGACGCGGACGTCTACGCCATGACGGACGGCGATTTGACCTACGACGTCAAGGAAACGCCCCGGCTGATCGATTTGCTGATCGACGGGCAAAACGACATGGTCGTCGGCGCGCGCGTCGAAACGGTCAAAGAGGCATACCCTTTGTTCCACCGATTCGGAAACGCTTTCCTGACGGGGCTGGTTCGGGTGCTGTTTGGCATCAGGCAAACGGACATGCTGTCCGGTTTTCGCGTATTTTCGAAACGTTTTGCAAAAACCTTTCCCGCGCGGTCGAACGGTTTTGAAATCGAAACGGAACTGAACGTCTTTACGGCGATGAACAATCTGCCGTTTGCCGAGGCGCCGACCGATTATTTCGCGCGTCCCGCCGGATCGTTCAGAAAACTGTCGACGTTCAAGGACGGCTTTAAAATCGCTGTGATGATCGCCCGTTTGATTATGGCGGAACGTCCCGCCCTGCCCTTCGGCGTTTTGTCTTTTTCATGCCTGTGCGCCATGGGGATCGGATTCTGGTTTTACCCCGACGCCGTTTTGACGGAATGCTGGCTGTTCTGCGGTTTTTGGTTTTTCCTGTTTTGCGCGGTTCTGTGCGGCGGTTTGACCCGCGCCAAACGCGAAGCCGTCCGCCGGTCCTATCTGTCCTTCCCCTTCGTCGACACAGCCGAATAAATTTGATTTTTTAAACCTTTTGCGCCATAGTCTGAACCATGAACACGGAAAGCAACAACATTTCGACTTCTTTCGCCCCCGACGTCCCTTTTGACAAGGAAAGGGACGTTCCGTTCGGCGTCGCCATTCAAATCGATCTGGACGACAACGGCGGCGTCGTCGCACTGCGTTCGTTTTACGAAGCGGCGCAATTCGCGACCGACGAATTGAAGGCGTGGCGCGACATCATCGGTTCGGAAACGTCGGACAAGCCGTTCATTCAGAAGATCATCGATTTTCAACTGCAAACGCCGAAATCCATTCTGGCGGCGGCGACGGGCGTTTTGAACGGCGAAATGACGTCCGCCGAGGGTTTCACCGTTATCCGCAAGGATTTGAACGCCTATCTGTGTTGCAAATGCGTTCATTCGACGGGCACGCTGGGACAGATGGCGGCGATCATGTACCGCTACGAACCCATGCTGATGGGGTTGCTGGCGGGGGCAACCGGCGCGGCGCAACTGTCGGACGCCGCCGGTTTCAGTTCGTCCGCCGACGCCGAAAGCTTTACGTTCGGCTACGCGTTCACGTTGCAGTTCAGAACGAACGTCCGCCCCGAAATGCTGGACGGCAAGATTTCGGAAACCCTGCGCAAAATCAACGGCATCATTCGCCGCGTCGAAATGGCTGAAAAACAGCTGAAACCGCTTGAAAACGAACATTTCGCCCTGCAACAGGGGATCGAGGACGCCTCGCGCCAACTGCAATCCTACCGCAACGACGTGTCCGAATACATTTCCCAGCTGGTCGCCGAAATCAAGCAAACGTCGGACAGCGCGGTCAACGCGATGTGGGAACAGCTGAACCTGATTCAAAACGATCACGAACGCCAGCTCGCCGCCCTGCGCCAAAGCGTCGCCAGCAGAATCCGTTACGGAACGGCGCTGGATTACTGGAACGCGCAACTGACGCAAAACCAGACCAAAGCCAACCAGATGACGGGCTGGTACGTGATTTCGGGGCTGTTCCTGATCGTCGCCGTTTTGAGCATCGTCACGACGATTTCGTTTAAAATGTCGAACATTTCCGCGTTTATGAGCATCGTCACCCTCGGCGTGCCGACTTTGGTCGCGTGCGGGCTGATGTACATGCTGATTCAGACGCGCGCCAGATACGAACGCGCGGTCGAAACGGCGCAGGAAAAAGTGACGCTGCTGGAAACCTTGGCGGCTTTGGAAACCGAAGGAAAAGCCAAAGACGAAGACCGCGCCGGCATTTTGGAAAACGTTTTCAAAACGACGGGGACGCCCGCCGCCTCCCCCGCTTCCGCGGTTCAGGCTTCCGTTTCCGCCGTTGCGGAAAACGCGGAAGACGCGCAAAACTAAAAAAGAAACACTAAAACAGAACAAGGCGTTTTACCTTTACGGCAAAGCGCCTTGCTTTTGTTTGGAAACAGAAAGATTTTACATTTGAAAAATCCCCCGCGGCGTTTTCACCGCCGCGGAGATCGTTTTACGAACGCGCCGATTTTAAAACGCCGGCGATTTTTTCCATATCGGCGTCGGAATCCAGTTCCTCGATCGTTTTCGGCAGTTTGACGCGCCAGTTCGGATACTCGTCCGTCGTCCCCGGCATATTCATCTGTTCGATTTGGCGCAAGACGTCTTCCAACTGAACCAGAAACACCTGACACGGCGCCTGCGCCAGATAGGTATAGACCTTTTCGACCATTTTCGGCGGCAACGCTCCGTTGATTTGCGATTCAAAGTTTTCGGATTCGACGAACCACAAGCCGGCGCGCGACAGGGCTTCGACCAAAGCGAAACGGTCGTTGCGGCGTTCGTCGCGGACGAACCGTTCTTTTCGTTCGTCCATCAGCCCGATCTTGCGCGCGACGTCGATGTCGTCGCCCGTCCACCAGCCCGTCAGGGTCGGCATGTCGTGCGTTCCCGCCGCGACCAAAGCCGATCGCGGATAATCGGCGGGCGGAATGTAGCGTCCGTCCGGCGCGCGTTCATAACGGCAGACGCGGAACGACAAAATCCCCGCTTCCGCCAAAGCCTCGCGGAAAAACTCCGGCACGACGCCCAGATCTTCGCCGACGACAAGGCATTTGTTGCGGTGACTTTCCAAAGCGACGATGCCCACCATATCTGCGAACGGATACAGCACGTACGCCCCCGCGACGCCGTCCGGAATGCAGAACAGGCGCGCCAATCCCATAACGTGGTCGATGCGCACGGCGCCCGCGCGTTTCATATTCGCACTTAAAATGCGGCGGTACGTCGCGAACGCCTCCCGTTTCATCGCTTCGGGACGCATGGGCGCGACCCCCCAGCGCTGACCGTCCGCGTTGAACATGTCGGGGGGTGATCCGATGCTCAGATCCACGGCGAACAAATCCTGCGCGCCCCACGTTTCGGCGCTTTCCGCCGCGACGCCGACCGCCAGATCCTGGTACAGACCGACGCCCAGCCCGACCCGTCCGCACGCTTCGGACGCGGCTTCGAACTGCGCGTCAGCCAGCCAGAACAGGTATTTGAAATAGCGGATTCTATCGGCGTTCGCCTTGGCGAACTTTTTAACCTGCGCCGTATCGGGCGACGCGTAGCCCGCCCCCCACGATTTGAAACCGACGCCTTTTTTCTTTCGCGCGAAATAATCCGCCAGCACCTGATACAAAGCGGCGTTTTCCAGCTCCGCCCCGCCTTTTTCGCAAAAGGCGTCAAAGGCGGCGGACCCCGCAAATTCGGAATACAAAGCTTCGAACGCTTTGGATTTCAATTCGCCGACCAGCGCGTAATCAACCAGACGGGAGGCGCGCGCTTTCGCCAATTTTGCCTGAAAATCCGCATCAGCCAGCAAAGCTTGCAGCTTTGCGGATTCCCGCGCGCCGTCGACAGCCGTCACGTCGATGTAAAGCGGGTTCAGGAACATGCGCGACGACGAATAATACGGACTTGCCGTTTCGACGTTCGCCATAAAAGCGACGTTGATCGGGTTGATGCCCAGAATGTCCGCGCCGAACCGCCGCGCCACGCCAGCCATTTTTCCCAGATCGGTGAAATCGCCGATGCCCCAGTTTTCCGCCGACCGCAAAGCGTACAGCTGCAACGGATATCCCCATGGCTTGCCGCCCGCGCGCATCATTTCGGGCTGATAACATTTCGTCGGCGCGACGATCAAAGCCGTCGTCCGTCCATCCGCAGGCAGATCGGGGCTTTCGACCGCCAAAGAATGATAGCCCAAGACTTCGGGCAGTTTCAAAACCAGCTTCAACCGTTCAAATTCGCTGTTACCGTCGATTTTTTCCAATTCGTCGGGAATGAATCGACCGGAGGTTCGCTCGCCCGTTTCCAGCGTCAGAACATAGTCGACCGCGGACCGACCGTTCCCCCCGCGAACGGTGACGGGAACGTCGACGACGCCCTTTTCGACGCGGGCGACGACGACGAACGGCAAAGCGCGCTTGAACGGTTCTTCCGAAACGGATCGCAACGTTTTTTCCGCATTTTCGGGGGTCGACGCGTCATAGCCCAAAGCGCCCAGCAACGCTTTTTTCGTTTCAAACGACGTCGTGTAAGTTCCGCCCTCCGCCTCGAATTCGGGTAAAATTCCCGCCTTTTCCGCCAAGAGGTCGACTGTTTGCGTATAATCCAGATCCACTTTCAATCCCCATTAAACCAGACGGGTGAAGCCGTCTTTATCCTGTTCTTTTTCCAAATCCGCCAAAGTCGCGACGGGTCCCATCGGACCGTACGTCATAAAGTCCAGCTTGTCCAAATCGTCGGTCGTCGCCATCAGACGGGCGCTTTGCGCGTTTTGATAGACTTTGCCCAAAACGCCGGCGACGCCGGAACGCGCCAGCATGACCGTTTCCTCGTCGGGCATCGGCGCTTCGAACACCAAAACGGACCACGCCGGCACATCGTACGTGTCGCCCGATTTAAACGTTTCGTCCTTGACGACGGGCGCGTCGCGCGACGTGTCCAAAATCAAATTCCACGTCGTTTCCTTTTCCGTTTCGGGCAACAGCCATTCGATGGCGTCGCCGCCCGCGTTCAAAACGATAAAGAAATGATTGTCGGGATAGAACTTGCCCTCTTCGTTGCAAAACGCGACGCTGAGCGAACCGGAAATCAGCGCGGAAAGACTTTGCGCGTAGGCTTTGCCCCAGTCGGCGTCCGCCATTTCCAACCCCTCTGGCGTGAACCAGGTGATGTCCTTTAACGGCGAATCCCCCATTTTTCTGCCCGTGTAGTAACGCTTGCGCCGGAAAACGCGGTGCGACAGACGCAATTTAATCAAAAAGCGCACGAAATCACGGAAAGCATCGTCCTGTTCGTCGATCCGCCCCCAGTTCAGCCAGCTGATCGGACTGTCCTGACAATAGGCGTTGTTGTTGCCCTTTTGCGTGCGGCAGAACTCGTCCCCCGCCGTAATCATCGGCACGCCCAGCGACAGCATCAGCGTCGCCATCATCGCGCGCATTCTTTTGCGGCGCAGAGCCAGAATTTCCGGATCGTTCGTTTCGCCTTCGACGCCGCTGTTCCACGATTTGTTGTCGTTCGACCCGTCGCGGTTGCCCTCGCCGTTCGCTTCGTTGTGCTTTTCGTTGTAACTGACGACGTCGTTCAGCGTAAAGCCGTCGTGCGCCGTAATGAAATTGACGCTGGTCCACGGGTGGCGTCCGCGATAGCCGAACGTTTCGCTAGACCCCGTCAGGCGCGACGCCAGATTGCCGATCTGCCCCTTGTCGCCTTTCCAAAACAGGCGCGTCGTATCGCGGAAACGGTCGTTCCATTCCGACCACCCCGGCGGGAAAGCCCCGACCTGATAGCCGCCCAGTCCGATGTCCCACGGTTCGGCGATCATTTTGACGCGCTGCAAAACGGGATCCTGCTGAACGGCGGTTAAAAATCCCGCCGTGTTCGTAAAGCCCGTTTTCGTGCGCGCCAGCGTCGGCGCCAGATCGAACCGGAATCCGTCGACGTGCATCTGTTCGACCCAATAGCGCAGGGAATCCATCACCAGCTGAATGACGCGCGGGTGTTCGACGTTAAAAGACGCCCCGCAGCCGGTCGTATCCTCGTAATAACGGGGATTGTCGGCGCGCAGACGGTAATAAACGGCGTTGTCGATCCCGCGGAAAGACAGCGTCACCCCCATCTGGTTGCCTTCGCCCGTATGATTGTACACGACGTCCATGATGACCTCGATGCCCGCTTCGTGGAACACGCGCACCATGTTTTTGACTTCGTTCGGATCCGTGCCGGACATATAGGACGGGTGCGGCGCGAAATAGCACATCGGGTCGTAGCCCCAATAGTTGCGCAATCCGGATTTGATCAGGTGGTTTCCCGTGAAAAAAGCCTGAATCGGCAGAAACTCCACCGCCGTCACGCCCAGCTTTTGCAAATAGTCGACCGCCTGTTTTGCCCCCATGCCGGCGAATGTTCCGCGGACGCGGGCGTCGATTTCGGGGTGGCGGAACGTGAATCCCTTCAAATGGGTTTCGTAAATGATCGTGTCGTACCAATGCGTGTTCGGCTTGGCGTCCGCGCCCCAGTTGAACGAGTCGTCGACGACGCGGCATTTCGGCACATAAGGCGCGCTGTCGCGGCGGTCGAAAGACATGTCCGCTTTCGGGCTTCCCGCGCGGTAGCCTTGCATGGTCTCGTGAAAAATCAGGTCGCCCGCGATCGATTTCGCATACGGATCGAGCAGCAGCTTGTTGTGGTTGAACCGATGTCCGCGTTCGGGGTCGTAAGGACCGAAGACGCGGTATCCGTACAGCACCCCCGGCGCGACATCGGGCAGATAGACGTGCCAGACCTCGTCCGTCCGTTCGGGCATGGCGATACGCTGGATTTCGTTGCGCCCCGTTTCGTCGAACAGGCACAGCAAAACCTTTTCGGCGTTTGCCGAATAAAGCGCGAAATTGACACCTTTGCCGTCCCAAGTCGCCCCCAGCGGATAGGGGCGACCCGGCAAAACGCGTATTCCGGTAGGCATGGGGCGTTGTTACTCCGTATCAGCGTTGCAGAACGAACATCACCGTGGACAGGGGCGGAACGGTGATCGAAATCGAATACGGGCGGTTGTTCCAGCCCTCTTCGGTCGCGTTGACGCCGCCCATGTTGCCCATGCCGCTGCCGCCGTAAATTTCGGCGTCCGAGTTGAAAACCTCGACATAGCGTCCGTTTTCGGGAACGCCGACTTTGAAGTTTTCACGCGGAACGGGGGTGAAGCTCGACACGACGACGACCATTTCGCCCGAATTTTTGGCTTTGCGGATAAAGGTGAAGATGCTTTCGTCCGCGTTGTCGGCGTCGATCCATTCGAAACCTTCGGGATTGTAGTCCAATTCGTACAAAGCGGGCGTGTCGCGGTAAATTCTGTTCAGATCGCGCACGGCGTTCTGCACGCCGCGGTGCATCGGATCGTTCAGCAGATGCCAGCTCAGCGAACCGTTGTAATCCCATTCGCGGTCCTGCGCGAACTCGCCGCCCATGAACAGCAGCTTTTTGCCGGGGAAACCGTACATAAAGCCGTAGTACGCGCGCAGGTTGGCGAATTTCTGCCAACGGTCGCCCGCCATTTTGTTCAGCAAAGAACATTTGCCGTGGACGACTTCGTCGTGGCTGAGCGGCAGAACGAAGTTTTCGTTATAGGCGTACAGCATGCCGAACGTCATTTTGTTGTGGTGGTAACGGCGGTAGATCGGATCTTTCGCCATATAGTCCAGCGTGTCGTGCATCCAGCCCATGTTCCATTTGTAGCCGAAACCCAATCCGCCCATGTACGTCGGACGGGAAACCATCGGCCACGCGGTCGATTCTTCGGCGAACGTCGCCGTCCCCGGGCAGTTTTCGTACATCAGTTCGTTGGTGCGTTTCAAAAACGCGACGGCTTCCAAATCCTCGTGCCCGCCGAATTCGTTGGGAATCCACTCGCCGGGTTTGCGGCTGTAATCCAGATACAGCATCGAAGCGACCGCGTCGACGCGCAAGCCGTCGATCTGGTATTTCTTGTTCCAGAACATCGCGTTCGACGTCAGGAAATTGCCGACTTCGCGGCGTCCGTAGTTGTATATTTTGGTGCCCCAGTCCTTGTGTTCGCCGCGGCGCGGATCGGCATGCTCGTACAGCGCCGTCCCGTCGAAATTCGCCAGACCGAACGAATCCTTGGGGAAATGCCCCGGAACCCAGTCCATGATGACGGCGATTCCCGCTTTGTGAAAAGCGTCGATCAGCGCGCGGAACTCGTCGGGTTTGCCGAAACGGCTGGTCGGCGCGTACAGCCCCGTCGCCTGATACCCCCACGACCCGTCGAACGGGTGTTCGTTGACGGGCAGCATTTCGACGTGCGTGTAGCCCATGTCCTTGACGTAATCGACCAGCTCCCGCGCCATTTCCTGATAGCTCAAATAGCTGTTGTCTTCGAAATGGCGTTTCCACGATCCCAGATGAACTTCGTAAATGGAAACCGGCGCGTCCATTGCGTTGACGTTTTCGCGCTTTTTATCCCAGCCTTTCGCCTGCCATTGGTATTTTTCCAAATCGTAGACGACGGAAGCGGTCGACGGGCGTTTTTCGGCGTAAAAAGCCAGCGGGTCGGCTTTCAGCGGCAAAATGTTGCCGTCGGGACCGATCAGTTCGTATTTGTACAGAACGCCCGCGGAAATGTGCGGGACGAAGATTTCCCAAATCCCCGTGGATCCACGCGGACGCATCATATGGCGGCGACCGTCCCATTCGTTGAACGTGCCGACGACGGAAACGCGGCGGGCGTTCGGCGCCCAGACGGCGAAAGCGACGCCGTCCACGCCGTCGTGGGTCATCGGGTGCGCGCCCAAACGGTCGTATTCGTCCAGATGCGATCCTTCGGACAGGAAATACAAATCCATTTCGCCCAAGACGGGGGGAAAACGGTACGCGTCTTCGGTGTCGTAGGAATCGCCCGTCCACAAATCGATGCGCAGACGGTATTTAAAGTAATCCCAATCGGCGGGAAATTCGAACTGGAACAGTCCCGCGCTGTGGACGCGTTCCATCTGCGCCATGACGTTGCCTGTTTCATATTCCAAAACATAGACGTTCTGCGCCTGCGGCTGCAGCGTGCGCAACACCAGATCGCCGTCCTTGCCCTCGCGGTGCAAACCCAGAACAGAGAACGGATCCCCGTAGCCGGAAGTAACCAGAGCTTCAACGATGCTTTCGTCCAAGTAGTTTTTCATATTCATTCTCCATCAAGGTTGATCAAACGGGCGACGCCGTTCATGGGAATCGCCAGCCAATCGGGACGGTTGGCGACTTCGTAAATCACTTCGTACAGGGCTTTTTCCAACGTGAACAGATCCAGCAGTTTCAGCGTCGCGTCCCTGTCCGCGGGCAAGGATTCGCAATCCGCCATATTGTCGAAATACCCGTCCGAAAACGCGCGCACGGCTTGCGCTTTCCATTCGGCGGCGATTTTCATCGCCTTGTCCCTGTTTTCGGGCAGAACGTACATCAAAACCGCGCCAAACGCCGCGTAGTCGAACGACCGCACCATGCCCGCGACGTCTTTCAAAACGGACTGTTTGACCTGACGTTCCGCGATCGGGCGCAACGGTTCGCCTTCGAAATCCAAAATGTAAAAATCGCCCGTATCGTCGATCACCACCTGTCCCAGATGATAGTCGCCGTGGAAACGGGTTTTGTAGCCGTCCGCGACGACGGGCAGCAGTTCGTTGACACGCGCGACGATTTTTTCGCGGCTGTCGATCAGTTTTTGCACGCGGTCTTTCAGTTCGCCCGTCAGATTTTCGACATTCGCGGCGCAGACCGCCAGCGTTTTGTCAGCCTGAGCGATCGCCTGATCGCGCCAGTTCTGCAAATCCTCGGCTTTGACGTGGGACGGGCGGAACACATCGTCCGTTCCTTTGAAAAACGCCTTGTGCATTTCGGCGGTTCTCCGTCCCAGCAGGTTTGCCTCTTTCAAATAGATTTCGTGACCGCCCGCGTTCCCGTTCGTCAAAGCGTCCGCGAAATACGATTTCAAATAGTCCATCGTATAGGACCAACCGTCGCCCGTGTTCGGGACGAAAGACTGCAAAATTCCCAAAGCCATCGACCGGTCGTCGGCGTATTTCAATTCCAGCATGCCCAGATAGGCGGGCGTGTTTTTGAATTTCGCCTCTTCGGTCAAAAAGGCGGTCGTCGCGATTTCGGGGTGCGGTCCGAACGCCGTGCGGCGGTACAGCTTCAGCATGATTTTTCCGCCGACGATCAAAGACGTGTTGCTTTGTTCAACCCCCAGCATTTTTTGCGGCTGTCCTTCAACCTCGCGGATCAAATCCTTGCCGGCAACCGTGGACGTCCCGCGCAGAACCGCGTTCGCGTCAACCGCGGCGGACGCGTCCCGTTCCAGCAGCGGCAACAGTTTTGCGCAGAAATCGTCGTCCCCTGCCGCGTCGTAAATGACGCCCTGCCGTCCGTCCGGCAGTTCGACGCCCGCGATCACGGCGCTTTCCGCGATTTTTTCGGCGGCGTCGTCAAACGCCATGCGCATCGGAATCTGGAACATCGGCTTGTCCCCGCCTTTCAGCGCGACCAGAACGACCGCCAGAACGATGTCGTCAACAGGCAGGACGGCTTGAAAACAAACGGTCGAAATCGTGTCGTCCTTCGCGCTGTACCAGCGTTTCGACGGCATAAAGCTTTCCAATTTCCGGCATAGGGAATCCTGAAACACAGGATCCTTTAAAAGCTCTTTCAGATTTTCTTTTTCAACGGATAAAAACTCTTGGTCTTTTAAAGCGGTAAGCATAACGGAACAACTCGATTTTGTTAATGTTGAAACAACGTGAAACGAACGCGGGGCGGCGTCCGTCGGGACGTCCCCTCGCGCTGATAATTATCCTATCCCCACGATTTGTCAATCGGGGTGACGCGATAGATTTCGGCTTGGTTGCCCGCGGGATACAGATTGACCCACAATTCGCTGCCGCGCACCTCGAATTGACGGCCGCTCATCAATTCCTCGACCCAAAAACGACCGCCGGGGGCGACGCCCATTTCGTCGGTCGGGAACCAGACGCGCCCCGCCTGCCCGTGCCACGGGTCGAGACTGACCGCCACGAAAATCATATTGCCGCGGTCTTCGGTCATTTTGCCGTAGAACATGATGTTTTCGTTTTCGGAACCGTAGAACCGCAGGTTTTCATACAGCTGCAAAGCGTAGTTTTCGCCGCGGATCCAGTTGATTTGGGAAATCAGATCCTTGATGTTGCCATCGGCGTTCCAGTCGCGGACGCGGATTTCGTACTTTTCGGAATTGTTGAATTCCTCTTTGCCGTAAATGCCGTCGTTTTCGCACAGTTCATACCCGTTCAACATGCCGTAGGACGGGGACAGCGTCGCCGCCAGAATAAAGCGGATAATGAACGCCGACCGCGGCGCGTCGTGCAGATAGAACGGCATGATGTCGGGCGTCGTCGGAAACAGGTTGGGACGGAAGTATTCCTTCAATTCCGTCTGCGTCAGCTCGGTGAAGTATTCTTCCAGCTCTTTGCGGGTTTCGCGCCACGTGAAATAGGAATAGGACTGCGAAAAGCCGATTTTAGCCAGCATCTGCATCATCGGCGGGCGCGTGAACGCCTCCGCCAGAAACAGCGTGTCGGGATAGACGCTCTGAACTTCGCGGATCACCCATTCCCAGAACGGAATGGATTTCGTGTGCGGGTTGTCGATGCGGAAAATGCGGATTCCCTCTTTCGCCCAGAACAGAAACGTGTCGCGCAGTTCCAGCCACAGGGAATCGCCCTGTTCGGCGTAAAAATCGACGTTGACGATGTCCTGATACTTTTTCGGCGGATTTTCGGCGTATTTGATCGTGCCGTCCGGACGGAACACGAACCATTCGGGGTGTTCCTTGATCCACGGGTGGTCGGGCGAGCATTGAATGGCGAAATCGAGGGCGACCTCCATGTCCAGTTCGCGCGCGCGGCGGACGAAAGAACGGAAATCATCCATCGTGCCCAGCTGCGGGTGAACCGCCTTGTGTCCGCCGTCTTCCGACCCGATGGCGTAAGGCGACCCGACGTCGTCCGGTTCGCACACCAGCGAATTGTTTTTGCCTTTGCGGTGGGTGTGACCGATCGGGTGGATCGGCATCAGATAAACGACGTCGAAGCCCATGTCCCTGATTTCGGGCAGGCGCGCTTCGCCGTCCTTGAACGTGCCGTGCACGCCCTCCCGCGTTCCCTGCGACCGGACGTCCATTTCGTACCACGCGCCGAAACGCGCGCGTTCGCGGTCGACGTAGACTTCCAGTTCGCGGTCATAGCGCGTCGCCTTGTCGCGGTCGGGCCAGCGTTCCATGGCGTCCAGAACCTCGTCGCTCATCAGCAGGTTGGCGCATTCGTATTCGTCTTGACTTGCGTCGAAACGCGCCAGAACGTCCGCCAGAAAAGCCATGTCCTGTTCGCGGGCGTCCGAATCGCGCACGTCCGTCGTCGATTTCAGGCGGTCCAAAGTCTTGCGGACGATATTCGCGCCTTCAACCAGTTCAAGGGCGACGCCCTGCCCCGCTTCGCGTTTTTTCATCGTGCCGTCGCGCCACGTGCCGAATTCGTCGACCCACGCTTCGATCGTGTAGACGTAGCGGGTGTTGTCGCCGAACCACAAAGATCCGCTCCACAGCGCCAAACCGTGGTTGATTTCGGTCATCGGGGCTTCCCACCATTCGTCCGAATCCGCGTGGCGGCACATCACGACGGCTTTGAGCAGATCGTGACCGTCTTTGAAAATGGCGGCTTGAACCTCCATCGTATCTCCGACTTCGCGTTTGACGGCGTAGCGTCCCGCGCTGATTTCGGGAGCGACATGCTCGATCGTGATCGGCGAACTGGCGGAACGGTCCATCAGACGGTTTGTCTTTTCCTTGATGACCCAGCCGCGCTTGCTGACGTCCGCGACGTCGCTGCCCGTGACGACAGGCGTCTTTTTCGGTTTGATTTTTCTTTCGCGTCCCATGGAACGGTTCTCCTTATAGAAAAAAATTTTATTCAGTATATACAAACCGTTTTTTCATTTCCAGCGTTTTAAACACTTTCGGCGCAATCGTTTTTTGATTGATTTCGCGTTCCGCCGTGCTAGCATTTCCCGTCAGACGAAAGGCGCGCGACCATGCAGAAAATCATTGACGAAATTCTTTTTCCCCACACGACGCTCAGCCGGATTTTTCCGCCCGACGCCGATTTAAAAGCGGTCAAATCGGAAATCCGCGCCGCCGTAAAGCGCGCGCTGGCGGGCGTGAATCCCGTCGACCGTCCGCGTCTGATCAACGTGTGCGGACTGCCCGCGTCGGGGAAATCCGCCGTTTGCAAAGCGATCAAAGCCGAACGCCCCGAACTGCTTTACATTTCGTTCGACGCGCTGATGGAGGAATTGCCCGTCTATCTGGCGGAACATCTGAAAGACCGTCGAAAATCGTTCGAACGCTGGGAAATTCCCGCGCGCTTCGCCGGCTATCAGCTGTTGAAGCAAGCCGTCCGGCACAAGCTGCCGATTTTGTTCGAACATTCGAACGCGAACCCGCGCCATGTCGAGCTGTATCAAAAGATCCGCCGGGCGGGCTACACGGTCGACATTCGCTATATCGACGCCGCGCCCGATCTGGTTTTGCCGCGTCTGGCGTCGCGGGAACGCTTCTTTTCGCCGGAACGGACGCGGGAACGCGCGGCGATTCTGTCGGAACTGCTGCCCGATTTGCGCAGAACCGCCGACGATTTCACCGTTTTGACGCCGTGGAAAGAGCCGTCTTGCCCGTAAAAGCCCGTTTTTGTTGGATTTCCGTTGAGTTTTGAAAAAAAATCGGTTAAAAATTAAAAAGCGTGAAAAATAATCAGGCTGAAAAAAAACACATTGTTTTGGGAGAGTGCAAATGGCAAAAGAAGATGAAGTCCGCGAAGCGGCGTATTATGTTTGGTTGAACAACGGCTGCCCCGAAGGCGTCGAAATCGACTGCTGGCTGGAAGCCGAAGCGCAGGAAAACGGCAAGGGCGAATGTGTCGAAGAAGAATGCTGTTGCTGCTGTTGCGAAGAGAAAGCCGCCGAACCCGTCGCGGAGGAAAAGAAAACCGTCGCTAAAAAAAGCCCTGCGAAAAAGGCTGTGAAAGCGGAAGCCGCGGAAAAGAAACCCGCCGCTAAAAAAGCCCCCGCCAAGAAAACGGCGGCGAAAAAGTAATTTCGCTTAATCCGGTTTGAAACGGCTGGGATTTTTCTCAGCCGTTTTTAATCTGAAAGAATCCCCGATGACCAAAACGCTTTTGCTGTCCTGTTGCGCGCCGTGTTCCTGCGCCGCGATCGAAAAGCTGGCGAACGACGGCGCAGATTTCACCGTTTTGTTTTACAATCCGAACATCGCCCCCGCCGCCGAATACGAAAAACGGCGCGCCGAAAACGAAAAATTCTGCCGCGAACGGAACGTGCCGTTCGTTTCCTTGGAATACGATCCGGAAAACTGGCTGTCGGCGGTCAAGGGATTGGAAAGCGAGCCGGAGCGCGGACGCCGCTGTTCCGTCTGTTTTCATTTCCGCCTGAAACGCGCGATGGAATACGCGCGGAAAAACGGGTTTGACGCCGTCGCGTCCGTTTTGGGCGTTTCGCGCCATAAAAATCTGGCGCAAGTCGACGCCGCCGCGCGAAAGGCGTCCGAAGAAACGGGCGTCGCCTACGATTTCACGAACTGGCGCAAGGGCGGATTGGAACAGACGCGCCAAAAACTGGTCAAAGAAGCGGGACTGTACGCGCAAAACTATTGCGGCTGTCCGTTTTCCGCGCGAAAAAAAGACTAACCTTCGCCGCCGTATTCGATCATTTCCGCCCTGTCGACCAGTTCGGCGGGCAGGCTTTTCGACGCTTTCGCCCCCAGCGTTTTCATTTTTTCCGCCAGACCGATCGCGTTTCCCCTGCCGGTCGCCAGCTTTTTCATCGCGTCGTCATAGTTCGATCTCGCGTTTTTCAGCGCTTTGTCGACGCCCTCCATATCGCGAACGAAACCGTCCAGCTTGTCGTACAGCTGTCCGCCGATTTTCGCGATTTCCAAAACGTTTTTGTTCTGCCGTTCAATCTGCCACAGGTTTTGAACGGTGCGCAGAACCGGCAGCAGGGACGACGCCGTCGTCACCGCGATACGGCTTTTGTAAGCGTCGGCGTAAATATCGGGATCGGCGCTGATCGCCTCGATGTACGCCTGTTCGACGGGAACGAACATAAAGACGTAATCCAGTCCCTGCTCTTTAATCAAAGATTGGTAATCCTTGGACGCCAGTTCTTTGACGTGGTCGCGGATCGCCCTGACGTGTTCCGCCAGATATTTTTTCCGATCGTCGGGATTGTCGGCGCGGGCGTAACGCATGTAGGCGTTCAGCGACACCTTGCAATCGACGATCAGGCGGCGGTTGTCCGGCAGGTTGACGATATAGTCGGGACGTTTGTTGTTGCCGTCGTCGTCCTTGCGGTTTTCCTGCGCGCAATAGTCGACGCCCTTTTCCATTCCGGAAATTTCAAACATGCGTTCCAGCTGCATTTCGCCCCAGTCGCCCTGATGTTTCGTGTTGCCTTTCAGCGCGTTTGTCAGATTTTGCGCGTCGGCGGACAGCGTTTGATTCATTTCCAGCAGCTGACGCAACTGTTGATCCATTTTGCCTTTGTCGCCCGCGTTGATCTGATTGATCTCCTCCATACGTTTTTTAAACGCGTCCAGCTGGTCTTTCAGCGGGTTCAGCATCTGCCCCAGCGATTCCTGCTGGTTTTTCTTGAAATCGACGGACTGCTCCTTTAACAGATCGGCGGACACGGACTTGAATTGCAGGGACAGGCTGTCGCGGGCGTTTTTCAATTCTTCGATTTTATCGTTCAGGTGCGCTTCCCTGTCCGCCATTCGCGCCTCCAAAGCCGCCTTTGCCGCCGTCAGATTTTTGTTTTCGGCGCCCAGACGGTCGTTTTCGCCTTTCAATTCGTCCAATCGGGACCGCATGAACTCGGTTTGCCCCGCTTTTTTCGCCATATCCTCGCGTTCCGCCGTCAATTCGGCGTTTTTCCGGTACAGCGCGACGCACGCGCCCGAAGCCGCCACCAGTAAAAAAGCGATGAAATACAGCATTTTTTCCTCCGTTTTATCCGCAAAAAAAGCGGATTTGATTAAAAATCTTTTTTTCTGTTTTGTCAATCGGCGGCGCTCATTATATACTGTCGGCTCACACGTGTGAAAAGGACACCCCATGAAAAAGCTTATCGCGGTATTGATGATGACGGTTCTGGCGTCCGCGCCCGCTTTCGCCGCCCCGAAAAAAAAAGCGCGGCAGGTCGGGAAACCCGCCGCCGCAGCCCCCTCGCCCGCCGACGAAAAGAACAAAGCCGATTTCGCCGCGGCGGAAAAAATGCTGTACGGGCAAAGACCGAAAACCGCGATGATCGAACTGACGCGCCTGTGCGACGACGAAGAATTTCTGCGCGCGTGTTCTCTGCTGGGGTTCGGGTACTATTCGGGACGCTACGGCATCGCCCGAAACGCGCAAACCGCGATCGGCTGGTATGAAAAATGCGCCGCGAAAGAAAAAAACTTTTTCTGTCACAAAGAGCTTGCCCGCATTTACTACCGCGCCGGCGACTACGACAAGGCGTTCGCCTATTATAAAAAGGCGGCGGTCGGCGGCGACGCCGACGGGCAGTACGGACTGGCGAAAATGTATCTGGACGGCAAAAGCGTCCACGCCGATTACGAAAAATCCCTGCGCTGGATGCGCAAAGCCGCCCACGCCCGCAAAAATCCCAGCAAAGCCGCCCGTTGCGCTTTGGTCGAAATGTCGTATTTCGGCATCGGCATGCGCCGCAGTCTGAAAGACACGAAATACTGGCTGAAACTGTGCGAAACGCCGCTGATACGCGCGCTGATGTCGTTTTACGGACACGGCGTCCCGCGCGACAGACGGCGGGCGCGCGACATCTTGGTTTCCGCGGATTTAAAGGAAACGCTGGCGGATTGGAACGATCTGACCGGACAGTCCGGTCCGTCCGCCGGCAAAAAGACCGTGCGCGACCAGAACATCGCCGAAGACTGCCTGAAAAGCAAGCCGTTTTTCGAATCGGCGCGCAACACGCCCGACATCGCGACCTACGCCGTCAAAATTTTCGATCCCGATTTCTACCGCAGTTTCGACGTCCACGACGGCTATGTCGAAAAAGCCGGCATCGGCGATCAGACGTTCGAAGCCTGCGGCATCACCTTTTACACGACGTTGGAACGCAAACGCCTGCTGAACAAAGCGCTGAAAAACCGCGACGCGATCAAAATCAGCCGCTACACGAACGCCTGTCTGGGGGCGGAAACGACCGGCGTGTGCGATTTGAACCTGAACTGGCGCGAAGAGGACACCGAAGAATGACCGCGAAGAAAACGATTGCCGCCGCCCTTGCCGGACTGGTCGCCTTTTTAACCGCCGGACAGGCTGACGCCGCGCGGCAGACGGCGTATCAATACGCCTACATTCCGAAAACGTCGTCGCCCACGATTTACACCCTGCTGTACAAACGGCGGGAAAAATGCGCCGTCGGGGAAAAGAAAGACTACCCGAAACAAAAATTCGGCGCGTGCGCGTCCTGTCCCGACGGCACGGTCTACATGATCGACGACGTGAAAAACAAAGCTTACTGTTTTAAATGTCCGGCGGGAACTTTGACGGTAAAGCGTTCCGGCTATCCGATGTGCCTGTCGGCGTATCCCGTCGTCGCGGGAACAGCGCAAAAACCGGACGGGAGCGCCGTTTCCGACGACGAGCTGGAACGCATGGCGTCGAAACTGGGCGCGGATTACAAAACGGGCTTGCCCCGCCCGCCGGTCGAACGGGAAAAGACCTTTCACAACAAAGAGCCGCTGAAAAACGTCTGCCCGTCCGATTTTCCGGACGACGAAAGCGCGCGCAAACAAATCGACATCTGCCGCAGACTGGCTGAAAAGAACGATTTTCTATGCCCTTACGTCGAAAAAAACGCGGACGGAAAATGGATTTGCCGCGCGTGCCCGAAAAACGCCCCCTATAAAAACAGGCAGGGCGGCTGTTTCAACTGCCCCTACGGCGAGGAAATGACCGAACTGGAAGACGGCACGCCCGTTTGCGCGTCCGCCGCTCCGCCGAAAAAGAAAACCGTCAAGCCTGCCGCTAAAAAAGGAAAAAGCGTCAAAAAATCCGCGAAAGCGAAAAAGAAAGCCGCTTCGAAATCCAAAGCGGCCGTGAAATCGAAATCCCGAAAACGCTGAACCGTCAGGATTGTCCGCGCGCCAGATCGACGAAAACGCCGTGCAGCGTGCGCACGTCCTGCGACGTCAAATCCGCGCGCATGAAAATGTTGCGCAAATTCCGCATCATGCGCGGTTTCTTTTCGGGGGATTTGAAATAGCCCGCGTCGTCCAGCTCCCGCTCCAAACGGGAAAACAAGTGTTCGATTTCCGCCTTGTTCGCGGGTTCGGTGTTCGGCATCGACAAAACGCGGTCGGGCGTTTCGTCCGCCAGACGGAAGACCTCGTACCCGACCAGCAGAACCGCCTGCGCCAAATTCAGCGAACAGTGGCGCGGATTCAGCGGAATATTGACGATCGTGTCCGCGTACGCCAGATCGCCGTTTTCCAGCCCCGTGCGTTCCGGACCGAACAGCACGCCGCATTTCACGCCGGCGGGCTGCAAAGCGCAAATTTCCCGCGCCATGCCCTGCCCCGTCAGGACGGGTTTGATCATGTCGCGCGGACGCCCCGTCGTCGCGTACACTTTCTGCAAATCCTCAACCGCTTCGGCGACCGTTTTAAACACTTTGGCGTTGCGCAGAATTTCGTCCGCGCCCGAAGACGCCGCGACCGCGCGGTCGGACAAATGGTCTTCGTCCGGATCAACCAGCCGCATTTCGTCGATGCAGCAATTCATCATCGCGCGCGCCGCCGTCCCGACGTTTTCAGCCAGTTGCGGACGCACCAGAATAAAAATGGGGGCGGTGACGCCCTGCTTCGCCGGAATCATTTTTTCGCGCCTCTTTTGCGTTTTTTGGCGGATCCGCTCATCAATTCCTTTTGCGTTTCCAACAGGGTTTTGAAACTGACGCCCAGATTTTTTTCGGCTTCGCGGATAACGGCGCGGCGCTGTTTGGCGATGTCTTCCTTGCCGTTGATTTCGACGGGTTTGATTTTTTGAAACGCGTCGTTCATCAACCGCGCCGACTTTTCCGGATTTTTCCGGATTTCGTCCTCCAACCCGTCGGGCAGCTCAATGCCCTGCTTGCGCATGATCGCGACGGACAAAGCCGCCTGTTCCGCGGAAATTCCGCCGAATTCGGCGGCGGGATCGTTCTGTTGCTGCGCCTCTGCCGCGCCCAATCCCTCGGGAACGGCGTCCAACTTTAAGAAATCGTCGATCGTCAAAGACCCGACGTCTTGAATTTTCTGCCCCGCTCGCACGTCATTTTTTTCCAGCCGTTCTTTCCTGTCATAAGCGGCGGCGACCTTTTTCGCCTGTTCGGAAATGCTTTCGGCGGCGCAAACCGCCGTCGAAACGCCCGCCAAAGCGGCGCACATCAAGAATTTAAAGCGATTGTTCATGATCCCTCCCGTTATCCAAAGGCGACAAAACAATATACTCTCAATCCGTCCGTTTGGCGACAAAAATCTGCACGGCGCGCCGGACGCGAAAACGGAAAGCGGCGCGGGCATAGCCTTTTTCAGATATTTCCGTTCGAACCGCCGGCGGTTTAAAATAAGAAAAAAAAGGAGTTTTGATATGGCTGTTTCTAAAAACGCGACGTCCTCGGCTTATCCCGTTTTGGCGCTGTGCGGCGTCACGGGGGCTTTTTTCGCTTTCGTCGCCACCCAATTTTGGGAAAAGATCCAATACGTCGAAAATCCCCTGCCGTTTCCGACGACGCGGCTCGTCTTTTTCCTGTGCTGCATCGCGGCGTATCTGGCGCAGGGCGTCGCGTTCGTTTTGATTGACGGCGCGGACGACGCCGAATCGGCGAAACCGTATTTTTGGGGACAGTTTTTGCTGACGGCGCTCTGGCTGCAACTGTTTTTCGGTATGGAACTGTTCATCGGCGCCCTGTTTGAACTGCTGCTGACGTTTTTCGTCTACATGCTGACGTTCGCGGCGTTCCGGAAAATCGATCTGATCGCGGGCGCGCTGATGATTCCCGCCGGCATAGTCATCGGATTCGTCGCCTTTGTGAACTGCTGGTTCGTCATCGTTTAGCTTTTCGCGAAAAAGCGGCTTTGAATTTTCATTCAAAGCCGCGTCAACCGCAAAGAAACGGGAAAAGCCGTCAGCGCCGACCGCCGTTCGCCCTGCCGGCGGCGACGGACAGACTGAATCTGTTTATTTTCGATTTGTTTTTCCCTTTGCCCCGTTCGGCGGGTTTGCCGTCGCGAACTTTCAGCGTTTCCAGCGTCGGATCGGGAACTCTGCCCGTTTTCATTTCGCGCACGGCAAAGAATTTTTTGGCGACTTTGTACGTTTTGGCGCAAATCGACAGCTTGTCCTCGTTTTCCAAAACGTCCAAATTGTCCGCCCAATAGCATTTTCCGTCCGCGTTGCGGCAGAACAGCCGCACCGTGTCGGCGGAATTAGCCTGTTTCGAATAACGCGGCATTCTGTTTTTGGGACCGCGCATCGCTTCGTTCATCACGTCCGTGATGTAGCCCTCTTCGTATCCCTCGACCATGTCGATGTCCGTGTACCAGGCGTTGAAAGCCGCTTGCAGCATTTTGTCGGACACTTTGGCGTCGGGCTTGCGCGCCGCCTTGGCGAAAGCTTGGGCGATTTCGACGGAATCGTCGGCAAAGTCGTTCCAGGGACCCGCGTTTCCGGAATTGACCTTGATTTCATGGCACGTCGCGGCGGCGGCGGATTCGGCGTCCGCTTCCATCGCGCGCTGGTACATCAGCTCGCTTTTCAGGTTGAACACGCCGAAACGGTCGTCCCCGCCGTTCACGAACTGTTGCGCGTGCCGCCCCTCGTGCGCCAGCGTCGCGATCAGCAGTTCGTCCGTCAGACGCGGGTTCAGCGACAATATTCTGGTTTCCTTGTCGCAATAGCCGCACGTTCCCTTTTGATTTTCCATAATCAGCGTGTAGCCGCCCTTTGCCGCGTCTTCCAAAACGGCGCGTCCGAACGGCGAATTTTCGGCGATTGTGTTGATGAATTTCACCAGCCGCCTTTCGTCGCCTTTTTTAAACCGGTTGTCGCGCCCGCAGACCGCGATGTCGATCAGCGGTTTTTCATCGAATTTTTCTGCGCCGCGGCGTTCGGCGTTCATAGCGGCTTTCAGCGATTTTGATGCCATGTTTTTTCTCCAAAACGACTTTTCTTAAAAAATACGGCATTTTGACAAAAAATCAAACACTTTTTTGTCGATTTTTTCGTTTTTTTTCGATGCCGCGCGACAAAAGGCTTGCCGTTCCGCCGTATCAGGCGTATCCTGTAAAAAGTTGAAACCTTTGCCGTAAAGGAGGGGATTTTTCTCTTTTTGCCCGAAGAGAACTTTTTAGACTTGAATTTTCGTTTGTTCGCGGGTATTGTGTCCGCGAACAGATGATTTTGTTTCTATCGGAGATTATCTCCCTCTTACAAAAGGATGTGATTTTAATGGTACAGGTTATTGTACGTGACAACAATGTCGATCAGGCTTTGAAGGCTTTGAAGAAAAAGATGCAGCGCGAAGGCGTTTTCCGTGAAATGAAATTGCGCCGCAACTTTGAAAAACCCTCTGAAAAGAAAGCCCGCGAAAAAGCCGAAGCTGTTCGCCGCGCCCGCAAGCTGGAACGCAAGCGTTTGGAACGCGACGGGTTCTAAGCCCGCTTGACGCGAATTAAAAGGCGGAAGCGAAAAGCTTCCGCTTTTTTTTGCGCCGCTTCGCATTTCGTCCATTTTGTCCAAAACACTTGACGCCGATGTCGTTGTCGTGTTATATATAGAGAAACAACGAAAGAGGCTTTCCATGGAAAACACCGCCGCCGTCACGGAACGGGAAAACGTTCGAATATCCGCTCAAAAACTGCATCGCGACTGGAAACTTTTACAGGCGCGCCAAATGCACCGCGGACGCAAGCGTCAAGCCGAAAAGACGGGACGCGACATCTCGACCGCCCTGTTTCTGCTGAAACGCGAGGGGCGCGCGCCGACGGATCCGCGATCCCACAAACGGCGCGTTGAAAATCTGCGCGCCGATTTCGCGCGGGAACGGGCGCGCAAAACCTACACGGCGTACATCATTTCCGAATACATGAAGCGAATCCGCGAAGACGGCTGGGCGGCGGTGGAAGCCGGACTGCCCGTCGAATTGCGCGAGGTTTTGTTAAAAGCTTGCGAAAGCAAAGGGATTTCAACGACGGACAAAGGCGAAAAAGCCAAAGAAAACGAAGCCAAACGTCGGGCGAAAAACACCAAAGCGGCGAACAAAAAAACGCCTGCCGCCGGCAACGCCGCCGCTTTTGCCGCGCCGTTCGCCGCCGCGTTCAATCCGGACGCCTATATCGAAAGCAAAATTCCGGCGGACATCGCGCCGGAAAAACGCGCCGCCCTGATCGAATCCGAAAAAGCCGCGATGCGTCATCTGGAACGCCTGCTGTCCCTTTCCCATGCGTTCGAGGACGAAAAAATCGCCGCTTACGCCCCGACGTTCGTCAATTCCAATTCCGTGACGGTCAAATATCAAACGACCGTGAACGGGAATATCGTCGACGAAACCGTCAGCGGCGACAGGGTCAACAAAACGAAAATCGTTTTGGACGAAGGGAAACACCTGTTTGAACAGTGGGAAAGCGGTCGGTCTTTAAGCGAAGCGGAACAAAAACGCTTGAATATGTGGCTGCAAAAAGGCGTTAAATCAAGCATGGATTTCGTCCCGAAAGACGGCGAAGAAAAGTCCTTGGCGTCTAAGAAAGCCGGACAGATATCCGAAAAGGGCTTGACGGGAAAATTCGCCGAACGGCTGACGGCTGAAAAAAGCGTCCATGAACAGACGCAAGCGGAAAAAGCACTGAAAAACATCGACGCCAAACTGGCGCAGGCGGAATTTGTCGTCAGAAAACAAAAAGCCGGCTTGACTTTGGACGCCGATGAAAAACGCCTGTTGGAATTCGCGCAAAACACGCTGGGCGAAAAGACGGGCGGCAAGAATGAAAGCAAACCGCTGACGCCGGAACGGCTGGCGGAAATGCGCCGCCCCGAAAACAGAAAGGCGCTGATCGAATTCGGCAAGGGCGAAAAACCGTTCGTCAGCGACGAATACGGCACGATGATTTCCGTTGAAAAACAGCTTGCCGCCCTGCGCGAATCTCCGGCGAAATATGCGGAAATGAACGCGAAAAGCGCGTTTCCGAAAGGTCGGACGTTCAATCCCCTGAACGTCAAAGCGGGAACGAGCGTTGAAAATTTCAACCTGCTTTGCCAAAAATCCGCGCGGGATAAAAAGAATCCCGACCGCAAAGCCGTGAAGTTTTTCGCCGCCAAACTGAACGAATTTGCCAAAAAGAACAAGGAAAAGACCGTTTCCGCCGCGGCGATCGACTATGCGCGCCGGGCTTTGGCGGACAAACAGAGCCAAAAGGGCAAAAAACGCGGCAACGCCAAAGAAAACGGCGGCGAACGGAAAGAACAAACCGTTCAGCCGAACGAAACGTCGCGCGTCGAAAACGCCCTGCGCAAAGCGGCGATCGAAGCGCGCAAGCAGGAAACGCTTAATTCGATAAAATCCGCCGCCCGCGCCGTTCCCGCGAAGACGGGATTGATGCAAAAGCTGACGGAGCGGCGATCGAACGCGCCCGCCTCTCCTTCGCCGGTTCAAACAGTCCTCGCCGTCAAACGCCAAAAGGACGCGGGACGCTGATTATTCCACGGGAACGGCTATTTGCGTCACAAAACGCGTGTCGTCGGAGGAAACCGTGTTGTCTATCAACGCGATTTCCCGCGAAAAGCCGTTAATTTTCAAACCGTTTTCCCGTATGAACGTCATCAGTTCGCGGTAACGCCCGCCCGCTTGGGCGTGGGTGCCGCAAAAACGAACCACCGCCGCCCGCGTTTCGGGACAGCGAATGACGGCGCCGTCGTCGAATATGTCTTCATCGTCTAAAATCAGGAAAAAAATTTCATATTTTCCAAAGTTCCCTTTTTCCAAATTTTCGATCGAAACGCCCGCCCCCACTTTTCCCAGAAAGAGAACCGCTTCCTTTTGCTTTTCCCCCAACTTGTCGACGGGCGGTTCCATGTCCAGAAAATTTCCGATCTCGCGCGGATCTTTGACGGCGACCATGCGGCAAGGCGGCAACAACTTCAGTTCGATCCGATTCAACCGGACGGTTTCGGCGTCAAACAGCCAGTTTAAACGATTGTCTATTTTCCGCTCAATCCTTTGCAGTTCCGCTATTTTTCGGACAACAGTTTCCTTTTGGCGGCGCAACATGTCTTTCAATCCGCCGACATCTCTGTTTTTCACAAAGCGGACTATTTCGTCCAGCCCCACGCCCAGCGTTCTCAAATACCGAACGGTGTTTAATATTTCAAACTGCCGGTAACCGTAATAACGGTAGCCGTTTTCAGAATCGACGTATTCCGGAATCAGCAAACCGATCCGTTCGTAATAGCGCAAAGTTTCAACGCTGATTTTGAATTTTCGCGCGACCGCGCCGATTTGAAACAAACCGTTTTTACTCATTTTGATTCTTTCCCGTCAATTTTTGAAAAGCAATCAGGCAAATCGCGCAAGACAACAAAGACCCCGCGGGCGACGTCAATCCCATCGGATACAATGTTTCGGGAAAAGCGTTCGACGTCAGACAAGCTCCCGGGACGCGGACGATCGCTATTGAAACGATATTGTGCAAAAACGACAGTTCGGATCTGCCCGCCGCGCAAAAATAGCCGCTGAAACAGAACGACACCCCCGCGAACAGGCAGTCCCACACATAGCCGCGAAGATACGCCCCGCCCGCTTCGGCGACCGCCGCGTCGTTTGTGAACGCTCCGACGACGGGAACGGCGACATACTGCGTTGCGACGGAAACCAGCGCGCCGTACAACACGGCTGTTCCCATGGCGCACCATAATGTTTCGATCGCGCGGTCGAATTTTTTAGCCCCGATGTTTTGCGCCCCCAAAGCCGACACGGCGGACAGCATAGACGACGGGACCAAAAACAAAAAACCGATCACTTTTTCGACAATTCCGACGGCGGCGGCGTCCGTCAATCCGCGCCGGTTGGCGATAATCGTAATAACGATAAAAGCCACTTGTATAAAGCCGTCCTGCAAAGCGACCGGTATCCCGATTCTCAGCAATTTAGCCATAACGGGTTTTCTGATTTTAAAATCGCGTTTTTTCAATGAAACGCCGGCGTCGCGGCGGCAAATCGCATACAGGGAAACGGCGACGCTGACCGCCTGCGACAGCACCGTTCCCAGCGCCGCGCCGGTCGCCCCCATGTCCATGACGCCGATAAAGACATAATCCAAAACAATGTTCGCCGCGCACGCTACGGCGATAAAAAACATCGGGCTTTTGGAATCGCCCAGTCCGCGGAAAACGGACGCGATAACGTTGTACGCCGTGATGAAAGGAATCCCCGCGAAACAAATCGTCAAATAGACCGTTGTTTCCGCGACGGCGGACGACGGAGTCGACATTGCCGCCACGACGGATTTGATCGACGCGAGCAAAACAACCGTTAAAGCGACGGCTGCCGCCGAAAACAACACCGACGTGTTGCCGATATTGAACGCGGCGCGTTCTTTTTTGCCGGCGCCGACGGCTTGAGCGACGCCGACCGTCGTCCCCATCGCCAAACCGACAATCACTACGGTCAGCATATGCATGACCTGAGATCCGATGGAAACCGCCGTTGTTTCAGCCACGCCGTCGAACCGTCCTATAATGAACAAATCCGCCATTCCGTACAGAGTTTGCAAAAAGTACGCGACAAAATACGGAACGGAAAAATCGGCGACATTTTTAAAAACGCTTCCTTCGGTCAGATTATTTCGCATCGCTATCCTCCTGCGGCAATACCCGTTACGGCGGTTATAAACTCCGTAACGATTATAGAGTCAAGCGTTTCGAAAAAATATCGCTTTCATCTGCGAACACGGGGGAACCGTGCCGTCGCGAAATCAAATCACAAAAAGAAACACCGCCGCGGACGAACCGAAGCGGTGTTTCTTTTCGTAAAAAGTTTATTTCGCGGAAATCAGGTTAAGCGAATTGCCGACCAGATTTTCGTAATCCAGTCCCGTTTCCTTTTCAAACTGTTTCAAAGCGATCTTCGCGCCGTTTGAAAACGGATCGTTTTGTTTTTTCAGTTCGTTCATCGCCTTGAAAATGCGGTTGCGCACG